>Ga0326763_1000055_pt1 | contig 42578 bp, 36 predicted proteins | sample NORPS_P_FD_207671 | JGI IMG/M metagenome (GOLD analysis project Ga0326763, IMG submission 207671) | Hot spring water microbial communities from Norris Geyser Basin, Yellowstone National Park, WY, United States - NOR.PS_P | ecosystem: Environmental > Aquatic > Thermal springs > Unclassified...
GGAGGTACGTGGTCACCTTTCCCAGCGTTCCCCAGACGCCCTCGAGGGGCGCGGTAAACCCTACGCCCGCCCCCCGGCAGGAAACCGCGGCGCCCGCCCCTAAGCCCGCGGAGCCGGGGGGCCAGCCCAAGACCCCACCCGCCGTCTCTTCGTCGGGGGGGCTTCCCTTTTGGCTTTCTGCGCGCTTCACACACGCCCGGACGGGGGACGGGGACACGTTGGTGATCTACTACGAGCTCAAGAACGGCGGGCAGGAGAGCCTGAAGCTCCCGGTCGAGGGGCTTTCCGTGCGCAAGGGCGGAGTGGCCCTGCCCTTCCGGGTGGTGCGCACCACCTTCGGTCAGAGCGTGGACGTCCTGGCTCCAGGGGAGTCGGCTACTGGGGCCATCATCGTCCCGGAGGCCCCGGAGGGGGTGGAGGTGGAATGGCGGCTCCAGGACTCCAAGGGGAACACCTACGTCCTCCGGACACGCGAAAACTGATCCCCTTCCTGGACTGGCTCGGGCTGTGGCGGGTGGTGCCCGAGGTGTCCCCGGCCCTGCTCGGAACAGAGGAGCTACTCCTTAGAGCTAGAAAGCAAGGGTACGCTACCCGGGTGGACACGGTGGTCGGCCCCGCCTTGGGACTTTCCGCCGACGGGGAGCGCCTCGTGGGAAAGCCGGTGGGGCTGAGGCGGATGAGCCTCGAGGGCGTGAACCAGCGGGCCCTTTTGCACCTTGTCGCGGCCCAACACGGCCTCCCGGTGGTGGGGTTCTCCCGGGTTGGGCTCATGGTGGAAGGGGAGGACGGCGTCAAGCTGCTCGGCTGGGGAAGTGGCGATCTTAAGGCGGGGCTCGTTGGCTCCGGGGCTCAATACGAGATCGCCCTTCCCAAGCAAATGGATCTGGGCGGCCATGGTCTTTCCGACGCTCGGTGGCTTTCGGCCTCCAAAGCGGTTCTTCTGCCTCCCACTGTGCCCATGCGGGGGCGCTACTGGACGAGGACCCTCTTGGAGGTCGCCCTGCTTGTGAGAGGTCGGGGAGAGGTACCGCCGGAAATCAGCGCCCACGCCGGGCTCTTGCGGGCGGTGCGCTGGTTCACGCGGGAGCGCATCGGCTCTTGGGAGCGCGTGGAGGCGCTTTTGGGTTAGGGGGCGACGCGATGGGACTCTTGGACTTTCTGAAGCGGGGGCGCCGGGAGCGCGAAGAACCAAAGGCCAGGCTCGGCCAGTTCATGAGCCAGGCAGAGGTGGAGGAGTGGTGGGAGCTCCTTAAGGACTCCCCACGGGGGTTCCTGCTCGCCCCCAAGGTCCCCCTGGTGCTGCTTCTCGATGAGGTCGGGGGGATAAACGAGGAGCTGCTGTCAGAGGTGGTTCCTTACGTCCTGGTGGCCCCTTCGGGCCAACCCTTCGCCGCCTACCTGAGAGAGGGGCAGAAGGCCTTGTGGCTCACCTTGCGGGGCCTCGGCCTCGAGGTGAGGCTCTTGGGGCAGCTTCGCTCGCCAGACCTCGCGGTGGCCCCTCAGGCGGGGCCATCCCCTTCCGAGGAGGCCAACCATGACACCGCGCCTCCACCCGCCCCCGAGCCGCCCCCCGCGGAGCCAGCGCACCGGGAAGAAGCGGAGCGGGTAGCGGGGGACGAAGAACTGGGGGCCTCCCCCTACAGCGACCTCGCCAAAGCGTGGTGGAGCGGTCAGTTCGATGTGACGCGTCTTTTTCCCTCCCCACCGCCCGCTTCTTCTGGCCAGCCTTCGAAGCCGGAACAGGACGATGGCAAGTCCCAGCCGCGCCAAGAGGTCGAGCGCCTCCAGGGGAAAGGAGAGGTGCCCGCTTGTCCCCTATGTGGTTCTCCCATGGTGCTCCGCACCGCCAAGCAGGGCAAGCGAGCGGGGCAGCAGTTCTGGTCTTGCTCCCGCTTTCCCGAGTGCCGGGGTACAAGGCCCTACCGCGCCGAGGCCCCCAAGAAGTAGGGCTATACTGGGGGCATAAGGAGGTGCGTTATGCGCTTTCTGGCGGTGCTTGTGGTCATTGGCTTGCTTGGGGCTTCTTTCGCCTCCCAGGACCAGGACCCTTACGCCCCCGGGGCCGCCTCCGGCTTGCCCTGGTACAAGCCGGAGGAAGCGCCTAAGGGCAAGGTTCCCTACGTCGCGGTCTACCGGTACGACCTCTTTCAGTCGGGCCAGAAGGACCCGCAGGCTCGCGTCCCCTACGAGTGGCATCTCCCCCTCTCCACCCTCGAGGGGTCGCGGGCTGTGGCCCTGGACCTGATCCGTGCCTGGCAGCGCTTAGAGGAGCGCACTTACTGGCACGTGCTCTCGCGGATCAACTATCAGTTCGGGACATCGCAGATGCGGTGCCTTGCCAACGACCTTATTAAGGACTGGTTCAAGGGGGCCTTCCGCGCGGACAAACCCGAGGTGAAGGTGGGCGTCGCTTCTGAACACCTCCCCAGCGGGTTCAACCCCCCTCTTGCGCTACCCCCCGCCGCCTCTGACGGAACTTTCCGCTTGGAGTGGTACACCTACTTCTACGGGGGAGGGACGCCGCTTTCGTCCTCGGAGTACTGCGACGACCTGGGGAACGGGGATTTTCCCATTTACCCGTACCTGCCCGGGTTCTGCACCAAGGCTCTGGGGATAAAGGTGTGCACCCCTGGCTACCCCGATCCCCTCTACCTGGACATGAACGAGTTCGAGGGGCGGGCCCGCCGGGGCATGGAGCACGCCGCCAAGGCCTACGTCCCCGACTACGAGAAGGACGTGCTCAACGCCGTGAAGCCCCGGGGAGATCTGACGGGGTTCGCCAACGCGCTCTTCCAGGGGAACGCGCGGGACCCCGAGATCTTCGCGCCCACGGATTGGTCGGGAGCGCTCTTGGGGTCTGGAGCGCTCCTCGCCCCCGTGGTCCGGTTGGTGGACCTTCCCAAGGTGAAGGACGACCTCGAGGCCATTTGGAAGGCGATCCGCGACGCGCGGTACGCCGACGGGGACCTAAACAAGGTCAAGGAGCTCTACTTCGTCCCCTCTCTCCAGGCGCTGCTCTCGCGGATCGGGCTCGGTGGGGCCCTCGCGCTGCCCCAAGTGGCGGAGGGGGCCAGGGCCCAAGCCCTCAATCTCTTCCAGGGGTCCAAGTACCGGAGCGAGGTGGCGCGGGGCGTGTGGCCTCTCGAGGAACTCAAGCGCTGGTTTCCCCCTTCCAGGCCCGAGGTCCACGAGGCCCTGGGGTACACCACCTACTTCCAGGTCTTCGGCAAGCTGGACTTCACGCCCCTTCCTGACCCTGGGGCTCGCTGGAACCCTGGGGAGTACGCGGGCGTGGCCTTCGTCCGGAGCCTGCACATCTGGAACGTGCCCTTGATCTTCGACTACGACAACCCGGCGGCCGTCATCGCCGTTCCCTTCCCGCCTTTTGTCATCATCATTCCCAGCGTCTACCCCGACTTGGAAAACGTCCGGCCCATCTTTATCCCGCCCTACGAGATCTTCTACGCGGGCCCGCGGTACTACTACGACTGGGTTTCCGTTCCTGAGGGTTATCCCATCCCGAGGGTCAAGGGGACTCCCCTGTCCCTTCCGTTCTCCCGCTGAGCGCCGGGAAAGTAGGGAAGGGGGGCTAAAAGCCCCCCTTCCCTTCGCTTCGGGCCTACTTCAGGAGGGGCGGATAGCGTTTAGGCTTGCCCGGGTAGTAGTAGGCCTTAGAGGCCAGCCAGAGCCGCTTGTCGCTGAAGTAGCCCGGGGGGAGCTTGGTGACCACGTAGCGGTAGGCGCGGTAGAGCCCATAGGCCGACCCCGCGAAGGTCAGGAGAGCGCCGAGGTTCCCGAAGCGGGCCTGGACGATGGCGGCGATGGCCAGGGAGATCATGGCGATGACCACGATGGTGGAGGGGTCGAAGATGGAGGTGGGCTCGAGGTCGGGGGCCTCGAGGGAGAAGTCCGTTTCGGTGGGAGGGGTGGCGCTCTCGGCCATCAGGGAGGGGTCGTGGTCTACTTGAAGCAAGCGGCGTAAGTCGTCCCCGCTTGGTTCTCGAAGTAGGCCCTGCCGATGATAAGCAGAACCGCGGCGGCGAAGGCGGCGATCATCCAGCGGAGGGCGCCGCGGCCGCCGAAGGCCAGGGCCAAGATTCCAATAGCGAAGCCCGCCGCGATGCCCGCCCAGGCGAGGGGACCGACTAAGAACTTGGCGAGCGGGCAGAGGACGGAGGAGGCGGTCGCGGTGAGATCGGTGCCCACGTCTATCGCCAAGCTGCTTCCCGTCAGCGCGCCCGCCGCCAGGGCCAGGCCCGTGGCCACCCTCTTTCTGGGGTCTTTGAGGTCCTCCCGGGCCTGCTCGAGGACGGAGCGACCCCAAACCTGCGCCTTCACGTAAGCCTTTAGAAGCGCGTTTTTCCACATAGGGACCTCCTTGAGGTCTAGGTTCATTATACCCTCACCCGGCGGTTTTGGCAAGGGGAGCTTCTCCTTCGCCCATCTCCCGCCTAAGCTGATCGGAAAGCCACTCCAGGTGCCAGGTCTGCACGGCCGCCGGGAGGCCTCCCAGCTCCTTCGCCATCTCCCGCCGGCGCACCTGCTCCTCGGGGGCGGTGCCGAAGGCGGCGAACTCGTACCCCGAGGGCACGTAGCGCAGGAAGTCGCCCTCAAACCTGCCCGCCACCTTGAGGAGGAAGAGGAACTCCCCCTTGCCCGCCAGGGCGGAGTACTGCTGCACCACGTCGTCGGGCAGCTCTAAGATCCGCTTCACCACGGGGGCCTGCCCCGTGGAGGCGAGGAGGAAGAAGTAGGAGCTGTTTTCGATGATGCCCTTGGCGTGCCCCGACATGAAGTCGTCCAGCTTCTGGGTGCAGGAAAGGGCTCCCGCGTTGTAGCGCCGGAGGCGGCGGTAAAAGTCCTCCACGAAGCGGGCGGCGGTGGGAGAAGCGAGGAGGCTCCACACCTCGTCGAACACGATGAGCTTCTTCTCGCCCGGGTCTTTGGCGATCCGCCGCCAGAGGAGGTCCATGAGGAGGAGGAGGCCCACCCTTTCCAGTTCTGGGGACTGGCCGATCCCGGTGGTCTCGAAGTAGACCACCTGGGAGTTCAGGTCCAAGGTGGTCTCCCCGTCGAGGAGTCGGCCGAAGGGGGTGTTGCCCGTCCAGAGGGCTAGGGACTGGGCCATGTTCTTGGCGATCTCCCGGTCTCGGTCGGTCATGGCCTGGGAGAAAGCCTCTTGGATCGTCATGAGCGTGCGGCGGAAGTCCGAAAGGGTGGGGGTCCTGAGCACCCGGGCCACGCTCCCGTCGGGCCGCCGCACCTCCTGGAGGTGGCTCTGGTAGAGGCGCTCGATGGCGGCCAGGAGGATCACCGTTTGCTTGCTCTCCGTCTCCTGGTCGCTCGCCGGGAGCATCTGCTTGATCAGGGAAAGGAGGAAGAACTTCTTCTCTTCGCTGGGCTCGATCTCCCCCTCGGGAAGGTCGAAGGGGTTGATGGTGAAGTCGGCCCCCGGGCTGAAGTAGATGATCTGGCCTCCAAGGAGCTCGACGAGGGGCACGTACCCGCCCCCTTTGTCCACGATGGCCACGAAGTCTCCGTCCAAGAGGAAGGAGGTGATGTAGGACTGCGTGAAGAAGGTCTTACCGGAACCGCTCCCCCCTACCACCACCCCGTTCCAGGCGGTCGCCCGCCTGTCAAAGGGGTTTACGCCCACCAGGCTCTTTTCCCGGGTGAGGTACCAGGCGATGGGCTTGGGGCTACCCCGCCAGGGCGTTCGGGTGGGGATCATGTGGGCGGCGTTCATGTCTAAATAGCTCCAACGCCTCGGGAGCGGATTGGGGGAGAAGGGGGCAGCGGCCATCCAGTACTCGAACCAACCGGGGGGCGACTTCACGGGCCGGGCGTTGGGGAGGGTCTGGAGCTGACCCTGGATCTTACCGAGCCGGGCGTGGAGGTCCTGGAGGCTTGCGCCTTTGACGACGACCATCGCCCCCACCTCGAGGATCTGCTCCCCCGTCCTAGCGCGGCGCTCCAATCCTTGGGCCAGCATCTTGGCCCGCACCACGAGTTCGGGGTCCGCACGGTTGCCGAGGTCGGCGGCCACGTTCTCCAGGCGGATCCGGATGGTGTTGAGCTTGGCGGAGAGTTCAAACTGGTCGCGCTTGGTGAACTCGAAGACCAGGGAAAACTCCCCCTCCAGTTCCAGCAAGGGGTTGAGGATCCCCGGGAAGGTGCGGGTGGGACCCTTGGCCATGGCCACCCCGCTTACCCAGGTGTTGCCCACGCGGATCTTGTCATCGAAGCGGTTGTCCACCCGGCTCCGCAGGACCCGCTCCTGGACCGTGTTCCCGTCTCCGGGGCGGAGGCCTTTGAGGGAGGGGTTGTAGTAGGCGTAGAGGATGTCTTCCACTTCCTCGCTGGTCATGCGCACCGCCTCGATCTCCGAGGCTATCATGGCTTGCTCCACCGCGTCGGTGAGGGTGGCCACTTCCTGGAGGAGGGCGGCGTACTCTTCCCGGGTAAAGCTCTCCTTGGCCGTCTTGCGCAGATAGGGAGGCCAGAGGATCGTCATGTAGGTCCGCCAGGAGCGAACTTGCCCCTTGGCGGCGAGAATGGAGAGGGCATCCAGCTTGGCCCGGTTGATGTCGTGGACTACTCCCTTGGCCCGCCCCAGGAGCTCCAGGTAGCTCCGCGGCAGGTTGAGGTCTTCCTCGATAGCCTCTATGTAGATTCGTAGGTTGGCGTCCTGCGGGAGGGCTTGGCGCATCATGAGGGCGAAGCGCTCCAGGGTGGCGGCGTGCCGCTCCAGGGTGCGGAGCCTGGAAGGGGGGAAGTAGAGGTGGAAGGCCACGCCCACCCGCCCGTCCTCGAGGAACACGATGCCGTCCCGCACCTCACGGATGGGCACCAGTTGGCTCAGCTCTCCCCAGCCGCGCACAGTCTCACCTCGCGCTCGAGGCCATGTTGTTCAGGTCGAACCGCCAGGTCGAGGCCCCGGGCACCCCCCAAAAGTCCCGGTAGACACGGGTCGGGGTGCGGTAGATCACCTCGTAGCGGGCCCCCGCGGGCAGGTTTCTTACCCGCACAGAGGGACCCCCGGCGGCCACGGCCACCGCCGCGAACTCGGGGGAGCAGTCGGGGTCCCCCAGGTCCGCGGCGAAGATGGGCTCTTGCAGGCAGATCACCACCTCGTCCCCCGTGGCGTCGGCGGGCGCGTTGGCGAAGGTGAGGGTAGGAGAGACCGCAGTCCGGGTGGAGGCGTCCAGCTCTACGAAGAGGGGATAGTCAAGGGGCGCGCTTGCCTGCCGCTCGGCCTTGAAGTAGGCGAAGCCGCCGTAGCGTCCCTCGAGGGCCACGGTCGTTCCCCCTTGGGGGACGGGTACGCGGAAGGCCGCTTGGCCGTTTCGGACGGGGACCGTGCCCTCGGCCAAGAGGGCCCCGTCCGCTCCCGTGGCCTGGTAGTGGACCTCCTCGAGAAGTTCCGGGGCCTTCACGACCACCTGCGCGGAACCGAAGATGTCGCTGACAAGACCGCACCCAACGAGAAGGGCCGAGGCCCCCAGCGCTATGACCGTTCGCCTCATGAGCTACCACCCCTTTTCCTCTGAGCTAGGGCCCGCTTCCAGTAAGCGTACACGGCGAGCACCCTTTCCACGTAAGCTTGGCCTTTCACGTCCACTCCCTCCCTGCGCACGCGGCCTGGACCGCGGTTGTAGGCGGCGAGGGCTAGGGTCCAGTCTCCGAAGGTCAGGTAGAGCTCCCGAAGGTAGCGGGCGGTGGCGTATAGGTTGTGGTCCGGGTGGGACAGGTACCGGGGGTCTACCCCTAGGCCTAAGGCGGTGGTGGGCTTGACCTGCCCTAGGCCGACCTCGCCCGCTTGCCCGATCGCCCCCACGCAGTACCTGCTCTCCACCCACACCACCGCTCCGAGCAGGAGGGGGTCCAGGCCGAAGGCTCGAGCCCAGTACTCCACGCGGGCGTGGAGCCCGGGGTCCGGATACCCGCAGGCCAGGGCGAAGGAGGCGAAGAGGGAAAGCGCGAGGTACCTCAAGGTCCGCTCACCCCCTTGATCAGCGATCCCGCCCCGGTAAGGACGTAGGCCTCCGTCCCGGCGCCCACCACCACCGCCCGCACCAAGGCCGTGGCGTCGGAGGGCGGGGAGACCACCTGCCCCACTCGGCCCAGAGCGTAGGCCCAGAGGGGAGCGGCTTGGAAGCTGGTGACCGTGCCGCCCCCCGGAATGGTGGTCACCGTGGTCTGGTTGTTCAAGGCCCGCACCCAGTCGGCGAGCCCCCCGACCGCCGCCCGGATCAGGTCCGCGGCGAGGGCGGGGGCCACGTCCAGGACTTGGCCCTGAAGCCCGAACCCCTTGTCGGCGGAGTCGAAGGCCACGGCGTCCGCCTCCACGGGGTTTCCGTCCAAGAGGGCCTGGCTGAGCACCACCGTGGCCCGGCCGTTCGTCGCCAGAGTGGCGAGGCCGAGAAGCCTCAGGGAAGGGCAGGACGGCGAACCGCACCAGGTCGGCTCGGCCTCGAGTAGGACTGGGCTCGCGAGCCCAGGTGAGGCCAGGAGTCCCGTGATCAGCTTGGCCCGGAAGAAGAGCCCAGGACGAATGGGCGAGGTCGCCCCTCCCCCGCCTGCCCCCGAAGAGGGCGCTGACGCGGCGAGGTTGGGAGTGAAAAGGGGCAGAGGCGCGGTCCCGGCCCCGCCTCCCTGCGGCGCGCCCGCCCCTAGGGCCAGCGAGGGGGCCGGAGCGCTCGCCGCCTTTCCTTGAGGAGCGGCTCGTTGCCAAACGATCTCGAAAGGGCCGTTCTCGCCTGGCCTGGCGTAGAAGTCCGCTTGGGCCAGAGCGGGGACGAGAAGGGGTAGGGCCAAAAGCCACCTCATTCGACCACCTCCTTCAAGGAGAAGAGGACCACCTGGACTGGCCGAGGCCAGGCCAGGGACTTGACTTGTCGGGCGTGGGCGCGGGCGGTGACGCCCCATATCTGGCCGTCGTAGGCGCTCTTATAGGCTTCCACTTTGCGCCTTATCTTTTCGGGGGGGTACTTCAAGTCCACCTCCACGGCGTAGGTACCCTCCTCGAGGAGAGCCTCGGCGTCCGGCACCAGCTCGCCCGCGGCTTTAGGGTAGCGCCACCTCTCGGGGGGAACACCGAGAAGAAGGCGCAGGTGGGCCGTGAGCCCCAGGTGGAGGAGGTAGCCTCCGTTCTTGCCCACGTACTCGGGAAGGACAAGAGCTCGGGCTCGACCCGATCCCAGCACGGGGAGGTTCACGGGGACGCGGCCTTCCCCTTCCAGACCGAAGCGCTTCGCCGTGGCCGAGAGAATCACCGGGTCCACCTCATACTCCTCACTCTTCCAGCAGGACCTTCTCCATGGTCCTCACAAGCTTCTGGATCAGAACAAGGGTTTCCGTCAGGACGAGGCCCATGGCCGCGAGGTACACCCCGTATGGGGCGAAGAGGGCGAGCAGGGAGACCGCTCGTCCTATCCAGGGCAAGACCTTGAGGTACGTTTCCATCAACGGCTCCTCCTTGCGCGTTCCAGGAGCGCCCGGGCCAGCACGTCTGGTGGAAGAGCGAAGCCCAGGGCCGAGGCCTGAACCCTCTTGAGATCGTTCAGGACCGTGGGTGCGGCCTCTGGAGGGACTTCTCTCAGGTCTCCCTCCTTCTCTCCCCAAGCCACCGGGACACCGTCCACTACCAGGTAGTAACGGGGCACTAGCCCGAGGTAAAGCTTGGCCCCGGCGAGGTAGAGCCCCAGAAAGTAGCTTCGGTCATCGAGGTAAGTGTAGCTCGAGGTGTAGAGCCTCACGACGACCCCCCGCTTCAGGGCTTCCAGAAGGACTTGGGCCAGGGTTCCGTCCCGAAGGTAGCCCCCCACGTAGATCACCTCGGCGCGGGCCTCGCCGACCTTAGCGGCGGGGTAAAACGCCAGGGCGGGCGAGAAGGCGAGAAGAAGGAGGGCGAGGACAGACCTCACGAGCACATTTTACAGCCTGGCGCGTTCCTCGCCGCCATCAGACCGGAGGCCTCCCGCCGACGCCTTGGCCCAGCTTGATTTCCCCGCCGATAAGGCGCCCCACGGTGGCGATGAGCCAGAACATCGCCATCGCCATGACGGCACCCAGCACCACCGCGGCGCCGGTGAGGAGGGTGAAGGTGAAGAGGATGTCTCGGACGAAGGACGTGACTCGGTCGGCCAGGCTGGTGATGGCCCCCTCCAGGGTCCTCGGAGCGACGTTAAGGGCCTCCTCGTTTTTCGCCACGGCGCCTTCCAGCTCCTGGATGCAGGCCCTGACCTCGGTGACGTCTACCGTCGTGCCGCCCCTGAAGACATCGGTCTTGCCAAACGCGCACTGCCCGGGCTGTGCGGTAAGTGTCGGGGTATTGTTCTGGTTCTGCACGGTGTACACGGTGTAGTTTGGCACGTCCCCCTGCACCGGAACGGTGGCGGTGCAGACGCCGCTCGGATCGCAAGAGATGCTCGAGTCAAGCAGCTGCCGCAGGATGCTGATGTTGGCCTTGATGCGGGTGTTCTCCATCTCCACCGTGCTGTTGATGTTCACGACGGCGTTGCGCAACTTCTCCATCTCCGTTTTGACCTGCGCGAGCTCGTCGTCCTTGGGCAACGCGTTTTGGATTCGGGCGGCGACGGTGTTGAAGAGCACCACGCTCGTGGCGCCGAAACCGATGGCGGAGAGCACCAGGGTCAGGTAGGTGGCGAGGGTGTAGCCCAGGAGGGCGGGGAAGGCGCGTTCTGTGCTTTTGAAGAGGAAGAAGGCCGCCGCCAAGGGGGCGAAAAACGTGAGGGCGTAGGTGAGGATCACGCTCCCGTAGATGATGGCCGCGTGGGTCCCGATGAGGAAGAGGAGGGCGATGAAGAGGTTGGTTGTGGCCCGCTCGTAGGCGGCCTCGATTCTCCTCATCGCCTCTCGGATGAGGTCGTTCGCCCTGCAGATGGGGCCGAAGAGCATCTGCCTACCGACTGGCACCTTGTCAAGGACGTTGCAGGTGATACCGAGCGGTTTCAACAAGCTGTTAATCAGCAGGCTGTCTATGGCCTCGTATGCGGCCCGCTTAAGCATCAAGGTCTTCAGGGCCTCGTTGATGCTGCGGATGGACTGGGGGATAGGGCCTTTTTCGCCCTGATGGAGCCATTTATAGTAGAAGCCGTCCTTTGCGTAAATCCTGCTATAAAGCCCGTGGTAGATCCTCCACAGAAGGGCATCGTCGGGTTTCGTGCCCAACAGGGTGCCAGAGTTAGCTATCACGACGGTAGCGATAAAGAAGCGGAGGAGCTTGCCGCTCGCCGCCCGCCAGTCCCCAAGGAGGGCGAGTTCGGAGACGAGGAGGCCAAAGGCCAAGACTACTAGGGCACCGGAAAGGAAGAGGACGAGGTTGTGGACCCCGGCTTCTACGGAACCGTTGTACAGGTTCCGCCAAAACTCAGCCACATCGGGCGTCAGAAGGCGCAGGAGGTTAGCGGTGTCCATGGATCACCTTCTACTGGCACCCCTGGGTCTCGCCTCCGGAGTAAAAGGCGCAAGCGGCGGTGAGAAGGGCCCGCATGGGTTCGGTGTCGGCCTTGGCCCTCTCTAGGGCGTTTTGCCAATACCTCTCGATGGTGTCCGGGCTCACGGCCGCCGTGATGGCGGCTTCCCGCTCTGCCTGCGCGGCCCTCGCGGTCTCCTTGAGGTCCTGGGTGGTCATGGCCTGGAGCTTGCTCTGCTGGACGAGGAGGTCGGCGATGTGGGTCATGTAGATGGCTTGCTGCTCCATGATGTCCGCCAAAGCCTTGACCTGGAGTTCCAGGAGCGCACGGTCGCTGGGAGCGTTCTCGGCTTCTTGGCGGTACTTTTGGGCCTTCCCCGGGTTGGTGTTGGTGGGGTCCTGGGCGGTGACCTGGGCCGCGGCTTCGGCCACCTTTTTGGCGGTTTCGGCCTGACCAGAGATCGCCTGCCGGAGGGCCTCCCTCGAGGCGGTTTCCCGCACCTCTTGGGCTACCTGCTCGGCCTTGGCCTTCGCCTCTTCCACCTTAGCGGCGTGGTCCGCGATAGAGGCCGTGTTGGAAAGAATCGAGGACGCGCTCTTCCCCTCCTCCGCTATAGCGGTGTTCACCTTGGCCACGTCGGAGGAGTCCGGGTAGGCGTAGGCGGTGGCCAGGGTCGAGTCGACGGCGGAGACCGTGGCGGTGGCCCCGTTAGGGACGGTTACCTGGAACCGCGTGGCCTGCTTCGTCAGGCTGTTGTAGATCTCCTTATAGACGGAGCTGTAGGTGAGGCTGTAGATGGTATCCGCAACGAGATACGGCAGGTTGAGGAACTGGTTGGCTTGCTGGGCGAAGGCCTTCAGGAAGTCGTTGACTGGCCCGAAGGAGGACTGGAGCTGCTGGCCTAAAGCGCCAGCGAGGCCGTCGATGAGCCCCTGGAAGGCATTCTGCAGCGCGAGCTGACCCGCGTCAGCGAGAATATCGCCGAAGTTTTGGCTCTTCTTGTATACCTGGTAGGCCCGGCAAAAACCCTGGAGGTCAAACATGCTTTGGACGGGCAGGGCGATGCTGATGGGGCCGAGGCCTCCGGTAGGGTTTTGGAACCTGCAAACGAGGCTGGCCAGGCCGTCGATGGCCGACCCCAGGTCGAAAGCGAGGGCTGGCGTGGGAGCGAGCGCAAGTAGGAGCCAGAGCGCAAGCGCACGTTTCATGAGCCACCTCCTTCTTCTCCAGAGGGGACGTTCCCCTTGACTCTACGATACCACTCGCCGATGTCCAGGTCTAGCTCCAGGAACCCGCGCCGGTTCTGCAGGCGCACTTCGCGGGCGAAGCGCTTGAGGTCTTCTGGGCTCAGACCGAGCTCGGCCAGGACGTCCTGGTGCAGGGCCAGGCGTTTACCCTGATAGCGCCCGACGGGCTCTTCCCCCGGCCGGTAGAGGGGGTGGTCCAGCACCCGGTAGCCGTTGGCCTCGAGCCAGTCTTGGACCCGGGCGACGGCGTCGGCGTACTCCACGAGCTGGGGGTGGGAGGCCAGGAAGGCCTCGAGGGCCGAACCCACCAAGCTTATCGCCGTTCCTCCTTTCTCCAGCTTGACCCACTTCGCCCGTTCCCACTCCGCCGCTTCCTTGGGGGCGAGGCCAGCGGGAGGGTAGATGGTGATCTTGGTGATGTTTTGCCCCGCGGGGTTGCGGTGGACCTTCACTTGCGCTCCCCGCAGGAGGGACTCCTCGACCCAGGCCATGAGCTTCGCCTTGGGCTCTTCGGTGGGAGCGCCGAGGGGAGCTTCCTCCTCACCGGAGATGGGCGAGAGGTACTTGCTAATCACGTACTCCGCGGCGAACTCGTTGGAAATGGCGGTGAGGGGCTCCAGCTTCGCTTCCAGGGCCATCACCTCGCGGGCAACGTTCCGAAGCTCCTTGGGAATCCCTTGTGCCCCGGAAGCGGCTTCGTCTATGCGGGGAGCTTGGGCGATCAAGGGGTCTCCGGTGCTAAAGCGGAGAACCACCTGCCCCGCGGGCAAAGCCCGGAGCTCCTCAGGCGAGATCAGGGGCACTCGCTGGAGGCGGTAGTTCTGGGAGAAGGAGCCCCAAGGCCTCTGAAAGTCGAGCCAGTGGGGCTCGCTCTCCCCCTCGGTCTTGAGGTACATGCTTCCGTAGCCGATGGCCTCGCTAAAGCGCTCGCTGTCTTTGTCGCCGAGCCCCGGGAGGATGATCCAGGTGTTGCAGTTCGCCATGATGGACTCCAGCTCCTCCTCTTCGTACCGCTCGAGGCCCTGCGACAGGGACTGGAGGGCCAGGACGTAGGCCACCCCGCGGCTGCGCATGGTAGAGAGGTTGTCGGACATCCGGGGCAGGTAACCCAGGTTGGTGAACTCGTCCAGATAGACCTCCACCGGCACCTTGACCCGACCCCGCTCCTTGCTCTCTTCGATGAGCACCGAGTCCAGGTAGCGCTTCAAGAGCTGGAGGAAGAGCTGGCCGCCCCGGTCTTGGAGCTTGTCGTGGGGAATGCCCAGGTAGAAGACGGTGGGCTCCCGGGCGATCTGTCTGAGGTCTAGCTCGTTGTCCCCGTAGCTGGTGGCTCGGTCGAGGAGTTCGTCGCCGAAGACCCCTAACTTGCCCACCAGGCCCGCCACGATGCTCGCCTGGTCGCGCTCGCTCAGGCCGAAGAAGAACCCGAGGGCCTTCTCCGCGTCCTCGGCGTTGCGCTTGATGTAGTCGCGGAGGGACTTAGCCCCGAGCTGGCACTGGTAGCGGATGTGTCCCAGCGAGCCTTTACCCATGGCCTCGAGGTGGATGAGCCAGAAGACGAGCTCCCGCTCGATGTTCTCGTAGTAGGTGGTGACCCCCGCCTTCTCCTTCACCGGGATGATCACCTCGGCGAGGGCGCGGGCGATCTCGGGGTCCTCGGCTCCCCGGAGGAGGGGTAGCCTTGGGGACCTCGGGTCGTAGGGCAAGTAGAGCATGACCTTGAGGCCCTTGGACTCGGCGTACTGCACCATGGAGAGCAGGGCGGTGTCGGGGTACTTGAGGTCGAAGATCACCGCGCTCCGGCCCTCGAGGGCGGTGTAGGCGAGCATGGGGCGGATGAGCCGGCTCGTCTTCCCGGCGCCCGTGGAGCCTATGATCAGCGTGTGGCGGAAGCGGAGGTCTCTCGGGTAGCGGAGAACTCGACCCTCTTTCACCCCGAGGTAGCTGATGCCCTTGGTGAGTTCCTGCCAGTTCTCCCTGAACCGAGCGGCTCCGGGGAGCTTTTGCGGCCTCAGGGCGGAGGCGGAGGCGTAAGCGAAGAGGGCGCCAAGGGCGAGGAAAGCGCTGGCGGTCAGGGGCCACCAAAGGGGTATGGGGAGGGCTTTCGGTAGAACCCTCGAGCAGCTCCCGTTCCCGATACAGGCGATGGCCGTGTCCAAGGGGGAGGAGCCCTTCACCCCCAGGTACTTTCCCCAGCCCGCTTGTTCTAGGCGCGCTCCTGTCCCGTAGAGGATGTAGCCCCCGCCTAGGAAGAAGACGAGGAGGGCGAGGGCGAAGAGGACGCGGGCTACCCGGAAGCGCCGCTCGCGGGCTTCGATGAGGCCGGTGGTGTCTACGGGAATCCTCGTGGTGGCCATGACCCTCTCCGGAGTATTATACCCGGCGCGGAGGGGGTTCTATAGGCGGGTATACTGGGCGAGATGGTCAGGTTGCCGGACGACCTCAGGCGGGAACTCGAGTCCGCCTTGGGCCACCCTGTGCCCGAAGCCCTTTCGCAGGAGGAGATCAAGGCCTTGGGCAAGGAGGTGAGTGCCAAGGCGCCGGGGCTCTTCCGAGCGGTAGCGGATCTGGTGGGAAGTGAAGTACGCCAGGCGGCGAAGCGCAAGCCCGAGAGCCGAGCCGCCAGACCCTCGGGGCTTACCCGGTACTTTTACGTGCAGGATAAAGACGGGAACTGGGTCCCGAGTAGGGGGCGGTACATAGCCCTCGTCGCCCTTGTGGCTTTAGGGTTCTTGGGGTTCGCCTACGTCATGACCTCGTCTCCTAGCAAGCCTAAGAGCGTGACCCCGGCGCCTTCGACGACCGCGTCCGTCCCCGCGCCACCCCCTTCCATTCAGGCGGTGGAGGAGCCAAAGGAAACGGGATCGGCAGCGGAAAGCAAGGACAAAGCTTCCGCTGCCGGACAGGCTCAAGCCCCCGGGGCAGGCTCGGGTAGTGGGGTGGTTCCGCCTCCCCCGTCCCCCCTGCCCGGTCCCAATCCCAACCTGCCTCCTCCTCCTGACTACGTCCCCGCTCAAGAAGGGCAGGCGCAAATGGAGGGGTTGACGGTCGTCTACAGCCGCAACTCAGGTGGAGGCGGCGCCGGGGAAGGGCAGGGAGGGGCGGCCCAGGGAGCGGCCTTTTACGCCCGCCCCAAAACGGAGGGAGAAGCGGGTCTTGCGTTAACCCCTACTCGCCCCCCTTCCCAAACCCAGGGTCAAGAAGGCGAGGGGGAAGGAAAGGTGGCGGGTTCCTTCTGGACCAGGTCAAAGGAGGATGGGAGTGGGCTCTTTTCCGCTCCCACCTCCGCGCTCGCTCAGGGAGAGAGTAAAGAGGCTTCGGGCGGTCTCGAGGTGCAAACCCTTCGTGGGAAGGGCGGAAGCGAGGGCGGAGAGAGCGCGGGGCTTCAGGTCCACGCTCCCGGGGCTGGAAACCCCCAGGCGCGAACGGGGGGAGGCGAAGCGGGAGGAGTCGGGGGGAAAGGACTCGAAGTCGACGCTCCCGCCAAGCCTGGGGAGGTCCAGGTCGTTTGGCGTAGGAACCAGGGGGAAGTCCGGGGAGGCATAGTGCCTCCCGGAGGGCAAGGGACCTCCACTCCCGGCGTTGGCTCCGCCTCCACAGCCCCTCCCCCGGCTTCTTCGGGGAGCGGAGAAGGGGGGAGCGCGGTTCCGCCTCCGTCCTCCGGAGGGACCCCCTAGGAGAAGCGCCGCCAGGCCAAGAGGAAGTACTCCCTCGCCGTGCGGAGCGCCCGCATCTTCGAACCCCCCCGCTTGGCCTCGTAGGCGATGCGGATGGGGAACTCCACCGCTTTGGCTCCCAGGGCGCGCGCCCTCAGGAGTAGTTCCGTCTGCGCGGTGAAGCCCGGGGAGTCGAACCAGCGAGGGTAGGCCTCACGGTAGCGGCGGAGAAAGGTCGGGCGGTAGAGGCGGTAGCCGGAAGTGTAGTCCCGCACCCCGGGGATGGGGTGGAGGGCCTGGAAGAGGAGGCGGGCCCCAAGGGAGTAAAAGGCTCGGGGAAGAGGAAGGCCGCTCACGCCGCCTCCTGGAGCGTAGCGGCTTCCGATGGCGAGGTCGGCGCCTTTCTCCTCCAAGAGGCGGGCCCCGAGAAAGGCCGCCTTCGGGTCCATGGTGGCGTCGGCATCCATGAAGACGGCCAACTCGTCCTCCTCGAGGCGCTCGCTGGCGAAGTCTAAAAGGGTTCGGAGCGCCTGGGCGAGCCCCAGGTTCCTCTCGTGCCGCAAGACCTCCGCGCCAAGCCTATGGGCCACCTCGCCGGTCCCGTCGGTCGAGCCGTCGTCGCAGACTACCACCCGGGCGTAACCCGCCTCGAGGGCGGCAGGCACAAGCCTGGGAAGGTTTTCCGCCTCGTCCTTCGCGGGGAGGAACAGAGCCAGCTTCACGAGTTCATCCTACCCGCTTCCCTTCTCACGGAGCGGCTTCCCTGGTGTACACCACGTTCACGCCCCAGACCCCTCGTGGGAGGGCAGGCCAGCCAGGAGGCGCCCGCCCGCTGTCGGAGGAGAGCCTCGGGTCGTAGGCGAACTGCAGCCGCCAGCCCGAGGTGCCGTCAGGCGAGAGGAAGGAGCGGTAGTTTTGCGCCAGGAACGCCCCTTGGAGGAAGAGTTCGCCCGCTCCCACGGTGGAGGGATAACCTTCGGGGCCAAAGGTTCCGTTCGGAGCCGCGATCGCCGCCGTTAGGTAGACCTGGCGGGGGGCGCTTTGGGCGAGGAGCACGTCCCCGTTTTCCGAGTAAAGCCCGAAGAGTCCTTGTCCCCCTCCTCTGCACTCCGAGGGCGTGGGTTTGCCGTCGCTGATCCCCGCCGCGTTTAGGCAGGGGGGAGCGGTGGAAAGGAGATCGCCGAGGATGCGCACGTTACCTCGGGCGCGGAGGGTGAAGGAGGTGTTCCCCTCGACCCCCGCCGCTCCAAGGGGCCCCGAGACGTCTAGGTCCCCCCCGACCCGCAGGATGACGGCTTGGGCCAGAGATGGGGTGGGGGTACCGGGATTTAGAGGTGTCAGCGGCATCTCCACGGGCACGCTCGCGGTCAGGGAGAGGTTGCGGAAGCGGGCGGTGCCCGTGTTGTTCCAAGGGGCGTCGATCTGGAACCACAAAGCGGCGTGGGTGGTGTCGGGCGGGGTGGTGAAGGTGGCGGTGACCCGAGTCCAGCCCTGACCCGGAGGAACCGATTGCCCCCCGCCCCAGGCCGTTCCCACCCAGTATGAGCAACCTATTAAAGGCCTACAGATTTGCAGGCCGATCTGGACCGCCCCGTTGGCCTGGGTGGTGTCCGCCTCGAAGGAGGCGTTCCAGGTCAAGCTGGTGCCTGTGGGGAGACGGAAGTAGCTCCCGAAGTAGCCGTCCCTGTTCCTCAGAACGACCTCCCCATTCCCCCCCGAGGCCGTGTTCTCCCACCACCCCACGGAAGACCAGGGGGCCACCGCCAGCAGGTTCTCCCCCGCGTTCCGCCTCAGGGTCAGGTACCCTTCCCCGGTCACGAGCAGGTTAAGGGTCTCCCCGTTTGGCGTGGTGAGGGCCACCTGCTGCACAGGCGTGCCCCCGGCTACGGGCAGACTCCCCCCGGGGTAGCCGACCACGCTTAGGGCGGCGCTGTAGCTCCCGCGGGCGTTGTACTCGAACGCGGGGGGAGTGGTGTCGGCGGGAGGCGGAAGCCCCGGGGCGTTCCAGTCCACGCCTCCGGGAAACCGGGGACAGGAGGCCCCGTAGCAGGGATCGAAGGCCGAGGGGGCCATAGCCTCCGGCTCTACCGCGCCCATCTGCGCGAAGCCGACGGGAGCCTGACCCCCCACGCACCCGGAGGAGGAGGTCGCCACGCACCTTCCCGTGGAGAAGCCGCTCAGGAAAAACGGGCCAGGTAGGGTAGGCCACTGGAGGCCGAAGTTGGGGGTAGCGCTCACGTGGACCGGGCCTTCGTACACCTCGCCTCCTGAAAAGTACGCCGGGGTCCCGTCCGGCTGGTAGCCGCTCCCCAGGTAGACCTGGTACTGGCTGGCGGGGCCGCCCCCCACCCGGAGCTTGAGCACCCCCTCCACCCACTGGGTCCGGCGGTTCACGTCCAGGCTCGCTTGCTGCACCGCCACGAAGGGGACCTCGTAGACCTCCAGCCTCCCTGGGCCTCCGCTCACTCGGCGCGGCGGCGGGAGGGACAGGCCGCTCGGGAGGGGGGACCCGCAGGCGGTGGGGAGGAAGTGGACCCGCAGGGCTACTTCCCCTGTTGTCTGGGAGCAGAGGGCGTCGGCCTGGGACTGCAGGAGCTGGAGGAGGGGCTGGAGGGCGGAGGCCACGGAGTTCGCGTCGCTTCCCCCAAAAGCGTAGCCGCTTCCCGCCATGTTCCTCTGAGCCCAGTCCCGCGCCGTCTCCGCGAGGGCCATCATCGCCTGGTCCAAGAAGGGCCTCGAGGCGATGAGTCTGCCCTGGTTGTAGGCGAGGAGGGCCCGTTCCCTGCCCGCTATCGCCCCGTGGTAGCGGAGGAAAAGCAGGGCCGAGCCGATGGAGGCGCCGAGGAACAGGGCGAGGAGGACGAAGACGAGGACCACGCCCTCTTGAGTTTTTCGGGGCTTCTTCACCGCGTTTCACCTCCTGTCAGGGCGCGTATTAGGGTCACATAGGGAGTTTGGCTTCTACGGTAGCTGAAGGGGGCGAGCCAGGCTCCCCGCTCTCCTTCGGGGGAGAGGAAGGCGGGGCGCCCTCGAGGGTCGATGCTCCCCGAGGGACCGGTCTCCGTCGCCCGCACCACCCAGAGGCCAGTCTCCACTGCCCGGAGGCGGTCTTGGCGCAAGCGGCGCCTCTTGAGGAGGGTGCCGTCGAACGCCCCCTCGTTGGCCACGACTACCAGCGCCTCGGCTCCCATGGCGGCGAGCTTGGCCGCCGGGACGGAGAGCATGGCCTCGTAGCAGATGAGGACTCCGAAGCGTCCCAAAGGCTTCAACTCCCCTTGGGGGAGGTCTCCTTGGGGAGGAGTGAACCCCGCCTGGAGGTAGGCTCGGGAACGCACGGGGGCGAGCCACCCCGCTCGCTCTCGGCCTGGGATGAAGTAGGCCTTGGAGCGGGTGGCCACCACGGCACCCCCTTCGGTCAGGTAGACGGCGTTGCTCCCCGCCCCGCCCACGCCGCCTATCCAAGCGACCTTCTCCACGCCGAAGTAGGGGAGAGGGGAAGCCGTTTCGGGCCAGACCACGACATCAGGGGGGCGGAAGCCCTTCAGGGCGCTCGCCGTGAGTTCGGGGTAGGGGTTTTGGTCCTTGCGCCAGTTGGCTTCCTTCACCTCGGGGTTCTGCCCGCCCTGGACCACCAGGGCCCACCTATTCCCGGGTTCCGCCTGGGGAAGCGGGACGAGGGCCAGCAAGAGAAGAGGAGCGAGGGCGGGACGCCACCAGGGAAGAGCGCCGAGCCCCGCCGCCACGATAGAGGCCAGGTGCGTTCCGCCTAGGCTCGCCGCCAGGACCAAGGCGCTGTCCGCTAAGCCGGTCCCCAGGTCGAGGACGGTGAAACCCATCCCTTCCCACCAGACCGTCTCGAGGATTCCCCAGGCGAGGAGCCGGGCCCAGGGAGCGCTTAGGAGAAAGGCGGGGGCCATGACGGCGAAGCCACCTATGGAAACGGCTAGGGCGGAGAGCAGGCCGAGGGAGCCGTGGGGAGCCAAGGCCTGGAAGTAGGGCAGGCCCTCGGCCAGGGCGAAACCGCCCAGCCAAAGGAGGGCCTCCTTGCGCCTTGCGAGAAAAGGGTACCCGGCCCCGAGGAGAAAGAGGGGGGTTAGAGGCCCCCCCAGGTCGCGGAGGAGGCCTGCGGCGAAGCCTATGGGGAGGGCGAGGAGCGTTAGTGGGCGATGCATATTGGCCCAAGCCACTTCTTACAACAGCCGGAGTCGTCCTTGTAGTAGTAGAGGGAAGCGCTCGCCGTCTGCCCCGAACGCACGGCGGCGCTCACGGGGTTCGTTGTGGGTTTGTACACGGAGCAGTTTGGCTTGTACTCGCTCCCCTCTACGGTGTAGGTGCCGGGGGTGAGGGCTGTCAGGGTGTAGGTGCCGTTGCCCCAGGTGAAGCTCCTGTTGTAGTTCGGGCCGCTCACCGTCACCGTCACGGTGACCACCGAGGGAAGTCCTGTCACGGAGATAGCGAGGTCGCCGGGTTGCGAGGCGTAGGCGAAGGAGGCCGTGGTCGTCGTCCCATCCCTCACCTCGACCGTTCTGGAGGGTGGGGTGGGGGTGTAGAGGGAGATGTCGTCCGGACTGTAGTTCTCCGGGGTGACGGTGTACGTCCCGGGCGGTAGGGCGACATTGTATCCGGAGGTGTTCCCCACGTTTACGGTTTGGTTCACGGGGCCCGAGATGTTCACCCTCGTGGTGGCCCCCGAGGGAAGCCCGGTGATGGAGAGCCTAAGGGTGCCCGCCTGCCGGGTGTAGGAGATACTGGTGGAAACCGTTTGCCCGGCGGTTACCGTCAAAGAGACGGAGGAAGGAGAGGGCGTGTAGGTGAACCCCGACCCGTCGGTGACCGGTGAGGCCACCAGGGTGTAGGTCCCGGGGCGGAGGTGGCCCGTGGTGAAGGTGCCCGTCCCGCTGTAGGTGGTCACGGCGTTGCCCTGGCTGTCCTTGAGGGTGAGGGTGGGCGAGGGCATGCTGGACGGGCCGGACACGGTCACTTGCACCGCGCCCGTGGTGGGGGTGTAGCTTACGGTGCCGTTGAGGGTTTGGCCAGAGCTCGTGAGGCTGTATTGGGTAGGGTTGACGGTGGGGGTGTAGTCGTAGAGGCTATCGGCGTAGTTGGGGGCGGTGAGGTCGTAGGTCCCCGTGGGGACGCGGGTGAAGGCGCAGGTCCCGTTGCCACAGGTGTTGGTGTAGGTCGGGCTGCCCGATGCGCTCCTTAGGGTCAGGCTCACCGAGGCTCCCTGGGGGAGGCCCGAGACCTGGAGGGAGACGGTGCCCGAGGCCTCCTGGTAGGAGACGTTCACCGTCTGAAGACTCCCCGGCGCTGTCAGGCTAAAGCTTGAGGGCGAAGCCGAGCCTTGGTATTGGTAGCCCCCGTAGGTTACTGTCCCCACCGAAACGGTGTAAGCGCCGAGGGGTAGCTCCACGGTCCCAGGGGCGGTTAGGGTCACCGTCTTCGGGCCAGAGAGGGTCACGCTGGGCGAAGCCCCGCTAGGGAGGCCGGAGACGTTCACCTGCACGAAGGCGCTCTGCTTCGCGTAGAGCACAGAAACAGACGCGGTCTGCCCGGCGGTCACGTTGACGCTCACGGGGTCCGCCTTGTAGACGAAGCCAGCGTTGTCCGTGACGGGGTCGGGCGCTACCGTGTAGGTGCCCGGTAGCAGATCGGTGAAGGTGTAGCTGGTCCCGGTAAAGCGCTCCACCTCGTTTCCCTGACCGTCCAGCAAGCGCACTGTGGGGGTGGGCATGCCTTGCGGGGCGGAAACCGAGACCGCCACGGCCCCGGTGGCGGCGGAGTAGCTGAGGGTCAGGGAGAGCGTCTCCCCTGTGCGGAGGGTCCCGGTAACAGGAGTCGCCTTATAGGTGTACCCTCCGCTCACCATGTCCTGCCCCGACGCCGTGTAGTCGCCCGCAGGCACGTCGTTGAAGGTGTAGGTGCTGGTGCCGGGTGGGGCGGAAATGGTCTTGTTGAACCCCCCAGGGCCAGTCAGGGTAACCTGCGCGTTGGCGCTCGAGGGGTTACTCACCGTCAGGCTGACGTTTCCGCTCGCCTTGACGTAGGTTATCCCCACGGAGGTGGTGGCCCCCGCCTGCACCTGGACGGTCTGGGGAGCGGAGGGCGACGGGTTAAAGGTGTAGATCAGCGCCCCGTGGGGTGTCTGAAGGTTGGCGGTCACCGGTTGGGGGCTTACGGTGTAGCTCCCCGGGGGGAGGGAGAGTCGCGCGCTTTGGGTCAAGGTCTGGGCGTAACCGGAAGGCCCGGTCACCGAGACGTTGGCGCTCACTCCGCTTGGGAGACCGCTTATCCCCACATCGAGGATCCCGTTTTGGGCTTGGTAGCTGACGGTGAAGTTCAGGCTACCGCCGTTTGTCAGGGTTCCGCTCGTTGGGGACACCGTGGCCCGGTAAGTGATGCCGTCCCTGGTCACGTCCCGGGCGGTGAGGGTGTAGCGTCCCGTGGGCATCCCCGTGAAGGTGGTGGTGCCCGCTTGGTTGATGGCCCGGGTCGAGCCGTCCGGCAGGGTGAGGGTGGCGTCGGGAGCCACGCCCGTCGGCAGGCCGGAGACCGCGACCGTCACGGTGCCCTCGAGGCGGGTGTAGGTTATGGTCTGCGTGGCGAGGCTTCCCGCTTGCACCGAGACGGAGGCGTTCGCCGGGCTCGGAGCGTAGACGTACCCTCCATAGCTCACGTTTTCCGCCGTCAGGGTGTGGGAGCCGGGGGTGAGGTACGGTACGGTGGCCTGCCCGGCGCCGTCGAAGGTGAGGGCGTTGCCGTCTAAGGAAACCTTCGGCGTGGCCCCCTGGGGAAGCCCGGTAACGCTTACCCTTAGAGCGCCCGTGGTGGGCTGGTAGGTGAGGGTGACCGTTTTGCGGTCGCCCGCGGCGAGGGCCACCGTCTGGTTGAGGGGAGTCGGGGCGTAGGTGTAGAGGCTGTCTTGGACCGGAGAAGCCCTTAGTGTGTAGTCTCCGGGAGTTAGGTCGCCGAAGGTGTGGGCGCTGTAGGCCGTCAAGGTTCGGTTAAGCCCCGGCCCCTGAAGAACCACTTGGGGAGAGGGGTAGTTCTGTCCGCCCGCCTGCAGGGTCACGGTGAGTTTAGCGGAGACGGGGGCGTAGGTCACCTGGGAAGTGGCGGTTTGCCCCGCTTGCACCGTGGGGTTCGCTGGCGAGGCGGTTCCCTGGAAGCGCACGCCGTCGTCCAGCACGTCCTGGGGGGAGATCCCGTACTGGCCGGGGACGAGGTTTTGGAGGGTGGTGGTCTGAGTGAGAGTTTTAGGAAGAGAGGGGTCGGGGCCCGTCACCTTCACTTGGGGCGCAGCCGACATACCCTGGGGTTTGGAGATGTTCACCTGCAGCGCTCCGGTGACGGGCGCGTAGGCCACGGTGAGGCTCTGGGTCTGGCAAGGGGTGACGGTGAAGGAGGAAGAGGGGGAGACGGTCGCTGAGTAGGTATAGCTCCCGCTCCGCACGTCCCGCGCGTTCACGGTGTACTGCTGGGGAGACAGATAGGGTACCAAGCCTCCTCGGGAAACATCGGTGTTTCCCGGCTGCAGCGTCACGGTGCCCGAAGGAAGGCTTTGGCTTCCCGGAGGGGGGATTATGGTGAAGTCGGCGGCTCCCGTGGCGCAGGTGTAGGTCACGGAGAAGGACCTAGAGGTCCCTGCGCTCAGCGTGGCGCTTTCGGTCTTCGGACTCGCCTCGTAGGTGTAGCGGCCGTCGGCGGTGTCCTGGGCGGTGAGGGTAACGGCACCTGGGGAGACCTCCTGGGTGTAGAGGCCGAAGCGGGTGTAGGTCTGCCCGCCCAGAGAGACGTTCGCCACCCCCCCGCTGGGCCCGGTTATGGAGAGGAGGACCACCGCTCTGCCCGAGGGGGGCGGAACAGGGGGACCGCTTTGAGGTGGAGGTATGTAGGCGCTCGAGGTTGGCAGGAAGAAGTTGGCGGTCACGCAAACAGGTTGCGCGCTGGGCCGCACGCAGACCTCGGCCGTGAAGCTCGCGAGGCCCTGTGGAGTCGGGGGGTTGCGGGTGACCCGAACCTGGTAGAGGTCGGGAGAGGCGTAGGTCGTGCTGGGCGTTTGGTTGAGCACCCCGGCGATCTGGGCTTGCGTCAGGGTGACGGAGGTGTTCTCCTGTTGCGGCAGCCAGCTAGGAGGAGCGGTCCGCGCCTGGAGCGCTAGGGTGCGGGCGAAGAGGGCGGCCGCCTCGGCGGCCTCGGACGACCGCGCGGTGGTCTCGGAGCGCATGAGCAGGGTTGTTAGGGCAGCGCCCACCAGCAGCACGAGGCCGGTGGCCACAATGACCTCGACCAGAGTGAACCCCTTCCTCATAGGTCTCACGACCTCCTTTCCCGATTGTACCACGCGGGTTGTCGGGGGTCGCGGCGCCTAGGCTATCGGACCTCTCCCCACCGGGAAACGGAAAGGGTTGCGCCGCCCACGCTTAAGGAGACCGGGTAGAAAGAACTCTGAAGGATCCCCCTCGGATCGAATAGAAGCGTAAAGCCCGAAGGGCTGACGCCGATTCCAGGCGCCAGCCGCACCTGGTACTCGGGGCCCAGATACTCGAAGGGCCCCGAAGGGCTCAGGGAGCGAGCAAGGTAGATCCGCCCCCCTGTCGGGTCGTGGACTACCCGAATGTAAACCTCCTGCGACGCCGCCAAGGAACTCGCCGTGCGGATGAGGGTCGCCACGCGCTTAGGAGCGTCCGCCGCTTCCCGGGCCCGCAGGGCGCCGCCCACCCTCGGAAAAAGGACGGCGACGAGGATAGAAAAGACGGCGAGGGCGACTAGGACCTCAGGAAGGGTGAAGCCGCTACGGCGAGAGCCCGTCCACATAAAACTTTCCCGAACCCCTCGACCAGGTGATCGCGCGGAGGCGGGTTACGCCCCCGTCAGTCCGCAAGCCCAGGACGCAGCCCACTCCCGGGGGGGCCGCGGGCCAGGAGTAGGAGGTGGTGGCCCCGTTGGGGTCGATAAGGGTAAAAGCGGCCAAGCAGGTGCGGTCAGAAGGGCTGGCACCGGCGCTCGCTCCGGCGGGCGCTCCCGTCCAGTCCGGGCCAGCCAGTTGCCCGGCGATCCGGGCGAGGAGCGCCGTAGGGGTGTCGGTGATCCAGACGCTGAAGTAGCCGCGAATCGCTTGGGCCACGTTCCCCCCGTGCTGCGCGGCGAGCACCTCCCTCGCCTGAGCCCTGGCCTTGTTGGCGTTGAGGACCAAAGCGGAGGCGAGGAGGGCCAGGATGCCAACCACTACCAGGAGCTCCACTAGGCTAAAACCCCTACCGCGCACCGGGACCTCCTCCGCTTACGCTCTGCACCAGGCTGAAGTACGGCAACAGCACGCTCAGCATGATGCCCCCGATGATCAAGCCTACCACGATGAGGAGGAGGGGCTCGATGACCGAGCTCACGCTTTCCAAGGTGGTCTCCACCTCTTCGGTGTAGATGCGCTCGGCGTGGTCCAGCATCTCGTCCAGCGACCCTCCCGTCTCCCCCACGTTGATCAGGCTTCGGAAGATGGCGGGGACGAGTTCGCTGTGGGGGGCGCTGGCGAGGGCTAACGTCAAGCTCAGTCCCCGCATTAGGCCCTCCCTCATTCCCGAAAGGAGCTCTCGGAAGTGCTCCAGGGCTACTACATTTCGGGTGAGGGCTAGGCCTTCGTGCAGGGCGATGCCCGACTCGTAGGCGAGCTTTAGGGTACCGGCGATGTCGGCCAGAGCCGTGTGAATCAGCGTTGGGCCCAGGATGGGGACGCGGAAGAGGAGGCGCTCAAAGCGGAGGCGGTTGGCAGGCCCCCGAAGGTAGCCCTGGAAAGCGCGGAAACCGACAAAGGCGAGGATGAGCGAGAGGACCATGAAAAGGGGAGAAGAAATCATCTTGGAAACCAGGATCGTGACCCTGGTGACCGGGGGGATAGGGACTTGGGTGTCCTCCAGAATGCGCACAAACTGGGGCACGATGAAGGTCATCAGGGCCCAGGTGGTGAGCAGGGCGAAGAGGAGGACAAGCGTGGGGTAGGTGAGGGCGCTGCGGAGCTTGCTTTGGAAGCGGGCTACCCGAGCGTAGTACTGGGCGAGGCGCTCCACCGCTTCCTCGTTTTTCCCCGTCCGGTCGGCGACTCTGAGGGTAGCCAAGACCAGGCTCGGGAAGAGGCCTGTTTCCGCTAGAGCTTGCGGAAGAGGGATGCCCCGTTCCAGCGCCCTGGGCGCCACGGCGTAGCGCGCCCGGGCCCACTTAGGAAGTTGCTCCTCGAGGAGGGAGAGCACCTGGCTGAGGCTGAGGGCGCCCCCCACTTGCATGAGGGACTTGAGCTGGCGGAAGTAGGAAGCGAGGAGTTTGGGCGGGAGCTTACGGACTGCCCTCTCCCGCACCTGCGAGACCTCGAGGGGAAGGACACCTTGTTCCTGAAGGGCGCGCAGGAGGGCGTCCTCGTTTTCTGCCTCGATGTAGCCAGTCTTCGGGCCATCTGGTCCTAGGTAGCGGTACGTGTAGAGGGGCACGGCCTAGCCTCCTAGCGCTTATCCTACCTCGTCTTGGAGAGCGGCAAGGAAAGGGACCACGCCTTTCCGAGTTCATCTTCCAGAACGAGCACCACCTTGCTCGCCGCCGCCAGAGAGGCGGGGTCAGTCTGGAGGACCAACACCGCCATAGCGCCTCCACCGAAAGTCTCCCGATTGGCCTGGAAGGGCACCTCGAGGGCGCTCACCGGTCGGCCCTCTTTGTCCTCGCGTACCAGGTAGACCCGCGCAGGGCGGGCGAGGGGGGAGGTCTTAGCTCCGAGGACGTACAGAGCGGCGCCCCTGGGAGTGAGATAGGCCTGCCCCGAGTAATCGGGAGAGGGCGGGGGGAAGGCCGGAAGAGCTGGCTTCACGGGGGTAGAAGCTCCTTCTTGGACCGCCCCGCCTTGGACCGCCCCACCCCGCTCCGCTCCGGACTGGCCCATTTCTCCCTTAGGGGGCTCGGGAGGGGTCCGGGGGTCGTCGACGGGCGCGTTCTGGCCGCCTTTCCCCGTCGGAGGTAGGGACTTGATCCCGGCGGCGTAGTCGTAGACCGTGGGGGTCAGCATGACGAGGAGCACCCGCTCCGTGCGCCTGGTTTCATTGCTCCGGAACAGGGCCCCGATCAGGGGAAGGTCTTTGAGGATGGGCACTCCACCCTCCTGGTTTCGCTCCTCCTCCTGCAGGAGGCCCCCGATAAGCCCAGTCTCCTCGCTCTTGAGGCGCAAGAGGGCTTCGAGCTTTCGCTTGGAGATGTCAACGCTGCCGGCGATCGGCCCTCCCACGGGGAGGTTGCCGAGTTCGATGGTGACCTTCATCGTCGCCCCGAGGGGCTCGGGGACCACGCGAGGGGTAACCTTGAGGATGAGGCCGTAGTTAATCTGGGTCAGGGATGGCTGCGCTCCCTCTGTTTGAGCTAGGACGTAGAGGGTTCCCCCTGAGTTGAGGGCCACCTCCTGGCCGTCCAGGGCCGTAACTTCGGTGTTGAGCAGGGTCTTGGCGAGCCCTTTGCTCTCCAAGGCGCTCAGGTTCAGGGTCAGACTGCGGGCCAGGCTTGCCGGGAGCGTGTAGCTAGCCCCGAGGCCCGAAGCCCCCGATAGGGCGAGGTTGAGGCCCTGAAGAGCGGCCGTCACGTCTCCGGAGAGCTGGTCCAGGGCGGAGCGCTCGAGCTGAACTACCCGGACCGCTATCCGCACCTGGGGCGGGTTGGCGTCTGCGGCCTGGAGGAGTAGGAGGGCGCGGTCCACTTCGCTGGCCGCGCCTTTGAGCCAGAGGGCGGCGCCCGAGGGCTCGGCCACGGTGGTCACTTGGATTTCAGCCGCTTTGAGGTAGTTTATAGCTTTGTCGGCGGTAAGGTTGGTTAGGACCACGCGGACAGAGCGCTCCGTTTCGGCTTTAGTCTCCTCTTTCGGAGGATCGATGGTCCGGAGCAGGTCCACCACTTTGCGGTGGACCTCGTAAGGCGCGGCGACCACCACCGCCTTCTGTTGAGGCAGGACCTGGACTGTGGCCCCGATCTCTTCTAGGTAGCCCGCAGGGAAGAGGGCCGCCATGGCCCGGGCGATGTCTTGGGGGTCGCCGTAGATGGGGTACCCCTTCACGGGGTAGGTCGCGGCTGGGCTTCGCTTGGCCCGCTCCACCTGGGGTTGGAGAGTCGCGGCGAGCTGGGCGATCAGGTCCTCGACGGCTTCCTTGACCCTAGGAGCCTGGTCGGCGGGCGTATCGAGGAGAAGGATCCGCCCCAAGGCGGCGGCCTTAGCTTCGGGGTAGAGGGCTTTGATAGCTTCCACGGCCTTTCCTCCCTCGATCCCCTCGGGGAGCGCAAAGGCGAGGAGCGCGGAGCCCGCGGGCGGTCTGACGGAGCCCTTGATGCGTTCCAGGAGCCCCTGGATCTCGTCGAGCTCCTCTTTCGTCGCTTGAACCGCCACGAGCCTCCCCGCCGCCGTCACGGTAGCTTGAGGGTAGAGGGCCTTAAGGGCCCCCACCACTTCTTGGGGCGCGAGCCCTTCGGGGATCTCGAAGGAGGCGGCGGCCTTGTCTTGGACCTTGCGCGTAGAGGCCTTGGCTTCGGAGAGTACCCGCTGGAAGTCGTCGAGGGCCTCCTTCGTCCCCTCGAGGACCGCCAGGTTGGCCTCCTTGAGGGCCGCGGCCTTGAGCCCCAACGTTTGAGCGAGGGAGGCGACATCCTCCGCGGACAAGCCCTCGGGAATCCGCACCACTACGCGCTCCGTCTTGGGAACTTCGGGAGGGGGAGGGGGCGGAGGGATGTTGGCCTTAGCCTGGGCCGCGAGTTCCCGGAGCAGGCTGGCGGCCGAGGCGACCTTGGAGGCCTCTCCGGTGAGGACCAGGGCTCCGGCTCCCTTGACATAGGAAGCCGTCACGCCGAGCGCATTGGCGGCTTCCGCAACTTCCTCGCCAAGGGGAGCCACAGAGACGACCACGCTGGCCTTGGCCTCTCCCGCTTGGGTAGGCGCGGGCTTTTTCCCTTCCTCCTTACCCGGAAGCAAGCCCTTCAGAACCGTCTTGGGGGCCACCAGCACCACGCCTTCGGGTAAGAGGGCGTAGTCGTGCTCGGGGGCGTAGATGCGCAGGAGGAGGTCCAAGAGGTCCCTGAAGGGGACCGCCTTGAAGTCGATCGAGACCCGGACATCAGGGAGCTCCTTGGTGAGGACCTGCACCCCCGCCGCCCTCGCCGCCGCGCGGATGGCCTGGTCCAAGGCGGTTCCCGGGTCGCTGGACCGTATGGTGACCGGGTTGGTGTAGGGGGCTTTGGCGGGCAAAGAGCCCCCGAAAGCCACGGAGGCGACGGAGAGCGCTGCCAGCCAGGCCAAGACCAAGAGACGCGTCCGAACTACTTCCATCGTTTTTCTCCCTCCAGGGACACCGCGAGTTTCCGCTCACCTATGGAGATCAAACACCCGTCAGGGCGCACCTCTATCAGTTTACCCACTCCCGGGACCGTTTCCCCCACCGAGACCACTCCTTCAAACCCCTTGGCCCTCACCACGGCGGAGGCCTCCTTTCCGAGGAAGACCGCGAGGCAGGCCACCTCGGGTAGCGGCGGAGGTTGGGCAGACGCCCTTTCCCTAGGAGCGCCCGTGGGCGGGGGAGGAAGGGGAGGTAGCTCCTTGGGAGCCGCGGGGGGAGGAGGTAAGGAGGCGGACGGCGCGGAGGAGGCGGACGGAGACCCAGGCGCTGAGGACCCGGAGGACCGGTTCTCCGGGTCCCCAAAGGGGTTTCTCGCCTTTTTGGGAGTGGGAACGGGAGCGGGGGCCTTCCTTTCTCCGCTCGGCTTGTTCGAAGCCCCAGGAGGAGTTGGTTTGACCTCGCTTCCGGTGGGGGTAGTCGGGAGCGCGGGCACCGTGGGGGGTGGAGGGGAGGAGAGGGGCTCTGGGGGCGGGGGAGAAGGAGGGAAGGCGGTCCGCTCTTTCCCTCCCATCACCCTCGGCGCGAGGAAAAGAGCCCCCAGGACGACCGCGATTCCCAGAAGCCCGAGGAGGAGAAGGGCCTTGGAGCGAGGCGCCCGCTTCTCCCTTTCCTCCGGCGGTTTGGCCTCTGCCTTCTTCCGATTCCCGAAGGAGGGGAGCCGGAACCCGAACCTGGGGCGTGACGGCTCGTCCTTTACCGGGGCGGCCTCGGGCGCCACCTTTTTTTGAGAGGCTTGCTTCTCCTTGAACTGTCTGACGATCTCCTGGAGGCGACCCTTCATGCCAGGCACGGTTTTCCACCCCCTAAGGCGTCGCGCCCCCCTTCGTCGGCGCTGGCGACGGTTGGGCGGGACGCAGAAACTCGAAGACGACCTCCCCCGTTAGAGCGCCCTCGGTGTCGGCGGAGAGCTTGAGTCCCCGCAGGCGGACGCGGCGCTCTTTCACGGCTTCGACGCCTCGGACGAAGTCCTCGTAGGGCACTCTTTCCACCGAGACCGTGACGGGGACGCGGGTGAGCCCCCCTCCTTCCTCCGCTTTCCCCACCGAGAGGTTTTTTACCCCCCAGCCCCGCTTGGCGAGTTCTTCAGCTAGCCACACCGCGCCGCCAGCCTCTGGCGCCTCGGGCCAACGTATAGCGGCCAAGGCCGCCTCGAGGCGGGCCACCTCCTCTCGGAGCTTGGCCACGATGGCGGCTTCCCCCCGCAGGCGTTCGGCCTCTCCCCTGAGGGAGGTCACCTCGTTCCGCACCTCGATGTAGTTGGCGTAGGCTCCGTAGCTCAGGTAGCCTCCCAAGACGAGCCCCAGGACGGCGAGCAAGTAAAGGAGGAGGCGGGGGGAAGCGGTGAGCGAGGGGGTGGATTTTTTCTCCCGGGCCTGGGTCACGGACCACCTCCCTGAAGAGTAAAGGCGAGCGAAGCCCGCCACCCGTTCTGGGAACGCCTCAAGTCGCCGAGGGCCACGGAAGCCTTGCCGTCTGAGAGGGCTTTTGGGAGGGCGAGGAGGCTCGCCAGGTTGGCGGAGTAGACCTCCATCTTCCCCCCGCTCCCGTCGTGTCCGAGACTCGCCACGTACACGTCCTCAGGAAGCCGCTCGGCGAGGAGGCCGAGAAACTCCTCGATGGCCGACGAGCTCGAGGCCTGAACGAGGGGCTCCAGGAAGGCTTTTCTGCGCTGCAGCGCCCCCTTGGCGCTCACCTGAGCCCTGAGCGCCTGGATCTCGGTCTCCAGGGCGGGCTTTTCCGCCTCTAAGCGGCCGGTGGCGATCTTGAGGGGGACGTAGGGGAGAAAGGCCAAGAGGAAGGCCGCGCCAAAGGCGCCCACGAGCTGCAGGGGCTTGGGGGCCTCTTGGCCGAGCGTCCCCCAACCGAGCTCCTTCGGTAGGGGAGCGTCGAGGAGGCTTACTGCCTTCGCCCCTTGGGGCTCTTTGCCTTCCCGGAGCTGCGTGTCCGCCAGGAGCACCTCCTCGGGGCTCCCCCTGAGGAGCCGGCTCTGCTCCGCGACCGCCCGCAGGAGCCAGGCCATGTTGGGGACGGCGTCGCGAAACTCCACGATGTCCACCACCTCTCCCTTCTGGACCACCACTACCAGCCCGTAGCCGTCCCGCACGAAGAAGGCGAGGTTGGAGGTGCCCCTGGAGGCGGCGAGCCAGGCCAGCGCAAGGGGAAGAGGGTAGATCCAGCCTTCAGGCTTCAGGAGGGACGAGGCCTCTCGCAGAAGCCCTTCTTTGACCCCCGCCACAAAGGCCCCGAGGCGGGTCGGGTGGTGCCTCGCCCGGTACTCCTCCCGTCGCCCCCCGTACTGCCTCGCGAGCTCCGCCGTCCAGGAGAACTCGCCTTCGCCTAGAGGAATGGCTTTCGCCCTGGGATTGTTCACCGACACGTTGAAGGGCGCTTCCAGCAGGATGCGCTCGTAGGTCTTCGGGCGGAGGACTTCAGGGATCTCGGGCAGGGCGTCCGGCCCTCGGTCTTTTTGCGCCTGGTAAAACTCCCCCTTGGGGTAAACCTCAGCGCCTGTCCGCAGCAAGATGAGCTTCATTCCCTCACCCGCCTAAGAAGCCAGTCGCTTGGGATGAGCGCCGCAACATGCCCTCCACGGCGGCGGGAGCGATCACTCCCTGCTCCACGAGCTGCGCCGCCACCTGCTCCATGGTGACCATTCCCTGGCTCGCTCCCGTCTGCATGGCGCTCGCGATCTGCGCGGTCTTGCCGTCCCGGATCATGGTGGCCACGGCCGGGGTGTTGACCAGGACCTCGTAGAGCAGGGCCCGGCCCACCCCCTCGCGCTTTGGCACCAGGACCTGGGTGAGCACGAGACGCAGAGAGCTCGCCAGCTGGAGCCGCACCATGTCCCGCCTCCCCTCGGGGAAAGCGTTCACCACCCGGTCGATAGCCTCGGGAGCTGACCCCGTGTGCAGCGTGGCCAGCACGAGGTGGCCCGTCTCGGCGGCCGTGAGGGCCGCCGACATGGTCTCCAGATCCCGCATCTCGCCGACCATGATGACGTTTGGCGCCTGACGGAGGGCGGCTCTCAGGGCCACGGCGAAGCTCTCGGTGTCGGATCCCACCTCGCGCTGGGAGATGATCGCCCGCTTGGGGGTGAAGTAGAACTCGATGGGGTCCTCGATGGTGACGATGTGGATTTCTTGGGTCTCGTTGAGCCACTCGATCATGGCGGCCAGGGTGGTGCTCTTGCCCGAGCCCGTGGCCCCGGTGACCAGGATGAGCCCGGTGCGTTGCTTCAGGGCCTGGACGATAACGTCCACCGGCAGGCCGAGGGCGTCTATGCGAGGCGGTTCGGTGGGGATGGGGCGGATGACCGTGGCGGGCCTTCCCTGGATGTGGTAGAGGTTCACCCGGAAGCGGAAGCCGTTGGCGATGGTGTAGCTGAAGTCCATGTCCCGCTCCAGGAAGCCGCTCCCCTCCCGGCGCTTGGCCAGCTGCGGGGTCATGGCGAGGATGAGCTGCTCCGCCACCCCGTCGTCCAAGGGGTCCCACATGGTTTCCCTGCGCCAACGTCCATCGCACTTATAGGCGACGTACTCGCCCCCGGTGAGAAAGATGTCGCTGGCTTTGAGCTCGAGTCCCCGCTCCAGGACTTCGTGGATGCTCTTAGGGTACCGCTTCACGCCCCCACCTCCCCCGTGGCCACCAAGAGGTCGTGGAAAGAGATGATTCCCTGGGCCACCTTTTCCAGCCCGTCCTCGAAGAGGGTCTTAAAGCCTTGCTCCCTTCTGGCTTGCGCGATGAGGTCTTCACTTCCTCTGCCCCTCAGAATGCTTTGGCGGATAGCGGGGGAGACCCAGAAGAGCTCGTGGATCCCTACTCGGCCCTTGTAACCCGTGCCGTTGCAGACCTCGCACCCCCCGCCTTTCGTGTAAGCCCGCACCGCCCCCGCGAACCGGTACTTCTCCCGGAGGACCTCGCCGATCTCGTGGTCCTCTACGCGGCACCTGGGGCAGAGCTTGGGCACGAGGCGCTGGGCCAAAGCCCCCTTGAGGGCATCTGCCACGCGGAAGGCTTCTACTCCCATCTCTCCGAGGCGGATGGCGACCTGGGCGGAGGAGTTGGTGTGAACGGTGCCGAGGACTAGGTGCCCGGTCATGGCGGCTTCGACGGCGATTTTCGCCGATTCGGGGTCGCGGATCTCGCCCACCAGGATGACGTCGGGGTCCTGCCGGAGGAACTCCCGCAAGGCGGCGGCGAAGGTAAGCTTCACTCCCTCGGCGGGGTTTACCTGGACCTGGGAGACCCCCTTCAGCCGGTACTCCACCGGGTCCTCTACCGACAGGATCTTGCACCTGCGGCTTTCCAGGATCTCCTGCACCAGCGCGAACAGGGTGGTGGTCTTCCCGCTTCCCGTGGGCCCTGAGACCAGGAAGAGGCCGTGGGGAGTGGCCGCTACCTGCTTGAGCCGCTCAAGAATCGGCACCGAGAAGCCAAGGTTCTCGAGGCGGGGGGCGGCGTTTTCCTTGGGGAGGATTCGGAGGACCGCCTCTTCCCCGAGCACCGTGGGGATGATAGAGACCCGGATCTCGTTGCGCATTTTGCCGTCGGGAGAGACGTAGAGGAAATGTCCCCCCTGGGGGCGCAAGCGGTCGGCGGTGTCCAGGTTAGCGCGGATCTTCAAGGCGTTGATGACGCTTTGGAGCTTTTCCGTTCCGATCTCCGAGTCCACCACCACGAGCTGCCCGTCGATCCGGTAGCGCACCCTGGCTTCCCTTTTGTCGAGACGCTCCAGGTGGATGTCCGTGGCCCCCTTGAGAATGGCCTCTTCTATCAGGCGGTTCAGGGTCAGGACCGCCCCTCCCTGCTCGGCGGCGAGCTCCCGGACCTCCTGCTGATCGGCGAGGGTCTCTAGGGACTCCTGCTCACCGTAGAGCTCCTCCATGGCGCGGAGGCAGGCGCTGCGGATGAGCATGGGGTCCGCCACCGCCACCGTTATCGCCCGCTTCAAGGTGGTGCGCACCAAGTTGAGGAGCATGACGTCGGTGGGGTCTCCCACCAAGACCTCCACCATCCCCGTGGGGTGGAGGCGGTAGGGGAGAACCACGCCTTGCTCTAGAAGTCCACGAGGGGCGAGGCGCAGGGCTTCCAGGTCGGGAGGCGGAGCGCTGGAAAGGTCCACGAAGTTGTGTCCCGTGGCTTCCGCCAGCGCCCGGGCCAGGACGTGGGAGGGTATGTGGGCGCGGACACTTTCTATGGAGCTGTCCTCAGGCAGCTCATATCCTTGCTCCCTGAGGAACTCCAATACGCGTTTTTGCACGCCGATGTCGAGGATCTCCGCCATAAGCTTAGAGGACCAGCTTCTGGTTGAAGAGGGTCCGGTCAGGAGCCACTCCCTCGGCGAGCTGCTTCGAGACCACCCCCGTGCGCACCAGGCGGGCGAGGGTGTCTTCAAAGCGCACGCCGACTTCGTTTTTGGCGAGTTCGTTGGGGATGAGGTGGGTCTTGTTCTCCCGGATGATGGTGCGGACGCTGTCGGTGGCGAACATGTACTCGTAGGCCACCGCCCTCGGTTTCGTGGCTCGAGTGGCGGCCTGCACCGTGGGCAGGAGGAACTGGGAAAGGACCCCGATGAGGACCGAAGTGAGGCGCATGCGCGTTTGGTTCTGCTCCGCCTCCGGGAACGAACCGAGGATGCGCTCCACGGTCTCCCTTGGAGAGCGGGTGTGGTAGGTGGCGAACACCAGGAAACCCGCTTCCGCGAGAGACAGGGTCCAGCGGAGGGTGTCGAGGTCCCGCACCTCGCCCACCATCACCACGTCGGGGCTTTCCCGCAGGACCGACCTCGCCCCGTCGGGGAAGGTGTGAAAGTCGGTGCCCAGCTCCCGCTGATGGACGAGGCTTTTCAGCGGGTGAATCACGTACTCGATGGGGTCCTCGAGGGTGATGATGTGGAGGGGGCGGGAGCTCGCGAGCCGCTGGAGGATGGCCGCTAGAGTGGTCGACTTTCCCGCTCCCGTGGGCCCCGTGACCAGGAAGAGGCCCGACTTGGCGTTCAGGATTCGGTGCTCCAGGAACTCGTCGAAGCCGAGGGAGACGAGGCTGTCTGGGGTCACGGGAATGATGCGGATGGCGTAGGAGACCTCTCCTTGCGAGTAAAACCCGTGGACGCGGAGGCGTATGGTGGCGGTCGGGTCGCGGGAGGGGACGGCGATGGCGAAGTTGACTTCGCGCTTCAGGGTGAAGGCCTGCCGGGCATCGGCGGGGATGAAGTTGGCGTCGTTGAGGAGTCGGGCCAGAGCCGTGGCGTGGGCGGCAGTCACCCCCTCGAGTTCCGTGGCGGGCAGAACCCCGTCGGGGAGACGGAGCCACACGCGCGCTCCCCGAACGTATATGTCGCTCGCCCCCGCGATCAAGGCCTTGATCACGAGGTCCAGGGCTTCGGAAGTCACCTCAGCGCTCATCTAGCGCACCTCCTTCCTGGATTTTACCGGGAAGGGCGCGCCCCGCCGCGGCGACCCCCTGAACCTCAAAGGATCCCTACCCCCACCCGCAACCTGACGAAGCGCCAGGAAACGAGGAGTCCGTTGATGTAGTCGTTGGCGTTGAGCCGCACGACCACCCCAAGGCAGAGCCGTCCGGCGTTGAGCCCGGCGAGCTGGTCTGGGCTAAGCGCTCCCTGGAGGGTCACGGTGGCGGGGGTGCCCAGGGGGACGCTGCCCCCGGCGAACTCGTAGCTGTCTTTGTAGGTGGCGGCGTCCGTGCACCCCCCGCCCGCTTCGGCCGGGGCGAGGTAGAGGAGGGCGGTGGCGGAACCCTGGGCGGCAGGCGAGGTCTGGACGGTCACCTCTAAAGCGGCGTCCAGGCTGGCGTATGTGAGGCTGGGGCGCGGTGGGTCAAAGGTGAGGGGGGTCGTGAGGAGGCGCGCGTCGAGTTTTCGGACTCCGTATGGCAGGGACAAAAGGTACGTCCCCTCCCGGTACTCCCCGGGGTCGAGGTTTACCGGTATCTGCAGGGAAGCGCAAGCCGATAGAGCCAGGAGGACAGCGAGGGCCAGCACGCTTTTTCTCACGGAGGACCTCCTTTGCTCCTAGCCTACCACAGGCCACCGGGGAAGCCCACCCTCTTGAGAAAGGAAAAGGCCTGGATGCCCTTCGGGCGCAAGCTAGCGGAAGGGGACGAAAGCCAAGCCAGCTTTCTTTAGGGCCTGGCGGGTTTCTGGGCGGTCCGGCGTTAGGACCGCGATCATCCCTTGGGCGTCCGCCACGAGGATGGGGGACAGACCGAGCCTTTTGAGCCGGGAAAAGAGTTGCGCGGCGTTCTCCGGGTTGCGGAAGCGCCTCACGCTGAGCCACTGTCCCTTCCCGGAGGCTTTCGCCAGAGCGAGGCCCATCCAGAGCACCTCGTTCCCTTCCCTCCACCAGGACCCCGGGGGTAGGGTTTTGAGCGGGGTGGGGGTCTTCTTGGAGGGCGGCGGCGCGCTTCCTCCAGCTCCTTGCGAAGGGGCCTCCGGCGTTTTCTGTGGGGGGGCCGGAGGCTTAGCGGGAAGGGGAAGGAGGGGCTTCGGGGAGACCTCGGGTTCCTTGGCGGGGAGTCCTCCTCCAAGGCTAAAGCGGTAAAGGACCACGGCGTCCGCCGCCACCCGGTAGCGAACGGTGTAGGTCTCCTTCCCCAGGCGGATGGGGATTTTCCCCTCCAACCCCGGGGTCAAGGCTCGGAGGCACACCTTTTCGCCGTCCTTGTAGAGGCAGGCGGGACCTAGTGGGGTGAGCACCAGGTCCACCTGGCCGTCTTTGACCGTGAGCACTCCGTCCACCACCATGGCCACTGCGAGCTTGGGCATCTCCCCCTCGAGCACGCTCCCGTCGGCTCCGATGACGAGGTATTTGGTGTTTTCCCGGGCGGATCGGTCGTCGGGGGGCGAAGGCGGCGCTGCCACCTCATTGGCCCGGGACTCGCCGTCCCGAGCGCCAGCCTCCTTTCGCTCCTCCTGAGCTGTGAGAGGGCTCGCGCTGGTCCCCGCGGGGGCCCTTACCACCCGGAAGTTCGGCGGGGCCCCCTCGAGGCGGTAGCCCGGGGCGTGCTTTTCCAAAAGCCCCTCTATGACTTGGACAAAGTTTCCGGAGGCCTGAACGGGCACCCTCTGCAGGAAGGGGGCGGCGAGGGGAACCTCCAGCTCGTAGCCCGCTTGCCGAGCGAGGTACTTGAGGGCTCCCACAAGGAGGACGGGCTGGTCGGCGGTGTAAGCGACTTGGGGGGTCTCCGCCTGGGAGAGGCCTAAGGAGAGGGCCAGAACTCCGGTTACGCCGAGAAGGAGTGCCGCTCGTATCAACTTCATCTTTTTTCCTCCGTGTCCGAGTAGTTCAGGGAAAAGCTCACCCCCGCCCGAAGAACGTAGAAGGGTTTCTCGTCGGCTTCCAGGGGGACGGTGCCGAGGAGGGCGAGGTACCCGCCGAGGCCTTCGGAGGGGGAGACCAACCTCACCTCCAGAAAGGGCCTGGAGGCGCCGAAGGCGTAGCCCGCTGTCACGAAGATCCTGGCTTTGGCAGGAGGCAAGGCGATGAGGCTAGCCGCTCCGGCGGCCACCGCGGTCCCCATGACAGGGCTCGGTCCGGAGACTTCCAGGGCCCAGGGGCCCCCTATAGGGAGGGTTAGGCCGACGTGGGAGGCGGGGAAGAGGAGGCCAGAGCTGACCCCTAGCTGGCCGCTCCCCTCGATCCCGGCGAACACCTCTAGCTGCCCCGCTCTTGCCCCAGAGGTTAGGAGGAGAACCGCGGCGAAAAAGGCCATCGCCCTCCGGAGGTTTCCGATTTTGTCGAGGAGGACGTGCAGGAGGTCGGCCAGGAGGAAGCCCGCGAAGAAGGCCAGGGAGAGCGGAGAGGAGAGCCAGTCCAGCTTCGGGGCGAGTAGGGGAGAGGCCAAGAGGAGGAGGTAGAGGAGCCGGGTCAAAGCGCCCAGGGGCCAGAGGTGGGAGAGGCCGCGGTGCTTAAAGACGAGCCCGTAGGGCAGCCACAGAAAGGCCAAGGGACCCCAGCGCTTGAGCGCCCGAGAACCCCCCTTTCCCGCCTGGTCCATGTCGGGGGTCACGAGAAAGGTGCCCACCGTAAACCCGGCGCCCCCCGCGAGGAGGAGTTCGGGAGGAAGGGCCTTCTGCCAGGCCAGGAGCGAAAAGCTGGCTGCCCCCAGGAGGAGATTGGTCCGTTCGTGGGCGCGCCCGTCAGGCATCTCGTTTCAGTCTACCGCAAGATCTTCGAGGTTCCGAACCTGGAGGACGTGGCGCAACCGGCGCTTGGCCTCCTCGTGGATTTTCTCCGCGCGGTCGTGGGAGATCTCCAAGAGCTCGGCGATCTCTCTTAGGGACAAAGGCGTTCCCCCCACTACCCCGGTGTGCAGCCCGAGGAGAAGGCCGTGGAGGGGTCCGATCTCACGCAGCGCCTGGAGGAGGGCCTCCTGCTGCCAGGCCAGCATGGCCTTGTCGGCGGGGTCCAAGTCTCCAGGGACGACCTCTCCCAGAGGCTTTTCCACTTCCTTCAGGGGCTCGTCCAGGGAGAGGACGGCCTGGAGCTCGGCCAGCTCTTCATCTCCGGCGACCGCTTCCCGGCGCCGCTCCTCGGGGAGGTAGATCAGGTGGTCCCGGCTGAGGTGACGGGTGATGGCCTTGCGGATCCAGTGGTAGGCGTAGGTGGAGAAGCGGGTCCCCAAAGTGGGGTCGAAGCGGTCCACCGCCTGCATGAGACCGAGGGTGCCCTCCGCGATCAGGCCCGCGAGCTCCGCCCCGGGGACCTTCGTCAGGTAGCGCTTCGCCACGGCCACCACGAGCCTGAGGTTCCGCTCCGCGGTCTCGAGGAAGGCCCGCTCCCCCTCGAGGACTTCCTCCACCAGGAGGCGAAGCTCCCGGGGGAGCGCTTTGGGGGGCACGGGGGGCGGGGCTTCTCGCCCGAGGACGCGGCTTCGCGCCCATAGGCGCCAAGCGGCCTCCCCGGCGCCCGTCTGCTCGCCAAGGCGCCGCGCCGCCGCTCGCCCCCTCCTAGCGGCGTGGATGAGGGAAAGCTGCTCCTCGTGGTCAGGAAAGTCCTGCTCGGTGATGGCGGCGAAAAGGCTGACGGGGGAGGACCTGGCCTCCCCCGCGCCCTCCCTCGGCTCCCAGCCCTCCAGGGCGGGGCGCCCCTCGGACTCCTCCAAGCTTTCCGGGAAGGCAAAAACCTGGAGAAGGACCTCTTCAACGTTTACAAGGCTCTCCGTTGTAACCAAGGCCTACCCCCTTAACTTTCCTGGCTAACAGGTTAGCGTAGTCCCTCTCTTCCCGCAAGTCCTTCGCTTGCAGAAAAAGGGTGAAAAAGCGTCGGGGACGGGGTTCGCCCCGTCCCCCCCCCTCATTCCTCTTTCTAGTCCTGGCGGTGCGGCAGGAAGAAGAGCGCCACCTCCTTGGGCGGGAAGCTGTCCACCGGTTCGGCGGCGACCCCCTCTTTCCGACGCACGAGGCGGAAGATGTAGTTGCCCTTGCCCCTTGGTCTACGAAGGAGGGGGAGGGAGAGGGTGTCGCCTTCGCCGTAGGGGGCGAGAAGCACTTCGGCGGCGAAGCGGATCCGCCCCTTGCCGTCCCGGGGCATGGGAGAGATCCTCACCCCTTCGCGGCGGGCCCAGGCGTAGGTCTTGGCCACGAGTTCCGCCTCCTCGGGGCTTTCCACGGTGAAGATCGGGGGGTTCCCCACCGCGGCCTTGCCGTCGCGGATGACCACGGGCGCCCCGCTGGCCCGGAGGAGGGCGAAGACGCGCTGCAGGGTCTCCACGCCCTCCGCCGCTTCCTTGAGGCGCTCCGCCAGGCCGAAAGAGCGGGCGATCGAGGCCACCTCCTCGGCCTTGGTGAGGCTTCCCGAGACCAGGTAGCTGGTGTAAGCGCGCAGGAGGCCTTCGAGGTATTCGGCGAAGGCCGGGTGCTTCCGCAGGGCCTCCAGCCCTTCCCCCGAGGCGATGGGGCGGGCGTAGACCCTGCCGTAGAGGGGGTGCTGCCCGTAGGGCACGGGGCGCTTGGCGAGCTCGGGGGGAAGGGTGTCCGGGTAGAGCCAAAGCCGCCCTCCCAGGCGCGTGGCGCCAGGCAGGGCCTCCAGGAAGGCGGGCTCGGGTTCCGAGTCCACCTCTGCCAGGTAAAGCGTCCAGCGGTCCACGTTCATGGCCACGCTCATTCTACCGGGAAAAGCTGAAAGCCCCGCCCGGTGGGGCGGGGTGGGAGGTGATCGGCCTCTTCGGGCTAGAGGTCTAGAGGCCCAAATACCACTTCACGTACTCCTCCAGCGGCACAGGGCCGCTGAAGGGGGCCTCCGGGAGCTCCTCGGCGAGGCGCATGAGCGCCTCCGCCGCCTCCCGGCCGAGCACGCGCTCGGCCCGTTCGAGCGCGGCCCGGTGCTCCGCCTGGGCAAAACCTCCGTCCCAGGCGGGGAGGTCCTGGCCCTGGACCTCCTCCCCCTCCTCGTGGACCTCTTCCTGGTGGAGGTAGGGGTCGTAGCCCCTCCACCAGGGGACGAGAACGTGGTGGACGACGTGCTCCCGGAGCCAGAGGGCGAGCGGGATCCCGTACTCCCTCCAGCCCCAGGCCAGCGAAAGGTCCGCCTCGGCCAGGGCCTGGGCGACGGCCTCCTCGTCCTCGGTGATGGCGTAGGTGGTGACGAAGACGAGGGGGCCAAAGGTCCCGTACCACCCCTCGAGGGCCAAGCGGGCCAGCCGCTCGAGGGGGGAGGGGTCAGCCTCAGGCCTGGCCTCCTCTGCCCGGGTCCGCCCTCCGGGGTCCAGGACCTCCGGGGTGGCGGGATCCTCCGCCCTCAGCCGCTCGTAGGCGACCTTGAGGGCGGCCCGCCCCAGGAGGGCCAGCCTGATAGCGCGGGCGATGGCCCTGGCCTCCAGATCCCCCGGGGCCTCCGGCAGGAGCCACCGGAAACCCTCTTCGCCCCTTTCCCAGAGGGGCAGGGGGTAGCCCCCCAGGGCGAGGGCGCGGACGAGGGGGACGACCCCCCGCCTGCGCTCCACGGTCTCGCCCCGCTTGACCACTTTCCCCGCCGGGAGGGGGCGGCGGAGGTGCCCCGCCCTCAAGGCGGGAGCCTTTTCCCTGGTTACCCGCCGCCAGAGGGCGGCGAGGTACTCCTTGCCCTCCCCCATCTCGAGGAGGGCGGCCACCCCTTCCATTTCCCGCCGCACCACCCCGCGGGGGCGGTAGCGGGAGGTGACCCCCACCTCCTCGGCGGCCTCGAGGAGGGGGTTGAGGCCTCCCGGGAGCGTCACCGCCTGGTGGCGGTGGGCCCAGTCTTCCCCCGGTTCCTCTGAAGAGGGCCTTTCCCGCCGGAGCTCCCCCGAGAGGAGGAGCTCCTCGAGGAAGCGCGCGGCCTCTTCGAGGCTCCGGCTGGTAACCCCTGGGTTGCTCCGGTCGAACCGGAGCCGCTTGCCCCAGGGGGCCTCCCAGAGGAGGGCCCAGCCCCGCGCCTTGCGGAGGCGCTGAGCGGCCTCCAGGAGGAGGGCCGCCCAGTAGCCCCGGGGGCCCCAATCCACCAGGCGGGCGCCCCAGGCCACCTGGTGGGCCACAACCTCGAACCCCGCCCTCAGAGCGGGGTCCTGCCGAAGGACCTGCCCGAGCTGGGCCAGGTCCGCCTCCATATCCCCCGCCAGGCGGAGCGCCTGGCGGAGCACCTTGAGGAGTTCCTCGATCCTCATGCCCCCATCGTATCCTCGGAGCCCCGCGAAGGCAATACGCAAGGGGTGAGATTGACGAAGGGCGCTCGCGGAAAGCCCGTTGAGAAGCGGGGAGGGGGAGCCTCGAGGCGCGGGCTCTCATGAAGCGCGCGTAGAATGGGGAAGATGGAGAAGAGCAAGGTTCTCCTCCCCCTGGCCGCCCTCCTCCTCGCGGCC
>Ga0326763_1000056_pt1 | contig 42031 bp, 42 predicted proteins | sample NORPS_P_FD_207671 | JGI IMG/M metagenome (GOLD analysis project Ga0326763, IMG submission 207671) | Hot spring water microbial communities from Norris Geyser Basin, Yellowstone National Park, WY, United States - NOR.PS_P | ecosystem: Environmental > Aquatic > Thermal springs > Unclassified...
CTTGACCACCGTCCGCCAACCCTTAGAAGCCCTCGGACAGCGAGCCGTCCAGAAACTCTACGACGCTTTAAAGAAGGGGGTGATGCCCGAAGGGACGGAGTTGTTGCCGCCTGAACTGATTGTTCGGGATTCCACTGCCCCACCGAGGGCAGAAGGGACGAAGCCGTTAACCATCACCAAAAAAGGAGGTGCCTCGCCATGACGATGTTGAAGGGCGTTTGCCGGTTGGTCGTCGTCCACCAAACCCTTAAGGCAAAAAGGAGGGAGCATGCCATGAAGCGTCGTGCCTTCACCCTCATTGAATTGCTGGTGGTGATCGCGATAATCGCGATCCTGGCAGCAATTCTGTTCCCTGTGTTCAGTCAGGCTCGCGAGAAAGCCCGCCAAGCCCAGTGCCTTTCCAACATGCGCAACGCTGGCTTAGCCCTTTCCCAATACCTGCAAGACTATGACGAAGGCTTTCCATTTACTACCCCGTGCCCTGACGCAACAGGTCGGCAACCACCAGAGGCGTGGACCCTTCCCCAAGGGCAAATCCACCCTTATGTGCGCAATGCTCAGATTTGGCATTGTCCTTCCGCAACGGCTGGCGATTTGCTGACTCGGCACCCTAACCCTGCATTGGGCAACAAAGGATACACGGGCAATAAAGATTGGACTTTCACTAATTGGCACTTTCCTCCTGACTTTAACGGGATTTTAATGTCGGTTGGCTACAATGAACCCCTCATTGTCAACCTGACCTGCGGGTGGAACCGCCCCACCATCAGACTTTCTCAGGTGCCAGAACCTGCTAACACCGCTGCTTTCGCTGATGCCCCCAGTTTCTCCGCATGTGGTGGGCGCCGGTCTATTTGGGCGAATGTCTGTTCTGCAGCATGCGATGTCTCCCGACGCAGTTCTCGCAACACTAGACATCTAGGCGGCAGCATCCTCACCTTCGCTGATGGGCATGCCAAATGGATGCCGTGGAGTAAATTGGCTCAGGATTGCGCCAAGATTTACCGCCCGCATGCCCCTCGTGGCGACGGGAAAATTTCCATCTTTGAAATCTTCGGTCCGGGAACAGCGGGCGACTAAATCCCATCGCTGAGGGGGAAGATTGCTATGGGTCGCTCAATGCCAACCTGGGTTACCATTCTCGCTCTTCTTGTGGTAGCCATTGCTATCGGTGTGTTTTATTTCATCGCATCACGCCCCGCCCCTCAAAGTGTCAGTGTGAAGAGTATGGAGGAGATGAAACGGAGAATGCAACCCCCTTCCCCACAGAATCGCCCATTGCCTCCCAAGTAGCCTCAACCCAATCGTAATGCTCCAGCGAGGTGAGCCATCGTCAGTTGGCTCACCTCGTCTGTTCACGCGATGTCCACCATGCAGTTGTTTGCGAATCTAAGTCGGTAAAACGAAGAAACAAAACCGAACGGGAAAAGAGGTGAGGAAGATGAAGACATTGGTGGCGAAAGTTTCGGTGGTGGCAGTGTTGGTAGGGCTGTCGCTTCTCTGGGCGACAAAACATCAAACAGGTCAGGAAAATGTCTTGACCTACACCACCCACTGGGTCGGCAACACTTTTGAAGGGGCGGGTCCCAATGGCTATGGACGATGGGTTCAAGACTACGTGGACGAAATTGAAGTCACGCCTGATGGGGCAGTTATCACTGCCTCAGCGTGGGATGAGGCGGGGCGTTGCACGGGCATCTACAAAGATGGCGATGTCAACAAGGACTTGCTGAAGCAATACAACGGTCAAGGTGGTCACAAGGCATGGGGTTGGGGCACTGCCAGCGAAGCCGTCGCCGTTGAAGGGAATTTCATCTTCATTGCCAACACGGTCAACGAACTGCTTCGCTTTCGCTGGAACCCCAACAACATCCACGAATACGCCTATATTGACCAGACAAGCCTCGGTGGCGACGAGAAGGATAATGCCATTGCGATGGCGGCTCGTGATGGGGTTTTAGTGCTCATCCGAAAAAGTGGAGAGGTGCAGGTGCGCAAAACCGCAGACTTGTCGCTGGTTCGCACCTTCCGCATTGACAACGCCCGTGATGTCGTCATCGCTCGTGACGGGGCGCTTTGGGTCATTGTTGGCAACCGCATTGAGCGCTACTCTCCCGACGGGATGAGGTTACAAGGCGCTATCACCGATGTGGGAAAGCCCAGCGCCGTCGCTCTCGGAAACGACAAAGGTCAGTTGATCGTTTGTGACGACGGGGCGAGACAGCAAGTGTTGTTTTACGACATCACTAACCCGCAAACGCCTAAGTTGGTGGGGGTCTTCGGCGAAAAAGGTGGATTGCGCTCGGGGATTCCGGGCGAAGTAAAGCCGCTAAAACTTTTTGCCTTGAGGGGAGCAGGCACTGATGCTCAGGGGAACATCTATGTTGCAATGGGCATGACTATGGGTGAAACGATCATCCGAAAGTTCACGCCTCAGGGCAAACTCGTCTGGGAGGTAATGAACCTCGCCTTCGTGGATTGTTTTGATGCCCTTGAAGTTGCGCCAGGTAAGTTTGAGATTTACGGACAGGCAGAAATCCTCGGTTTTGACCCAACAAAACCGCCAGGCAGAAATTGGTGGCTGAAAGCGATAACTCGCGACCATATTCGCTACCCTGATGACCCGCGTAACAAAGACCCTTGGGGTGGCGCACTCATTCGTGTGTTGCAGGGACGAAGGGTTCTCTTCACAACGCCGCAAATGGGCGGTGGCTTTCGCGTCTTCGTCTTTGAACCCGCACCAAGCCAAATCGCTCGCTATGTGGGTGAAATTACGCTGCCCAATGTTGAACTTTGGGCGCGCAATGTGGACAGCCGAGGCAATATTTGGCTCAGCGACGGGCGAAAAATCTATCGCTACCGATTCAAAGGCTTTGACGCCAAGGGCACTCCCATCTACGACCTGAACACTCCCGACACATGGCAAACGCCAGAGCCGTTCACCGAAATCATGCGGCTTAAATACATTCCCGAGACCGATACCCTTTACATCGGTGGCTACACTCAGGAAATCCAGCCGCCCTCTTGGGGGTTGATGGGTGGCGTCTTGGCTCGCTACGATAACTGGGTGAAAGGCAACCGTAAAGCGAGATATGCGATACTGATGCCGAGGGACGACGACAACCTGTTCCCGAAGGAGTTTGATGTCGCTGGCGATTACATTTTCGCCGTCATGGTCAAGCCGACGAAGGGTATCCCTGCGATGGTGCATGTTTTTCGCGCTGACACAGGTGAAAAGGTCGGCATCATGTTTCCCGGTCCAGAAGTTGGCGGCAACATTGGATGGATTGACATGGTTCACGGGATTCACGCCCTCAAAACTTCGGCGGGCGATTACCTTGTCATCGTGGAAGAAGACTGGCGGGGCAAAAATTTGGTCTACCGTTGGCGCTCTGCAAGACATTGACAAAATCGCCTTATTCAATCCCTCAGAGGGAACAAGGGCGTCAACGGGGCTGCCAACGCTTGCAAGCGTTGGTGTTCTTCTTCGTCCAATGGGCGATAGCCCTTGGCAATTTCCACCGCCATCTGGAACAATCGCTCGTCACCTGGCGGAACGGCAGCAGCGATGGGTTGGGAAAGGGAAAAGCGCAGCGCCAGTTCCGCATGGGAACGATCCGTCAGCGGCTCATACCAACATTTGGGCACTTGCCGCCCATTCGCCCAGTAAGTTTTCGCCATCGCTTTGATGGCGATGACGGCAGCGCCAACTTCCTGCGCCTTGGCGATAACCTTTGCCCCGAACCCGTTTTTCAGCAGGCAAGCGAAGTTAACAGGCACCATCACCGTGTCAAAGGGGAAGCGTTCCAGTGCCGCGAGGGCAGCCTCTTCCGAGTGGGCGGAGAAACCGAGGAAACGGACAAGCCCTTGCTCCCGCGCTTCAAGGAAGGCTTCCATCGCCCCGTCGGGCGTAAAGGCGCGCTCCACATCGTCCAGCGTCCGCAAGGCATGCAACTGGTAAAGGTCAAAGTGGTCTGTCTGCAAACGCTTGAGGGATTGGCGCAACTCTTCGGCAGCACCTTGCCGATCTCGCTTGCCCGTCTTGCATGCCAAAAACACCTTATCGCGCAAGCCTTTCAAGGCAGGACCGAGCCGCTCTTCGGCATCACCGTAAGTCGGGGCGACATCAAAGTAAGTCACGCCGTTGTCGTAAGCCCACCGCACCATCGCTTCGGCGTCCTTTTGCGGCAAGTTCATCACGACGATGCCGCCCATCGCAATGGCAGAAACTTCCACGCCCGTCTTGCCCAACTGCCGACGAGGGATTGCCCCTTCGGTTGCCCCCATCGCCATCGCACCTCCTATCGCCATTACAGCGGTTTTGAAAAATTGCCGTCGCCTCACTTGCATGCTCGTCGCTCCCCGCTTTCACCGTGCCAAAGTTTACGGCGCAAAAGAGAAGCGAGCAAGCGAGGCGCATCGCTATGGCAAGGCGTCCGAAGGAAGCGCCGCAACAAAGAGAGCAATCCCTGTCCCCTTGGGTGCAGGGATTGGCAATCGCATGGATGATTGGCACGCTCGTCTGGTTTTTCACCGACTTCAAAATTCAGCAGTGGTTGGTGATGATGCTCGCTGACTTGCTGCGTCGGTGACCGAGGCGTCTTACCTCAAAACGCCTTCATGACGGGTGATGCATTGTGGGTGTCCGTGAGCGCTCAAAGGGAACAAGCCGTTTCTTCCTTTTCGGCATGGGCAATCGGCGCAAACTCATCTATCAAGCGGGAAAGTTGATAGACGCTTTCACGGGAGAAATTCTTCGGCGCTGGGAGGTCATCAGCGAGGCGATTGAGCCTGCCGAGTATTGTGTCCGCCCGCAGACTGCGAACGACCGTGAGGTCACTATTCTGGAAGACGAAGAAGGCGTTTGGCTGATGGAAGGCGAAGAGCGCACCCCGCTTTCGCTTTCACCGTTGCGATTGCCCCACTTTGAAGGTCACCCTTATGCCTGCGACTTACGCCTCCTGCACCACGAGGTCTTGATCAACATCGTGGATGGCAAGCCTTTACCCAACTTGTTCGTTTATCGTCGCCCTTGGCTTCGAGATGCAGCGATGATGGCGATGGTTTTGGAAAAGACGGGCAATGTGGGTTTGTTGGAAGGTTGGGTCATGAGGCTTTGCGACCCCTTTGACCGCAACAACAACGGTATCCCCGAACCTGACAATCTCGGTCAAGCCCTCTACCTTGTCTCCCTTTTCGCCGACGCTTCACACCCCCTCGTGGCGAAGGTGCTCGCTGCCGTCCCAGAGTTTCAGCGTGGAAGGCACATTTGTGGGCTCACGGATTTCGCCGAGCATCCTGTCTACCAGACGAAGTGGCTCAAGTATGGCTTGCAACGGTTGGGTTTGCCTGACCCCTTCGTCATCCCTGAAGTGCCCGACAGTTATTCAGCGCTCTTTTGGATGGCGTATCGCGATGCCCATGTTCTGTGCCCCAAGTTCAGTCCTGAGATGGCAGCCCGCTATCCCTATTTGGCGTGGGCAGAAACCCACTTTTATGGCGACGATCCGCCAATGCACTTAAAGGGCGACAATTACCCCCTCAGTTGGGAGGCACAGGCAAGTCAGGCGGATTACGAGGGGATGCGAATTTTGGGAGACGAATGGGTGACAAACCGCACCGCTGTCCCCCACGCTTGGCATGCTGCCGAGATGTTTCTTTACCTGCTGGAGCGGACAGCGTGAAGCGACGCAACGAGACATTTGCCTTGGGTGAAGGTCAATACCAATCACTCAGCGACGCCTGTCGGCTCTTTCACAGGAGCACGACGGGGACGCTTCAATCGCTGGACTTGCTGCTTGGCTGCCTCCGCTTGCTGCGCCTCCAAAATCAACCGCCCAACCACATCCCCCACAGGACGCATCGGGTCAACATACAAAATCCCATGCTTGAAAATCAGCACCTGCTTGTTAGTGCCTTCCAGTTCCAAGGCAATCGTGTAAGTGTCAAAACCTCGCACGATGCCCCGAAGTTGCATGCCTGTGAAAAAGTGGACGGCGACAGGGATGCGTTCTTTGCGCAGGAAGTTCAAGTAGCCCTCCTGCACCTTGACCTTCGTCTCCTTGTTGTTGCTCACCTCGCAAACCTCCTTCCCGTCTCTTTATCAGCCTTTCAAGCAACCCTCGCCGAACGCCCTTATTTTCAAAGCATTGAGGAAGGCGCGTTTATTCTGCCTTGCCTAAGCAACATCTGCCACAACCTGCCCATTCGTTGCCTGATGTATTCGTAATCGTTGCGAACGCAGCGCTGTCAAAAGTTGCTCGTCATCGCTTTCCGTCGGCGTCGGCGCCACCCACCGCTTGCGCATGTGCCATCACCCCGTTAACCATTGCGTCGCTTCATCTATTGCCGCCATCAACCGCAGTGTCTCCCCAATGAGTTTGACGAGACGCGCTATTTGTCGCTGGTCATCAAACCCCAACCTTCGCCCCTTTCGTTCCGCAAGCCATTTTTCAAGGACGCGATAAACACCGACCCGAAAGTCCCGCAAGTTCACGGCAACCATGACGCTCATAACTTTGCCTCCTTTGATGCCATCGCTTCTCAGAACAAAGACTTTTGGGCGATAAACTCTTCAATGCGGCGCTTCGCCAATGCCACATAGTCAGGGTTAATGTCGTAGCCAACAAAAACCCGACCCGTTTTTAAGGCGGCAATGGCGGTCGTCCCACTCCCGATAAACGGGTCTAAGACAACTTCGCCTTCAAAGGTGTAAAGTTGAATGAGGCGGTAGGGGAGTTCAACGGGAAAGGGAGCGGGGTGACCGATTTTAGTGGCTGGTTCAGCGGGGAATCGCCACACGCTTTTGGTGAATTCAAGAAATTCGTCACGGCTTATTGTTGGCTTACGACCGAAAGGGTTAGGGCGGGAGAAAGTTTGCTTGCAAAAGACGAGGATGTATTCGTGGGTGTCTCGCAGCGTCGGGTTTTGGGGCGAGCACCAACTGCCCCAAGCCGTTGATGGGCTGGCGCTGGATGCTTTGTCCCAGATAATTTCGCCTCGCATCAAAAAGCCTAATTCCAGCATGTCTTGAATGACGAAAGCGTGAAGGGGCAAATAGGGGCGGCGCCCCAGATTTGCCAAGTTGATGCAAGCCCGACCGCCTGGCACCAGCACCCGATAGACTTCTGCCATCACTCGTTTCAAGAAAGCCCGATATTCATCCAGCGTCAAGTCATCGTCATATTCCTTGCCCACATTATAGGGTGGCGAGGTGACCATCAAGTGGACGGAGCAATCGGGCAACTCTTCCATCTGCTCGGAACTCTTGCAGAAAATTTGGTTGACGCGCTCTGGTGGCAGGGGTGTCTCGTGGTAAACCACAGGCTCTTCTTTTGGCAGTCCCTCGTAAAGCCGACGGCTATAAAAAGGCGTGGAGTCATGAGCAATTCGGGCAGGGCTTCCAAAGGAACTCGTGCGTGAACCACGCCGCGCCATCTGTCGCACCCCCTTTCCTTAATCTGACTGCCAATATTGAAGCCATCGCATGTATGGGGCTAACCGAAGTTCCCTCGCTGCTAAGTCGGTAGGTCGTTGCCATTCTATCGGCAAGGCTTTGGTCAGTGGATGCTTAAGGAGTCCTTGCACTCCCACTGGAGAGATTTCCACACCGCGTGGGTTGGTGCCCCGTTTGGGTCGCCTCAAGTATCTCTCCTTGCCGAGGGCTTCAAAAACTTCCAATTGCGCCTGCAAAGGTATGCCGTAAAAGCCTCCTGTTCCGCCCCAACGAATGATGACCAATAGCATGTCGCACTTAGGCTCATAAGTTTCCGCAAATCTCGTGACCTGCTCCCAATCAACAGTCCAGATGATTTTCACGGCAGGCGCTTTTTGCGAACCAGCGGTAACGGTTTTGATGGACAAGGGATGACCTAAAACACGCACATCTATTTCGTGCTCGGTAATCGGGATGTCCAAATCCACACTCGCTTCCCCAAACTTGTAAATGAGCAGGGCGATGAGAATCTGCTCTCTCAGCGTTCCCACTTCCATCCCAACTCGCCCTGCCCTTGACACTTGTTGCTCAGCCAGAGCAAAAAGGAAAGGTAACTTACGGCGAATCTTTTCGCATAGTGCCTCATCACGGAACAGTTCATCCAAAGGTGTCACTGGATTGCTCACTCCCTTCGCTCCCTTTGAGCTTGATATACAGTGCGAATTAACTCTTCAGTGCTTGACGGTTTCGGCAAGCGTTCCAAGGCGGCGTCAATCATCTTCTGGGCTTCGGTGCGAGTGTAGCCTAATGACTGCAAGATTTCCAACGCTTCACTGACGACATCGGTGATGAGTGGGGTTGGCACTTCCTCTTCGGCGAGCAAAGCGAACTTTGCGACTTTGCCCTGCAAGGCTGCTATCAGTTCGCGAGCCCTTTGACGCCCGACACCGGGCAACTTCATCAAAGCCTTTTGATCGTTGTCCTCAATCGCCCGAGCCAAAGTCGCCATCGGCACGGCAAAGAGTTGCAACGCTCCCCGAACGCCCAACTTGGGCACGGAAAGCAACCGCTCAAAAAACTCCCGCTCCAATTCGTTGCGGAAACCCACCAACATCGGCGTGGCGCGCCCTGGCTCCATCTGAAGCAAGTAAAGTGTCACCAGTTCCACTTCGTCGCCCACCCTCAAACTTTCTGCCCATCGGGCGACGACGCTGGGCACGAGCACTTCGTAGCCGACCCCGTTGACATCCACGACGAGCCGTTGATTGTGTCGCTCCACCAACCGACCCTTGAGCCGTCCGATCATGGCGTTGCCATCACCTCGCTGGGCGACAAAAGGCAGTGACAAAGGGCGAACGCCAGCGCATCAATGGCATCTTGCCAAGGCGGCAATTCCGTCAACCGAAGCATCTGCCGCACCGCTGCCGTCAAGATAAGCCGTGACGCATTGCCGCTGCCCGTCAGCGTTCGCTTCACTTGCGTGTAGGGGTAACTGACGATGGGCACGCTCAAAGTGGCGGCGGCAGCCTTGATGACGCCGACACTCTGCGCCACGACCAACGCCGACCGCATGTTGAAGGGGCGGACATGGGGCTCTTCCACGACGACGCAACCCACTGGGTGCTCTCGCAAGAGCGCCGTCACCTCGTTAAAAAGCCACGCCAACCGCTGCGGGAGCGACAAACCGTTGGGTGGACGAAAGATGCCACAGTCTATGACCTGCCACGATCGTCCTGATGTGCCGAGGATGGCGTAACCGATTTGGCGCGTGCCAGGGTCAATGCCGACGATGATTTGCTCCGCCTTCATCTTCCGTTTCGCCCGCCTTTCATTGTGGCGCATCCGCCTTTCTTTGCCGATTTGCCGATTGCCTATCTGCCCGCTGCCTGTCTGCCCGCTGCCTATCTGCCCACCTGCCTGCCGTTCTGTGGCAAGGTTAGTGCGTCTGAGATTCGCTTGTCTCAAAGGAGTGAGTCGGCGTGGACGGATTGGCATGGTTTGCGACGACACCAGAAGGCGAACGGTTAGGAAAGTTGGCGGCGCAAATGGCGCGCTTGGAGTTAACGCCACTGCCTTGGTGGTTCGCCCCGTTAGAGCCCTTGCGTTGGCTGGACGCTTTGGTCAGCGATGCGCCCCACGCCAAATTCACGGCGATGATTTATGCTGCCATCGCTTTGTTGGTGGGCTTGACAATTTTTTGGCGATGCCGTCGCCTCTGGTGGCAACGCTTTTTTGCCGCTATGCTGGCAGCCGCCAACACTTTGCTGACGCTGACGGGGTTGCATGTGGCGATGATGTGGCTGCTCACGGTCATCCCGTATGGGACGCGCTGGTCCGTCCCTGCTGACGCTCCCTTCGTGTTGGCGAACTTTCACGCCCACTCCAACCTTTCGTCAGGCGGCGTTTTGTCGCCCGAACGCCTTGTCCTTTGGCATTGGCGAAAGGGCTATCGTGTCGTCGCCATCTCCGATAGCAACACCGTGAAAGGCAGTTTGAGGGCGGAAGCGTTCGTCCGACGCCGACGGTTGCCCCTCGTCGTCGTGACGGGCGAAGAGTTTCGGGGCAAGACGCACCTTTTGCTTTTGGGTCTCCGCCGCGATGTGACGCCATCGCAGGCGGATGTGCCTAAAGCCATCCGACTCGCCAAACGCCTTGGCAGCCTCGCCATCCCTGCCCACGCTTGGACGGGACGCCATTCGTATGCCGAACTGGTGGCTTGGGGCGTGGATGGATTTGAGGTTGCCAACAGCGGTGCCCTCGCCGACGCCCTTTTGCGGCAGTTGTGTCGGCGACATCGTTTGACCGTTGTGGGCAACTTGGATTTTCGGGCGGGCAACATGCTGAAGGTGGCGACGGTGTTGCCTGCGGAAGCGACGACGCCAGCGAAAGTGTTGGATGCCTTGCGCAAGGGGCATTGCGCCGCCCTCTATGATGCCCGCCACTCGGAAGTGGGCTACCATTGGCTGCGGGCGCGCCTTTCAGTCGCTGCCGAACTTTGGGCGACGGGGCAGGTGGTGACCCTGCTCGGTTTTGGGCTTTGGGGCTTGGGCGGTTGGTATTTCCGACGACGATGGCGGAAGGGGCGACGGGCAAGCGAATCGCTCCCTCAAAGCCGATGGCTTGTGACAGCGGTAGCGCAAATTGCCGTTGCGTTGTCCGTCGGCACTTTGGGAGTTTGGGCGATGGCGGCGGATTTCAAGGGAAGTTGGTTTCCGCCGATAGAAAGCGTCGTCCTCGCATGGTCGCTCGCTTGCCCCTTCAACTGGTGGCTGTGGGCAAAGAACCTCTAATGGCTTCCAATGGTCACAACTGAAAGCGGGCGAAAAGCGGTTGAAGGCGCTCGTAAGTTTGCTGGAGTAGTTCGGGGAGAACTTTCGTTTCGGCGATGACGGGCATGAAGTTGGTGTCGCCGTGCCAGCGGGGGACGATGTGGATGTGCAAGTGCTCGTCAATGCCCGCTCCCGCACAGCGCCCCAAATTCAACCCGATGTTGAAGCCTTGCGGTTGGAAGGCTTCCCTCAAAACTTGTTCGGCGATTTGCGTGACCTTCATCAACTCCGCCAGTTCCTCATCCCTTAACTCCGTCAAACTGGGCACATGGCGGTAGGGCACGACCATCAAGTGCCCGTTGTTGTAAGGGAAAGCGTTCAAGATGACGAAAGTGCGGGGGAAGCGGGCGACGATGTAATTTTCTCGGTCGCGCCCTTCGCGGGGCTTCTCGCAAAAGATGCAACCCTTTTGCTCGTTCGCCGTCGTCACATACGCCAACCTCCATGGCGCCCAAAGGATTTGTCGTCCCATCGCCGTCACCTGCGTTCACATGCCCATGATGTGGTAACCGCAGTCCAAGTAGACGATTTCGCCCGTGACGGCGGAAGCGTAATCGCTGAGCAAAACGACCGCAAGTTTGCCGACTTCCTCTTGCGTCGTGCTGCGGCGTAGCGGCGCTCGCTCCCTCATGATGTCCAGCATTTTCGTGAAGCCGGGGATGCCCCGTGCCGCCAGCGTCTTGATGGGACCTGGCGAAAGGGCGTTGACGCGGATGTTGCGTTCGCCCAACTCTGCCGCCAAATAGCGGACACAGGCTTCCAACGCTGCTTTGCAAACGCCCATCACATTGTAGCCTGGCACCGCCCGCTCACTGCCCAAGTAAGTCAGCGTCAAAACGCTCCCGCCATCGGTCATAAGCGGGACGGCGTGGCGGGTGACGGCGATGAAGGAGTAAACGCTGATGTCGTGGGCAAGCAAAAAATCGGCGCGGCTCGTCTCAAGGAATTTGCCTTCCAACGCCGTTCGGGGGGCGAAAGCGATGCTGTGGACGACGAAATCCAACTTGCCCCACTCTTGGGCGATGGTGTCGTAGACGCGCTCAATTTGTTCGTCCTCACTGACATCACACCGCAACACCAACGGTTCGTTCAGGGTGCGGGCAAGTTGGCGGACAGTCTCCTCAAACCGCTCGTTTTGGTAAGTGATGGCGAGTTGGGCGCCGTGTTCGTGAGCCGCCTTGGCGATCGCCCAAGCGATGCTGTATTCGTTCGCCACGCCGAACACAATCCCTCGCTTCCCTTGCAACATTTCCCTCACCCCAAGTCAAACGGTGATGGTCTCTGCGTCAAGAAACTCCACGAAGATGTTGACATCATGCCCTAAAGCGTCTATCCGTCGCCGCATCCGCTTGTTGCGCTCCTCAAAATCGGCAGGCTCCTTGCGGAGTTTGACGACGATGGCAAGGTCTTCGTCTTCATAAGGACCTGCCAACTCCACGCCCTCAAGGTAGTCGCCCATCTCCTCCCGCACAATTTGCACGACCATCCGTTGAAGGTCTTCTCGCTCCATTTAACTCACCCCCAAGATTTGGAAAGCCTCGTCGGCAAATCGGACGAATAGCGCTAACGCATGGCGCACATTTCGCAAGCGGATTAAGCGAACCAAGTCATAATCTGCGGTGCGCCGAAGTTGGCGCAACTCGCTCAGGGCGTCCAACGCCTCTTGGCTCATTCGCCCTGTCAGGACGAAGTGGCGTTGCAACTCTTGAAGCACTTGCCGATGAACATTGGCTCGCCATTGGTCAGGCGACATCCCTGCCTCCATCAACAAACGCCGTCCTAAGTGATGCCCAGCATAATACAGCCGCCCTATTAGCATCCTGTAAATCCACACATTGGTCACGCCCATACGCAGAAAGAATTGGACAAACGCCAAAGTTTCCCGCGCAAATTCAACCTCTGGCACGGCTCCTTCACCACTTCCCTCAAATCGGCACGCCCATCAGGCGCAGGAGTGTTTTGCCCTCTTCCGTCGCCATCTGGGGCGTCCAAGGCGGGTCAAAGGTCAACTCGTATTCCACTTCCTTGACGCCCTCCAGCGAACCGACCCGCAAGCGGATGCACTCCACCAAGTCTTCGCCCAGCGGGCAGAAAGGCGAAGTCAAGGTGAAGGTGACTTTGACCTTGCCCGTCGCCTCGTCAATGTCCACGCCGTAAATCAAGCCCAAGTCCACGATGTTGATGCCAATTTCGGGGTCATAGCATTCCTTGAGCGCCTCTATCACTTGCTCCTTCGTCGGCATCTTCCTCGCCTCCTTTTCGGCGGCAACAATGTTGGCACGCCACCTTTAGAGGCGCATCGGGAAACCGCTGCCGAACCGAAAACTTTGGGCGTCAGGGTGGTGCAACCTTTTGGGGGCGTGTCTTGTAAATCCCGTCGGGGGCGAAAGGGATGGATGACGCCGAACTAGTGCGGCGCTGTTTAGATGGCGATTTGACGGCGTTTGACGAATTGGTGCGGCGCTACCGTGACCGCATTTACGGGTTGGCACTGCACTTGTTGGGCGATGCCGATTGGGCGGAAGATTTGGCGCAGGATGCTTTCCTGCGCGCTTTCACCCGCCTGTCGCTCTTTGACCCAAAGCGCGGCTCTTTTTCGGCTTGGCTGATGACCATCACGACACGCCTTTGCTTGAATGCTTTGGAACGGCGCAACGCCATCACCTTCGTCCCGTTGGAGCAGGACGAAACGGATGACGAAAGCGATTTGCCATCGGCTTTGACGCTGCCCGATCCCGAAAGCGAGTGGTGGGCGAAGGAACGGAAGCGTCAAGTGCGACAAGCACTTGCCCAATTGCCGCCCTATCAGCGGGCTGCGTTGCTCTTGCGCTACGGCGAAGGGCTAAGTGTCGCGGAAATCGCTGACGCTTTGGGCGTGCCGACGGGGACGGTGAAAGCGTGGCTCTTTCGCGGTCGGGAAGCCTTACGGCGCTACTTCAAAAAGGTGGGATGGCTATGAGTGCGGAATGCCGTCGCTGGCGACGAACCTTGCACGAATGGCTGGATGGCGACGCCGATGAAGAGACAGCGTTGTTGGCGCAAGCGCATTGGCGAACTTGCCCCGATTGTCAACGAGTCGTTGCTGAATGGCAGAGCATCGCTGAATGGTTGGCGGATGCGTTGCCGTCCCAAGTTTCGCCGCAATGGGAACGCCGTTGGCGTCAACGCCGACAAACCCTCGCCTCGCCCACCCTCCCTTGGCAGGGCTTGGCAGTTTCGTGGCTGTTGACGGTCGTCGGCTGTGTGGGAGTGGTCAAGTTGGTGGATTGGTCGCTGACTTCCTTCGCCCACCGCTTAACCGTTTGGCTCACCAGCGCCGTCAGTTTCCCGATGGTGCCTGCTGAATGGGTTCGCCAAGTTTGGGATTGGCTTTTGCGCTCGGTGTGAAAGGGGGCAAAAACGATGCGCCTTCGTTGGCTTAGCATCACCGTTGCATTTGTCACGCCCGTCGCCGCCCAGCAGACGAAAGCCGTAGAACAAATGGCGCAGTCGGTCGGCATCATCGGTCTCTTCTTTCTCGCTGTCCTCAGTTACCTCGCCATCGCAGGATGGGTCGCCCTCATCACGGCTTTGGCGCCCGACTGGATGCGACGGAAATTGCAAGTCGTTCGGCAACGACATCTGACCGCCTTCTTCATCGGCATCGTCGTCACCTTAGCGCTGGTCATCGCCGCCACTTTGCTCGGTCAAGTGGGCAAGACGGTTCAACCTGCGGGGCTTCTCGCCGTCCTTTGCTTGCTGGCGTTGTTGACGCTTTGGCTCGTCGGTTGGGTCGCTGTCGCCCATTTCATCGGGGAGCGGTTGTTCGCCGTCGGGGCAAACCCATCGGCGACGACGGCGGAACTGAACCCGCTGATCATGGCGATGACAGGGGCTTTGGCGTTGCATTTGACGGCGTTTTTGCCCGTCGTCGGATGGGCGGTCGCCCTTTACTTTGCCTTTGTTGCCGTCGGGCTTTGGTTCCTGCGGTGACAAACCCAAAAGCGGAGGTGACGCGCCATGCGTTGGTCGGTCGTTTTGTTCGCTGCCGTCTTAGGGTTTGCCGCTGGTTTCGTCGCGGCGAAGCAAGAGCAAACTGCCAAGCCCAAGACGCCGATGGACGAGTTCTTGGAGAAAGTCCTCGCCGAGATAGACGCCAGCGGTCAGCAAGTCGTGATGGAAGTCTGGATGGGGTTGCAAGTGCTCAAGGAAGCCGTGAAAGCGGCGCCCGTCCCGCCTGCGCCAATGCCTGAGTTGGAAGCGAAAATGCGGTCGGCGACGGAACGCATCGGCACTGCCACTGCTGTCACGCTGGCACAAGCGTTCCTTGCGGCGTTTGAGAAAAGCACGGTGGAAGCGCCTGCCCTTGACAGTTTCGTCCTTGACCGCCTCACCCAGTTTTTCAAGGTGGACGCCAAATGGCTCCTTGAGCGGCGGCAAAAGGGATGGACATGGACGAGTTTGACCGTCGGGTTGGGCATCGCCAAAGCGGTGGGCAAATCCGCCGACGAAGTGTTTGCCCGTTACGAGAAGGCGAAATCGTGGGCGAAGGTCGCCGTAGAGTTGGGGCTGAAACCCGACACCTTCGGCAACACCTTGCAGGGGCTCTTTCAACCTTGACGGGTTTCGTTTGCCTGAACCGATGGCGCCGAAAGTCCCTGCATCTTTTGGCGCGCCGCTTCTAACGCTGTTGCCATGACTTCCTTCAAAGGGACGCCGCAGCGCAAGGCGAGTTGACGGCAGTCGTCATATTCGGGGGCAAGGTTGACAATTTCGTCGCCGAACTTCGCCACCTTCACTCGCACGATGCCGTAGGGCGTGGCGACTTCCCAAATTTCGCGGGGCAAACAAAGGCGTTCCACTTCTCGCACCCGAACGCCCAGCGTCGTCGTTTCCCGCAAAAGCAGCGGCAAAAGGGACGGCAACTTTTCTGGGTCGCACAGCGCGGAAAGGACGATGGCGGGTCGGCTCTTTTTCATCTGGGCGGGCGTCATCCAAACATCGCGGGCGCCCGCTTCCAACAGTCGCTCCATCACATAACCCGCCACCTCGCCCGTCATGTCGTCCAAGTTCGTCTCCACGACGAGAAGCCGTTCGCGCTGCAGCGGTAAGTTGTCGGGCAGTTCGCCGACAATTACCCGCAGGACATTTGGGAAGGGCAAATCGCGCTTGCCCGCACCATAGCCGATGCGTTGGGGCGTGAAGGGTGGGGGCAACCCGAAACTTTTCGCCAACCCTTTCAGCAAGGCTGCTCCCGTCGGCGTGACGAGTTCGGCGTCTATGTCCAGCGGGTAAGTCGGCACACCTTTGAGCAGTTCCAATGTCGCAGGGGCAGGGATGGGCAATTCGCCATGTGCCATCTTCACCCGCCCACGCGTAAAAGGCACCGCCGATGCGTAAACCGCCTTCACACCCAAAAGATGCAACGCATAGACGCTCCCTACGATGTCCACGATGCTGTCAACGGCACCGACTTCGTGGAAATGCACTTCGTCGGGGCTGACGCCGTGCACCTTTGCTTCCGCTTCCGCCAAGAGACGGAAAATGGAAAGGCTTGTTGCCTTGACAGGTTCGGGCAAACGGGAAGTGTTGACGATTTGCTGGATGTCGGAAAGGTGGCGTTCGTGATGGTGATGCTTGTCGGCGACGATGGTGACGGAAGTGGCGGCGATGGCGCCTTTGCGGACGCGCTCCACCCGCAAATCCCAATGGCTCAAGGGCATCGTCCGCAAGCCCGATAGCAGTTCGTCAAGGGGCGCGCCCGCATCTAAAAGGGCGCCCAACATCATGTCGCCGCTGATGCCCGCAAAGCAATCAAGAAAAATGCAGCCCATGCTTTCGCTCCGCCCACCAGAGGATGAACTTGACGATGACCTTGGCGTCCTCAAAAGGCATGCCCTTGCTCAGCCCATCCAAAGCGTCCGCCATCTCCCGCAAGGTCGGCAAGCGTTGGCACGCCAAGATGGTGAAATCAATGAGCGTTCGTGCCGCCTCGTCGCCGACTTTGTGGCGGATGCGTTCGTAAATCTCCTCGCCCATCTGCTTCAACCGCTCTAACTCTTCGGGTGGGATAGTTGGCTTAGGTGGCGGCGGTCGCATAGCCTTCCCCCCTTCAGCGCACGAAGGGCAACAATCTCGCCAGCAATTCCCAAACTTTCGGGTTGGTCAGCAAGATGACCAGCAACAAGACAGCGAAGTAAAAGTTCATCCGCCATTCCAACCGCACAATCATTTCCCGCAGTTGAGCGACATCTTCCTTGTCAGCCTTTCGCTCCAACGCTTCCCAAAGGCGCGCCACATCTTCCTTGTCGGCTTTCCGCTGCAACTCCGCCCGCAAAGCAGCGACATCTTCTTTGTCTGCCTTCCGTTCCAGCACTTCCCAAAGGCGGGCGACATCTTCTTTGTCGGCTTTCCGTTGCAACTCCGCCCGCAAAGCAGCGACATCTTCTTTGTCGGCTTTCCGCTGCAACTCCGCCCGCAAAGCAGCGACATCTTCTTTGTCGGCTTTGCGTTTGAGTTCCTCTTCAATGCGGGTGACGGTCTCTTGAAGGGCACGACGGTTGATTTCAGCCTCCAAGCGGGCGACATCTTCTTTGTCGGCTTTCCGTTTGAGTTCCTCTTCAATGCGGGTGACGGTCTCTTGAAGGGCACGACGGTTGATTTCAGCCTCCAAGCGGGCGACATCTTCTTTGTCGGCTTTGCGTTGCAACTCCGCTCGTAAAGCGGCGACATCTTCTTTGTCCGCCTTCCGTTCCAGCACTTCCCAAAGGCGGGCGAAGTCTTCCTTGTCCGCCTTGTGCACCAGTTCCGACATCAGGCGATGTTCCAGTTGCACCAAGTCGTCCTTCGTGGCGAGGCGGGCAAGGTTTTGCTGGAAAAAGTCCATCAACCGCCTGGCGTCCTCGTCACCGAACTGTCGCCGCAAAATCTCGTAGACATCCGTGAAGGCGATCAACATGGCTTTCTTCCCTCGCCCCAAAACTTTGCGGCGCTTCGTCGCCAATGTCAACGGGATATTTTGCCTGCCGTCCTTAGTGACTGCCGCACAATTGCAGATGGTGCAAGGCAGGCGTTTCTGAAACGACTTGGCGAAAGCGTTGACGATGCCGTCCGATGAAAGGTGGTGGTCAGCGTTGGAGAGCACCCATCGCCCTTGGGCGCGTTGGTGGTGGTTGGGCAACGCCGTGGACAAACCGACCATCACTCGTTTGCTCGCCCAATATTGCGAGGCAGGTTTCGGCGGCGTGGAGATTTGCCCCATCTACGGCGTCAAGGGCTACGAAGACCGCTTCATCCCTTTCCTGTCACCCGAATGGCTGGACTTGCTCGCTCACACCATCCGAACGGCACGCAAACTGGGCATGGAAGTGGACTTAACGACGGGAACGGGTTGGCCGTTTGGCGGTCCTTGGGTGACGCCTGAGTGGGCATCCAAACGGTTGGAGTTAACTGAACGGCAATTGAGAGCCGGCGAACGATTGACCGTCTTGCCCGATGGCAAACTCGTTGGTATCGTCGCCGTCAATGAACGAGGCGAGCGGCATGTTTTGAGTTGGCGGGTGAAAGAGGGCAAACTGGACTGGACGCCGCCGTCGGGTGTTTGGCGCCTCTTCATCGCTGTCCAAAAAAGCGCCGTGCAAAAAGTCAAGCGGGCAGCGCCCGGCGGCGAAGGTTGGGTCGTTGACCCCTACTCTGTCAACGCCCTTCGCCACTACTTGGCTCGCTTTGACGAAGCCTTCGCTACCCATCGCAGCCCGATGCCCCGCGCCTTTTTCCACGACTCCTTTGAATACTTCGGCGCCACTTGGACAGACGAGTTGCCCGATGCTTTCCTGCGGGAGCACGGTTACGATTTGCGAGATTACCTGCCCGAACTTTTCGGGCACGGCGACGCCGAGTTGGTCGCCCGCATCCGCCACGATTACCGCCAAACCGTCAGCAACCTCCATCGCGCTTACATTCGTCACTGGACGGCATGGTGTCACCGCTACGGCAGTTTTTCTCGCAACCAAGCGCACGGCGCTCCCGCCAATTTGCTGGACCTTTACGCCGACGCCGACATCCCTGAGACAGAAACTTTCGGTGAAGTGGACGAACGGCATGTGCCGATGTTCAAACTGGCGTCTTCAGCGGCGCATTTGAAAGGCAGTCGTCTCGCCTCGGCGGAAGCCTTCACTTGGCTTGGCGAGCATTTTCAAGTGACTTTGGCGCAACTAAAACCTGCCGCCGATTGGCTTTTCGTCGCAGGCATCAACCACTTGATTTATCACGGCATCGCCTACTCGCCACCCGATGCGCCCTTTCCCGGTTGGCTGTTTTATGCGTCCGTAGATTTTGCGCCGTCGGCAGGTTTGTGGCGCGACTTGCCTGCCTTCAACGCCTATGTCACTCGCATTCAAAAAGCCTTGCAATCGGGCGAACCCGACAACGAGTTGCTCTTTTACTTGCCTTGGCACGATTTTTGGCAGGAAGCAGGCGAGGCGCCCTTGCGTCAGTTCACCGTCCACGATCAGCCTCGTTGGTTCTGGTCGCATCCCGCTTACCAACTTGCCCTGCGTCTTTGGCGACGCGGCTACTGTTTTGACTTCGTTTCGGACGAATGGCTGATGCGGGCGCGTTGCGAGCAAGGGCGCATCACCTTCCGTCACAACCGCCACTCTTATCGCGCCCTCTTCATCCCGCCTTGCCGCTTCTTTCAGCCCCAAACATTGGAGCGCTTGCGGATGCTGGTCTGGTCGGGAGCGACGGTCTTGGTGGTCGGGAAGTTGCCCGAAGATGTGCCAGGGTTGGGACGGCTCAGGGAACGGCGCAAAACTTTGACCGACTTACTGGCGCAAATTTCGTTCGTTAGCGACGGCGACATGCCCGTTCAGAAAGCCCGCATCGGTCAGGGCGTGATTTTGCGCGCCGATGACGCCGAAACTTTATTGCGTTACGCAGGCATCGCCCGCGAAGCGATGAGCGATTTGGGGTTGCGGTTCATCCGCCGCCGACTTCAAGGCGGTTGGCTTTACTTCGTCGTCAACTTCAGCGATCAACCCGTCAACGGTTGGGTGCCGCTTGCTGTTCCTGCCGAAAGCGTTCAATTGCGTGACCCGATGGACGGTCGGTCAGGTCTTGCGGCAGTGCGCCGACGGGACGGTCAAACGGAAGTCTATTTGCAACTGGATGCGGGGCAATCGTTGTTGCTTTTCGCCGCCCCAAAAGCGGTCAGCGATCAAGAGTGGCGCTATTGGCAACTGGCGGGCGACGGCGTGCCCATTGCAGGCAAGTGGCGGGTGGAGTTCGTGGAAGGCGGACCGAATTTGCCCAAACCTTTTGAGACGGAACGGTTGATTTCGTGGACGGAGTTGGACGATGCGGAGGCGAAACGCTTTCACGGCACTGCCCGCTACACCGTCACCTTCATGGCGCCGACGATGCCCGCCGATGAATGGCTTTTGGATTTAGGGCAAGTGTGCGAGAGCGCCCGCCTTTGGCTGAACGGCGAATTTGTCGGCACGGTTTGGTCGCCACCCTTCCGCACTTTTGTCGGCAAATTTTTGCGGCAAGGTGTCAACACCCTCGTCGTGGAAGTGACCAACTTAGCGGCGAACCGCATCGCCGACATGGACCGACAGGGCGTGGCTTGGAAGGTCTTCTACGACATCAACTTCGTCAATCGCCACTACCAACCCTTTGATGCTTCCGATTGGCAACCCCGTCCATCGGGTTTGCTCGGACCTGTTCGCTTGTTGCCCGTCCGTTTCGTGACACCGTGAAAGTTACGCCAAGCCCAGCAACGGGCAAAGCAAGCGCAACAGCAGCCAGATGACCACGATGCTGGTGATGTCCAAGAGCACCCCCATCCGCAGCATTTGCCGAAAGGGCACTAAGCCCGAAGCGTAAACGATGGCGTTGGGACCCGTCCCGATGGGCAAGGCGAAGGCAAGGGTGCAACCGAGGGTCGCTCCTAAAACAGGTGCGACGGGTGAAAGGTTGGCTTCCTTTGCGGCGGCGATGACCATCGGCACCAACATGTTCGTCGCCGCCACATTGCTGACGAGTTCAGTGAGCAGGACGGCGATGGCGACGCTCCACGCCGTCAAACCCCAAAGGGAGTCGGCGAAGGGAAGTTGATGGATGGCAGCGCCGATGCGTTCCGCCAAGCCCGTCCGAAACATCGCATCGCCCAACGCCATTCCGCCCCCAAAGAGCAGCAAAATGCCCCAGTCAATGCGAACGGCTTCCTTCCAAGTGATGGTTTGCCGTTCTTGCCGATGGTCGGGGAGCAAAAAGAGCAGCATCGCCCCAAGCATGGCGGGAATGGCTTCGGGGCAATGGCGCTCCCATGCCTTGACAAAAGGTGCATCGGCGCCCAGCAACAACGCCAGCAACCCCGTCAGCATCCAAAGGGCGACCGTCAACCCAAAAGCAAATGCCGTGTTGCGTTCGCCGACGGTCAGGGGCATCTTCAACCGTTCGGGCGCTATCGTCAAGGGTTGACCGCCTCGCACGCCGAAGAGCCAACGCGCCCAAAGCAAATGCGCCACCAACATCGCCAACCCAATCGGCATGGCGATGAGCATCCACTGCACAAACCCGATGGAAACCCCCGCTAACTTTTGCAAAAAGCCCAAGCCAATCAAGTTGGGCGGGGTGCCGACAGGCGTTAGGATGCCACCGATGGACGATGCGTAAGCGCAGGTGAGCATCAGCGCCGTCCCGAAGGCGGAAGCGTTGGACAAGCGGGGACGCAACTCTTGAAACGCCTGCCACGCTAGCGGGTAAATCGTCGCCGTCGTCGCCGTGTTGCTCATCCACGCCGACATCGCCCAAGTGGCGACGCCGAAACCTGTGAGCAAGCGAAAGGGCGAGCGGGAGAAAGTCGGGCGAGCCAAAAGCCACTCCGCCCATCGGCGATCCAAGCCGTGAACGCGGATGGCTTCCGCCAGCATAAAAGCGCCAAGAAAGAGAAACAGGATGGGGTTGCCAAAACTGGCGAAGGCTTGCTCAGCGGGGACGATGCCCAAAAGGACGCACAGCGTCACGCCCAGCAACGCCGTGACAGGCAAAGGCAACGCCTCGGTAACCCAAAGGGTGAAAGTCAACACCAGCACGGCGACGAGCCGTCGCTGCGGCGCTGTCAAGGGAAGGGGCAACAGTAAGGCGAGCAGAAAGAGCGAACTTGCCAGCGCCAACCCAACCCATTGGCGGGGCAACTTTTTCGTCACCGTTGTCATCGCAGCCACCTCGGTGAATTGGTCGCGGCGTTTAAGCCGTCGCCTTCCCCATCGCGCCTAAGAGGCGCTCCAACATTTTTGGTTCGTCTTTCGCTGTCGTTTTCGCTGTCGTCCGTTCGCTATAATTGTGGCGGCTTGTCATCCCGAAAAATTCCCCACAAGGAGGCGGTTGTAATGGTGCAAGAGCGTTCAGGTGTCGTGACCTTTCGGGGCAACCCGCTGACGCTGCTCGGTCCCGATTTGCAGGTGGGCGAGAAAGCGCCCGATTTCCGCGTCGTGGATTTGGACTTGAACCCCGTGACGCTGAAGGATTTTGCGGGTAAGGTGCTGCTCATTAGCGTCACGCCGTCACTGGACACGCCCGTTTGCGACGCACAAGGGCGTCGGTTCAACGAACTGGCGGCAAACCTTTCGGGCGATGTCGTTGTCACCAACATCAGCGTGGATTTGCCGTTCGCCCAGAGGCGTTGGTGCGGCGCCAACGGCATTGACCGCATCAAAGTCCTCAGCGACTACCAAGACCGCGACTTCGGGCTCAAATACGGCGTCCTCATCAAGGAACTGAAACTGCTGGCTCGCTCCGTCTGGATTGTGGACAAGGACGGCATCATCCGATACAAGCAAATCGTCCCCGAAGTGACAACTGAACCCGATTACGACGCTGCCTTAGCCGCCCTCAAAGAAGTTGTCGGGGCGTGAACGGGAAAAGCCGGGACGCTTAGGCGTCCCGGCAAATTTTGAACCATTGGGGGCATGGAGAGATGCCGCCTCGCATCGTGTTGTGTGGCGTCTTTCCTGAGACGGCGCTCAAGCGGTTGCAAGCGGAAGCGAGCGTGCAAGTCGTCCCCATTGACCGCAACGCCGTCGCCGACGCCCTGCGGGATGCCGATGCTTTTATCCTGCGCAACATGCCCTTCGTGGATGAAGATTTGCTCGTCAATGCCCAGCACCTAAAGGTCATCGGTCGTTTCGGCGTCGGTGTGGACAATGTGGATTTAGAGGCGGCACGGCGTCGTCGCATCCGTGTCGTCTACACGCCCGGCGCCAACGCCGATGCCGTCGCCGAACACACCCTCGCTTTGCTGTTGGCATTAGCGAAACGATTGCGGTTTTGGCACGACGCGTTGGTGCGGGGCGATTACCATTTGCGCTGGACGGAGCGGAGTGTGCAACTGCAGGGCAAGACACTGGGCATCATTGGTTTCGGGCATGTCGGTCGCGCCGTCGCCCGCCGCGCCCAAGCCCTCGGGATGCGGTTGCTCGTCTTTGACCCATTGGTGTCGGCGGAAACAGTGGCTTCCTTTGGGGCGGAAAGGGTGAACTTGGACGACTTGCTGAGAGAAAGCGATTTCGTCACGCTCCATGTGCCCTTGACAAACGAAACACGCCACCTGATCAACCGAGAGCGGTTGGCGTTGATAAAGGCGGGTTCGTTCCTCGTCAACACGGCGCGGGGCGAAGTGTGCGACTTGGATGCCCTTTACGAAGCGCTGCAATTGGGTCGGTTGGCGGGCGTGGCGTTGGATGTCTTTCCTGACGAGCCGCCCGATGTAAGCCATCCGATTTTCCGCCATCCCAACTTCCTCGGCACGCCCCATGTCGCCGCCCACACGCCCGAAACTTTGGAGCACATGGCATTGGTCGTCGCCGAGCAAGTCTTGAAAGTGTTGCGGGGCGAAGAGCCCGATTTCGCCGTCGTGTGAAAGAATGGCGATGACCAATCAAGTTGGGCGCACAAGGAAACGGAAAGCGTCAGGATGGCGCAGAAAGGCGCGGTAACTCGGTTCGTCTGTCGGCACACCCCATCGGTCTAACTCGCTGGCGGTCACCCGCTCTGGCTCAGGCGCTTTTAGGTAGGTAGGGTTTCGTTCCCAAGCGTAACTATCGCCCCGTCTGACGATGTAGTAGGCGACGCCCCGCATCAACTTGATGGGCGTGTATTGCGAGTCAAAGGCGCGGGCGACCCAGTTAGCCGTCACCAACGGCTCATCGCCCAACACGATCGTCGGATGAGCGCAATTGGGCGGGATGACGACAACATCGCCCGCTTGCACTTCCACGATGACGAACCGCGTCACCTTTGGCGGGATAGCGAAGATGTCGTCCACGAACTGCAACAAAAACAAGCCCCGCCCATGCAGCACCTCATAGACTTCGGAGAAGGTTTTGCCCGTCGTCGTGTAAGGGTGATAGTGCCCCGCCGCTTTGTTCCATTCGTCGCCTTCTTGCGCCTTGCCACCAACACACAAAACGCCAGGGTTGAAAACCGTCAAGTCGTAACGCAACCCGCTGGCGAAAATTTGCGCCTCATGCTCTGGCAACCGCACATCGCGATACATCCAGTAAAGCGTCTTGGGTGTGTCGGCAGCGGGATTTTTGAGGACGGCGGTGATGTCGGTGATGCGTCGTGCCGACGGCTTTTCGTGCCGCACGCCGTCCCCAAATTCCAACTGCCAACCTTCCTCGGCAGGCACCAAGCGAACGGGCAACCCCGTTTGTTCTGTCAAGTCCACCATCCGCCATCGCTCCTTTCCGACGCTCGCAGCATGGAACGACCGATTTTTTGCCAATCGTCAAAAAGTATGGCGACCCGTTCGGGAGGTGCTTCAGGATGCGATTGGGATGGCTGTTGGCTTTGATGGTTGGGCTTTTAGGGAACGAGGGAATTGCCCAGGTCATCCAAGTTCGGGTGATAGACGAGGCGCGCCAACCCGTCGCCGATGCGGCTGTCTTTTTCGCCTCCGCCGACCCAAGGGGCGTCCTCCTTTCGCCACCGCAAACGCAACGAACAGGGAAGGACGGAACGGCAACGCTCCTTTTAAGCGGCTTGTGGGAAGCAAGCGGTTGGAAAGTAGCGACGATTGCCATTTGGGCACAAAAAGGGGAAGCGGAAAGTCAGAGGGAATCGGTTGCCCGCCCATTTCTCCTGACCCCGCCAACCCTCACCTTGCAACTTCGTCCGACTGTCACTTCGCCTTTGCAGTTTCGGTTGCTGAACGAAAAGGGCAATCCCGTCGCAAAGGCATGGGTCGGCATTGCCGCCTTGCGGGTTTCAGGAGAAATGGCGGGATGGCTGATGACAGTTTTCTCGGATGGGCAGGGCTTCGTTCGTGGGGCACTTCGTCTTCGCTCCACGAAGAAGGAAGAACGGCGCTTTCTCCTGCTCGTCTGGCATCCCAAGGAGGGGTGGGCGTGGCGCCCTTGCCCCCTCGCTGATTTGCAAGGGGACTTGCTCCTCCCCTTCACGCCTGCCCAACCTGTCACGATGCGCTTCAAAAATTGCTTTGGCGAACCCGTTGAGGGCATCAAAGGGCGACTCGTTCACCTCGCCTTGCCCCATTTCCCTCACCCCATCCCACTGCCGCCTGACCCCTTCACTTTCGCTTCTGACAAAGATGGCTTCCTTGCCGTCCCGCTGCCGAAGGACATCGCAGGGGCTTGGGAATGGCATGCCGAAACGCCTCCCGACATCGCCCGCCGTTACCGCCACCAAAATGGGCTTTTATCCCTTTCGCCAGGGACGCATTGGAGCATCTCGTTCCACGAAAACGAGACGCAAGTGGCAGGGAAACTGGTGGATGCAGCAACCCAACAACCGTTGGCAGGTTGCCCTTTGCTCCTTGAGATGCACCCTCCTGTCCTTTTTTCAGCGGCTGGCAATTATTGGCATCGGACAGTCACCGACCAAAAAGGGCGGTTTCGGATCAAAATGGGTTTGCCCCTTGAGGGAAGACCTTTCTTCAGTGCCTTTTTTGCCCTGCACTTGCCCGACGGTCAACGATATTGGCTGAAACCGCCCAAAGAAGCCGAACCCTTCTCTGGTTGCTGGCGCGTTTCCCTACCGCCGTTACTTGTCAAGGCACCGACAAGCAAGATTGTCGCTCAAGGGGAAGCAGTGCTTGAAGAAATCTCTTTGCCCAAAGAGGTGATCGAGGAAACCCGAAAACGGTTAGCCTTGGAGTGGCAGGAGATGCGAAAGCGTGTCCTTATCTTCTTCGTGGCGATAGCCATCCCGCAAGACAAGGCAGACGAAAAGACGGTCTTGGCGACAGCGGTCAACTGCGAGGGGAAGGAAAGGCGATTGCAACTGCTCTGCCACCACGATGCCATTGGGGCAGTGGCGGTCGCGCCACCTCGCCAAGCCGTTGCGATGCCGTTGAGCGACGGAGATTGGCTCATCGCTGCCTTCGCTACCTTCCCGCCCTACTTCACTTATCAAATCCCTCGTGGCGTCCACTTCTTCGCCCTACTCAGCCCCCAAATGCCGTTGGTGGAAGGTAAGAACGCGCAAAAAATTCATTTGGAGGCTGGCAGAGTAAAAGTGGTCACCCTTTACGCCAACACCAAGTATGGTAACCTGCGAATCTTCCAACCCGACGCCCTTAAGCCAAAGTGAACCGACGGCAAAGGGGGTGAGTTTGAAATGCGTTATGCCTTACTGGCGATGGGCTTGCTGAGTTTCGCTGGCTCCTTGAATGCCCGCGAAATTGTCCTTCGGGTGGTGGACCGACAGCGCCGCTCCGTCCCAAAAGCGACCGTTTGGATTGTTCCTTGCGATGCCTACGACGCTTTCTTGGCACCTCCACGGGTTCTGCCGACCGACGCTACGGGAAGCCTGCGCCTTGCCCCAGAGGCTTGGATGGGTGGCGGGTGGAGGGCGACGCACCTGCGTTTTTGGGCAGTCAAGGGGCATCAAAAGAGTATCCAGCGAACTTGGGCGCCCACTCATCCCTTCACCTTCGTTCGCCTCACCCTTCGTGACGCCCGTCCCCTTTTGTTGACGGCACAAATCACCGACGCTCAGGGGCAACCTGCCAGCCGCAGTTGGGTGATCGTTTACCGACTGACGATAGCAAGGACATGGCAGATGATAGGCATTTGGCAAGCGAACGCTTTCGGCATTGCCGACCTTCACCTCTTGTCGCTTCCCTCTGAAGAGCAGGAATGCCTTCTCCTCGCTTTCCATCCCGACGCAGGTTGGGCTTGGAAGATGGTGGACATCGGCAAGGCGAGGCAAATTCCCCTTACCCTTGCCCCGCCACGACCGACGCTTTTGTCTGTGCGCGATTGCTTTGGGGAGGCTGCCGCTGGGTTAGTGGGGCGGATCGCGCTTCTTCAAAACTCTGACTTCCCGATGCCCTTGCCCCTTCCCGCTTTTGTCTTTGCCTTCCGCAGCGATGAAAGAGGGCAATTCATTTTGCCCCTTCCCCCGAAAAGTCAAGCCCGTTGGGAGTGGAACCCTCAAGCGCCGTGGGGCTTACGAGCCTTTAAGCCCTTCCTTTGGGTAGCGACGGACGCTTCCCAAACCGTCCGTTTCCATTGGCGAACCGTTAAGGTGATCAGACGGCTCCTCAACGCCCAGACGAAAAAACCTTTGAGGGGCGAAACGGTTTGCTTGAGCGTTCACGACCCGACGGCAACTGCAGCCGCTTTGACTTATTGCAGCCATTCCGACTCGGAGGGGCGTTTTCTCGTGCAGACAGAACCGTCCTATTATGCTTTTTCCAAAGGCGACTTGCTCTTGCCTGACGGCTCGCTCCTCCCCCTCTGGCAAGAGCCAGCGCCCTCGGTTGTTCCCCCTTTGCCGCCCCTTCGCTGCCAGCAATGGGACATCGGCGACCTTGCCCTTTCACCCCCCGTCGGCACAGTTTCAGGGAAGGTAGTAGACCCGAAAGGGCAACCGCTCCCCTTCGCTTGTGTGGAAGCGCGGGGCGAAAAGTCATCTGGAGGGCATGGATGGTTTGGGGTGAAGGTGAGGGAATGCGATGACCCACTTTGGCGGACTAAGGCGACCTGCGCCCAACCGTCCTTCCCTTTCGCCCTCACTTTCGCCGACCATCAAGGCAATTTCGCCCTTGCCCTTCGGGCAAACTCTTGGCGCTTGATCGCTCTCCGCTCAGGCCCGCCCCACCGCTCCCCTTCACCGCCTCCGAAAGGTTCCTTCCTCTTGCCCCTCGGTTTCGGCTCCCTCGTCCGAGTGACGCCCTCCATCGCGCCGCCCCGACTCACCGTCGTCCCCAAGGCGAATTTGAAAATCGTCCTGACCACAACGGCGTGGAGTTACATCGGCGCAGGCGATTGAAACTCAAGGAGCGCCAAGGCGATGGCTCCCATGATGCCCGCATCGTAACCCAGTTGGGCGCGAATGACCTCTAAACCTTCCGCCACCTGCGGTAGCAAATAGCGGGGCAATCGCTCCCGCAAGGGTTGCAGCAACAACGCTTCGGGCGCTTCCGCTACACCTCCGCCCAAAATAACCCGCTTGGGATTGAACAAGTTGGCAGCAGCGCCGATGGCAAATGCCAACGCATCTACGGCTTCGTCAATCACCCGTTGGGCGATGGGGTTGCCCCGCTCGGCAAGCATGAAAACTTCCTCGCTGGTTAAAGGTTGACCGATGCGCTCTGTGCCTTCCCGCCCGATGGCGCTCCCCGACGCCAACGCTTCCAAGCAACCCTTCCGACCGCAAGGGCAAAGTGGACCGTCGGGCTTGACCGTCATGTGCCCGATTTCCCCCGCCAAGTTGCGCCAGCCCCGAACGAGTCGCCCGCCACTGATGATGCCGCCCCCGATGCCCGTCCCGATGTTGACATAAAGCAAATCGTTAACGCCCCGACCTGCCCCAAAACGCCATTCGCCCAAAGTGCCTGCATTGGCATCGTTGTCCACGACTGTCGGGATGCCAAAGCGTCGCTCTAATTCCGTTCGCAGCGGGAAATTTTCCCAACCTGCCACATGATGCGAAAGGTAAACGACGCCCCGCTCAAAATCCACAGGACCGCCAAACCCGATACCGATACGCATCACGCGCAAACCCTCTTGGGCAGCCTCCTTCAGCAACTCCCCGACCATCGCGCAAATCGCCGCAAAGCCTCCTTGCGCTCCCTCTTCCCGTTGCGTTTGCTGGCGTCGCAGGCGCACGACTTGCCCGCCCATCGTCGCCAACGCCGCCGTCATCTTCGTCCCACCGACATCTACACCGAGCACCCCTTTGCTCATCGTTGTCACCTTCTCGTTCCCTCAAGGCAGGTCCGCCTGAACTTCGCCTAAGGCAAATGGTTTTTGATACCTCCCCACCAACTCGCCAAGGCTTGACAGCCTTGACAATTTTGCTTTCCTGTAGGCGGCGATGGTGAGGACAGAATTTGAAAAACCCGCCAACACAGATGCCTCACCCAAATGGTCGGCTTCAAAGGCACAGGGACGACGATGCATTTGAACCCAAGCATCATCTGACCACCTGTCCGTTGCAACAGTTGGCTTGCATTAGGGATGTTGTGTTCAGGCTCAAAGTAAATGAGCGCTAACCCAATAACGGCTTTCTTTTGCAACTGCTGCGCCAAATAAGCGTAAGCGTTCAATTGGGCTTCGTAAAGAGGCAAAAGGTTTTGCTGCGTTTGAGTCCAAGAAGCCATCTTGTAATCAGCGATAAACCATCGTCCGTCGGGAAACTCCCAAATGGCATCGGCTTCCCCAGCAAGAACGCAACGGGCATCAAAAAGGGAAAACTGCCACCTAACAATGTTGACGAAACGGACGGAGCAGAAGTCCAAACCCGGAAAGGAGTTCTTTAACGCATCAATTAGCCATGACGGAAGCGAACCAGTTCGCTGCAGGTGAGTGTTGACAACCCGCTTGATGTAAGTGTCGGCTTGACTGACGATGCCGGGCATGGGAGAAGCGAAGGGATGATTTTGACCGAGGGGAAACTTCTTCGTGAACCAAAAGCACCGCTCGCAAAAATTGCCAAGCAAAACCTGACCCAAGTCCCTTGCGTTGATCCTTACCTCTGCCATCTCGTCCTCACCTCACAACGGGCGAGAGTTTCAACCAACCCAAAGGAACGAAATCATTGCTACCTCGCCACGCAACTTTCCTCGTCTTCGGGAAGGGACGGCTGTGAGAACCTCGGTCAAGCCCGTAACGGCTGACCACTTCTTGCACTGCTTCGTCACCGAACAATTCCACAACCGTCTTTGTCCGCCAACCTCCTCCCCAACCGATGTTGAGAAAAACCGCTTCATCACTTTCAGCCTTAATGCGATTTGACAACTCGTCATAAAACCGCTCCATCCTCGCTGCCACCGTTTTAACACCGATGTCACGAGTCGCATCTTTGACTTCCTTCCACCAATTGCGCTCAGACTCCGCCACCTCTTTCGCCAGTTCGTTGCAGGCTGTTTCCCAATTATTGACGGCTTGTCGCTTTGTTTCCTCCCAACCCAATTCTTCAGGCACGCTAAGTTTTACCTCGCCCCTTTCAATTTCGCCATCGCTCAAAAAGGTGTCGCTTACAACTGTCAATTTAACGCCAGAAACACTACCGTCCAAACATTCACAAAAGTTGGCAACGGCTTGTCGGTGGTCATCAGTGTATCGGCTTCTTCGCTCCCCACCTCGTGGCGATTGCAGCCATTGCAAGCCTTTATTTGTCCTGACAGCAACAATGACGGGAAAAACTTTTAACCGTTCAGGTTCAACGGGTGTGCTGTCTTGGACTCGCAAGGAACGCAGGATGTCATGATTTGGGTCGCTTCCGAACAAACTTTGCTCCAACCATTGACCTGCTTGCACAAGTTCACGGCGGGAGGGTTGATGCTGAGGCAACCGTTGGAGCAGTTTTTGCCGCAACGCAGCCAAATTCTTTTGCCTCAACAGCCACCAAGCGACAGCGGTTCTAATCGCTCCCTTAATTTCTGTGCTCGGCAAATAAGGTCGCAAAAGTGGGTCGGCAATGAAAGGGCGAATGGGTTCACTGCGCCAGTTGGGCTGACGGGTAACTGGCGATTGGTAAACTTTCGCTCGCTGCCACAATTCCGTCTGGCGAAGCCAGTCCATAACCGCTTCCAGCCCATTCTCCACAAACTGGCTCAATTGCTCGTCATCCATCTGTTCTAAAATCGGCGTTACACGGAAACGAATGAGTTGTCCGTTTTCGTAAACGAAGTCGTGTTCGTCCAGTCTCTCCTCTGTGCCGATGTGAACTGGCGAGAGAAAGGTGACAGTGAAAGTGCGGGCGCAAGTAAGTGTTTTAATCACGATGGTCTCACCTCGCACGCGACAGGGAAAGCGTAACCCCAACGGTAAACACGGTGATGAGCACCGTTTGGCGTTACATCCACCATCTTGCCCCAGACCTTTTCAGCGCTGCCACAGAGCACCGAACCTTCACAGACCATCCTCACAGTTTTCCTTCGCACCGAAGAAGGCAAAACTCCTCCCACCCAACCCGACCTAATCGTCAGCCGATAATTGCAGCCATCGGCAAAAAGCGAAGAGGTTTCTTTGGGCTTCGGAAACAGGGGCGACAAGTTGACAAACCATTGGCTTCCTTTCGGTTCGCAAAAATCAGGGACAGCGCTGCTGAACTGAGGGCGAAAATTGCCACTTCCTGTCGTCCGGTCGCCACCAATCCCTTCGTCGCCCATCAGCCTTAAGACCGCACTGAACTTTTCTGCAATGTCGTCTCGCATAAAGCGGACGAGAAAGAACAAGCCGCAACTCTCATGGAAGATGAGCCGACCGAAGTGGAAAAGTGAAGAGGCACGAGTGACGGTATCCAGAACCACTCGTGGGACTCGTTGAACTGCCCAGAATTTGATGCCTTCAAGAGAATGCAACCCAAAATCCTTGCAAATTTGCTCCCACTCATCCGCTAAAAGCACAACCGTTTTTTCGTGCAGGGTTTGTAGTTCTTTGCTGGCAAGGCTTTCACCCTTAAGCCACGCTCTCAAAACACCTTCCGAAACCCATTTGACCTCCTTCCAGCGAATTCGGTTTTGCGGCGATGGCAGCATGGGTTTGGGATAAAAGCGAACTGATGCGACGAAAGGGAAGGCTGATGAGATGAGGAAGGGAGGTGTCCAGTCAGGTTTATCGTTCGGCAGCAAGTCACTCACCAACGCATCTTCTCCATAAAGCAGAACCCAACCAGCACATAAAGCAGCAAACAGCGTATCGGCAGGGACAAACTCCGTTGCACCCTCGTAGCCGATCCCTCTCTCGCCGACATGGAAAGCGCCTTTTGGGTGCAACTTCACTTCCCCAAATTGCATCAACATCACCTACCCTCTTTAAGGGTCACCCAACCGCCTCAATTCATCTAACATCTCCGCTGGTGTGACAACCTTAATCCCGTAACGGCGCATGAATCGCTTCGCCTCTGGCGTCAAAAGATGGCGCTTATCGTAAGTGACAATGTGCGTCGCTTTGCCCTTGATGGCGCAAGCAATGACATGAAGGTCATCATGCGCCACAGGTGGTGCTTGGACTCTCAGAGCATCTGTGTCCTCTTCGGTGACATCAACAAATTTGCTAAAAAACGATGCCTCGTAGACGATGGCGGCAATTTCCTCCGCAGGTATTCTCAATCTTCTTAGCACATCCCGCAATTCGTTTTGCAACCCCGTTGAACGGAGAAGAACGATAGTAACTCGCTGTTGTCTTCCTGCAAGTTGGTTGTAGAATTTTTTGTGCAAAAGTTGCAAAAGTTGTGCTGCAGGTGACCGACCTTTCGGAAACGCTAATTCCGCTGCCATTCGGACATTTGTATCCACGACCAGCCTCACCTCAATCGTCCAGAAGTGCCGCATCCTCTTCCCGCTCCAAGACCAACCCTAAGCGCTTAAATTTTTCCCATCGCCGCTTTTGGGCTCTTTCGATTTCCTCAAGGGTTGGACCTAACCCCTTCCTCATCATTTCTTGGTCTCGCCTTCCCCTCACTTCGGCTCGGTAGTGCAACCTCAAATCTTCAAGGGAGATTGGGTGCCTGGACGAGAAAGAGGTGAAAGTTCCGTCAGGAAAGGCGAAGCCGTAGCGATATTTGCCGTCGGGGGTGTGTAATCGGTAAATGCCCCTTGTTAACCTCTCGGCTTTTTGCCACTCTGGTGGCAGTTTGGGTCGCTTCCTTTCGCTCATTGTCGGTCACACTCCTTCCGACATCCATTGTGGCACACCTTCCCTGAATCAAACTCAGCCTTAAACCTGCTTCGGCTCGGCAGGAGTCTCGCCCTCTTGGCTCTTCCAAACTTTGTCGCCGATCTTTTCATCAAATTTAGTCAAGATTTCGTCCAAGTTGTCGCCACTCCAGAGGCTCTCCTCAGGGTTCTTTTGCGGGTCGCGGTAAAAGTCAATGGGACGCCACTTAACGGTGATGTTTTGGAACTTGATTTTGCCATAGCCACGAGTTCCTGAAGCGCCCAAATAGTCATCCTCCAAAAGCCTCATCGCCAGAAAAACCGCACGAAGCCTTTCCCGTTCTCGCTCGGGATCAATGATTTTCTTGCCGTCTTGCTCCAACTCATCGAAGATGCTGAAGAGCAACAAATCGTCGCCGCCGAACAAAGCGCCTGCTGGCACTCGTTCCATTTGTCTCGGGTTTGACGCTGCTGTGATGATGTCCAGAGCAACTTCCATCTTGACTTCCGTGTAGGGCAAATCCGTCTCAACATCCTGCCACCTTACCCTGCGGATGTTACCTTCTTCGTCGGTGACCTCAAGTTCATCAAGCAACTTGGCATCTCGGACGATGAGGCGTGTTGGGGTCACAAAATCGTAGCGCTTTTGCCCAGGTCCTGAAGAGAACTGTCCAAAGGTTGGACAAATACAGCATTGCTGATACTCTTGCTCGCTTTCGCACCAGTGAATCCAAATTTCAACAGGTGCTCTCACCAATTGCTGCAAGGGTTTTCCGTAAGCCTTCGTGAGCAGACTTCGGAGTTTGCCTTTAAGGGATGAACCGGGAATGTAAGGCTTATCGGTGACAGGGTCGCGCAAGACGGGTTGGTCAACGCCACCGATGTCCAAGCCCGAAGTCGCAGCGCCGATGCGTAAACCCGTCACGGCTTTGATGGTGGCTGAAACCACAACCTTTCCTAAGAGTCTTGGAGCAGTCTTTGTCTGAGCCATCTTCACCGCCCTCCTTGCCTCTCAGCGGCGTAAAAGTAAGCCAGAAGCGCTTCAAAGAGGTCTGCCAGAACTTTGAACCTTTGTTGCTGTCCATTTTCATCCTGAGCCTCAAAAACGGCGTCAATTGCTGGTGTGAGGATTTGCCTTAGCAATTGTCCTCCCCTTGCCTCTTGTTGTTGACGAGAAGCAATGTAGGCTAAACGCGGTTTCAGCATTCGCAGGCGAACAGGATCCCAACGCATTTGCAGCCGTTTAACTTCGTTGTAGACGCGGCGAATCTGGGCTCGGGTTAATTTTTGCCGCCTCAACTCTTGCCCCCATACCTCAGATCGTTGAACCAGCAACTCGTAATTTTCATCGCGAACGATTTGCTTGATCTCCTCGGAGTTAACCAAGACTTGCCCACTCTGTTGCTGTCTCATGTTCGCGTCACCTCGCTTTGCCATAATGGGTTCGGCGGGAGCCTCACCCTCCCAATCGCTATCGTCTCGTGCTCAATTCAGTCCAACGAGTGAGCAAAAGTAGATGGCGGATGAAGTCTCGTTGCACCAAATCCTCTTGCAGGCTTTCAAGTTCGCTTTGCAGTTCCGCCTTTTCACGGGCGATGGTGTAAACGAGCCGCCACCGCCACTTCTCAAACTTCAGCCGCTGCTCAATTTCCTCTGGGCTCAACCTTAACTTTCGCTCCAAACGCCGTTTCAATTCCTCGTGAAGTTCAGCGATGCGGGCGAGTTTGAAAAGGAGCGCTCTCGTCGCTTGATGCCCTTCAAGCCATTCAACCAACTTGTCGTGCCACCTGCGAAGCCAATTTTGGGTTTCATCCCAATCAACAACTCGTCCCCAAAATCCCAAAGCATCTTTTTCGTGACCGTCAGGGTGAACGAAGTTTTTCGCCGCCTCCAAAAACTCTTTGGCGATTTCGGCTGCCTGATACAGCGGGAACTTTTCGTGGTGGACACTGACACCCGCAGAAACGGTCACGCAGGGGTTGTGACAGGCGTAACGGCGAAATTCCGCCCGCACCCTCTCCGCCAACCTAATGACAGCATCCCAACTTCCGACAGCGAAAAGGTCATCGCCGCCAGAGTAAAGCAGGTAGAGACGGGATTGATTGCCTCGTTCAAGGTCAACTTGTCGGCAAATTTCGTTCAAGTAGCCCTCAAAGAAGACAGTCAGCGAGCGGGAAAAAGTTGCCAAGCGAGAGAGTGAAGCCATGCCATCAAGCCCTTCAGAGAACAATCGCCCCAAACTATCCACATCCATCCGCAAAGCCCCAAAGTAAGGCGCTCCTTCCGAGCGCTCCGACAACTCGGTCAAGTCGGCGATGCGTTGAATCCCGTCTTGCGTGACCGTCGGCGTGTATTGGGGCAAAAAGCGGAAGCCGATGACGGGCACGACAGCGTTGTTGCGACGAACGGGCGTTAAGTCGGCATCGTTTATCCTCAGCACCCAATCGCCATCACGATAATGCCTGAGTAGTTCGTCTTCATCTTCAAGCCAAAGTTCCAAACCCAATGCTTGCAGGACAGAATGCCATTGAAGTTCACCGCGAGGCGGTTGATGATGAGGTCGCAAAAGCAAAAACTTCGCCTTCCAAATTTTGTCCGCTAACTCCTCAAAACTTTCGCACAGTGAACATCGCAAAACGATTTCATCGCCCCTCAATCGCTCCTCAACGGGACGGCGTAACTCACGACGCAATATGCCCTCAGGTTCGTCGCGCTCGCTATGGCACACATCGCAAGTTTCGGTTTCGCCCCCTTGCCCAAAGGGACCAAAGACGGAACTTGGGTCGCTAACAATTCGCTCACGCCAAAGCGTCCCCTTTCGTTGGCTCAACTTTCGCGCCAGTTCTTCCCATCGTTTGCTCAACGGGCTTCTGTCAACACTCGTGTCAATTTTGAAATCGCAAGCCCTTAACGGGATGGCTTCAACGACGATGGCAAGTTCACCGCCGAAGAAGTCAAAGAGCAAGTCAAGGAGTTCAAGCCGCAACTCATCAACTTTGCCCTGCTTGCTCAACGGAGCCAGAAGGTAGAAGTGACCGCCGCTGCTGTAAATGGTGTTGCAAGGTGGAACTTGCAACTTTCGTCTCAACCACTCAGCGATGGCATCACAGAGAAGGTTCAAGTAAGCCGAACGACCACGCAAACTTTTCGCCGCACCTTTGCTGCTGATGGTGTAGATGAACCGTTGGATGCCCGTGATGTCGCCACCAACGAGCAAAGCAACCTCAACTTCGCTATCAAGCGGGTTGGGTTCCAAATGTTCAATGGTCACATCGTCCAACTCCCAAAGGCAATAAGCCAATGCGCCAGTCATTTGCAAATGGTCAGCGAGGGAAATGTCGGGTTCGTGTTCGTAAGCCGCTGCAGGAACGCACCATGCGTAAATGCGGAGCAAAGAAAGCCATGTCAAAACGAAAGCATCAAAGTCACGAAAAGTTGGAGCACTCTCAGGCAGCGCATTCCAAGCCCGCTCAAAAGCGTTCCAAAGAGACAGGTAATCCGCTTCCGCCCGCTCTTTCGGGAAGATGGAGACATCCAAACGCAGGGGCGTTGTCTCGTAGCGCCACCTTCTTTGTTCTGAGAAGGGCAAGTAGCGGTTGCCTATTTTGAGCCTGACAAAAACGGGCATCAAAAGTTCCTGTGATGGGTCGCCTCTCTCTTCTCCCTCACGCTTAACCCGTTCACCCGAAGCCAAATGGTCGGCGATTTTGACAATGCGGATGTCTCGCTCGTAGGGCGATTGTTCATGGTGGCGTTCTACAGTTTGAGCGATTTCCGTTCGCTCCTGCTCCGTCAGGAAGGTGAGGCGGGGAAGGACGAATTTGGCAAGCCACTCAGCGCCGTGAGTTTCGTGTCGTTTACGCTCGCCCCAAAAAGCCCGCTGCCGAAACTTGCCGATGTCATGTGCCAGCCCTGCTATCGCAACTGACTGCCTCTCATCCCCCATCTTCTCCCCGCTCCCAAAAGGCAAATGGTGGAGGCGGCGGGAATTGAACCCGCGTCCGAGAAGGCGGCGACATCGGTGCCTACGGGCGTAGCCGCTGTTTTATCTCTCGGCAACCGACCGCCCAGCGGCAGGCTGTCAGTTGCCCAGCCCGCTTCTTTCTTTGCTTCCGCTTAGCGGGCGTCAGCGGAAGCGCACTCGGCGGTCTGAACCCGACCCTGAAGCCGCCGAGCGAGCCTCAGGCGGGCTGCTGCGTCAATTACGCAGCCAGAGCGACAGGAGCCGCACTTATTTGGGTTGGCTGTTAACGGGCGCCACCCGACCCGCCACCGATGCCACTTTCCTTCCCGTCGAACCCAGTTCGCCCCCATGCCACGAAGCCTGCCTATATTTTGCCCGAACAAAGCGCCTTTGTCAACCGCTCTTTGGGCGGATGGTCAAAAGCGGAAGGGCATAATCCACTTAGCGATGAGGCGGTTGCGGGTTTGGCGGGCACGGGGGTCGCCCCAGATGAGGTAAAGTTCCTCGCCGCTTTGCCGCTTGAGCCGAAAAGAGAGGGCGAAGTTTTTGATGGTGAAATCGCCACTACGGTGGAAGTAACGCAGCACCAGCCATTTGTCCGCGCTTAAGATGCGAGTGAGGCTAATTTCTCGTGACCGAACGGTCTGACGGCTGCCATCGCCAAAGGTTTGGTGGCGCTGACTTATTTCCAACCGAAAACGCCAACTGCCATCAGGCTTGTCCCATCGCAAGGCGATGAAAGGTTGGCGATAGCGCCCGTCAAAGGCGCGCCCGATGATGTAGCCAATATCGCCCCGAAAGGGGCGATTGCCTCCAAAGTCTATGCCGATGCGCAGGCTGTGGTCATCAAAGGGTTCGGGGCGGATGTGGTATTCGGCGTGGCGGTTGCGCTCCCAGCCCAAACTCACTTCCGTCAAGTCCCGAAGGGTGATGCTGCCGCTGATCCCGTAATTGTGGTCAAAGAACCTTCCCCCAAAGGTTTCGCCCCGCCGCCAATAAACCGAAAGGTTCGCCTCCCGATAAGCGTTGCTATTCCTCGGGCGGAAGGAGCGGTGGGCGAAAAGGGAAAAGCGCTTGAAATCCGTTCGGGGGGTGTAGCCGAGGAAGGGACGGAAGTTGGGGCTGAAGGCAGTCCAACCTAAAGAAACGAACCATCGCTCATCGCCGTAACTCAGCCGCAAAGAACCCGCCCCGCCATCCCGTTGGTCGTCCGAGGAGAAATGGCGGGCGTAACTCCCCCGCAAAGAGAAACGCCCTTGCCCGCCAAAACGCCATTCGCCCCCCAGCAAAAGTCCCCGATGAAAACTTGTCGGGCGCAAGGCATCTACATAGCCCAGATAAGCCCGCCCCCTTGTGCCGAAGGTCTGGGCGACATTGACGACAAAGGAATGTTCGTGATCCCCAAAGTTGTGGGCGCTGAGGAAGCCCAAGCGTTTGTCGCCCATCACCCCCGTCACTTTCATCCCCACATCAAACCGCTGGATGCGACGGGAGAAAAAGAGGTTGGGGTCGCTCCCCCGCCGCCAACCTTCCCCCGCAACGGCTACCTCGCTGAAAAACTCGCTCCCCTGCACGAAAAACTCCCGCCGATCGGGCACGAACTGCTCCACATAACTGACATCAATGCTCTCAAAGGCTTCCTCCACTTCGCTGAAGTCGGGCTTGACGACGAAGCGAAGCGCCAAGTTTTGCCGAAACGCCCATTCGCCGTCCAACCCGTAATGGTTGCCGATGCCCTCACCATCGCCGAAGGTGTGGTCGGCGACGCTGAACGCTTTGAGCAACCAACGGGGTCCATCGTTATTGCGCTTTTGGGTCAAAGGCAACCCGACCAAGTGAGGCATATAGCGCAAATCCGAAGGGCGGTCGGGATGAAACGCCCACAAAGTCCACTCCTCGCGGTCGCTAATGAACCGAGCGAAGTTGATGCCCCAGACAGTTTGACGAGGGTCGTAGGTGAGGATGGCGAAGGGGATGGCGATTTCCGCCGTCCACTCCGTTTCGCCGACTTGCACCGCCGCCTCCCATTGAGCATCCCAACGCTCGTTGCCGAAGCGGCTATCGGCGCGGGTGCCCCGTGCGTTGACGGTGAACCCGTAAGCGCGGTCGTGGGTGTGCAAGGTGTCCAAAAAGATGCTGACCTGTTCATCGTTGCGCATGGGGGCATCATAGCGGGTCTCGTAGGCACGGATGGCATCTTTGCTGGCAATAGGGCAACGGAAACCAACGAACAACTTATCGGTGGTCGCTAAGACCAGCACCGTCGTCGGCAAAGACGCCAGTTGCCCCAAGGACGGCGAAACTTGCCGAACGATTTTCGCTTGTGCCGCTTGTGACCAAACAGGTTCATCCAACTTCCCGTCCACGATGGGCGCTGTGGTGACGACGGGCACGACCAACTCGTAACGCTCATTCACGCCAGGCACTTCAAAAGGTGGGCGTTCGTGGGCGGCAGCGCTTGCCATCAATAGCAGCGCCAACACCCAAACGCACCGACGATGACTGTCCATTGCGCACGACACCACCTTCCTTGCGCAAAGAAGTTAGCGCATTTGAGGCAACAGGTGCTCTTCGTTGACGGCAACGCCCAACCCCAAACCTGTCGGGACATGGGCTTGGTCACCCACGATGCTTAGTGGGCTGTAAAGGGGCGAAGGTTCCAGAAACTGCGGTCCGTTCAGGGCGGCAGGAAACGAAAGCCCATAACTGGCGTAAAGCAATAGATGCGCCGCCAGCGACAAAGGCGGATCGGTCAAACCGCTGCCGAGAAAAATCAAGCCCAACTCTTGCAACACTTCCACGCATCGGCGGGCGGCAAGCAATCCACCCATGCGGGGGATTTTCATCGCCACGCCGTCCAGCAACCCCAACCGCCAAAACTCCAAAAGGTCGCGCACCGAAACGATGCTTTCGTCCATGACGATGGGCAAGGCACCCTGCCGCTTCAATTCGCGGTAACCTGAAAGGGCGTTAGCAGGGAGCGGTTGCTCCAAGACATCCACGCCCGCGTCGGCGAGTTTGGGGGCGACTTGTAACGCCGTCGCCACATCGTAACCTCCGTTAGCATCTGCCCACAGAAAACCGTCGGACGCCAACTTTCGCACCAACTTCGCCAACGCCACATCAAACTTGGGGTCGGGCGCCACTTTGATGTTGAAGTGGCGATAGCCCCGCTGTTTACCTTCGGCGACGATTTGCTCCGCTTGCTCCAAGGTTGTTGCGTTCACCGTCCAACTCAAAGTGACCGTCGGTTGCGGGTTGCGTCCCCACAGTCTCGGCAGCGATGTCTTCAACGCCTTGCTCATCAAGTCGTGCAGCGCCAAGTCAATGGCGGTTTTGGCAAAAGGTTGCCCCGTGCTGAAGGATGGGGCGATGCGTCGGTTCATCGTTTGATGGATGGCGGCAAGGTCAAAAATGTCCATCCCGATGATGGCGGGCGCTAAATGTTGGCGAATCGTCGTGATGACTGTCTCCGTCGTCTCGTAAGACCAGAGCGGGATGGGGACGGTTTCGCCCCATCCGACTAAGCCGTCGTCCGTCGTGATTTTCACCAACACGCTCGGTCGGACGCTTCGCCCCGAAGCGTCCTGCGGAAAGAAGCGAAAGAAGCCGCAAACGGGATGGTGAACGACAAAGACTTCCACCGACGCAATTTGCATCCTCGCTGCCTCCTATGACGCTTCGCTTCAACTGGTCAAGGGCAGGGATGGCTGTGGCAATGGAGGCGCTTCCAAGCCTAAGTGCCGATAGGCTTTGGGCGTGGCGACTCGCCCCCTGCGGGTGCGTTGCAGAAAACCCATTTGCATCAAAAACGGCTCCACCATCTCTTCCAGCGTGTGGGCATCCTCTTGCAGGACGGCGGCGATCGTTTCCAACCCTGCTGGTCCGCCACCGAACTCACAAATCAGTGCCGTCAGGTAATCGCGGTCTAAGGTGTCCAAACCCAACTCATCAATGCCCTCCATCTCCAGCGCTTGGCGGGCGATGTCAGCGGTGATGGTGCCGTCACCTTTGACTTGGGCGAAATCGCGGACGCGCCGAAGCAATCGGTTGGCGATACGGGGCGTCCCTCGCGAACGGCGGGCAATTTCCAACGCGCCTCCTTCATCAATGGGCACGCCCAGCAAATCGGCTGCCCGCTTCACAATCAACGCCAATTCCTCGGCGGTGTAAAAGTCCAACCGAAACTTCAACCCGAAGCGATCCCGCAACGGCTTGGACAGGTTGCCCGCTCGCGTCGTGGCGCCGATGAAAGTGAAGGGCACAAGGTCAAAGCGGTGGGGTCGGGCGCCTGGGCGCTTGCTGAAGTTGAAGTCCACCCGAAAACTCTCCAACACGGGATACAAAAACTCTTCAACGGGGCGGGGCAAGCGATGCACTTCGTCCACGAAAAACACTTCGCCCCGCTTCAAACTCAACAGGTAGCCCATGACATCGCCCGCCCGCTCCAAAGCAGGCGCCGCCGTGGCGATGATGCCGACCCCCAATTCGTTGGCGACGATGTGGGCTAAAGTCGTCTTGCCCAAACCAGGTGGACCGTAAAGGAGCGTGTGCTCTAAGGGTTCGCCTCGCTGCTTGGCGGCGTCCAACGCAATGCGCAACCGCTCCACGACAACCCGTTGCCCGATGTATTCGTCCAACCGTTGCGGGCGCAGCGCTGTTAACAGTTGCTCGTCATCGCTTTCCGTCGGCGTCGGCACCACCCACCGCTTGCGCATACACCATCACCCCATCAGCCATTGAGTTGCCTTCCCTGAAAAATTTTGAGGCGCTTTAAGACAGGCACAAGGTTCTCTGCCCCTGTTCGCTACTCGCCGCCGTTCCTTCTGCTTTCCTTTCGTGGCTGATAGCCAATCCGACATGCCGCCGTCTCCCTATTCACCATTCGCCACTGGCTACTCGCCATTCGCTACCTTTTGCTTTCCATCGTCAGCAACTCTAACCTGCCATCTCTCCAACCTACCACCAAACCACGACGCCCCCCGTCAACCAACATCGCAAACGCCTTCGGTTCATCCTTGCCCAGCAAAACATCACGCCACCTCAATTCTCCTGCCTTCGTCACCTCTGCACGGTAAAGCCTCCAACGACGCCACCTGCCATCGTCACCAATCACCTCATCGCTACCATCTCCGTCTATGTCGCCCGCAAACTTAATCCCAAAAGGCGCTTCCTGAATTCGCCAG
>Ga0326763_1000059_pt1 | contig 41398 bp, 28 predicted proteins | sample NORPS_P_FD_207671 | JGI IMG/M metagenome (GOLD analysis project Ga0326763, IMG submission 207671) | Hot spring water microbial communities from Norris Geyser Basin, Yellowstone National Park, WY, United States - NOR.PS_P | ecosystem: Environmental > Aquatic > Thermal springs > Unclassified...
TGCCGGGCTGCCCGATTCGGCGGCGTTCCGCTCGGAAGCGCTGGCGAAGGCCGCGCGAGACGAGATCCGCGCCTATCTGCTGTTCCACAACGGTCGGCCGGTCAGCTATCTCTATGCGCCATCCGACGAGGGCGTGGTCGTCTACGATCGCCTCGGCTACGATCCCGACTACGCCCAGCATTCGGTGGGCGCCGTGCTGCAGTTCGAAGTGATGAACCGGCTGTTCGGCGAGGGCCGCTGGCGCTATTTCGATTTCACGCCCGGTGACGGCCAGCACAAGCGCCAGTTCGCAACCGGTTCGGTGGAGTGCGCCGACGTGCTGATCCTGCCCAACAGCGCCGCCAACCGCGCGCTCGTCGGCGCGCACCGCAGCTTCTGCGCCGCGGTCGAGCGCGCCGGCGCGTGGGCCGAGCGCCATGGCGCGAGAACCCGACTACGGCGCCTGCTGCGAGGGGTTTGACGGATGCAGATGCTGACAACGGCGATCAGGGCGCTCCGGGGCCGCTCGCCCGGTGAGCTTGGCGGACTGGTGGTCAAGAATATCCGCTTCGCGCTGCACCAACTCTCGCCGGAACGGCGGGCGCTCCGCGCGCGCGATCGAGCCTTCGATCTGCGATGGGGCACCGACACCTCGCGTCCCCGCCCGGTCTACGCGATGGCGGCGGCCGGCACCGAGGCCGCCGTCGACGCGAAGCCCTATGTCGCCAGCTTCCCCGACGAGATCGACCGATCGATCGACGAGCTCGGCATCGATCCCGCCGGGTACAGCTTTGTCGATCTTGGCTGCGGCAAGGGCCGCGTTGTCCTGCAGGCGTCGCTGCGCCCGTTCCGCCAGTGTATGGGGGTGGAGTTCGATCCCGAGCTGGCCGACATCGCGCGCGCGAACCTCATTGCGTTCCGGGCCCGCGGCGGCGGAGCCGCGCCGGTCGAGATCGTGACGGGCGACGCACGCACCGCCGAGCTACCAGCGGGGCCGCTTGTCATCTACATGTATAATCCCTTCGGCGACGAGGTGATGCGCGCGGTGCGCGACCGGCTCGCGACGCTTGAACCGGCGGACCGGGCGATCGAGCTCATCTATGTCAACCCCGAATGCGAGCCGCTGTTTCGCGCCGACCCGCGGTGGGCGGTGCGGCCGCGTCCGGGTGTGGCGTTCATCAGCCGGAACTCGCGGCCGCCCGGTCCGGCTCGCGACGCACCCTGGAGCATTGCTACGCAGCAGTGACGAGCCGCCGTCACGAGGCCCGAAGCCGTGCGGTCAGCGCGCCGCGGCCCGATGTTCGCGTCGCCCGTCTGGGGGCGCGACCCGAGGCACGCCACCCAACGCTCTTGCAGCGATCGCGAAGCCGCCCATAAAGGGAGCGGATCGGCTGACGCTGAGGTGAACAGCGCAGCGTAGCGGGCAGGTAAGTCCCGCCAACACAGGAGCGCAAGCGCCGATGGCTGACCGTGCCAACAACCTGCAAGAAGCCTTCCTCAACACCGTCCGCAAGACCCGCACCCCGGTCACCATGTTTCTGGTGAACGGCGTCAAATTGCAGGGCGTGATCACCTGGTACGATAATTTCTGCGTGCTGTTGCGCCGCGACGGCCTCAGCCAGCTCGTCTACAAGCACGCCATCTCGACCGTGATGCCGGCCGCGCCGATCCAGCTTGTCGAGGCCGAGAGTTCGGACGAGGAGTCCTGACCCAGGCACACCCGCCCCAGGCGCTCGCCTTCGGGCGCTTCGATGCCCAGAGCGGGCTCCGCCTGGGCGTGCCCGCGATCGTCATCGAGGCCGATCTGGGCGGCGCCGACGCGCGCGACGCTTCGGCGCGGCTCGACGAGGCCGCGGGGCTCGCCGCTGCGATTGCGCTCAGCGTCGTCCACCGCGAAGTCGTGCGCGTCCGCGCGCCCAGGCCAGCGACGCTGCTGGGATCGGGTCAGGTCGAGCAGATCGCCGCGCTGGTAGCCGAACATCAGGCCGGGTTGGTGGTGATCGACGGCGTGCCGCTGACGCCCATCCAGCAGCGCAACCTGGAGACCGCGGTCAAGGCCAAGGTCATCGACCGCACGGGCCTTATTCTTGAAATTTTCGGCGAGCGTGCGTCGACGCGTGAGGGTGCGCTGCAGGTCGAGCTCGCGCATCTGAACTATCAGGCCGGGCGCCTCGTCCGCAGCTGGACGCACCTGGAACGGCAGCGCGGCGGCTTCGGCTTCCTCGGCGGCCCCGGCGAGACGCAGATCGAAACCGACCGGCGGCTGATCCGTGACCGGATCGCGCGGCTGGAGCGCGAAATCGAAGAGGTCAAGCGCACGCGCACGCTCCACCGCCGCCGACGCCAGGACGCGCCCTTCCCGGTGATCGCGCTCGTCGGCTATACGAACGCCGGAAAATCGACGCTGTTCAACCGGTTGACCGGCGCCACGGTGCTGGCGAAGGACCTCATGTTCGCGACGCTTGATCCGACGATGCGCGCGATCAGGCTGCCTGGCTTCGAAAAGGCCATTCTCTCCGATACCGTGGGCTTCGTCGCCAACCTGCCGACGCAGCTGGTGGCGGCGTTCCGAGCCACGCTCGAGGAAGTGCTTGAAGCCGATGTGATCGTCCACGTGCGCGATATCGCGCACGTGGACAGTGAGGCGCAGGCCGCCGATGTGCGCCATGTGCTCGATGCGCTGGGCGTGGGCGCGACGCAGCCCGCTCCGGTGATCGAAGCGTGGAACAAGCTCGATCTGCTGCCGCCCGAGGACCGCTCCGAGCGTCGGGGCGAGGCCCAGCGCCGCGATGACGTGGCGCTGGTGTCGGCGCTGACCGGCGAGGGGGTCGATGCGCTGCTCGATCGCGTGACGACGCTGTTGCAGAGGGGCATGCGCGTCGTAGAGCTGTGGCTGGATCCAACCGACGGCGCGGCCGCGGCGTGGCTTTACGAGCACGGCGAGGTTCTGAGCCGCGAGGATAGCGAGACCGGCACGCGCATGAGCGTTCGCCTGGGAGACGCCGCCCGCGCGCGCTGGGAAGCGCTCCGCCGCGCGCCGTGAAGCCGCGCCACTTGCCCTGAAGCGCGGCCCCGGCCACAGCCGCTGTCATGACGCACCCGTCCATCGCCGCGGATCTGAAAGCGCGGCTGCGGCTGCCGGTGATCGGCGCGCCGCTGTTCATTATCAGCCACCCGCCGCTCGTGCTCGCCCAATGCCGCGCGGGCATTGTCGGCAGTTTTCCCAGCCTGAACGCGCGCCCGATCGCGCAGCTGGACGAGTGGCTGACCGAGCTTCACGAGCAGCTGACGCCCGCCGACGCGCCGTTTGCGGTTAACCTCATCGTGCACAAATCGAACGCGCGGCTTGAACAGGACGTGGCCCTCGTCGTGAAGCACCGCGCGCCGATCGTGATCACCTCGCTGGGCGCGGTCCCTGAGGTCAACGAGGCGGTCCACAGCTATGGCGGGATCGTGCTCCACGATGTGACCAACCAGCGCCATGCGCGCAAGGCCATTGCAAAGGGCGCGGACGGGCTGATTTTGGTGGCTTCGGGCGCCGGCGGCCATGCCGGCACGCAGTCGCCCTTTGCGCTCACCGCCGAAACGCGCGCATGGTTCGATGGTCCGATTGCGCTGTCCGGAGCGATCGCAACCGGAGCGGGCGTGCTTGCTGCCGAAGCCGCGGGCGCTGACTTCGCCTATGTCGGATCAGCGTTCATCGCGACCGACGAGGCTCGGGCGTCCGAGGCTTACAAGGCCGCGATTGTCGAGGGGACCGCCGCCGAAATCGTCTACACCAATCTGTTCACCGGGGTGCACGGCAATTACCTGAAATCGTCGGTCGTGGCCGCCGGGCTAGACCCCGACAACCTGCCCGAGGCCGACCCGTCCAAGATGAACTTCGGCAGCGGCGATGGCGGCGCGGTCAAGGCTTGGCGCGATATCTGGGGGGCCGGGCAGGGCGTCGGCTCGGTCGATGCCGTGCTGCCGGTCGCCGGGCTGATCGACCGATTGCAGCGCGAGTACCGCGCCGCCCGCGAGCGGATCGGACTGCCCGGACACGCCGTCATGCCATCGGAAGCTGGCGCCTGACCGCCCCGCACGCAGCCGCAGAGCCCGGCGTGCGCCGGGATGACCGCCCGCAATCTGCGGCCGGGGGCGCCCGCCTCGCGCTGGTGCTGCTGACGATCGTCTATGCGCTCAACTTTCTGGACCGCCAGATCCTCGGCATCCTCTTACCGCTCATCAAGCGCGAGTTCCGCTTCGATGACGCTGAGCTCGGGCTGCTAGGCGGGCTGCCGTTCGCGCTGTTTTATGCAACGCTCGCCATCCCGATCGCCGCGCTCTCCGACCGGCGCAGCCGCGTTCTGATCCTGACGGTCAGCCTCGGCCTGTGGAGCCTGATGACCGCCGCTTGCGGCTTTGCGCGCGGCTTTTCCGGGCTGTTCGCGGCGCGTGTGGGTGTCGGGGTCGGCGAGGCGGGCGGGGTCGCGCCGAGCTACAGCCTGATCGCCGACCTGTTCCCGCCCGCCGCGCGCGCCCGCGCGCTGGCCGTATTCAGCATGGGGGTGCCCGTCGGCGCCGCGGCCGGCGTGTTCCTGGGTGGCGAGATCGGCGCGGCCTATGGCTGGCGCGCGGCCTTCTGGATCGTCGGCGGCGTCGGGCTGGCGATCACGCCGATGCTGCCGCTGCTGCTCCGCGATCCGCCGCGCGGGCGCTTCGACGCTGGCCGGGGCACGCCGGTGCGCTTCGGCGCGGTTCTGCGCCATCTGGCGCGGCGGCCGGGCTTCTGGCTGCTGGCCTTGGGCGCGTCGGCCAACTCGATGATGGGCTATGGCCTGATCCTGTGGATCCCCAGCCTGCTCGTCCGCAGCTTCGGCATGACGCTGCCCGAGGCCGGGCGCTTTTATTCGGCCCTGGGGCTGATCGGCGGGGTGCTCGGCATCTGGGCCGGGGGCGTGCTCGGCGATCGGCTGGGCGCGCGGCGGCCCGAGTGGCTGGGGCGCGTCCCGGCGCTTGCCGCGCTCGCCGCGATCCCGTGCTATCTCGCCGCCTTGAGCCTTTCGGGCGACCGGTGGGTCACGTTCCTCATGTTCCTCGTGCCGGGCGCGCTTGCGCTGGTGTGGCTCGGCCCGATCCTCTCGGCCGTGCAGGCGATGTGCCCCGCGCCGATGCGCGCGACCGGGAACGCGCTGTTTCTGCTGGTGAATAACCTGCTCGGCATCGCGCTTGGCACGTGGGCGCTGGGTGCGCTCTCCAAATGGCTGGCCGCGGCCCATGGCACCGACAGCCTGCGGCTGGCGATCCTCTACGCTCTGCCGCTCTATCTGGTCGCCGCGCTGTTCATGTGGACGGGTGGATCGAGGCTGCGCCGAGACATGGCCTGAACGTCGCACATGTCGCGCAAGATCGCGGGTTCGGCGGTGTGGGGATCGCAGCGACCGCGACTTCAGGGGTTGAGCGGCCGCGGACCGGGCGGTGTCGGTCGCCGCGGTCCCATTCGCGCCCACGCCGATCGAAAAAAAGGCGGTCCCGACGGGACCGCCTTCATTCGAAGCGCCGCAAGCGGCGGATCAGGCCGCGGCGGTCTTGCGACGCAACCGGGCCACGGTTCCTACGATGCCAGCACCAAGGCCGAGCAACGCCAAACCAGCCGGCTCCGCAAAGGCTGCAAACCGAAAAGTGACCGTCGCAGGGCCCGACCTTGCATCCAGCCGGCCGCTGTATAGCAACGCTCCAGCCGCATTTAAGATCGCGATGTCATAAATGTCTCGCGGCGAACAGCAATCGGTCCGCCCGAAGATCGTAACGCTGGACAGATTGCTTGGAGCGAACGTGACCTTGAGAAATTCCGCCGACGACGCCCCTGCTGAGTGGAAGATTGTGTCGGTATAATAGTTGCCACCCGTATTCCCGTCGATCGCCTTATCAGGCGTGCTGATCGCGCTATAGATTGATGACCCGGTCGCGCTACCGCCGTTACTGGCCAGCGCGACATTGGTGCCGCCTAGATTGAATGCTTGCAGCTCTGCGACCTGAAGATAATCCGCGATGGCGTTCGTGATCTTGATCTCGGTCCGCCGACAGTTTCTGCCGATTCCGGTCGTGATGGCAACAGGCCAGCGGCATTGACCGGGGTGGGGCGGGGTCCTGCCAGACGCGCCAGGCGCCGATCCGGCGTCTCGTCCATGCCGCCGGCGGGGATCCCCGATCGCGCTTCCGTCAGCCCGCCTCCGGCTTCGCTTCGGTCGCGCGCAAAGCCGCGCCCACCGCGCCGGTCTTCCCCACCATGACCGGGCGCGCGCCGTCGGCTTTCACCGCAACTGCAAGGCGCAAGCCGCCGATGCCGGGTGCCAGCGCTCCGCCGACGACGTTCACCACATGTCCCCACGGGCCGGGCGGGGCGGGTAGCGCGGTGCGTTCGGCGGTGACGTCGAACATCGCGTCCGCCAGTAGCCTCGCCAGCTGCCCGCGCGAATAGGGCCGCCCCGCGCCGAACGGGTTGTCCTCAAAATGCGTCCAGATGCCGATGCGGTTGGGCACCACCACCACCAGCCGCCCCGCGGGCGCCATCACGCGCCACAGTTCGCGCAGCAGCTTGTGCGGGCGGCCGGCGAATTCCAGCGCGTGGATCAGCACCACCGTATCGAACAGCGCATCGGTGAACGGCAGGTTGTTGTGGCTGACTGCGAGCGCACAGTTGGGGCGGCTGCCCGGCCAGCGATGCGCGCCCTGCTCGCCGGGCATGGCGAGCGCCAGCCGCTCGACGCGCGCGGGATCGAGGCCCATCAGCAGCGGCGCCGCATAACCGAAGCCAAGGACGCGGCTGGTGGCGTTGGGAGAGACCGAGGGCGCGATCAGCTGAGCGATGGCGCGCGCGGTGCGGCGGCCGGTGAGGCTGGCATACCAGCGGTACAGTTCTGCGACCGTCGGGCGTGCCACGCTGGATAGCCTAGCGCAGCCCCCCGATCACGGGAACAGCGCCGCCGCCTCCAGCCCGGCGGTTTCGGGCAGACCGAACATCAGGTTCATGTTCTGGATCGCCTGGCCGCTGGAGCCCTTCACCAGATTGTCGATCGCCGCGATCACCAGCGCGCGGCCGGCCACGCGATCGGGAAAGACGTTCAGCACCGCGTGGTTGCTGCCGCGCACCATTCGCGTCGACGGCACGGCGCCTTCGGGGAGCACATGGACGAAGGCCTCGCCCGCATATGTCGCTTCAAGGACGGCGCGCAGTTCGGGGGCGGTGGCGCGCGTCTCGACCGTGATCGTCACCAGCTCGCCGCGGCTCATGGGGACGAGATGCGGGGTGAAGCCGACGGCGGCCGCGCGGCCCGACGCGGCCGAGAGTTCCTGTTCGATCTCGGGCATGTGGCGATGGCGGCCGATGCCGTAGGGCGTCGCGCTTTCGCCGACCTCGCAGAACAGGTTCGCCTCCTTCGCAGCGCGGCCCGCGCCCGAGACCCCCGAAAGCGCAGCGATGGCGACGCGGCCGACATCGACCAGCCCCGCGCGCGCGAGCGGGACCAGCGCGAGCAGCACCGCGGTGGGGTAGCAGCCGGGGCAGGCGACGATGCGGGCGTTCGCGATCGCGTCGCGCGCGTGTTCGGTGAGGCCGTAGACCGCGCGCGCCAGCAGCTGCGGCGCGGGGTGGGGGAGGCCGTACCACTCGGCATAGCTCGCAGCGTCGCGCAGCCGGAAGTCGGCCGACAGGTCGATGACGCGCGGACCCTCGATCCGCGCCAGCAGTTCGGCCGAGGCGCCGTGCGGCAGGCAGCCGAACACCGCGTCGATCCCGGACCAGTCGAGCTCCTCGGCGCGGACGACGGGGGGCAGGGGATAGGGCGCGAAATGCGGCCAGATGTCGGCCATGCGCTGGCCGGCGCGTGCTCCGGCCGCGAGCGCGGCGATTTCGATCGTGGGGTGCGTCAACGCCAGGCGCACGAGGTCGGCGCCGGTATAACCCGACGCGCCCAGCACGGCGATCCGGATGCGGTCTGTCATCGCGACGCTCCGAAGCGGGCGCGCAGCGTGGCGGTTGCACGCGACGGGCAACCCAAGGTCTGTTTAGCAAAAACCGACATGCCGACCGTGACGGGGGGTGGGGGCTCGGGGACGAGCGTAGAGAACCGGGACTGCAGGGTAGACGCTGCGGCAGGCGGGCGGGGAGCGGGTCGGCACCCGGCCCCATTACGCCCGTCCGGTCATGGAGGACAGCCCGGGCCGCGGCCGGGGTTGCCTTAGAAGCCCTTGCGCAGCGTCACGAACCACTGCCGCGGCGCGCCTGCGAGCAGCGTCTGGTTGTCGCCTGAGAAGCCGTAGCCGTTGGAACCGATCGTCGCGACATAGCGCTCGTCGGTGAGGTTGGTCGCGGACGCCTCGATCGCGACGCCGTTCAACCAGCGGTTGTCCGAGCGCAGGCGGTAGCCAATCGTTGCATCGAGCAGGAACCGCGCGCCGACCGACTGGTCGTTCAGATAGGTAAAAAACCGGCGGCTCATGTAGTTGCCGTTGGCGCGCGCGTAGAAATTACCCTGATCATAAACGATCTCGGCGTTGGCGATATGGTGCGGGCTGTCGACCACGGTCTTGCCGCGGGTTGGGAAGACGCCTGCGATCGTCTGGACGTTATCGTCGTAGGTTGATTCGTTGTACGCATAGGACGCGGTCAGCGTCAGCGGGCGCGCGATACGCCAGTTGATCCCCGCCTCGATGCCCTTGGACGACGCCGCGCCGACATTTGCCAGCACGACGGGATTGCCGATGATGCCCGCGCCAACGACGGTCGGCAGCAGGCGGTCGGTGAACTCGGTATAGTAGGCTGTGACAACGCCCGAGATCGGGCCCTTGTTCAAGCGCACGCCGCCCTCGAAGGTCCGCGACTTCTCCGGTCGAAGCGTGGCCTGGATCGCGTTGAAGCCGTTCTGCGTGGTGGCAAACGGCGAAATGCCCGTCGCCGCCGCGGTGAACGCGCGCTGGTTCTCCGCGTAGTTGAAGAACATCTCGTTGCGGTCGCCAAGCCGGTAGAGCACGCCAGCCTGCGGCAGGAACCAGTCGACATTGGTGATCCGGCCGCGCGCGAGGTTGCCAGCGACGACCGGGCTGGCGGTCAGCACCACCTGCTGGCCCTTGAATCCCGCAGTGATCGACAGCCGTTCGGTCAGCTTCAGCATATCTTGGAGATAGGGCTGTAACGTCTGGGTGTTGTACTCGTAATTCCATTGGGTAAAAAACGGGTTGGTCTGGTAGGTCAGCGCGGTCGTGCTCGGCCGTGTTGTGCCCTGTACGTCGTAGAAACGCCGTGCCTGATTGAAATCGTTATTCTCGAACCAGATGCCAGCGGTCAGCGTGTTGCGGTCCGTGACCCAGTTCGATTGCGCGGTGACGCCATAGCGGTTGATCCCGTACTCGGTCGTGCGGAACGACACCGGGTTGCTCGGCCCGGGAACATAGGGCGTGAACCAGCTGCCCTGCCCGCGGTTGTTGTGGTAGTAGACCGTCACGTTGAAATCGACGGTGTCGGTGATCTTGTCCTCGACGCGCGCGCCGGTCAGCCAGTCGCGGCGAAGCCCGCCGGCGTCGTAATAGACGTCGTCCACCGTCTGGTAGGGCGCGGGAAAGGTTAGCCCCGCGCCCGGGAACGGCAGCGGCTTGCCGCCCGCCTGCGCGACCTGGTTCTGGTAGACGCGCGCCAGTTGCAAGGCGAGCGGCCAGTTGTTCGAGATGTTGTCGTTGCGCAGCCCCAAGCGACGAATGATGTCGAGGCTAAGATCCTGATAGTCGTTCTCGCGGCGATCGGTGAAATTAACGAAGGCGGACAGCTTGCCGTGCTCGCCGAAATCGTAGGTGGCCTTGAGGTTCGCCTGATGCGCGCGCTGTGCGCCGACGCCCTTCCACTTGCCGACATCGGTGAAGGCGTAGGACAGGAACGCGCGAAACCCGTTCAGGTCGCCGGTCTCGGCGCGAGCGAACAGGCGCACCGTGTCGTTGGAGCCGTAGGTGCCATTGGCGACGAAGCCGGCTTGCCTCGCTGGATCGCGGCTGAAGAACTCGATCGTGCCGCCGAGGTTCGACGTGCTCGCGGTGGTCAGGGCGCCCGCGCCCTGGCTGACGCGGGTCAGGCCGATATTGTCGTTGATGATCGCGCGGCTGATATGAAGGCCGTTCGTGTTGCCGTAGCTCATGTCGCCGAGCGGGATGCCATCGAGCGTGAAGCCGAGCTGTGTTTGTGTGTAGCCGCGCAGACTGATCCGCACCGCCCATTCATACAGCCCGAATGGGTCGGCCGACTGAAAATTGACGCCGGGCAGCTTCTGGATCGCCTTGATCGGCGACGTGCCGGGCGTCAGCCGCGCGAGGTCGATCGCGCCGATTTCCGCGACCGAACGCGTCTGGCCGCGGCCGAACACGACGACCTCGGGCATATCGCCGTCCGAGGCGGGCGTCGCCTCGGTCGCGCTCGCCCCGCTGACTGCGGGCGCCACCGTGGTCGCCTCCTGCGCCCACGCGGCGATGGGCCCACACGACAACAGCAGCGCGCCCTTGAAAGCGGTCTTCATGGTCTCAACCCTCTGTTCCGAGTGACGGGGCCCGTAGGGTCACCGGGTTGCAGCCGTGTGACGCGGCGGCGAAATGACGAAGTCAGCAAATCGGTCGCACCCGCTGTGCGTCGTGGCGAGGCTTCGTGGCCGTCGCGGGTGGGCGGGAACAGAGGCGCGCGCTAAAGCGCGGACAACATCATTTGACCGGGAAACGCGACGCCATGGCCGACGATTTCGATCTCATCATCCTGGGCAGCGGGCCCGGCGGCTATGTGGCGGCGATCCGCGCGAGCCAGCTGGGACTGAAGACCGCGATCGTCGAGCGCGAGCTGCTGGGCGGCATCTGCCTCAACTGGGGGTGCATCCCAACGAAAGCGCTGCTGCGGACCGCCGAGATCAAGCACTATATGGATCACGCCAGCGCCTACGGGCTGAAGGCCGATAATGTCAGCGCGGACCTAAGCGCGATCGTCAAGCGCAGCCGCGCAGTCGCCAAGCAGCTCAACCAGGGCGTCGGCTTTCTGATGAAGAAGCACAAGGTGACCGTCGTCGAGGGCGAGGGGCGGCTGACGGCGCCGGGCGCGCTCAGCGTCACTGGCCTGAAGGGCGCGCGCGAACTGACCGCGAAGAACGTGATTGTCGCAACCGGCGCCCGCGCGCGCGAGCTGCCGCACCTGAAGGCCGACGGGACACGCATCTGGACCTACCGCCAGGCGATGGTCCCGCCCGCCATGCCCACCGAGCTGCTGGTCATCGGATCGGGCGCGATCGGCGTGGAGTTCGCCAGCTTTTATTCGGACCTCGGCGCCAAGGTGACGATCGTCGAGATGCTCGACCGCATCCTGCCGGTGGAGGACGCCGAGATCAGCGCTGCGATGCGGAAAGCGCTGGAAAAGCAGGGCATTCGCATCCTGACGCAATCGGGCGTGGAGAGCCTGGTGGCCGACGGCGAAGGCGTCTCCGCGCGCATCAAGGGCCCCGAGGGCGCGGCCGCCGACCACCGCTTCAGTCACGCGATCATCGCGATCGGCATCGCGCCGAACAGCGAGGGGATCGGGCTGGAGGAGCTGGGCGTCCTCACCGAGCGCGGCCATATCCTGACCGACCCCTACGGTCGCACCAATGTGCCGGGCCTATGGGCGATCGGCGATGTGACCGGCCCGCCGTGGCTGGCGCACAAGGCAAGCCACGAAGGCGTGGTCGCCGTCGAAGCCATCGCCGGCGAGGCCCACGCGCACCCGATGGACACGAGCAACATCCCCGGCTGCACCTACTCGCGCCCGCAGGTCGCGAGCGTCGGGCTGACCGAGGAGCGCGCCCGGGCCGAGGGCCGCGCGGTGAAGGTCGGCCGCTTCCCGTTCATCGGCAACGGCAAGGCAATCGCGCTGGGCGAGCCCGACGGGCTGGTGAAGACCGTGTTCGACGCCGAGACCGGCGCGCTGCTCGGCGCGCACATGATCGGCGCCGAGGTGACCGAACTGATCCAGGGTTACGTCATCGCCCGCCAGCTGGAAACGACCGAAGCCGAGCTGATGCAAACAATCTTCCCCCATCCGACGATCAGCGAGACGATGCATGAGTCGGTGCTGGATGCTTATGGGCGGGTGCTGCACATCTGAGAGCGATCGAGGCGCTGAGGGGAGCCGGGGACGGGTGTTGGCCGAGCAGCGCGTGATGCGAGGGAATGCGAACACGCGGACCGTGACGCAAGCAGCGCTGCTGTCCCAGATGAGCCGTCCAGCGCGCCGAACGGCGAGGGGTGCTGCTCGCCGCTCCGGCCATCGTCGCCCGCTGCTGCATCTGCCCCCGAACGAAGCGCTGCGGCGCTGGTTCAGCCCGTCGTGACGTGACGCGATCCCATGCTTATGTGGGCGCCGATGACGACCTACGTGACCGCCTCGATCGACCGCCCGCAGGCGCGCGACAACACGATCAAGCTGTGGGGGCCGGAGGGCTTCGTCGGCATGCGCGCCGCCGGGCGGCTGGCGGCCGAAACGCTCGATCACCTCGCGCCGATGGTGCGGCCGGGCGTGGAGACGGCAGCGCTCGACGACGCCGCCTTCCGCTTCATGTTCGAACGCGGCGGCTGGCCGGCGCCACTCAATTACCGCGGTTTCCCAAAGTCGATCTGCACGTCGATCAACCACGTCGTGTGCCACGGCATCCCGGGATCCCGGCGGCTGCAGGAGGGCGATTGCCTCAATATCGACGTGACGGTGGTGTTGGATGGCTGGCACGGCGACACCAGCCGCATGTTCACGGTTGGCGACGTCAGCCTGAAGGCGCGGCGGCTGATCGATTGCACCTATGAGGCGATGTGGCGCGGCATCGAGGCGGTTAAGCCCGGCGCGCGGCTGGGCGAGATCGGCCACGCGATCCAGCGCTTCGCCGAAAGCCAGCGCTTCAGCGTGGTGCGCGATTTCTGCGGGCACGGGCTGGGCCGCGTGTTTCACGACGAGCCGAACGTGGTTCACGCCGCCAAGCGCACCGAGGGGCCCGAGCTTCGGCCCGGCATGTTCTTCACGATCGAGCCGATGATCAACGCTGGCCGCGCGGACGTGAAGGTGCTGGACGACGGCTGGACCGCGGTGACGCGCGACCGCCAGCTGTCGGCGCAGTTTGAACATACCGTGGGCGTCACCGAGAACGGGGTGGAGGTTTTCACGCGATCCCCCGCGGGCCTCGACCGCCCGCCCTACGCGGTGTGAGCGCGCCCGGCGCGAGCTTCGCCTACGCGATCAGCGAAGCGGGCCAGGCGACGCAGTTGCCGCTCGATGGCGCCGAACTGGCAGCGGCGAACGCGCATTTCCTGTGGGTGCATGTGAACGGCAGCGACCCCGCATGCCTGGCGTGGCTGCGCAGCGAGGACGCGGGCATCGGCAGGTCGGCGGTTGACGCGCTGACCGCGCGGGAGACGCGCCCGCGCGCCGCCGCACTGGGCCACGGCGCGATCGTCAATCTGCGCGGGCCGGATGCCGATCCCGACCCCCATGACGACACGGGGCTTGTCTCGATCCGCATGTGGGCCGAGCGCGGGCGCGTCGTGAGCCTGGGCTACCGGCCCTTGGCTGCCATGCCCGATCTGCGCATGGCGGTGGAGGGGCGGCGCGTCCGCGACGCGGGCGACTTCATCACGACCCTGGCGCTGCTGCTGACCGACCGGCTGGCGCCCGAAATCCGCGAGGTCGGCGACCGGCTTGACGTGCTGGAGGAGCGGGTGGCCCAGGCCGACCAGGCGTTCCGCGAGGAGCTGGTGGAGGTGCGCACCGAAGCGATCGAGTATCGCCGCTTCATCTGGCCGCAGAAGGAAGCGATCGGGCGGCTGACCGGCACCGATTTCGTCTGGCTGGACGAGGACGACCGGCTGAAGATGCGCGAGGTGCACGACCAGATCGCGCGCATCTTCGAAGAGCTCGAATCGATCCGCGAGCGCGCGGCGCTGGTGAGCGACCAGCTCTGGGACCTGCGCGCGGAGGAGACCAATCGGCGCACGCTGCTGTTGTCGATCGTCGCTGCGATCTTCCTGCCCTTGGGCTATGTCGCGGGGCTGATGGGGATGAACGTGCCCGGCATCCCCTTCTCGCACGATCCGCACGGTTTCTGGAAGATCACCGGGCTGACGGTGCTGACCGGCACCGTGCTGATGCTGTGGTTCCGGCGGCGCGGGTGGCTGTAGGCGGCACCTGTGCGCGAGGCGAGCGCGGGCGGCCCAGACAAGACTTTTCTGCAAGCGACGCCGCTTCGGGCGGAGCTGACGGCGGCAGCGAATGCCCGGATCGGGTCCGGGCCGACGATTGCGCTGCGCGAGCGATGGGCGCTCGCCGCGCGCTCGAAGCGCGCTGGCTGGAGCTGACGCGCTCCGTCCTCCCAGCGGTCGCCGGGCCGCGCGGCTGGCCGATCCGCTTGGATCACTGCTTCCAGCGCGTGCTGCTCGACTGCGCGTTCGGCGGCGTCTGGTACGAGCACGTGGCCGGCCGCCCCGCCTACCGCGCGGCGCCGGTGGATGCGCTGGCGCGGGCGGTTGCGCTTGGGGAGAGGGTGGCTGCGGGCCGCGCGGACCTCGCGGCGCTCAACGCGCGGAGCCTCGCATGGCGAGGGCGCGGCGGCGGGTTAGGCCGGGCGCGCCGCGCTCAGCGCCCGAACAGCCGCTCGATGTCCTTCAACCCCAGCAGCACATAGGTCGGCCGCCCGTGGTTGCACTGGCCCGAGTGCGGCGTCGTCTCCATCGCACGCAGCAGTGCGTCCATCTCGGCAAGGCTCAGCTGGCGGCCGGCGCGGACCGAATGGTGGCAGGCGATCGTCGCGAGCACCCGGTCGATGCGCTCGCCGAGCGCGTGGGCGTAGCCGTCGGCGAGCTCATCAGCGAGATCGCGCACCAGCGCGCGGACATCGCCGCCCGCGATCAGCGCCGGAACCGCGCGCACCACCACCGCTCGGGGGCCGAAGCGCTCGATCTCCAGCCCCAGCGGCAGGAGCGCGCCCGTCGCGTCCTCGATGCGCGCGGCCGCGTCCTCTGGCAGCTCGACGACCTCGGGTACCAGCAGCCGCTGCGCCGCTGTTCCGCCGCCTGCCATCCCTGCCTTCAGCCGTTCGAGCACGATGCGCTCGTGCGCGGCGTGGCTGTCAACGAGGATCAGCCCGCCGGCGGTCTCGGCGACGATCCACAGCCCGTGCAGCTGCGCGCGTGCGCGGCCGAGCGGGTAGTCGCCGGGGTCATTGGCTGGCGCCGCGGGTGCTGGCGCGGACACCTCGCCCGCGCGCGGCGGAGCGTAAGAGAACGGCAGCGCCTCCTCGCGCACCGCCGGGGCGGCCGTCTGGGCCGCGAAGTCGTAGGCGGGCGCGACGAACGCGCGCGCGGCGGCGCGGTGGACCTGCAGCGACGTCCGCCCGCTCGCAGCGTCGAGCGCGCGGCGAATGCCGCCGACGAGCGCCGCGCGCGCAGCGTCGGGCTGGCGGAAGCGCACCTCGGTCTTGGCGGGGTGGACATTCACGTCGACCTCTTCCGCCGGCAGCTCGATCCACAGCGCTGCTGCTGGATGGCGGCCGTGCATCATCAGGTCGGCGTAGGCTCCGCGCAGCGCGCCTGCGAGCAGGCGGTCCTTGACGCAGCGGCCGTTGACGAACAGCAGTTGCCACTCGGCCGACGCGCGCGTGAAGGTCGGCAGCCCCGCGAAGCCTGTCAGCCTTACGCCGTCGCGGACATGATCGACACGCACGCAATCGGCGAGGAAATCGCGTCCGAACAGTGCCGCGACTCGCTCCGATCGTGCGTCGCTATGAGATGCGGGCGCGGTGAGATCGAGCGCGACGCGGGTGTCATGCTCCAGCCGGAACGCGACGTCGGGCGCCGACAGCGCGAGGCGGCGCACGGTATCGAGGCACGCCGCCCATTCGGAGCGCGCGGAGCGCAGAAACTTGCGGCGCGCGGGCAGGCGCGCGAACAGCTCGGTCACGCAGACCTCGGTGCCCGGCTGCGCTGCGGCGGGCCGGTCCTCGGCGACGCTGCCGTGGTCGATCACGAGCCGCCAACCCTCGGCACCGCGCGCGCGCGACGTGAGGCTGAGGCGCGCGACCGAGCCGATCGACGGCAGCGCCTCTCCGCGGAAGCCGAGCGTCGCGATCCGGTCGAGCCGCTCGTCGGGAAGCTTCGAGGTCGCGTGGCGCTCGATCGCCAGCCGCAGCTCGGCTGCGTCCATACCGCAGCCGTCGTCGCTGACCGCGATGCCGCCGAGCCCGCCATCGTCGACGCGCACGCAGACCCGGGTGGCGCCCGCGTCGAGCGCGTTCTCGATCAGCTCCTTGAGCGCTGCCGCCGGGCGCTCGATCACCTCGCCCGCGGCGATCTGGTTGACGAGGTTGGCGGGCAGGCGGCGGATCGGCATGGCAGCCGTGTAGCCTAGCGGTGCGCGTCGGGCGGCGCGAGGCGGCGGTGCCGCACGGCTGTGGACGGCGCTTGACGGAACTTGGGCCGCCCCCGACCTTTAGAGCCGACGGATTTTACTCAAAGCAAGGGCAGGGCGATGCTGGCGATCATTGGGCGGTTTGCGGCAGCAGCGGCGGCGCGGCGGCTGGTGGGTCATGTCGCGCGGCGGCATGGCGGCGCTGCGGGCATGGCGCTGGGCGCCGCGCTCGCGTCCAGGCGCTACCGGCGCGCGGGGCTCGCGGGCGCGGCGGCGCTGACCGCATGGGAGCTTCTAAGCCGCAGCCGACAGCCTACGCAGGCCGAATCCGCGCGGCGTTGAACCGCTAGAACACGCTCGTCGACGGCGTCGCGCTCGCCAGCTCCGGAGCCGAAGTGCTTGGCGCAGGCGCGGGCGCTGACACGGCTGCGGGCGCGAGGCCCCACAGGCTGAACGGCTCGCGCTGCTGCGCGCTCGCAGCCTTCAGCGCGGCCGCGTTCAGCGCGGCCGCCGCCTGCGCGCCTGCGGAGCGATCGGTGTAGAAGATATGCCGCCCGATGCGGGTGAGCATCGTCATCTGTCCCGCCCAGCGCGGATGCACATAGTCGGCGTGATAGTGGTTCGCCGCGACCGGCGTCGGGCTGCCGCGCTGCAGCACCTCGGCCGCGATCTCGTGCGCCTCGGCCCAGGCGCGCGGATCGCGCGCGCGGCGCTCCGAGCCGTCGCAGGTGAAGCTGAACTGGCAGCCGCCGCCGCGCCTCGCCGGTCCCTGGCGCACGACGCCGCAGACGGTCTTCGGGAACCTTGGATCGGTCAGACGGTTCAGGATGACCTGCGCGACCGCCTCGCGGCCGGCGCGCGGCTCGAACCCGGCCTCATAGTAGATGGCCGTGGCGAGGCACTCGGCCTCCTCCGGCGCTGCTGACAGCACCGGGTGCGCTAGCTGTGCGCTAGCCGAAGACGGCGCGGCCGCGATCGCGGCAAGCGCCAACAAAGCTGTGATCCATACCGTCCCCATGATCAATGCGCATAGACAAACGGCCCCGGCTCGTCGCCGGGGCCGCCGTTCGGGCTGCCGTGTGTCTGGCGTCGCCTAGCGCATCAGGCGCCGGGCGATACGTTCGAGCACTGCAACAGAATTGTGCCGGTGCTGGAAGTCGGCGTCGTCCCGGCCTGCAGGATGCGGGTGTTGAGCGTCGCCGAAGCTTCGGTATCGTTGATGAACGTATCGAGGATCGCGCGGCGGAACGCCTGGCTTACTGGCGAGAAGCCCGCGCCCGCGAGGATGCCGCCGACCTGATCGTTCACAACCGGGCTTGTGAAGAACCAGTTGAAGAACCCGCGCACCGCGGACGTCTCGGTGGGGTTCGCGTAGCAGGTGTAGATCAGCGCGTTCGTCGTTGCGACGATCGGGTAGTAGAGCGCGGCCGCCGGCTGCGGATCGGCGATGATCGACAGGCGATCGGACGCCTGCACCCACACGCCGTTCGACGTGCTGGCCGCAGGGTCGGAACGGTCCCCCGCCGCGGAGGGGTTGTAGGTGCCGCTGGAGGTGGAGTTTGGCGGCAGTACGCCGACGAACGCGGTGTTCACCGCCTGCGGGGTTGGCCGCGCGAAATTGCCCGCCGCGTTCTGGACCGCCGCGGTAACCAGTCCGAAGTTGTTCTGCCCGGTGTTGGCAACATACGGAAGCACGTAGTCGCTGCCGAGATAGGCAACGCGGCCCTGGATCAGCGAGCTGTTCGGCGCAGGGTTGCGGGTGAACGCGATATATTTCGCCACCCCTTCGTTGCCCGGCGCCAGCGTGAACAGACCCAGCGCCTCGCCCGGGACCGGGGTATTATCGTTGTTCGCATTATATACCGCAGCATTGGTTCGTAGCGCCGCCGGCAGCGTCGCTGTTGAATTGGCGTAGAACGTCGTGCCGCACACGGCAGACAGATGGCGGGTGAAGCCCGAGGTGGTGCCCGAGGAGTCCGAGCGGCCGACGATCTGCAACGGCACGTTCAGCGTCTGATCCGGGTCGTTGGGATCGGCGGTCACGCCCGGCACCTGGTTCCAGTTGGTGATCTGTCCCTGGAAGATGCCGCACATCGTCGCGCGCGACATCGGCAGGCCGCCAGTCGGAGTGCGCCCCGTATAATTGAAGCTGTACGTCGTCACCGTGCCGTTCGCGTCGGCGACCTTCTTATAGACCGGATCGAATGCCACCGTGATCGGCGCAACGAGGATCGGAATCTGGATCATCGCGCCGTAGCTGTTACGCGGGTTCGGGAATTGGCCGCCGTTCGTATTGGCCGGATCGCGGACCGCGAACCGCGTAAGCGTCTGGTTCGGAGCGCTACCTGACACGACGACGCCAATTTCGCCGCCGAGATTATAGGTGTCGACACCCGGCGTGGTCACCCCAGAAACTGGGCTGCCATTGACGCTGCCGGCATTGCCCGACACGACCGCGGTGCGCGCAATTGCGGTTTCCGACAGCGCGAACTGCATATTGGCGGCGTAGCCGCCGGGGGGCTGAACGCCGCCAGTCGGAGCGGGGCTGCCAATCACGTCTGCCGGCTGAGCGGCGGGCGAATGCGAAAAATAGCTGAGGACGCCGCGACCCGAGCCGGTGGAGATGTAGCTGATCGCATAGCCCGGCGCGACCTTGTCGGTGGCGCAGTTGAAGGGCGGGTTGCGCGTGAAGTTGTAGAGGTTGAGGAGGCTGGTCGCAGCGAGACCGCGCGATGCTAGGCTGAGGCGATCGCCCCAGCAGTCGCCGGCCTGGCGGATATAGGGGGCGATCAGCGACGAGCCGGAGCCATACAGCGTCTGGGTGCCGCCGGGCGCCTGTGCGCCGGCGGTGCCGGTGGCACCGGCAAGCAGCGCGCCTGCAAGCAAGAGCGTGGAGCGGAGGGTCATGGGTGGAGGACTCCTGTTGAAGCGTGCGAGCGTGTTCGTTCCGAACCGGCGTTGCTGCCGCCGATCGCCTGCAGCCCGGCGCGCGAACCGGCGGCGCAGCCACCGGCCCGCCTCCCGGCCGCGAGCTGCGGCAGGAAGGGCCCCCGGTCCATCGGGCCGGGAGCAGACACTCCGCGCCGCAGGACGCCAGCACCTCTGTCGCCTTAGTGTTGCAAACCGATGACAACTGAGCGGCTGACCGTAAATTAGCCGACACGGGCAGGACGGGCGGTTGCATCCGGCGGCTTGGTTGCGCTGGCATCTCCGACCGTTCCGCCGCTAATCGGGCGCAATGACGGCACGCCAGTCGGACGTTCTTGCACAGCTGGTCAGCGACCGCGGGCTCGTCGCGCCCGAGGCGCTGGCGCGCGCGCGGATGGTCGCGGCGGAGACGGGCGAGCGGCTCGATTCGGTGCTGACACGGTTGGGCGTGGTGCCCGAGGCGCGGCTGGCCGACACCCTCGCCGCCGCTGCGGGCGTCGAGGTCGCGACCGCGGCCGACTTCCCGGCGCTGCCGCTGCCGGGGATCAGCGAACGCTTCCTGCGCGACGTGAAGGCGCTGCCGCTGTGGGACGATGGCAGCGAGGTCGGCGTGGCGTTTGCCGATCCGCTCGATCGCGAAGCAGCCGACGCGCTCAGCTTCGCGCTCGGCCGCCGCATCCGCCCGTTCGCGGCGCGCGCGAGCGATGTCGAAGCCGCGCTCGATCGGCTCTATGGTGCTGTGGCGCTTGAGGGGGTGGCCGACGCGGGTGCGGCCGACGACGACGACCTCGAGCGACTGAAGGACCTCGCCTCCGATGCGCCCGTCATCCGCGCGGTCAACCGGCTGATCGCGCGCGCGGTCGATGCGCGCGCGTCGGACATCCACGCCGAGCCGGCCGAGGACGCGCTCACCATTCGTTTCCGCGTCGATGGCGTGATGCGCGAGGAGCAGCCGCTGCCGTCGGCGATGCGGCAGAGCTTCGTCAGCCGCGTGAAGGTGATGGCGAGCCTCAACATCGCCGAAAAGCGGCTGCCGCAGGACGGGCGGCTGCGCATCGCGGTCAAGGGGCACGAGATCGACCTGCGCGTCGCGACCAGCCCGACGATCCACGGAGAGGCGGTGGTGATGCGGTTGCTGGACCGCTCCGAGCTGCAGCTGTCGCTCCCCGCGCTGGGGTTCGACAGCGGGGAGGCCGCGCGGCTGACCGCGATTCTCGAGCGGCCGCACGGCATCGTGCTGGTGACCGGGCCGACCGGCAGCGGCAAGACGACGACGCTCTATGCGGCGCTGAGCCTGCTGAACACGCCCGCGCGCAAGCTGCTGACGATCGAGGATCCGATCGAATACCGGCTGCAGGGCATCAACCAGACGCAGGTGCAGCCCGCAATCGGCCTGAGCTTCGCGGCCGCCTTGCGCAGCTTCCTGCGCCAGGACCCCGACGTGATGATGGTCGGCGAAATCCGCGATCTGGAAACCGCCGACGTTGCGGTGCAGGCTGCGCTGACCGGACATCTGATCCTGTCGACGCTCCACACCAACACCGCCGCGTCGGCGGTGACGCGTCTGATGGACATGGGCGTCGAGCCGTTCCTGATCACGTCGACCTTGAACGCGGTGCTGGCTCAGCGGCTGGTCCGCCGCCTGTGCGCCGCCTGCCGCGAGCCCACCGATCCGTCCGACGCTGAACTGAAGGCGCTTGGGCCCGAGCTTGTCCATCACCGCCCGGCGCGGCTTTACCATGCGCGCGGCTGCCCGGAGTGCGGCGGGAGCGGCTATCGCGGCCGCGTCGCGATCGTCGAACTGCTGACGATGGACGAGGGGCTGGGGCGCCTGGTGCTTGCCCGCGCCGAGGCGCGCGAGATCGAGCGCGCGGCGCGCGCCGCGGGAATGCGACCGATGCTGGCCGACGGCTTGCTGAAGTGCGCGGCGGGTGAGACGACCGTCGAGGAGGTCTTGCGCGTGACGCGCGAGGGGTGAGGCGTCAGGCCCGGCCGTGCTCGTCGGTGGCGAGCAGCGTGTCGACGCGCGCGAGCTCGGCGGGGGTCAGGGGTGCTGCTTCCGGGATCGCGCGGCGGCGGCGCAGCATTGCCCAAGCGCCCACGCCGCCGAGGAGCACGAACGCCGCCGGGCCGTACCACAGCGCCAGAGTCGCGCCTTCCACCGGCGGCTTCAGCAGCACGAAATTGCCGTAGCGCGCGACGATGTAGGCGCGGGCGTCGGAGTCGCTGTCGCCTTTGGCGAGGCGCTCGCGCACCAGCAGCCGCAGGTCGCGTGCGAGCGGGGCGTCGGAACTGTCGATGTCCTGATTCTGGCAGACGAGGCAGCGCAGTTCCTGGCTGAGATGCCGCGCGCGCGCTTCGAGCCTGGGGTCGGCGAGCTCTTCGTCGGGGAGGACGGCGTGGGCCGGTGCGGCCAGCAGCGCCAGCGACAGCGCCGCCAGCCGCCCTACCAGCCTGCGGCCGGCCGCCACGCGGAGCTTCGTGAGGAATTGGACGGAGCGCCGCCCGCTCCGCTCCGATCTCCGATCGGGGGGTGGGACCGTCCCGGCGGACGCCGGGGTGGTGGAGGGGCCGCCGCTCACGCTTCGCTCCTCAGCTTTGCCATCAGCGGCTTCAGCGTTTCCTCCCACACGTCGGGGGTGATCGGGCCGATCTGCTTGTAGCGCACGCGGCCGTGCTTATCGACGACGAACGTCTCTGGCGCGCCGGTCACGCCGAGGTCGATCGCGGTGCGGCCTTCGAAGTCCATCGCGGTGCGCGCGAACGGGTTGCCCGATTGCGTCAGGGTCGCCTGCGCGTCCTCGGCGCGGTCCTTCCACGCGAGGCCGTAGATCGGCACGCCGTCGGCCTTCAGCTGCATCAGCACCGGATGCTCAACCTTGCAGCTGACGCACCACGAAGCCCAGACGTTCAGCAGCTTGGGCTCGCCCCGGAAGTCGGCCGTCGCGAAGCCCGGCGCGCCCGGCTGGATGCCCGGCCGCGCGAACTGCGGCAGCGGCTTGTCGATCAGCATCGACGGCAGGATCTTCGGGTCATGCGTCAGGCCGCGGCCGAACGCAGCGACCAGCACGGCGAGCGCGATCAGCGGCAGGACGAAGACGAGGCGGCTCACTCGGCGGGCACCGCGATTGGGGGCATTCCGCCCGGCGCCCCGCCACCGGCGTTCGGCCGGCCCCCTTCCCCGGGCGGAGCCTGAGGCGGGACGGCTGCGCGGCGGCGGGCTTCGGCGGCTGGAGCGCCGAGGCGGTAGCGGCGGTCGGAGAGCGAGGTCATGCCACCGGCAGCCATCAGGAACGCACCCGCCCAGATCCACGTGACCAGCGGGTGCCAGTACATGCGCACCACCAGCGCATCGCGCCCGTCGGAGAGCTTGGTCGGCTCTCCCACCGAGATGTAGACGTTGCCGAAAAACCCGTTCTCGACCGCTGCGACCGTCGTCTGGCTGCCCGCGACCGGGAACGCCCGGCGCTCGCTCGTCATAAAGCGCGCCTGGTCGCCCTCGATCAGGCTGAAGCGCGCGACCAGCGCCTGGTAGTTCGGCCCGCGGCCGTCGCGCACCTCGTCCAGCCGCACCGTCGCCGGGCCGATCACCGCCTGGTCGCCCGGCCGCATCGACAGCACCTTGTCGGCCGAGAAGGCGCCCATCGCGGTCACCCCGGCTGCGAACACGCCCAGCCCGGCATGGGCCAGCACCAGCCCCCACACGCTGTTGGGCGTCGTGCGGATCAGCCTCAGAACCGTTGCGTCCTCGGCCTGCCCCAGCCGCCAGCGGCGCCACAGCACCGCGCCCGCGCCGCCGATGCACCATACCGCCAGCCCGAAGCCGAGCGCAGTCACCACGTAACGCACCCCGAACACCAGCACGCCCGCACCAAGCGCCACCGCGCCCGCGAGCGCCGGGGTGCGCATTCGCTGCCACAGCTCCTCAAAGCGGTCGCGGCGCCATTGCAGCAGTGGCCCCGCGGTCAGAACCAGCAGCAAGACCGCCATGATCGGCGCGAAGGTGATCGCATAATAGGGCGGGCCGACGCTGATCTTGTCGTTGCCGCTGCTGACCGCTTCCATCAGCACCGGATAGAAGGTGCCCAGGAACACCGTCGCGGTCGCCGCGGTCAGCAGAACATTGTTCGCGACGAGGCCGCTCTCGCGGCTGACCGTGCCAAACATCGCGCCCGATCGCAGCGACGGCGCGCGCCAGGCGAACAGCGCCAGGGCGGCGCCCGTCATGCCGACAAGCATCGCCAGCACGAACACGCCGCGCGCGGGATCGACCGCGAAGGCGTGGACGCTCGTCAGCACGCCCGATCGCACGAGGAAGGTGCCAATGAGGCTGAGCGTGAAGGTGAGGATCGCGAGCAGCAGCGTCCAGCTGATGAGCGCGCCGCGCCGTTCCAGCACGCTGACGCAGTGCAGCAGCGCGGTCCCGGCGAGCCACGGCATGAAGCTGGCGTTCTCAACCGGGTCCCAGGCCCACCATCCGCCCCAGCCGAGCACGTTGTACGCCCAGATCGATCCCATCGTGATGCCGATGGTGAGCGCGATCCAGCTGACGAGCACCCACGGCCGGATCCAGCGTGCCCAGGCGGCGTCGGCGCGGCCCTCGATCAGGGCGGCGGCTGCGAAAGCGAACGCCACCGAGAAGCCGACATAGCCGATATAGAGGCACGGCGGGTGCAGGATCAGGCCCGGATCCTGAAGGAGCGGGTTGAGTTCCTGCCCGTCGAGCGGCGCGGGGCTGAGGCGGGCGAACGGGTTCGACGTGAACAGCAGGAAGGCCAGGAACAGCGTGCCGATCATCGCCTGCACCGACAGCACACGCGCCTGCAGCGTCTCGCGCATGTCGCGCCCGAACAGGGCGAGGAACGCGCCGAACGTGCCGAGGATCAGCACCCACAGCAGCATCGAACCTTCGTGGTTTCCCCACGTTGCGCCCAGCCGATAGGCGAGCGGCTGGGTGGAGTGACTGTGCTCGGCGACAAGCGCGACCGAGAAATCGAGCCGCGCGAACGATGCCATAAGGCAGCCGAACGCTACCGCGATCAACACGCCCTGCACGATCGCTGCAGTGCGGCCAAATGCCATCAGCGCCGGCTCCCCCCGCGCGGCGCCGACCAGCGGGACAGCGGACTGGAATATCGCGGCTGCAAAAGCGAGAATTAGGGAAAACTGGCCGATTTCTGCGAGCACTTGGGCTCCGATGAACTAAGAATGAGGCTCTATCGCGATTATAGCGGCGTGCGAAAAACTCGGCTAGTAGAGCGATTGCCGCGCTGGGGCGTGGCGGTGAGAGGGGAACCGGGCCGGGGGCACCGGCACGGGCGCGGAGGGGCAGTGTCGGAGAACGTGCGCGTTGCGATCGTCGGGTCGGGGCCGGCAGGGCTGAGCGCGGCTGCCCACGCCGCCAAGCTCGGGCTGAGCCACGTGCTGCTGGAAAAGACCGACCACCTCTCTGACACTATCTACAAGTATCAGAAGGGTAAGCACATCATGGCGACGCCGACGCAGCTGTTGCTGCGATCGGATGTGCACTTCGCCGAAGGCAAGCGCGAGCCGACTTTGGCGCAGTGGGACGAGGACGCCAGGGTGAACGGCGTCAATGTGAAGTACAACGCGGACGTCGTGAAGATCGAAGGCGCGAAAGGCGACTTCCGCCTGACGACCGCGGCCGGCGATACGGTGAACGCTGAGGTCGTCGTTTTGGGCATCGGCGTGCAGGGCAACCCCAATACGCTCAACGTGCCGGGTGACCTGTCGATCGTGCAGTATCAGCTCGATGATCCGGGCGAGTATATCGACGAGCATATCGTCGTGATCGGCGGCGGCGACGCGGGCATCGAGAACGCTATGGGTCTGATCGCCGATCCCGCGCAAAAGAACACCGTTACGCTGCTACAGTTTGCGCCGGACTTTCCGACCGCCAAGGGCCCGAACGTGTCGATGCTGATGGCCGCGCGCGATGCCGGCCGCTGCGGCGTCTATACAAGCGCGAAAACCACAGCGATCGAGCCGGGCGAGCGCCGCCTGCTGGTGGTCGACACCCCGAACGGCGAGGTGAAGATCCCGGTCGACCGCGTCATCGCGCGCATCGGCGCCGCGCCGCCGCGCAAGTTCCTAGATTCGATCGGCATCCAGTTCGCCAGCGCCGACCGCTTTGCCTTCCCGACACTCAGCCCGCAGTTCGAAACGAGCGTGCCGGGCATCTATGTGATCGGTGCGCTGGCGGGCTATCCGCTCATCAAGCACTGCATGAACCAGGGCCATGACGTCATCGAGTTCATCCAGGGCAATATCGGCCTGAAGCCTGCCGACGAGCCGCTGCTCGTCGAGCGGTTCAAGGGGCTGAAGGGCGGCAAGGACGTCGATTACTGGCTGGATTACATCCGCCAGAACGTCGAGGTGTTCCGCGAACTCTCGCCGCTCCAGATGCGCGAGTTCATGATCGAGGCGGACGTGCACAGCGTCCCAGCGGGCAAGGTCATCTTCAACCGCGCCGATGCTGGCAGCTCGCTGTGGTTCGTCGCGAACGGGTCGGTCGCGGTGGAGATCGATGCGAACGACCGGGCGAAGCAGATCACCATCCCCTCGGGCCAGTTCTTCGGCGAGATCGGCCTCATTTCCGGCCGCCGCCGCTCGGCAACGGTGCGTGCGGCGCAGGATTCGATCCTTGTCGAGCTGCCGCGCAACATGGCGCGCAAGCTGATGGCGCAGGTGCCGGCGGCGGGCGAGGTCATCAACCGCACGATGACCGAGCGCGAGCTGATGCAGGTGTTCGGCCCCGGCCTGACGCGCGAGGACGTGGCCGAGGTGATGGCCAAGGCCGAATACAAGTCGCTGCGCGCGAACGAGGTGCTGATCGAGGAGGGTGACGCCGGGCTGGACCTGTTCGTGGTCCGTTTTGGCAGCCTGATCGTCGAGAAGGCGATCGCGGGCAAGCCGATTTTCCTGTCCTACCTGCCGGCGGGCAGCTTCGTTGGTGAAATGAGCGTCATCACCGGCGCCAGGCGCAGTGCCACGGTGCGCGCCGCGATCAAGTCCGACGTGGTGAAGATCGACGGCGCGGCGTTTCGCGCGCTGCTTGAGCGCAAGCCCGACGTGCTCACGCGCTTGCAGGCGCAGATGGCGCAGCGCTCGGCGCTCAACACGCATATCGAGGCGCAGCGTGAGAGCTTCGGCTCAGTCGTCGAATATCACAGCGAAACTGCGCGCTTCATGGTCGCGAACGGGCTGGGCGAAGCGACCGACGTGCTGCTGATCGACGAGACGCTGTGCGTCGGCTGCGATAATTGCGAGCGCGCCTGCGCCGACGCGCATGACGGGCTCAGCCGCCTCGACCGCGAGGCGGGTAAGACCTTCGCGCACCTGCACGTGCCGACCAGCTGCCGCCACTGCGAGCATCCCCACTGCATGAGCGATTGCCCGCCCAACGCGATCCAGCGCGGCGCCGACGGCGAGGTGAGGATCGACGATATCTGTATCGGCTGCGGCAACTGCGAGCGCTTCTGCCCCTATGGCGTGATCCGGCTGGACTACACGCCGCCCAAGAAGCCGAGCTTGCTCAGCTGGCTGCTCTTCGGCTTCGGCCCCGGCCCGGGCGAGCCTAGCCATGCCTGGGCGCACAGCCATCGCAAGAAGGGCGGGCCGGAGCCCCACAAGCACGCAGTCAAATGCGACATGTGCGCCGGGATCGACGGCGGCCCGTCATGCGTGCGCGCCTGCCCTACGGGCGCCGCGATCCGCGTCAGCCCCGAACAATATCTGAAGGTGGCGCTGCGCCACCGGGAGACGGCGTGATGGCGACGAGCTACGCGCGCGCGACCGAGCATGAAGGTTTCATGCGCCACCGGGGCTACCGGTGGCTGAAGCTTTCGGCGATCCTCATCGCGCTATGCATCGCGACGTACGCGATGGCCGACGTGCAGCCGCGTCCCAACGGCGGCACGTGGGTCGGCTACACGCTCGGCACGATCGGCGTCCTGCTGATCCTGTGGTTGTCGCTGCTGGGCGTTCGCAAGCGCGCGATCACGCCGGGCAAGTGGAGCCTGAAGGCGTGGACCAGCGCGCATGTCTATCTCGGTCTCAGCCTCATCGTCATCGGCACGCTCCACACCGGCTTTCAGTTCGGCTGGAACGTCCACACGCTGGCCTACGGCCTGATGATGCTGGTGATCCTGTCGGGCATCTACGGCGTCATCGCCTACGACACGCTTCCGCGCGCACTGAGCGACAATCGCTCGGAAATGACTCAGCGGCAGATGCTCGATGCGATCGCGGGCCTCGACCGCCAGCTTCACGAGGCGGCGCTGCCGCTGCCGGCCGAGGAGGCGGAGCTCGTCGAGGGCTCGATCCGGCGGACGCGGCTCGGCGGCGGTCTGTTCGAGCGGCTTTCGGGCCGCAGCCCGCGCTGCGGCAACGTGCGCGCGCTGCGCGAGCTCGGCGCACGGCTCGATCGCGAACGCGGCTCTCCGCGTAGCGAGATGTTGAGCCGGGTGGTGGCGCTGCTCGATCGCAAGGAGCAGGCCCTGGAGCTGGCGCGACGGCACATCCAGATCCGCGCGCGGCTGGAAGTGTGGCTGTTCGTCCATGTGCCCGCGACCTTCGCGCTGATCGCAGCGCTCGGAGCGCACATCTTCAGCGTATTTTATTACTGGTAAGGGGCGGGCGCGGGGGATGGCCTTCATCGTCAAGCAGATCTCGGCGCGGGCAACGGGTGGCACGATCACCCGCTCGCGGACGATCGATCAGCCGTCGCTTATGGTGGGCCGCGCGGCCGACAGCGACGTGGTGCTGGAAGATCTCGCGGTCCGCCTGCAACATCTGAAGCTCGCCAACCTGCCCGGCGGGCGCGTGCGCGTCGAGCCGCTTGACCGCGCGGCGGTCAATCTGAACGGCAAGCTGCTCGATGGTCCGCGCGAAGTCGCTACGGCCGCGGGATTGGCGATCACGCTCGGCGGCCAGAAGCTCACGCTGACAGCGGGCGAGGCGCATGGCGATGTCGCAGTGCTGGTCGAGCGGCTGGAGGAGCTGTCCCCCGCGCGCGACGAGCGTCAGATTTTCGCGCTCGGCGCAGCGATGCCCAGCCGCCGGACGATGGCGTGGATCGGGCTGGCGCTGGTGCTCGGCATCTTTCTCGCTTGGCCGCTCCTCAACAGCGGTGGCGCGCGCACCGACGCGCAGGCCACCGCCGCGCCGACGCTGAGCGTCGGCCAGTCGACATCGTCCAGCCCGCGCTTCGTGACCGCGGCACCGACCAACGCCGCGTTCAAGCCCGACGAGACATGGACCAGCGGCCCGCTGTCGGCGCCGCACGCCTTTCTTTCGAACAACTGCGGCGCGTGCCACACGAAGGCGTTCCAGTCGGTGCGCGACGAGCAGTGCCTCAGCTGTCACGCGGGCGCGCAGGCTGGGCGGGGCAAGAGCGCGATCCTCAAAGATCATGCCAGCGCCGATCGGCTGCTGAAGGTGCACCCCAAGATGCCCGGATTCGCGCAGAAGCTGCGCGCCGCGGTTGGCCCGCACATGAACCTGCCACAGTGGAGCTGCACCGGCTGTCACCGCGAGCATGAGGGCGCGATCACCACGCCCGCCAGCAGCGACCAGTTCTGCGCTGGCTGCCACGCCAATATGAAGGCGCAGCTGCCCGATACCAGGCTCGCCAACGCGCCGAGCTGGGAACAGCACCCGCAGCTGCACGCGATGGTGCAGGATGGCAGCGCCGGACCGCAGCCGCGCTTTACCTCGGTCGCGTTGGTGAACGACCAGCTGTCGCCCGCCGCGCCCAAGGAGGATAGCGGCCTCAAATTCCCGCACGACGTCCACCTCAGCCGCTCGAACGGAGTTGCGCAGATGGCGCGGACGCTGGGCGCGAAATACGGCTATGGCCAAAGCTTGGCCTGCGCCGACTGTCACAGCGTGGATCCAACGGGTGTCCGCTTTCAGCCGGTCAGCATGGAAAAGCACTGCGAGGGCTGCCACCGGCTGGAGTTCGCCGACGAAAACGGCGTGATGCGCACGCTGCGCCATGGCGATCCGCAGCAGGCGCTCGCCGATCTGCGCGATTATCTGCGCGTGCGCGGAGTGCCGGGCGCGATCGTCCAGCCCGATCGCGCGCGTGTCGGTCTGGCCTCCAGCGAGCGCGCCGCGGTGCGGCAGCGCGATACGGTGCGGATGTACCCCGGGAGCGTGCCGCGGACGCTGGCCGCGGTCTTCGAGAAGGGCGGCGCCTGCTATGACTGCCACGAGGTCAGCGGCCCATCGAAACCCGGGGCGATCGACTACAAGGTGCGGCCGGTCCACCAGACCGAGCGCTATCTGATGCGCGGCTGGTTCGATCATTCGGATCACAACGCAGCGAACATGCCGTGCCAGAGCTGCCACGCCGCCGAGCGCAGCCATGACAGCCGCGATCTGCTGATCCCTGCGATTGCCGACGGCCCCGGCGGCATCACCGGCTGCCAGCACTGCCACGCGGGCGCGCATCCGGCGAGGAACCAGGTCGCCAGTCCGTGCGCGTCGTGCCACAGCTACCACGCTGGGCCGGGCGCGCCCGCCTACAGCCGTGCGGGCGCCTCGGCGAAGATCGCGCGCAAGCAGCCGGGCGCTCCGGCGCCATCACCGCAGCCGTCCGCTCAACAGCGCCAAACCGCGCGCCTGCAGACAACGCCCGCCGCCTGAACTTTTCTGCAGTGCGCGCAACCCCGCTGGGATTGCGCCCGTATTAACAGGGCCTATTCTGTGCGGGTAACGATCAGGGGCCAGCGGAGTATGGCTGGCGGGAGGGGCGATGCTGTTCGCGCAGGTGACCGATATCCACATCGGGTTCGAGCCGGACAATCCGGCCGAAATGAATACCCGGCGCTTCGAATCGATCCTCGCCGAGTTCATGGAGCTGAAGCCTCGCCCCGATTTCCTGCTCTGCACCGGCGACCTGACCGAAACGGGATCGGTGCAGCATTATCGCGCGCTGAAAGAAATGCTGGATAGCCTGCCGTTTCCCTATCACTGTACGGCCGGTAATCACGACAAGCGAGACGCGTTTCTGGAGGTGTTCTCGGACACGCCTACGCATGACGGCTATTTGCAATATAGCTTCATGGCCGGTGATCTTGAGATCATCGTGCTCGATACCAGCGATCCGCATCGCCACGGCGGCGTGTTCGGGCCGGACCGGGCGGCTTGGCTTTCGGACACGCTTGCGAAGCGGTCGGGGCCAGTCGTCATCGCCATGCATCATCCGCCGGCGCCATCGGGCGTGCCGTGGATCACCGCGCACGAATATGAGCCGTGGGTGCACCGCCTGCGCGACACGATCGCTGGCCATGCCGAGCGCGTGATGGGCATCCTCGCGGGACACTACCACCGCCCGATGACCGCCACCTGGGCGAAGGCGGGCGTGTTCGTCTGTCCGTCGGCGGCGCCGCGCGTGGGGCTGGACCTGCGCCCCATCGACCCTGCACGCCCGGCCGATTTCCGCCCGCTGATCGTCGAGGAGCCACCGAGCTTCGGCCTGCATCTATGGAACGGCGAAACACTTGTCAGCCACGCGGTCAGCGTCGGCGACTGGCCGGTGCTGGCGCGCATCAACGAGGGCGTCGGCCGCATGGTCACGCGCCTGATCGCCGAGCGCGCGAGCGGCGCGCCCGAACCGGCTGCCGCCGAGGTGTCGCGCGCCGCCGCCTGAGCGTAAGCGCCGGCGCCCCCACGATTTTTCGCGTGTCGCCGGGCTTGTGAGCCTGCTCAGACGGGGTCTAGACTGGACCCGTTACGTCCGAGGTTCATGAGGGGGCTGCCGAATGTTACGATTAACGCTGCTCGCGGCCGGGCTGCTGCTCGGCACAACCGCGCTCGTCAGCGCACAGCCGGCGGACAAGCCGACAATTCTGACACAGCCCGCGCTCAGCCGTGATCTCATCGCCTTCGCCTCGGCGGGCGATATCTGGATCGTGCCACGCGCGGGCGGCGCCGCGACACGGCTGACGACAGGCGTGGGTGTCGAAAGCAGCCCGGTCTTTTCGCCCGATGGCCGCACGATCGCCTTCGCGGGCGAGTATGACGGCAACACCGACGTGTTCACGATCCCGGTCAGCGGCGGCGCGCCGAAGCGCGTCACTTGGCATCCGGGAGCCGACGTGCCCGTCGCCTGGAGCGCCGACGGAAAGCGCATCATCTTCCGCTCGGGCCGCGCGGCTAGCAGCCGCTACACGCAGCTCTTTTCCGCCCCGGTCGACGGCGGCTTTGCCGAGGCGCTGCCGTTGCCGATGGCATTTGGCGGCAGCCTCGCTCCGGGCGGCGGCACGATCGCCTACAACCCGCTGCCGCCCGCTTTCAACTATGACTTCACGTCGTTCGTCAGCTGGGGGAATTACAAGGGCGGACGCGCGGGGACGATCTGGCTAACGAAGCTAAATGGCCTGCAGTCGGAGAAGGTGCCGCACCAAGACGCAGCCGATTTCGCGCCGGTATGGGCGGGCGGCAAGGTCTATTTCCTCAGCGGCCGCGACGGGCCGATCTCGGTCTACAGCTACGATCCCGCCACCAAGGCGGTTGCGCGCGTCTACCGCAATCCGGGGCCGAGCGACATCCGCACCCTCAGCTCCGATGGCGAGACGTTGGTGTTTGATCGGCTGGGCGAGCTCTACAGTTTGACGCCCGGCAGCCAGCCGCAGCGCATCCCGGTCTCGATCGCTGGCGACATGCCCGATGTCCGCGCGCGCATCATTCCCGCCGCCGATCAGGTGGAGACCGTCCGCATCAGCCCGACGGGCCTGCGCGCCGTCGTCGAGGCGCATGGCGAGATCCTGACGCTCCCCGCCAAGGACGGCGTGATCCGCAACCTGACCAACAGCGCCGGCGTGATGGAGCGCCAGCCGGCCTGGTCGCCCGACGGCCAGCTCATCGCCTATTTCTCGGACGAGCGCGGCGCCTACGCGCTGCACGTCGCCGCACAGACCGGCGGCGCGCCGGTGCGCAGGTTCAAGCTGGCGGACGAGCCAGCCTATTACCGCAACGCAATGTGGTCGCCCGACAGCAAGCGCATCGCGTTCGAGGATAACCGTCTCAACCGCTGGGTCGCGGACCTGACCACCGGACAGGTGCGTCGCGTCGGTGAACCCGACGCCTTTGGCGGTTTCAGCCGCCGTTCCTCGGGCATGGCGTGGAGCCCCGACAGCCAGTGGCTCGCTTTCGCGCGCATCGGCGGCAACCACCTCGCGTCGCTGCACCTGTGGTCGGCGGCGAGTGGGCTTACCACACAGCTGACCGACAGCATGGCGAACGCGATGGCTCCCGCCTTCGATCGCAACGGCAAGTGGCTGTATTTCCTCGCATCGAACAATGCCGGCCCCACGGGTTTCGGGCTCGATATGACGAGCGACCTCTACCGGCCGAATTACAGCGTCTACGCGCTGTCGCTGGCGTCGGGCACGCCCTCGCCGATCGCGCCCGAACTGAACGACGAGAAGTCCGCGGCTGGGGCTGCTGCGAAAGCCGCCGAGGCTGTGGACAAGACGCCTGCCGGCCAAGCGAGAGCGCGCGCGTCAGCTAAGACGGCGCAAACCGGCGCGGCAGTGAAGCCGGCTAAGCCCGCGGCCACGCGCGTCGACCTTGAGGGCCTGTCGGTGGACGCGATCGCGCGCCGCATGGTGCCGTTACCGTTGCCCGCGGCGGGCTATCGCGACCTGCAGACCGGCAAGCCGGGCACGCTGTATCTGCTGCGCGACAACGACGCTCAGGACATCGACAGCGACGATCCGCCCGCGGCAGCGCTGATCAAGTGGAGCGTCGACGACAAGAAGACCGAAACGCTCGCTGACAAGGTGCAGGATTTCGAGCTGAGCGCCGATGGCGCCAAGGTGCTCGTCGCCTATCCCCCAGCGGGCGGCCCCGCGCAGCCCGGTCAGCGGCGGACCCCGACCTACGCGATTGCCGACGCCGCCAAACCGATCCGGCCCGGCGATCCCGAAGCGCGGCTTGATCTGTCGAAGCTCAGCGTCCGCACCGATCCCGCGCTCGAGTGGCCGCAGATGTACCGCGAAGTGTGGCGGATCGAGCGCAGCTTCTTCTACGATCCCAAATATCACGGCTATGACACCTTGACCGCCGAAAAACGGCTTGCGCCCTATGTCGCGGCTGCACAGTCGCGATCGGATCTCAATTACGTATTTCAAGAGATGCTGACGGGCTTTTCTGTCGGCCATCTGCGCGGTGGCGGCGGGGCGATCCCGAACGCTCGGCGCGTGCCGGGCGGATTGCTGGGCGCCGACTACACGATCAGGAACGGTCGCTGGTGTATTGTCAAAGTCTTTGATGGCGGCAGCTGGTCGCCCGACGCCAAGGCACCGCTAGCGCAGCCGGGGCTGGATGTGCACGTCGGCGATTGCATTCTGGCGATCAACGGCATGGAGGTGCGCGCCGACATGGACATCCAGCAGCCGTTGGAGGGGACGGCTGGGCAGGCGGTCATGCTGCGGCTGCAACCCGCCGCCGGAGGCGCGCCGCGCGACGTGACGGTGGTGCCGGTGCCGACCGAGACGCGGCTGCGCTATCTCGACTGGATCGAGGGCAACCGCCACAAGGTCGCAGAGCTATCCGGCGGCAAGCTCGCCTATGTGCACTTACCCGATACCGGCGCGGGCGGCTTCACCAACTTCAATCGCTTTTATTTCGCGCAGACCGACAAGCGCGGCGCCATCGTCGACGAGCGCTTCAACGCCGGCGGGCAGGCGGCCGACTACATCATCGAGGTGCTTGGGCGGCGGCCGATCAGCTACTGGCAGGCGCGCTATGGCGGCATCGATCGCACGCCCTATGGTTCGATCATCGGCCCCAAGGTGATGCTCGCGAACGAGATTTCGGGTTCGGGTGGCGACATGCTGCCGTGGATGTTCAAGGCTGCGAAGCTGGGGCCGCTTGTCGGCAAGCGGACGTGGGGCGGGCTGGTGGGCATCGGCCCGATCCCGCCGCTGATGGACGGCGGATCGGTGACTTCGCCCTCGGTCGGCTTCTTCAATCCGGCCGGCCAGTGGGAGGTGGAGAACCACGGCGTCGCGCCGGACTACGAGGTGGAGCAGGATCCGGCCCTTGTGGCGCAGGGCCGGGATCCGCAGCTGGAGACGGCCGTTCGACTGGCGCTCGACGCGCTGGCGAAGGAATCGGAACCGTCACCCAAGGCGCCGTCCTTCCCGGTCTACAGCACGACGGCAGGCGAGAGCGGGCAATAGCGGCCGGGACGGTGACGGGCGGCGAGGTCCCGAGCGCGCCGAGACCCGGGCCTCGGTTCGAGCAGGCGCTCGCCGACCCCGCCCAGCTGCACCGGCACCAGCTGCGAAACGGGATGACAATTCCGTCGATCTCGCATCTGCTCGGCACGGCATCGACCGCGCGCTGGAGCAGCGCGCCAGCACCATCTGCCGGGGGATGCCGCCCTCCGGCTGGTCCTTATCGTCGCTAAGATGCGGCGCGCGGTGGCCATGGCGGAGCGGTAGCGCTCACCACCTCCCGACGGCTCAGCTCCCGCGCACCCACGCCGCGATGGCGTCGCCAAGGCTCGGCTGGGTGACGGCGGTGACGTGGGTGCCCGGGATGTCGACCAGTCGCGCCTGCGGCAGTGCGGCCGCAAGCGCGGGGGCGCTGCCGTTGTCGCGGTCGGCGTCGCCGCAGACGACCAACGTCGGCATCGTCATCGCTGCTGCCAACCCGGCAGCGTCGATGCTAGCGAAATCCTGCAAGAGGAAGCGCGCGCTATCGAGGTCGGTGCCGTTCGCACGCGCGAACTGCATCGCGTACCACTCCCAGCTGCCGGGCTTGTGCTCGCTCCGGTGGTCGATCGCGCGGGTGAACGCCTCGCCGCGCCGGGTGGCGCCGGTCAGCCCCTCCAGCCCCATGCCGGCAAGCACTGCGCGCCGTGGCTGCGCTCCCAGCGTCACCGCACGAACGGTCGTCCTCGCGCCGAGACTGTATCCGCCGAGATCGTAGCCGCCGGGATCCAGAGCCAGATGTGCGATCAGCGCCAGGATGTCGCGGCCAAGCGCGTCGGGAGGCCAGCCCTCGGCGGTGCGGGGCTTGGCCGAGCGTCCGTGCGCGCGCTGATCGGGCAGGATCACGCGAGCGCCCGCGTCCGACACGCGCTGGGCGTGGCCATAGCGCACCCAGTTGAGCTCGGCGGTGGAAAACAGGCCGTGGATCAGGATGACCGGCCAGCCTTCGCCCAAAGTCTCGAAGGCGATCTCGGCGCCGTCGAACGACGCAAAACGGTGCAGTTCAGCCATTGCGGCCGACTAGCACGGGAACCCTAGCAGGCGCGACGCGCTTGGCCGCGAATATTGCGGCGAGGAGAGCGAGCATGGATGACGGCCGGGTGTGGGCGTTCGAGGAAAGCCTGTGGACCGAAGGCGAGGAGAATTACCGCGCCAAGATCGATCCGGCCTGCCTGATGGCGTTGCCGGCCGAGCCATTCCTGTTCGATAGCGAGGCTGCGATCCGCGCGGTCAGCAACACACCGAGATGGAGCCATGTGCGCTTCGAGGGCCAACGCGTCGGGAGGCCCGAGGAAGGGCTGATCGTGATCGCCTACACCGTCCACGCCGAGCGCGGTGGGGAACATTACACTGCCCATTGCTCGACGACGATGCGCCGCCTCGGCCATGACGACTGGAAGGTCGTCCAGCACAGCCAGTCGATCGCGCCTGTCGTGACTGCGCTCAAAGGCTGACGCCTACTCGGCGGCGACCGCGTCCCGCTCGGCGGGGGCAATATAGTGGCGTGCGAACCGCTCGATGCCGTCCTTCAGCGATGGCAGCAGCTGGCCGCGCACAGTGCCGAGTGCGACGTCGGCAGGGCGCGGCGCCGCCCAACCGAGTCGGCTCGCCGGGACCGCGTCGATAAGCCCGGTATCGAGCCCGCGTGCGTTGGCGATCGCCCGTGCGAACTCCGCCCAACTGACGCGCGTGCCGTTGGTCAGATGCCAGATACCAACCGCTCCGTCGATCAGCAGATCGAGCAGCGCATCGGTCAGATCGGGCACATAGGTCGGCGTGACGAAGCTGTCGTCCGCAGCCGAAAACCGCCGCCCATCGGTCAGCGCATCGGTCAGGTGCACCGCGAAATTCCATCGATCGTGCGGCGAGAAGAATGCGGCCGTCCGCGCGATCAGCGCGTTCGGGTGCACGTCGGCCACCAACCGTTCGGCTTCCGCCTTGGTGCGGCCATAGACGTTGAGCGGCGCGGGCGTGTCGTCCTCGGTATAGGGCGCGCGCTTCGCGCCATCGAAAAGCTGGTCGGTTGAAATCAGCACGAAGGGCAGCCCGCGCTGGGCACAGGCCTCGGCCAGCGCGGCCGCGCCCAGCGTGTTCAGTTGGCGCGCCAGCTCGGGTTCGCGCTCGGCGCGGTCGATGTCGACCAGGCCCGCGGTGTGGACCACCGCCCACGGCTTCGCCGCGTCCAGCGCCGGGCCGATCGTTTCGGGCCGGACCAGATCGATCACCTCGCGCCCCACGGCTAAACAGCCGAGGCCGCGCAGCTCGGCATGGTGGCACAGCCGCTGGCCCAGCGTTCCGGTCCGTCCAGTCACCATCAGCCGATGATCGCGCACGAAGCGAGAGCGCTTGGGCGCATGCGCTCGTTCCCACCATCCCGGCCCGGCCAGCAGGCGGCGCATCGGCGGAGTCTCGCCGCTCGCGAGCGCGCGGATCAGCGGCGCCATCGCGGTCGGCCTTGGGCTTCCGCTGCGCACATCGAACACGCCGGGTTCGTAGCGGTCGCTCGTTCCCGTCACCAGCCGGTCCCAGCCAAAGCTGCCGAGCAGCGCCCATGCTGTTACCGCCTCGATCTGCGCACCATCCGATCGGGCACGCTCGGCGGCGCGCCAGACGCGCTCGAACCAGCGCAGCTGTTCCTCGCGCGTGCAGCCGTTATGGGCCTCGGTGACGGCGATCGGGTTTCGATAGCGGTCCCACGCCTGCCCAAGGATTGCCTGCGGGCCGAGCAGGCGGTCGGGCGCACGACGCGCTGCAGACAGGTTGGACAGCGGGGCGCCATCGCCCGCGGGCGGGCCACCGCACGCTTCGGGGCGGCACAGCAGCCGTTCGCTCGAAAGATAGTGGTTCACACCGATCAGCTGCGGCGGGCAGGGGTCGTCGGCGATGGCGCGTAGGCGGTCGCCGAGCCCATGTGCCGCGATCCGCTGCCACAGCGGATGGCCGGGCACCACGTGGCCGAACATCAGGTCCCAGCCAATCCAGCGGCGTTCGTTCTCGTAAGCGGCCTGCTCGTCGGCTGCCTCGTCGTCGGCGTGTGCGAAGCCGAGATCGTCGGTCGCAATCAGGCGCGCACGACTGCCACAGACCGCCCGGACCTCGCGCATCGCTAGTCGCGTGGCGTCGATCTGATTCAGCACCGCTCGCCAGAACGATGTCTCGTCCAGTCGGTGCGGATACCACAGGCCATAGAGACAGGCGAAGCGCGCCGTCGTGACCGGTTCGTTGACCGGCGTCCAGTCGGTCAGCCACGGATAGCGCTCGGCGACCGCGCGGGCATGTGTCGCTAGTCCGACCGCGAAGCCGTCGTCGTCGATCAGGCTGGTGTGGCGCGGGCCGGAGCCGTGGTGGATTAGGCCGGCGATCGGGCGGATGCCGAGCGCGCGCAGGCGGCCCATCCGCTCGTCGGTCCATCGAAAATCGCGCTGTTCCGGGTTGCCGGTTGAAATCCGCTCCCACAGCAGCGGATAGCGCAGCGCGGTGATCCCGAGCTCCGCGAACTGGTCGAGATCGTCCAACCGCCGGTGGTGGCCCGACCAGTCGATCTGGTCAAAATAGCGGTCCCACACACGATTGACGGTACATTCGAGGCCGCCCCACATCTCCAGGCGCGCCGAATCGGCAATGGCGCCCATAGCACGTCACCTTCGTTCAGATTGGCTGTCGCACGTTCATACGCCCGGCTGCGGGCCGGGGTTCCGCAGACGCAACGTTGTTGCGCTTGAGAAGCGCGGTAGACGTTAGCGACGCGCGAGCAGTGCCGGCGGGGTGGGCGTAAAGTCGGCGCGCGCTTCCACCGGGTTGTTGATGACGCTGTAGAGCCGTCCATTCGCCTTGGCGCGGAAGAATGCCTCCATCTCATCACGGTGGAATGGGCGGCTGCCGGTGCGGCCGAAGATCGAGATCTGGTTCCCACTCTCGTCGACCGCGCGGTCGCGATCGAGACCCTTCGACAGCGCGAGCGCTGGCGCAGGTGTCTTCGCCCACGCGATGAGTTGCGGCTTGGGCTCGGGGGAGAAGCCGTAGAAGTTGGGCTGGCTCTCGGGCGAGGTCATCTGCAGCACCTTGAGTCCGTTCCGACCGTCCGCGACATAGGCGAACAGCGAGGCGTTGGTGGTGCCGAGGATGACGTCCTCCGCGTCATTCAGCTTGCCGTCGGCGGTGAAGAACCCGTGCAGCCGGGGCCGGTCGGCGGTGCGGATGTCGATGATCGCCAGCCCCTGCGACTTCGCGGCCACATAGGCGTAGGTGCGCGCGAGATAGATCTTGCGTGCGTCGGCGAGCGGCACGACCGTCGGCTGCAGCTGCGGATCGCCCTGCACCGTCACGTCCATCACTTGGAGGCCCTTGGCCGTCGTCACGAACAGATAGCGGAACTGCAGTGCGGACGCGCGCGCGTCCTCCAGCGGCACCGTCTTTAGATAGACGGGATTCAGCGGGTCCTTGATGTTGACGACTGCCAAGCCCTGCTTGGTCGCGATATAGGCGAAGTCGCCGCCCAGCGTGATGTGGCGCGCTCCGGTCAGCACGCCGCCGGGATTGAAGGTCGATCCGCGCTTCAGGAAGTTGTTGCGCGGCTCGCGGTCGCGCATCGTGTCGATATTGACTGCGATCAGCCCTTCCTCGCTGTCGGTAACGAACGCATAGCTGAAGCTCTTCGCCATCGGCTGCTCGTCGTTCATCTCGCGGATGGCCTGTGTGTTGCGCGCGGGCGCGATCGCCTGCGCATAGGTCGGCAGCGCGACGCAGGTGGCGTTTCTGGTTGCGACATGGGTGTTATGCCCGAGCGGGCTGAACGGCCGACTGACGATCCGCTCGCTCACGCCCTTGTTGCCGACGTTGGCGACATCGAAGACCGTGAACCCGCCCTTGCCGGTGGCGGCGTAGAGATATTCGCCCTGCGCCTGAAGGCAGTTGACGAGACCTGCAGCGCCGCGGTGGCTGTTGGCGACCTCCTCGGCCGAGCCCGTCTCGCCGTTGCCTCCCTTACCCAGCACCGGCCCACGCCGCCACTCCTTGAGTTCGCGGCCGCGGTCGATGAATTGCTTGTACCAGTCGGGGAAGGCGTAGCGGTGGAGGTAGCTGCCGAGGACGGCCTGCGGCTCGCGCCATTCGGTGACGCGGATGGCGGAAACCGCGCCAGCCTCGCCCACATAGGCGTGCAGGCCGACGAAGTTGATGTAGTTGCCGCCGAGGATAAAGGTCTGAGCCAGAACGGAATTGTTATCGTTGGCCTGGCTCACGTGGCAGTCGGAGCAGGTCTTGGTCTCGGTCGTCCTCACCGTGTGCGGGAAGTGCGGCGCAAGCGCCTGCGCCGAGTAGCCGGCCGAGCTGACGGGCTGCTGCTGCACATAAATCCGCTCGCGATTGACGTTGGTGGACGACAGAATCAGCGCCGAGGACGACCGTACGGGCGCGATGATGTGGTCTTTCGTCGTCATATGGCGACCTAACTGGAAGATTTCGTCGCGCGCGACCTGCGGGTTGTAGCTCGCCCAGTTGCGCGTCTCGCCGCCTTCGTAATGGTGCAGCTCGGTCTTCCAGTTGGCCTCGATCGGCAGGTGGCAGCCGCCGCAGCTCGTCGTCCAGCTCATGTGGCAGCTGAAGCACGCCATGTTCTGGTCCTGGTGTGCGCGCGCGCTGGCGGGCACGCCGAGGCCCCAGGGCTGGCGCCCGTCTGCCGTTACATAGCCCATCAGCTTCGCGCGGGCGGCCTTTTCGTTGTAGCGCGGGTTGCCGGGCGTCACCGTGTCCTTGACGAGGCTGACGATCCACTCGCGGCTGTCCATGATCGACCGCTGGATCAGCACGCGGCGCCCGTCGCGCTCGGCCCACTCGAACCGGCGCTTGCCATCGGGATTGCGGATCAGGCTCAGATCCTGGCCCTTTGGCCCGGCAGCGAGGTTTGAGGTGATGAGCGTCGGGAAGGCGTCGGCGGTGCCGTGGCAGTCCTTGCAGCCGATCTGCACCGCGTTCGCCACCTCGGTGTGAATATAGCCGTTGCCGTGGCCGTCCTGCGCGAAGTGGCAATCGGCGCACTGCATGCCGACTTCGGTGTGAATATCGAACATGTGCACCGACTTGCCGGGCTGGCCGGGGCCGGGCTTGGTGCCGGGCTCGACGAACTTGGGCGCGGTCGCCCAGCGCCACTTTTCGGGATCGTCATTGGCGACGATATGCTTGGTGTCGGTGCCCCAGGTCGACTGATCGCCGTCCTTGTCGAGCAAGTTGCCCAGCCGGTCGCGCTTGAAGATGCCGCGGAAGTTCCAGCCGTGGCCGTGATAGTCGGCAAACTGCGTGTCCTTGTTGCCCGCGTTCAGGTCGTAGACGTTGCGCACGAAATCCAGATCGGCCCACTTGCCGTAGGGCGCAGTCGCCTCGGGGTTGCGATCGAGCACTTCGCGCTGGCGCGCGCTGGATGGATATTGTTGCTGTTCCGGCCACATGCGGGGCGCATCGGATTCGTAATCCCACATCGTGTAGCCGAGGTAGGTGTTCAGGAACATGTTCGGCTGGTGCATGTGGCACGGCATGCACTGCGAGGTCGGGATCGAGCGCGTGAACGCGTGCTCGACCGGGTGCCCGCCCTCGTTCCGCGGGATCGTCGGATCGACCGTCGCGGTTGTGCCGTCGCGGCCGAACTTGGAGAAGGTCATGCTGTGCCGCGGCTCGCGGTCATTTGCATAGACGACATGGCACGCGCCGCAGCCGCTGGTGCGATAGTCGCCGGGCTGGTCGTTCGTGCCCATGAACCACATCAGCGGGTCGTTGAGGCGCGTCTTGTGGATGTTGATGAGCGGGACGGAAATGCGCAGCCCCG
>Ga0326763_1000065_pt1 | contig 38895 bp, 40 predicted proteins | sample NORPS_P_FD_207671 | JGI IMG/M metagenome (GOLD analysis project Ga0326763, IMG submission 207671) | Hot spring water microbial communities from Norris Geyser Basin, Yellowstone National Park, WY, United States - NOR.PS_P | ecosystem: Environmental > Aquatic > Thermal springs > Unclassified...
GGAGATGACACTCCCCGCGGGCATCGCGCCCTATTTCCGCCGTGGACCGCTCGCAGCGCTGTTCCTGGGCGTTTCGTCGGGCTTCCCGTATGCGATGATCGGAGCGACGCTGACGACACGGCTGGCGCAGGCCGGGATCGACAAGAAGACCGTCACCGCCTTCAGCCTCGCGTTCCTGGTTTATAACCTCAAATGGCTGTGGGCGTGGATGGTCGACGGCGTGCGGCTCCCGCTGCTGGGGCGGCTGGGCCAGCGCGTCAGCTGGCTGCTGCTGGCCGGTTGCCTGGTGATCGCGGCAGTGCTCAATCTCGCCTTCCAGGACCCGTCGGCCGATGTGGCCGCGACCGCGCTCGCGGCGGTGCTGGTCGGCGCGGCTGGAGCGACGTTCGATATCGTGATCGACGCCTATCGCATCGAAAGCCTCGCACCCGACGAGCTTGGCCCCGGTTCGGGCATGAGCCAATATGGCTGGCGGATCGGATCAGTCGCCGCCGGCGCGCTGGCGCTGGTGCTCGCCGATCGCGGCGGCTGGCAGCTCGGCTATGCGATCTGCGCGGTATTTGCGCTGCCAGCGATGCTGACGGGCCTGATCCTCGGCGAGCCGCCGCGCCGCCGCGTGGTCGCCGAACGGCAGGGCTTCGCGGCGGCGGTCGGAGCGATCGTCGCGCCGCTGGGCGAGTTCTTCCGGCGCGAGGGCGCGTTGCTCGTGCTCGCGTTCATCCTGGTGCACAAGGTGGGCGACACGCTCGCCAACCTCACCTTCCGGCTGCTGTTCAACGATCTCGGCTACTCGAATAACGAAATCGCGCTCTACGATGTCGGCTTCGGCGCATGGGCCTATCTCTTCGGCGTGTTCCTGGGCGGCGTGCTCTATGCGCGCCTGGGCATGAAACGGTCGGTATTCGTCAGTCTGGTGCTGATGTGCGTCTCCAACCTCAGCTTCGCGGGCCTGGCAGCCGCGGGACACAGCAACTGGGGCATGGCTGGAGCGATCGGGTTCGAGAATATCGCAAGCGGCATCGGTGGCGTGACCGTCATCGCCTACTTCTCGGCGTTGTGCGACTTGCGCTTTACGGCCTCGCAGTTCGCGCTCATCTCGGCTGCGGCTAGTATTCTTGGGCGCGTGCTGACTGGAACGACTGCGGGCGCCTTGATCAAGAGCTTCGGCTATGTCGAGTTCTACCTGCTGACGACGCTTGCAGCAGTGCCCGGCATCGTGCTGTTCGTATGGATGATCCGCGCCGGGCTGATCGACCAGGCGCTTGGCAGCGCGGGCGAGGAGACGGAGCCCGCCTCGCCGCAGACGGAGGCTCCAGCCGTGCCGCAGCCGTGACTATGTCGCGTGGCGCTGGTATCGCGCATTGGAACGATCATGATCGCTGAAGGGCGCTAGCGTGCTCTACTTGTTCGCACCGATCCTCGTGCAGGTGCTGCTCGTCATCCACATTGTGCGGCAGAGCCGTAACCAGCTGTGGCTGCTTCCAGTCATCTTCCTGCCGGTGGCTGGCAGTATCGCCTATATTGTTGTCGAGATCCTGCCCGATCTGCTCGGCAACCGGCAGGTCCGCGCAGCCGAGGCGCGAGCGGTGGAAACGGTGAACCCCAAGAAGGCCTTGCGCGCGGCCGAGGCGCAGCTCGAGGTCGCGGATACCGCAGCCAACCGGGCGCAGCTGGCCGAAGCGCTTGCCGGGCTGGCGCTCTGGCCGCAGGCGCACGAGGCATATGAACGCGCGCTCGCCGCTGCTCCGGGCACCGACTCGCGGCTGACGTTCAAGGCGGCGGGCGCTGCGTTTGAGGCGGGGCGGTTCGCGCGGGCCCGCGAGTTGCTCGGCGAGTTGCAGCCGTTCAGTAACGCGCGCGACGAGGACGAGCGGCTGTATCTTGAAGGCCGCGTCGCCGAAGCGCTCGGCGAGCATGAGGTCGCGCTCCGCCTCTATGCCGAGGTCGCGGCGCGCGTGCCGGGCGACGAGGTGCGCTGCCGCTGGGCTGCGCTGCTGCTGACGCTCGGCCGCCGCGGAGAGGCTCGGTCGGTGCTGCGCGAGGTGCACGAGCGAGCAGCGATCCTGCCCAAGGCGATCCTGAACCAGCATCGCGCGATGTATCGCTGGGCCGACGAGCAGCTCGCCGCGCTCGATGCCGGCTGAGGTGCGCGCCCTTTCCGCAGCCCCGGTCCGCGCCTAGGTCGACGCGGTGACGGCAACGACGATCCTCGACCCCAAGGCACCCGCGAAGACGCCCGAAATCCTGCGCGCGGGCAATCTGGAACTGCGGCTAGCCGGCAGCGAGGCCGAGATTGCCGCTGCGCAGCGCCTGCGATTTCAGGTGTTTCACGAAGAGATGGGCGCGCGCACCACTCAGCAGGCCGAGGCAGCGGGCCGCGACCTGGACGACTACGATCCGTATTGCGACCACCTGCTGGTGATCGACCACGCCGAACCTGCGAGGCCCGCGGTCGTCGGGACCTACCGGCTGCTGCGGCAGGAGGTGGCCGCGCGGCATTTCGGCTTCTACTCGGCGGGCGAGTTCGATCTGGGGCCACTGCTCTCGGGCTCGGCGGGCGGGCGGCAGTTGCTGGAACTGGGGCGCAGCTGCGTCGACCCCGCGCACCGCAACCCGCTGACGATTAATCTGCTGTGGCGCGGCATCGCCAGCTACCTCGCCGATCACGGCATCAGCCACATGTTCGGCTGTGGCTCGCTTCACGGCGCCGACCCGGCCCAGCACGCTGAGGCGCTCGCCTATCTGCACCACCATCACCTGGCACCGCCCGATCTGCGAGCCTACGCCTATGTCGGCTCGGAGCGGGTCGACACCGGCACGCTTCCGCCCGGCAGCTACGATGCCAAGGCCGCCAGCCGCTCGCTGCCGCCGCTGGTGAAGGGCTATTTGCGCGTCGGCGCGATGATCGGCGACGGCGCCTATCTGGACCGCGTGTTCAACACCACCGACGTGTTCGTGATCATGCCCGTCGACCGCATCACCGAGCGCTATGCGGGGCGATATCTGAACGCGGACGCGTAATCTGCGCCCCGTGCCGGAGAGGACAGCTCAGCCGCGACGCGCGATGAAGGCGAGGCGTTCGAACAGCATCACGTCGGCTTCGGTCTTCAGCAGGGCGCCGTGGAGTGGCGGGATCAGCGACTTCGGATCGCGGCTGCGCAGCAACTCCACCGGCAGCTCCTCATGGTTCAACAGCTTCAGCCAGTCGAGCAGTTCGGAGGTGGACGGCTTCTTCTTGATGCCCGGCGCCTCGCGGATGTTCAGGAACAGGGTAAGCGCTTCCTCAATCAGCTCGCGCTGAATGCCCGGGAAGTGCACGCCGATGATCGACTTCAGCGTCTCGGCGTCTGGAAACCTGATGTAGTGAAAGAAACACCTGCGCAGGAAAGCGTCGGGCAGTTCCTTCTCGTTATTGGACGTGATGATCACGATCGGGCGATTGGCTGCTCGGATCGTCTCACCGGTCTCATAGACCAGGAACTCCATCCGATCGAGTTCGAGCAGCAGATCGTTCGGAAACTCGATATCGGCCTTGTCGATCTCGTCGATCAGCAGCACCGGGGCCGTCTCGCTGGCGAACGCGCGCCACAGCGGGCCGGGGCGGATATAGTTCGCCACCTCGCTCACGCGCGGGTCGCCCAGTTGGCTGTCGCGCAGGCGGGCGACAGCGTCGTACTCGTACAGGCCCTGCGCGGCCTTGGTCGTGGACTTCACGTGCCATTCGATCAGCGGGCAGCCGAGCGCACCGGCGACCTCGCGCGCCAGCACGGTCTTGCCCGTGCCGGGCTCGCCCTTCACCAGCAGCGGACGGCGGAGCGTGACGGCGGCGTTGACGGCGATCTTGAGGTCGTCGGGCGCGACATAGGCCGCGGTGCCTTCGAAGCGCAGCGCGCTCATGCGGGCAGCACCGGCCGCGTCTCGGCAAGGCACGGCCGCTCGCTCCAGCGCGCGTGGACTGCGGCAACACCAGGGCGGCCGTCGAGCGGGTCGCGCTCGAGGATCGAGCGGACGCGCAACCAGTCGATTGCAGCGATCAGCGCGATCTTGCCCACATGGAACCGCTCGCAGGCGGGCGGCGAGGCTTCCAGCATGTCGAGTGAGCGCTCGATCTTGGCCCGGTAGGCGGCGATGTCGTCGCGGCGGCGCTCGGCTTCGGGCCGCGCATATTCCAGCCGCACGACGACGCCCGCGTCGCACATGCCATCGGCGAGCGCCTCGAGCGTCAGCTCGGCCCAGCGTTCCGCACCGCTGGCGATCAGCCCGCCGCCGCCCAACTCGTCAAGCATCGCGGCGATCACGCGGCTGTCGATGACCGGCCCGGCGGGCGTCTCCAGCGCCGGCACCTTCGACAGCGGATTGACTGTTTCGACGTCGGGCTTGGAGTCGCGCGGAAGCCGCGGAGCGACGAAATCCAGCAGCACGCGGTCGTGAAGGCGGTGTTCCAAAACGATCGCCCACACCTTGCGGGCGAAGGGGCTGAGCTTGGTGAGGATCAGGCGCATGGACGCTCACCTAGCGCGGCATGTTGCGGTGCGACAGACATTCCCGATGCGCGGGGTGACCGCGCGCACCATTTCCGCTACGGCACCTCAGCGCCGGAACAACCGGATTGGCAGCACGAATGTTTGGATCAGCCGACGCCATCATCCTCGCCCGCGCGCAGTTCGGGTTCACGATCGCGTTCCATATCATCCTGCCCGCGTTCTCGATCGGGCTCGCCAGCTACCTGATGGTGCTGGAAGGGCTGTGGCTGCGCACAAGGAACACGCTGTACCTGGAGACGTACAAATACTGGCTGAAGATCTTCGCGATCAGCTTCGCGATGGGCGTCGTCAGCGGACTGACCATGAGCTACCAGTTCGGCACCAACTGGAGCGTGTTCAGCGACCGCGCCGGGCCAGTGATCGGCGCGCCGATGGCGTATGAGGTGATGTCGGCCTTCTTCCTCGAGGCCGGATTCCTGGGCGTGATGCTCTTTGGAATGAAGAAGGTTGGCCCCAAGCTGCATTTCGGTGCCACCTGCGCGGTCGCGGTCGGCACTGCGATCAGCGCCTTCTGGATCCTCAGCGTCAACAGCTGGATGCAGACGCCGGCGGGCTATGAGATCGGACCGGACGGCCGTTTTCTGCCGAAGGATTGGCTGCAGATCATCTTCAATCCCAGCTTCCCCTATCGCCTCGTCCACATGCTGCTCGCGGCCTACCTCACCACCGCGCTGGTGGTCGGAGCGGTCGGAGCGTGGCACCTGTTGAAAGACCGTACGCAGCGCCATGCGCGGCTGATGTTCTCGATGGCGACCGCGATGCTCGCGGTGGTCGCTCCGATCCAGATGTTCGCGGGCGACATGCATGGCCTCAACACGCTGGAGCATCAGCCCGTGAAGCTGCTGGCGATGGAAGGGCACTATGAGCCCAGCCCCAACGGCGCCTCGCTGATCCTGTTCGGCCTGCCCGACAGCAAGACCCGCACGGTCAGGCACGAGATCGCGGTGCCCAAGCTTGGCAGCCTGATCCTGAAGCACGACCCGGACGCGCCGCTCAAGGGCCTGAACGACTATCCCCAGAAGGAGTGGCCGCCGGTGCCGATCGTCTTCTGGTCGTTCCGCATCATGGTCGGGCTGGGCGTGCTGATGGCGCTGCTCGGCGCAGTGGGCCTGTGGGCTCGCATCCGCGGGCGGCTCTATGACTGGCGCTGGCTGCACCGCTGGGCGCTGCTGATGGGTCCCGCCGGGTTCACCGCGGTGATCGCGGGGTGGATCACCACCGAGGTCGGCCGCCAGCCCTACGTGATCTACGGCCTGCTCCGCACCGCGGACGCTGCCTCACCGCTCGCCGCGCCCGCGGTCGGCGCCTCGCTGGTGGCCTTCGTGATCGTCTATCTGATCGTGTTCGCAGCCGGGTTCATCTACATGGCGCGTCTTGCCTCGCACCCGCCGCATGCTGGCGAGCCCGAGACCGACACCGGCCCCATCCGCACCGGCGGCATCACGCCGGGCAACCCGGTCGCGAGCAGCCCCGAACTGATGCCCGCCGAATGAGCCACATCAACTACGATCTGACGACGCTGTGGGCCGGGATCATCGCGGCCGCGCTGTTCTTCTATGTCGTCATGGACGGGTTCGATCTGGGCATCGGCCTGATCTTCCCGTTCTTCGAGGACAAGGCGCAGCGCGATGCAGCGATGAACAGCGTCGCACCGGTGTGGGACGGGAACGAGACGTGGCTGGTGCTCGGCGGCGGCGGGCTCTTCGCTGCATTCCCGCTGGCCTATGCGGTCATCATGCCCGCGCTCTACCCGTTGGTCATCGCGATGCTGCTGGGCCTGATCCTGCGCGGCGTCAGCTTCGAGTTCCGCTGGCGCGCCCGCAACCAGGAGCGCGCGAACAGGTGGGATGCCGGCTTCTTCGCAGGCTCGCTGATCGCCACGCTGGCGCAAGGGGTGATGCTCGGCGCGATCCTTTCGGGCATCCGGGTGAGCGGCCGCGCCTATGTCGGCGGCTGGTGGGATTGGCTAACCCCGTTTTCGGTGCTGACGGGGATCAGTTTGGTCGCAGGCTACGTGCTGCTCGGCTCGACCTGGCTGGTGCTGAAAACCGAAGGTCCGATCAACGCGCGCGCGCGGCGCATCGCGTTCATCGCGCTAGCCGGAACGATGGTCGCAATCGGCGCGGTCAGTCTTGCCACGCTGACGCTGTCGGGACGCTACCTCGATCGCTGGCTGTCTTGGCCGAACATTCTGTGGGTCGCTCCGGTGCCGATCCTCGTGGTCGTCGCGGGCTGGGTGGTGTGGGATCATCTCCGACGCTTGCAGGACCGCTGGCCCTTCCCGGCGGCGCTGGCGATCTTCTTCCTTTGCTTCACCGGGCTGGGGATCAGCATCTACCCCATGATGGTACCGCCCTCGATCTCGATCTACGCCGCCGCCGCGCCCGAGAAGAGCCAGATGTTCATGCTCGTCGGCGTCGCGGTCCTGCTGCCGTTGATCCTGGGCTATACAGCGTGGAGCTATTATGTCTTCCGCGGCAAGGTCGCCTCCGACGCCGGTTATCACTAGCGTTTCGGCGCGCTATTTGCGGTCACCGCGGCGAGCACGGGGGCCGGCGGGCGCAGCACGAACTTCAGCTTGAAGCGTCCGTTCTCATCGAGCGAGAATTCGCCGCGCAGCTGACGGATCAGCCCGGCGATGATGCGGTGCGAACCCGCATCGAACACCTGTTCCTGTAGCCGCCCGGCAAAGCCGTCGCTCGTCGCGGACAGGATGCCCATGCCGCTGTCCTCGGCCACCTGGATCGCGAGCCTGCTGGCATTGGTGCGCGCAGCCGCCGCCGCGAGCTCGGTCAGCAAGAACGCCACCGGCAGCGCCGTGTCCTGATGCACGAAGGGCAGGTTGGTGGTGCATGTCACCTGCATCCGCGCCGACCCCAGTCTCTCATGATTGTGGGCGAGGTTGGCGCACAGGTCCGCCATCAGCCCGCGCAGGTCCACGCCCAGTTCTACCGAACCCGCATAAATCCAGCGATGGACCAGCGCGAGCGCCGTCACGCGCTGGCGGATGAGCGAGTAGGCGGCGGCGACTGCGGGAGCCTCGACATCGCGCGCCTGGATGCTGAGCAGGCTGGAAACGATCTGCAAGTTGTTCTTGACGCGGTGATGCACCTCGCGAGTGAGAGCCATCTGCCGGCTGAGCGCATCCTGCATGTCGCGCTCGTGCCGGTCGGCCTGGTCGGCCATCGCATCGAATGCGTGCGCCAGCGCCATCAGCTCCTGCCCGCGCCCGGCACTGGGTGTGACGCGCACGCTGCGGTCGCCGCGGCTGTAGCGCTCGACCGCCGCCCGCATTGCCGTGAGCGGCCGCGCGACGAGCACGCGCAGCGCCACCCAGGCGATCGCGACCGCAGTCAGCCACATCAGCGCTGGCAGCGCGATGCCGAGCGACTCGGCGGTGGTGAACGGCGGCTGCGGGCTGAACAGCGCAAGCGTCAGCCCGCCGGGGAGGGCCGCGCGCACCTCACGCATCGGCACGTCCGTTTCCTCCGCGCCCGGCGCGCTGCCGCTCCGCGCAACGATATCATCGCCCGCGATCAATCGCGCCTCATCGCGCGTGCCTTTGCCGGGGGCGGGCAGCAGCTGCTCGGCAGCGAGCGCGGCTGGCATCCGGCCAGCGACGAGCTGCACCGCGCCGCCCGCCACGGGCCGCCTCAGCGCCAGCAGCAGGTCGCCGCTTGCCGGATCGCGCGCTGCCAGCTCCGGACCGGCGCCGTTCAGCGCGACCGCTGCACCCGCCAGTCCGGCGGCAGTCGCCTGCGCGCCGCTGGCGCAGAGCACGTTGCCGCGCTCGCCAACCAGCACAATCTGGTCGAAGCCCTGCGAGGCGCGCTGCAGACCGTCCAGCCCCACGCGGCAGTCGGGCGCGCTGCCCAGCACCGCCGCGGCGCGCAGCACGCCGACCAGCTGCTCCACGCGCGGGCTCGCCTTGGCACGGGCCGATTCGAGGCGGAGGGCGATCAGCCGGTCGCGGCTCGCGCCCACGGCCTGATAGGTCGACGAGGCCGCGCCCAGTGCCAGCAGCCCAAGTGGCAATAAAGCCATCGCGAGGACGGCCATGACCCTGACCGCAAGCGGCCAGCCATTCAGCACTCCGATGGCACTGCGCTCAGGTCGGGGCATGTCAATCCAGGCAGCTCAACAACGTCCTCAGCTCGTCGGGCACGTCTTCGTCGAGCACCGAATCGTAAAGACGGTGGAGCGCGTTCGAGATGCCCGGCGCAACTTCATCGTTGTTAAGCGGCTCAGCAGCTTCGGAGTTCCTGCCGTCCGGACGCAAAGGCACAGTGCCGCTCCGCTTGTTTCCTGATGCCACGAGCGCCAACTGTCCCCCACGACCGAACGCCTCGGTTCGGCCAAACTTCAGCCCCACGAAACCATTCTGGCGTTCGACGGTTCCGTTGCGGATACGGTATGGCACATGCTGTTGCCGACCGCGTTGTGCAACCCGCCCATGATCCCGGGCGTCATCACGAACTACCGACCCGCAATACAGGATGGACCGATGCCGCTAGCTGCCGCGATTGCCCCACATTTGCCTTATCTGCGCCGGTATGCGCGCGCGCTGACCGGCAGCCAGCAGCACGGCGATGCCTTCGTGCGTGCCGCGCTGGAGGCGATCGTCACGTCGCCGCAGGATTTTCCGAAGGACGTCGATCCGCGGCTGGGCCTCTACAGAGTGTTCCACGCGATTTGGTCGTCGGCCAATCTCGACGTGCCGGACGATGCCGGCGAAACCGAGGACGACGGCAGCACGGCGCTGGAGAAGGTCGCGCAGAACCGGCTTGCTGGGATGACGCCGCTCAGCCGCCAGGCGCTGCTGCTGACCGCGATGGAAGGTTTCACCAACGAGGACGCGGGCTATCTGATCGACGCCTCGGCCGCGGACGTCGGCAACCTTGTCGACGAGGCGCTGGCCGAGATCGAGCGCCAGACCCACACGCGCGTGCTGGTCATCGAGGACGAACCGATCATCGCGATGGACATCGAATCGATCGTTCGCGATCTGGGCCACGACGTGACGGGTGTTGCCGTGACGCGCGACGAGGCGGTTGCGCTCGCCGAGGAGGAGCGGCCCGGCCTCGTGCTCGCTGACATCCAGCTCGCCGACGACAGCTCCGGCGTCGATGCAGTGAAGGACATCCTCGAGCGGTTCCAGGTGCCGGTCATTTTCATCACCGCCTTCCCCGAGCGCCTGCTGACCGGCGAGCGGCCCGAGCCGACATTCCTCATAACCAAGCCGTTCGAGCGCGCGACGGTCAAGGCCGCCATCAGCCAAGCATTGTTCTTCAACTCGACCGCGGGAGACTGAGGGGCGTCAGACAACGGGAACCCGGAACCCGTTCCGCCCGTTTACCGTCTCGACCCTTCTTTTCGGGAAACCTCCGTGAACGAACCAGAACGATTGACCCGCAACGAAGCGCGTGCGGGTGAAAGCCCCGGCGTTGTCCGTTACGTCCTCGTCATCGGCCTCATACTTGTGGTATTGGGGCTAGGGGCGGCGTTGTTGCTTTATCGTTGAGGGGAGGGCTACCGCGTGGATGCGTCGGACAATGCGTCGGATAATATCGTGATTGTCGGCCGCGCTGGCCGGCCGATGCCACTGGGCGACGTGGGCAACTTCCTGCGATCGGCCTTCGACGAGACCGCGGCGGTGCCGCTGCCGCGCGTGTTCCAGGACCTGCTCGGCAAGCTGAGCGAGCGTGCGCCCGAAGAAACGCAGCACACCGCTCTGTCCGACGCCGACTTCAAGAAGGAGCTGGCGGGCGTCATCCCGCATCTGCGCGCGTTTGGCCGCTCGCTCTCCGGCAGCCGCGATCTTGCCGACGATCTGGTGCAAGAGACGCTGCTGAAGGCGTGGGCCGCGCGCGACCGGTTCCAGGCGGGCACCAACCTGCGCGCGTGGACTTTCATCATCTTGCGCAACCTGTTCCTCAGCCAGATGCGCCGGGCGCGCTTCAAGGGCGAGTGGGACGATTTCACTGCCAACCGCCTGCTTGCCGCGCCCGCGGGGCAGGATCGGCAGGTTGAGCTCTCCGACCTGCAGCGCGGTCTGCTGCAGCTGCCGCAGGCGCAGCGCGAGGCGCTGATCCTCGTCGGCGCGGGTGGCTTCGCCTACGAGGAAGCGGCGGCGATCTGCGATTGCGCAGTCGGCACGATCAAGTCGCGCGTGGCGCGCGGGCGCGCGGCGCTGGCAGCGATCCTGACCGAAGGCCATCTGCCGGCGCGCGAGAAATCGCAGCCCGGTTAGCTGTCGCCGCTCGTCCAGATCATGAACGAGGTCGACGAACTGACGCGCGGCTAGGCGGGCGGCCGCGCGGCCTGTGTCAACGAAGCCGCACCGCCGAAAATCTTTATTGAGCGTGCTGGCAATGTAAGAATCCTGTCATGCTTCGCGGCCATAGCTGCGCGGCATTTACAACCAGGGGTGACTTCCATGCGCCGCGCTTCCGCCGTGCTTACGATTGCCGCGCTGCTTGCGCAAACGACGCTCGCGACCGCGACGCCGTTCATCAACGAGTTCCACTATGACAATGTCGGGACCGACGTCGGCGAGTTCATCGAGCTTGCCGGACCCGCCAATTTCGATCTGACAGGCTGGCAGCTGCTGCGCTATAACGGCGCGAACGGACAGCAATATTCAACGCCGGGCGCCGACCCGAACCTGACCGGTGTTTCGTTCGGCGCCGCCACGGCACCGAACGGATGGTCATTCCTCAGCTTTTCCTATCCGGCGAACGGCATCCAGAATGGTGATCCGGACGGCTTTGCGCTGATCGACAAGACCGGCGGCGTCGTCCAGTTCCTCAGCTATGGCGGCACGTTCACCGCCACCAACGGCGCCGCGCAGGGCATCACCAGCGTCGACGTTGGCGTCCGGGAATCGGGATCAACTCCGATCGGCGGCTCGATCCGGCTGACGGGCACGCAGACTGCCGGCTATGCGGGCAACGGGTTTGGCTCGCAGCCCGCCGGCTTCGTCTGGGCCAACCCCAACACCGCCACCGCCACCCCCGGCGCCGTCAATCCCGGGCAGGTCTTCACCCAGGCGCCGGCCGCTGCTCCGCCGGCGCTGCTGCCGCCACCTCCCAGCGGATCGACCAACCGCACGATCGGCGAGATCCAGGGCGCGGCACTGACCTCGCCGTTCGTGAATACGGGCGTGCAGACAACCGGGATCGTCACCACCGTCACATCGAACGGATATTATATCCAGGACCCGAACGGATCGAACGTCGCCGGCGCATCGAGCGCGGTGTTCGTCTTCACCGGCTCGGCGGGGGCCAAGCCCAACGTCGGCGACAGCGTCCGCGTGACCGGCACGATCCAGGAGAACAACCCCGCCGGCGCCAGCAATACGACTCGCCTCACCGTCACCCAGATCGGCGGCAGCCCGACCTTCACGCGCATCAGCAGCAACAACGCACTGCCCGCCGCGGTCGTGATCGGGCCGGGTGGCCGCCAGCCGCCGCAAAAGGCGATCGAGACCAGCAGCAACAACGCGAACTACGATCCGGTGAATGCAGGCCGCGACTTCTGGGAAAGCCTCGAAGGCATGCGCGTCCAGATCAGCAACCCGGTCGCAATCGCGCCATCGCGCACCTTCGCATCGAATTATGAGACCTACGTGCGCGTCGGCGCGCCGGGATATGATCCGTCGCTCAACAGCCGCGGCGGTCTAACCATCGCAGCCGACAGCGATCCGAACAACATCTATGGTGTCGACTACAACCCCACCCGCGTGCTTGTGAACCCGCAGGTGACGCAGGCGTCCGGCAATCAGCGGCTTGCCAATGTCGGCGACACGCTCAGCACCGTCACCGGGGTCGTCACGTATGACTTCGGAAACTTCCGGGTCATCCCCGACGCGAATCCGACGCTTACTTCAGGCGGTCTACAGAAAGAGGTGACGACGATCACCGGCGCATCGAACCGCTTCACCTATGCAAGCTATAATGTCGAGAATCTGCAGACGAACGAGACGAGCCGATTTGCCGATCTGGCCGGCCAGATCGTCAACCGGCTTGGCCGTCCCGATGTCCTTGGCATTCAGGAGATCGTCGCCGACACCGGCAACAACCCGCAGCAGACGCTGCAAAATCTGGTCAATGCTCTGAACGCGGTCAGCGGCGTCGGCACGCAATATGCCTTCGCATTTCTGCCGGTGCAGGGCTCGGTCGACAATCGGATCGTCAGCGCATATCTGTATAATACCAGCCGCGTCAGCCTCGTCCCGGGCAGCCTGACCTATGTTCCGGGGACCACGGATGCGGCATCGGCTTATAACAACGCGCGTGCTCCGCTCGTCGCGCAGTTCGTGTTCGCCGGACAGAAGATTACCACGATCAACAATCACTGGACGTCGCGCCGCGGCAGCCAGGATCTCTATGGTGTCAATCAGCCCGCAGCGTTTGGCGGCGATTCGCGTCGGCTGGGGCAGGGTCAGGAATTGAATGCCTATATCCGCGCGCTGCTTGCTTCGAACCCCAACGCCAAGATCATCGTCAACGGTGACCTGAACAGCTTCTACTTCGAAAACCCGCAGCTTGCGCTGCGCGGTTCTGGCGCCAGCCAGGTGCTCTACGGTCTCTACGAGCTGCTCGCGCTGAACGAACGCTACAGCTACAGCTTTGACGGCAACGCGCAGCTGCTGGATTATATCTACGCGTCGGCCGGGCTGTTCGGGCGCAGCCCGCAGTTCGACATCGTGCATTATAATTCGGAGTTCCAAGGACAGTTCAGCGATCACGATCCGCTGATCGCCAGCTTCCTCGTGCCCAGCCCGGGCACGCTGGCGCTGCTGATGCTGGGCGTGGCGGGGCTTGCCGCGCACCGCAGGCGCCGGGCGCACTGATGCGGACGGCGGCGCTCCTCGCCGGGCTGGCGCTCGGCCTCGGCGCCGCCCCGGCACGGGCCGCGGACGCGCAGGGCCAGTTCGCGGTCAAGGGCGTCGGCCAGGCGAGCTGCGCGGACTTCAACCGCGCACTCGCCGCCCGTTCCCCCGCCCTGTCGCCGATGCTGAGCTGGGTGGCGGGTTATCTAACCGCCGCCAACCGGTATGAGCCTGCCACCTACGATCTGATCGCGTGGCAGGACGAGCTTTACCTCGTCAATTCGATCGGCGGCTTCTGCGCGAAGAACCCGCAGGCGTCGCTCGCCTTCATGACGCGCGCGATGATCCGCTCGCTCGGCCCCGGGCGGATCAGCGCTGCAAGCCCCGTCGTCTCGGTCGCCATCGCTGGCCGCGAGCAGAAGCTCTACGCAACCGTCGTCGATAGCGCGAAGCGGCGGCTGGCGCGCGCCGGCCTCTATCGCGGGCCGATCGACGGCCGGGCCGACGCTGGCTTCATCGCGGCGATCACCGCGTTCCAGCGCGCCGAGAGCTTGCCAGCAACGGGCCTGCCCGATCAGGAAACGCTGTTCCGCCTGTTCAGCAAGCGCCCCTGATCCGAAGCGCGCGCGGGCCCGATCGCTCCGCCGCGGGATGTCCTGTCAACGGCGCGGTCGCACCGGTCAGGCCCCCAGCCGCTCGCGCACCCTGCGAGCGATCGCCTCCGCAGTGAAGCCGAAGTGGCTGAACGCCACCCCTCCGGGCGCGCTGACGCCGAAGCGGTCGAGGCCGACGCGCAGACCGTTCGTCATCGTCCAGCGGTCCCAGCCGAAGGTCGATCCAGCCTCGATCGACACGCGCAACAGCGTCTCGGGCGGCAGGTTCGGCAGAATGTCGTCGCGGTAGGCTTGGCTCTGGGCGGCGAACAGCTCTGAGCACGGCATCGAGACGACGTCCGTGCCGATCCCCGCCGCCTCCAGCAGGTCCGCCGCGCCGAGCGCGAGGTGAACCTCGGAGCCGGTGGCGATCAGCACGCAGCGCCGGGCGTGTTCGGCTGCGCGCAGGCGGTAGGCGCCGCGCTCGGACAGGTTCTCGCTGCTGCCGCGGCGGATGGGCGGCAGGTTCTGGCGCGTCAGCGCGAGCACGCTCGGTCCGTCCGCGCGCGCGAGGGCGAGCGTCCAGCATTCGGCGGTCTCCACCGCGTCGGCCGGGCGGAACACGGCAACGTTCGGGATCGCGCGCAGCGAGGCGAGATGCTCGACCGGCTGGTGCGTCGGCCCGTCCTCGCCCAGGCCGATCGAATCGTGCGTCAGCACATAGACCACGCGCGCGCGCTGCAGCGCCGACAGCCGCAGCGCCGGGCGCAGATAGTCCGCAAACACCAGGAACGTGCCACCATAGGGCACGACGCCGCCGTGCAGCGCCATGCCGTTCATCGCGGCGGCCATGCCGAATTCGCGGATGCCATAATGCAGGTAGCGGCCGCCGTAATTGTCCGCCGTCAGCGGCGAGGTGGCCTTGGTGCGCGTATTGTTGCTGCCGGTCAGGTCGGCGCTGCCGCCCAGCAGATCGGGGATGGCCGCGGTCAGCGCTTCCAGCGCCAGCTCGGACGCCTTGCGCGTGGCGATGGTCAGCTGCTGCGCGGCGATGTCCGCGATGAAACTCTGGGCTTCTCCATTCGGCCCGGGCAGGCGGCCGCTCATCCGCCGCTCGAACTCCGCACGCTCGGGATGCGCGGCGAGCCGCTCGGTCCACGCCGCCCGCTCGGTGGCTCCGCGTGCGCCCGCCGTGCGCCATGCGTCGGCAATGTCAGCGGGCACGGTGAATGGCGGCGCATCCCAGCCGAGCGCCGCCTTCGCGCCGGCGACCTCCTCGGCGCCCAGCGGCGAGCCGTGAGTCTTCGCGGTGCCAGCGAGCGTCGGCGCGCCGAAGCCGATCGTGGTGCGGCAGGCGATCAGCGACGGCCGCTCGGTGTCGCTCAGCGCGTCCTCGATCGCTGCCGACACGAGATCCGGGTCGTGCCCGTCGCACCGCGCGACGTGCCAGCCATAGGCTTCGAAGCGGGCGAGCTCATCGGTCGAGCTCGACAGGTCGGTCGGCCCGTCGATGCTGATGCGGTTATCGTCCCACAGCACGATCAGCCGCCCCAGTTTCAGGTGGCCGGCAAGCTCTCCGGCTTCGTGCGAAACGCCCTCCTGGAGGCAGCCGTCGCCCGCGATGACCCAGATGCGGTGATCGACCAGCGAGTCGCCGAACACCGCGTTCATGTGCCGCTCGGCGATTGCCATGCCCACCGCCATCGCCAGCCCCTGCCCAAGCGGGCCCGTCGTGACCTCGACGCCCGGCAGCTCGAAATTCTCCGGATGGCCCGCGCAGGGGCTGCCCAGCTGGCGGAAATTGCGGATGTCCTCGATCGTGGGCCGCGCGTAGCCGGTCAGGTGCAGCAGCGCGTAGATCAGCATTGATCCGTGCCCGGCGGACAGGATGAAGCGGTCGCGGTCGGGCCAGTGGGGATCGCTCGCGTCGAACTTCAGATAATCGCGCCACAGGACGGTCGCCGCGTCGGCCATGCCCATCGGCATGCCGGGGTGCCCGCTGTTCGCTGCCTCCACCGCATCCACCGCCAGCGCGCGAACGGCATTCGCCATCGCGTAAATCTCGGGCCCGCCCGTCTCGATCTCTGCCATTCCCGGCGTTTGGCGGCGGGGGGCGGGGTGGTCAACGGCGCAGGCGCGTCAGTCCTCGCGCGGACGGGCGCGGGTGGCTTTGGCGACCGAGCGTGCGGCCTTGGCCTGCCGCCGTCGCTCGCTGCTCGCGCGCGTCGGTCGCGTCGCCACGCGCGGGCGGGGCGGGGTGGCGGCCTCGTCGATCAGCGCTGCGAGGCGGGCGCGCGCGGCCTCGCGGTTGGCCTCTTGCGTGCGATACTCCTCCGCGCGGATGACGATCACCCCCTCCTGCGTCAGCCGCCGTCCCGCCAGCCGCTCCAGCCGCTGCTTGACCGGCCAGGCGAGGCTGGCATTGGCGCCGAGGTCGAAGCGAAGCTCTACCGCGGTCGAGACCTTGTTCACATTTTGCCCGCCCGGGCCAGATGCCCGGATAAAGCGCTCGACCAGCTCGTTTTCGGGCACGAACCAGCTTCTCACGCCGCCTGTCGCCGGGCGAGCGTGAGGAACGCTGGCAGCGCGAGCGTCAGGCTAATCGCGATGGCCGCAGCGAGAGGCAGCGCGGTACCGTCGTGCGCAGCCGAGACGGCCGCGGACACCGCGGCGCCGACAACGAAGTTCACCACGCCGATCAGCGCCGCGATCGAGCCGGCATCGTCGGGATCGGAGGACATCGCGCCTGCTTGCAGATTGCCGGTCGTCAGCCCGAACGCCGCCAACTGCACCACCGAGGCTGCGAAGGTTTGCACCGGCCCGGCCCGGCCCGCCAGCGCAACGCAAAGGAACAGCACCGCCGACACTGCCGACACCGCGGTCGCAACCGCCGCGATATCGTCCGGATGGTAGCGCTTCAGCAGCTGCCGATTGATCTGGGATCCCGCCACCATCGCAATCGCGCACGACGCGAACGCCGCGCTGAACAGCGCCGGGGGCAGCCCGAAGTCCGAGATGTAGAGGATCGATGCGCTTGACACATAGGCGAACAGCGCCGACCCGCCGAGCGCCGAGGTAACGACGTGCCCGACGATCCGCCGCCGCCCGAGCAGCGTATGGTAGGTGGCAAGCGGGTGACTGACCCGCGCGCGTGCGCGGCTGGCAGCGTCGCGCGTTTCGGGCAGTCGCGCCGCGGCCCAGAGGCCGATGGCGATGCCGAACGCGGTCAGAGCCCAGAAGATCGCGCGCCAGTTGGCCACCGCGAGCAGCCCGGTGCCGATGAAAGGCGCTACCACCGGCGCAACCCCGAACACCAGCGTCAGCCAAGTGAACACGCGCGCGCTGTCCGCGTGGCCGTAGGTGTCGCGCACGGATGCCCTAGCGATGATATTGCCCGCGCAACTGCCAAATCCTTGTACGACGCGCGCCGCAATCAGCGTGCCCGCGCTCGGCGCCAGTGCGCAGGCGGCGGACGAAAGTGTGAACAGCCCGACGCCGACGAACAGGGGCCCTCGCCGCCCGGCACGGTCGCTCCACGCGCCCCACAGCAACTGGCCCGCAGCGGTCCCCAGCAGGAAGGCCGCGATGGTTAGCTGCGTGATGGCAGGCGAGGCGCCCAGCGCGCGCTCCATGCTGGGCATCGCAGGCAGGTACATATCCATCGACAGCGCGCCGAACGCAGTCATCACCCCCAACAGAATTAGCAGCCCGGGCGCGGGGCGGTCAGGGCGGATTGGTGCGTGCATGGGCGGGGCGGGCGCCAGCGGCTTTGACAAGCGCCGCCCGCGCTGGCAAGTCAATTGGCCGTATGGGCCGGGCGCTTATCTGCCGCCGCCAGCCAGCAATTCCGGAGCGACCTACCGTGATCAAGCCCGAATGGGGCACCAAGCGCCAGTGCCCGAAGTGCAACACCCGCTTCTACGATCTTGGCGCGGACGAGCCCGTCCATTGCATCAACTGCGGCAATGAGTGGATGCCCGAGCCGATCCTGAAATCGAAGCAGCCGCTGCCCTTCGAAGCCGCGCCCAAGGCTGAGAATGGCGAGGCAGATCCAGCCGTCGCCGAGCTGGGCGAGGACATCGACGTCGACGAGGACACCGCCGCGCCGGACGATGACGCCGACGAGATTGGTGGCGACGACGATCTGGCCGAAGTCGCGGAGCCGACGGAGGACGACGAGGGCTGACGTTCGCCTCGGGCGCTAGCGCGGACTCGGCCGCTCTCCCCGGAGCGACTTGCGCGCCGGGCCGCGCTGCTCAGGTTCGGCGATCCGAGGCAGCCGTGGCTCAGCCGATCTGAAGCGGACGGTCGCCGCGCTCCCCTTGCGCTGGCGGCGACGCTCCCCTAATCGGCAGCTCTCCGGCGTCCCAGCGCCGGACCTGGAATGGCGCGGGGCCGTAGCTCAGCTGGGAGAGCGTCGCAATGGCATTGCGAAGGTCAGGGGTTCGATCCCCCTCGGCTCCACCATCCTCTCTCGCTGTGCGCTCAAAGCCGCCTCATTCAGCGCGCTACGGCTTAAGCCCTCAGTGTCGAACGCGATGAGGAGGTCGGTCCGACCCAGCCCCTGCCGAGCGATCACTCGAACGTGATGTCGCTGTGAGCGGAGCAGCAATCGCCATTGCTCCGGGTTCATGGAGCTGGTGGCGCGACGAACTCGCTCCTGATGCTCGGTCCGTGCGGTCGCTGTGATCCACCCGCAGCCCGTCAGGCCCGGCCGGGTCGTCGGCGGCCTGCGGGCGGTCGTCGGGGTCGTCTGGGCTGTTGGGCGCGTCGCCATTGGTGTCCGACTGCGTCATATCGCTGATCACGTCGCCGAGCGTCGGCGCGTCTGCCATCGAATCGGTCAGGCCATTCATCTCGACGTCGGTTGCGTCGATCGATCCGTTACGGATGATGAAGTCATTCGAAAGTGTTGCCCATACTGCCAAGATGCCCGGTCGAGCAAAAGCTGCTACCGCTGGAGCCGACGCCGCCGCGCGTCAGGTCCTCGACCGCCATCGGCCGCCCGCCGAAGACATCCTCGTCGCCTGAGGGAGCGCTGTGCTTGCCCATGTCAGACGTCCTCCTCGCGGGCGGATCCGCCCGTACCGCGCGTGCCGCCATTATCGCCCGCGCCGTCGTCGATAACACCGCCGCCGCCCGCGCGATCGTAGCCTGCGTGATCAATGTCGTTGCGCAGCTTGGGCCGATGGGCGGGGCTTGCGACATCGTCCGCCGCGCCCGTGGGCTGGGTGGACCTGAGCCTATCAGTGTCATTCCCCGCCTCGCCGAGGGGCGGGGTGGTTCCGGGATTGGTTTCGCGATCGGTCCTGTCGGCTGAACGCTTGGGACCACATTGAGGGCTCAGCGCGGCAGCCACTCCGGCCACTTCACGCGCGCGTTGGCTTCGCCCAGCCGCAACTCGCGCTCTGCGAGCTCGATGCGTAGCCACGCCATGCCGATGTCCCCCGCCCGCGCGCGCAACTCGCCTGCCTCACGCTCGCCGGCCATCAGCTTCGTCGCAGCGCCCGGCTCGCTGTCGATCCTCACTGGCAGAAGGCGGCGGCGCACCCTGTCGCGGTAGTACATGCGCGCGGTGTTCTCCTGGCCGACATAGCAGCCCTTGGCGAAGCTGACCCCGTTCAGTTCGACCGCATTTGTTTCCAGCCACAGCGTCTTGTCCACGCCCAGCTCCCCGGCGCCCTCCGGCACCCCCAGGGCGATGCGGTACGCGGCATAGCGGCCATTGTCGGGCTCGGCCTGATCGGGATAGCCCGGCGAGCGCTGACCGAGCGCAGCCAAGCGCGGATCATCCGGCCAGCCGTCACGCAGCTCCCCGCCCCATGTTGCCAGCGTGCACAGACCAGTCCGCTCGATCGCTACCGCGCGGCGCAGCTTGTACATCGTCAGCCGCTTCGCAAGCTCGTCCGCGCGCGCCGCCTCGCAGTCGATCCACAGCCCGCCCGCGCCGTCGTCGAACAGGATCATGTCGAACAGCGCTTTGCCTTGCGGGCTGAGCAGCCCGGCCCACAGCGGCCGCTCGGGACTAAGCGACAGCACGTCGTTCGTCAGCAGCCCCTGCAGAAACGGACGCGCATCGGCGCCGGTCACGTGCAGCAGTGCGCGGTCCACAAGTGAAACGGTCGGCATCCCTTCACAGCTAGGCGATGCGTGGCGCGCGCGCCATAAGCGGCCGCCATGAGCTACGATCTCCTGCTGACCGGCGGCCGCGTCTTCACGCCCGCGGGCCTCGTCGATGCCGCTCTCGCGATCCAAGGCGGCAAAATCGCCGCCATCGGCGAGACTGGCCCCGCCGAACGCACCATCGACTGCACCGGGCTGACGATCCTGCCCGGCGTCATCGACACCCAGGTCCACTTCCGTGAGCCCGGATTGACGCACAAAGAGGATCTGGAAACCGGCAGCCGATCGGCGGTGTTGGGTGGCGTGACCGCGGTGTTCGAAATGCCGAACACCCACCCCAACACCGACACGGCGCAGGCGATCCAGGACAAGCTGGACCGCGCGCGCGGCCGCATGTGGTGCGACCACGCCTTCTATATCGGCGCCACCCAACAGAACGCCGAGCTGCTTGCCGAGGCCGAGCGCGTGCCCGGCTGCTGCGGCGTCAAGCTGTTCATGGGCTCCTCGACCGGCACGCTGCTGGTTGGCGACGACAAAGGCCTGATCGCCGCGATGCGGCATGGGTCGCGGCGCATGGCGCTGCACGCCGAGGACGAGGACCGGTTGATCGAGCGCGCGCATCTGCGCGTGGAGGGCGATCCCACCAGCCACCCCGTTTGGCGCGACCGCGAAACCGCATTGAAAGCAACGCGCCGGGCAATCGCAGCGGCGCGAGAAACCGGGCGGCGCATTCATATCCTGCATGTCAGCAACCCCGACGAGCTGGCGCTGATCGCCGAGCATCGCGATCTCGTGACGGCCGAGGTGACGCCGCAGCACCTAACGCTTGCTGCCGAGGACGCCTACCCGCGCCACGGCACGCTCGCGCAGATGAACCCGCCGATCCGGGGTGTCGCGGAGCGAGAGGGCCTGTGGCACTGGCTTGGCCAGGGCGTCGTCGACGTGATCGGATCGGACCACGCGCCGCACACGCTGGACGAGAAATCGCGGCCCTATCCGCAATCGCCGAGCGGCATGCCCGGCGTGCAGACGCTGCTGCCGCTGATGCTGCACCACGCTGCCGAAGGGCGGCTAAGCCTTGAGCGGGTGGTCGACCTCACCAGCGCGGGCGCGGCGCGGATTTTCGGGATCGCAGGCCAAGGGCGAATCACCACCGGTTTCACAGCGAGTCTCACGGTTGTCGACCTGAAGGCGCGCTGGACGGTTGGGGAGGCGTGGCTGGCCAGCCGCTGCGGCTGGTCACCCTTCGCGGGCACGGAGCTGACGGGCAAGCCGATCGGCACCATCATTCGTGGACAAATGGTTATGTGGGATGCGGAGCTTCAGGGCGCTCCAGCGGGTGAACCGCTGTCGTTCCTTGAGACGCTAAAACACTTGGGGGCGGCGGGAGGTGCCCTCTCCCACCGCCCCGCTTCCGCGTGACGAAACCTGCCGGCAATTCCCCCGTCGGGTTCGTCCATTGAGGTGCAATGTGCGTGCCAAGTCGTCGCACCGCCAGATTCCAGCCGTTTGCCGCGCCGGCTTCGAGGCGCGGGACTGGCGGATTGTAAAAACGTCCGACGTTACACCCACAAAATCTTCACCGCTGTACCCGAAACAGCGATCGAGCCGGTGCAGCGCACGGCCCACACTCCGCGGCCCAGCGCATGCGCCATCAATCTGCCGCATTGCGGAATGAACGCAGGTCACTAGGTGAACCCTATGCACGCCGATATTTCGACCCACGACCGCTTCTGGCGGCGATCCCACTACCTGAACCGCATGACCATGCGGGAACTGGTAGCCGCCTATTTCCAGCACCCGGCGATCATCGCCTATTTGGCGCTTGCGGTGATCTTCATCGCGCTGGCGATTGCCGTCCCCGCAACCACCGGCCAGGTCATCGCGTCCATCGTGATCGCCAGCCTCGTCTACCCGTTCGCGTGGTATGTTATCCACCGCTACATCCTGCACGGATCGTGGATGTGGAAGAACCCGCAGACCGCGAAGGTTTGGAAGCGCACGCATTACGATCACCACCAAGACCCTAATCATTTGGAGGTGCTGTTCGGCGCACTGGTGACGACGCTGCCGACGGTCGCGGTGGCGACGGCACTCGCTGGCTATGCGATCGGCGGCATCGGCGGCATGGCGACAGCGTTCGCCACTGGCCTCCTCACCACCTGCGCCTACGAGTTTGTGCACTGCATCCAGCATTTGGGCTTCAAGCCGAAGAACCGTTGGCTCGCCGAGCTGAAGCGGCGGCACATGGAGCATCATTTCCACGACGAGACTGGCAATTACGGAATCATGAGCTTCCTGCCCGACAAGCTGTTCGGCACGATGTACGACCGCGTTGAGCGCCCGAAGCGCAGCCCACACGTATTCAACCTGGGCTACACCGCGGCTGAGGCGGAGCGCTGGCCATGGGTCGCGGAGCTGTCGGGCGGCGTGGTTTCGGACAGCTACACGCCGCGCCAGCCAGCCGCGTCGCCCGTCCCCATCGTCCCCGCCGAGTGAGCAGCGAACTGACGGTCCGCGAGGTACGGACCCCCGCCGACCGCAGGCGCTTCATCGACTTTGGCTACGCGAACTACATCGACGATCCGAATGCCGCGCCCCCGCTCCGCCGCGAAGTGGAGGAGCTGCTTTCGAACAAGAACCCGTGGTTTGAACATGCGCGCTGCGCCCTGTTCATCGCTGAGCGCGGCGGGCGGGTAGTGGGGCGCATTTCTGCGCAGGTCGACAGCCTGGTGCAGAAGCATGTCGGCGAGGGGCTGGGCCAGTTCGGCTTTTTCGATCTGGAGGACGACTCCGCGACCGCCACCGCGCTGTTCGACGCTGCCGAAGGCTGGCTGAAAGCGCAGGGCATGACCCGCTCGCAGGGGCCATATAGCCTCAGCATCTGGGACGAACCCGGCCTTCTGATCGAGGGTTTCGACCACCCGCCGACCGTGATGATGGGCCATCACCGCAGCTGGTATCGCCGACATGTCGAAGCTCGCGGTTACGCCAAGGTGAAGGACCTCTACACCTACGAGCTCGCCATCGACACGCCCTTCCCGCCCGCCGCTCAGCGCGTGGTGAAGACCGGCGAATCGAGCAAACGCCTGGTGGTCCGCGAGACCAACATGGCGAAATACAACGAGGAAGCCGCGATTATCCTCGATATCCTGAATGACGCGTGGTGCCACAACTGGGGCTTCATCCCGCTGACGCCCGCCGAGTCGCTCTACGCTGGCAAGAAGATGAAGCCGGTCGTGAAGCCCGATCTCGTGCGCATCGCTGAATATGACGGTGAGCCGATCGCGTTTATGTTCACGCTTCCCAACCTCAACGAGGTGACGGCGAAATTCCGCGGCAAGCTGTTCCCGTTCAACTGGATTCCGCTGCTCCGCGCGATTGGGCGTCCGCGCCCGGTGACGATGCGCGTGCCGTTGATGGGCGTGCGAAAGAAGTTTCAGGGCACGCGCATCGCCAGCCTCGCGGCATTCATGATGATCGAATACATCCGCCGCGCGTCGACCCAGAAATACGGTGCCACGCGCGGCGAGATCGGCTGGATCCTCGAAGACAATCAGCCGATGCGGACGATCGCCGAGGCGATCGACAGCCGTATCAACAAGATCTACCGTATCTACGAACGCGCGATCTGAAGCGTCGCCGCACTCGCCTGCCAGCGGTGGCGAGAATGGGCCTGATGCCCGCGCTTTCTTGTCCGCGGCCTCGCGCCGGGCGTAAGACGGGTAGCGCCTGACCCCTGGGAGACCGCGATGCCTCACGACAATCCGCTCGGCCTCGATGGCTTTGCCTTCGTCGAGTTCACCTCGCCCGAGACCGCCGCGCTCGGCCGCCTCTTCGGCGCAATGGGTTTTGCCGAGGCGGGCGCGGGCAACTCGGTGCGGCGCTTCGTGCAGGGCGACATCGTGCTGCTGCTAAACGAGGGCGACGACTGCCACGCATCCGCCTTCCGCTCCGCCCACGGCCCCAGCGCCAGCGCGATGGGCTTTCGCGTTGCTGACGCCGCATTCGCGCACGCTGAGGCGCTGAAGCGCGGCGCGAGCGACTCCAGCGCCGACGCTGCCTATGACCTGCCCGCGATTGAGGGAATCGGAGGCAGTCTGCTCTATCTGGTCGACGCTGCGGGTCAGGCCCGGCTTGATGCGCTGTTCGGTGGCGCGGCGCCGCACACGCCCGGCGTGGGCCTCGACGTGCTCGATCATCTGACGCACAACGTGCAGCGCGGCCGCCTTGGCTTTTGGGCCGACGTCTACGAGCGTGTGTTCAACTTCCGCGAGATCCGATATTTCGATATCGAGGGCAAGGCGACCGGATTATTCAGCCGGGCCATGACCGCGCCGGACGACAAGATCCGCATTCCCCTCAACGAAAGTCAAGACGATCACAGCCAGATCGAGGAGTTTTTGCGCGAGTATAAGGGGGAGGGTATTCAGCATCTAGCGCTAGCGACCAACGATATATTCGCAACTATCGACAAACTGCGTGATAGGGGGATCAAGTTTCAGGACATTCCCGAAACCTACTATGATTTGATTGATCAGCGGCTGCCTGGACATGGCCATGACATTCAGGAAATGCGCCGTCGCCGGATCCTGATCGACGGTGCGCCTGAAACGGGCGGGGGATTGCTGCTTCAGATCTTCACCGAAAACTTGGTTGGCCCGATTTTCTTTGAGGTCATCCAACGGAAGGGCAATGACGGCTTCGGCGAGGGTAATTTCAAGGCGCTGTTCGAATCGGTTGAACTCGATCAGATGCGCCGCGGTGTTGTCCCATCGGCGGCATGAGCGGCGAGCGTCGGCAGCGACCGCCGCGGCGGGCTTGGGCTACTCCGCACTCGATCTTAGGCCGGCGCGAGGCCGATTTTGTCGACCGGCTGTGGCTACTGGCGCCGACCGCGTCGCTGTCGCACGCTGGCCGTCCTCGCACGCTGAACCTCGCCGATCGGGATCGCGCCGGTTTTGAGCTATGCCGCCGGTCGCTGGCGCTGGCGGCCGGCCACCGGGCAGCTCGGTCGACACGCTTGAGCGCGTTGGTGCGCGCGCCACGCCTCGGCTTCACGGAGAGGGAGTGGTGAGTAGCAACCCTGAACCGCCGCTCGTTTATACGCCCGGCTTCGGCGCGCATATCACGACGGAAGCCGTATCCGGCGCACTGCCCGTTGGCCGCAACTCCCCGCAGCGGCCACCCTTCGGGCTTTATGCCGAGCAGTTGAGTGCGACCGCATTCACCGCGCCGCGCCACGAGAACCGGCGCAGCTGGCTCTACCGTCTGCGCCCGAGCGCGATGCACCCACGCTACGAACCCGTGCCGGGTAGCGCGCAGCCGTCGGGTGAGCCTGGTCCGAACCGGCTGCGCTGGAACCCCCGGCCGATGCCAAGCGCGCCGATCGACTGGGCGGAGAGCCTCGCCCCGGTTCTCCACAATGGCAGCGCCGAAGCGCTGAGCGGCGTAACGATGATGACCTATGCCGCGACGCGCAGCATGGACACCGAAGTGTTCTGGAGCGCAGACGGCGAGTTGCTGATCATTCCCGAACGGGGCCGCTTGGCGATCAAAACCGAGCTGGGCCGCCTCGCCATCGGACCGCTCGAAATCGCGGTGATCCCTCGCGGCGTGCGCTTCAAGGTCGAGCTGCCCGACGGGACGGCACGCGGCTATGTCACCGAGAATTGCGGCGCACTGTTCCGCCTGCCCGAACTGGGGCCGATCGGGTCGAACGGCCTCGCCAACCCGCGCGATTTCGAACAGCCCGCCGCATGGTTTGAGGACGACGCTCGTCCGCATACGGTGACACAGAAGTTTGCCGGCCGATTGTGGCGTACGACGGTGCCGCACTCGCCACTCGATGTCGTTGCCTGGCACGGTAATCTCGCGCCCTATCGCTATGACCTGCGCCGTTTCAACACGATCGGCTCGGTCAGCTTCGACCATCCAGATCCGTCAATCTTCACCGTGCTAACCAGCCCCACCGACACGCCCGGCCGGGCCAATGCCGAGTTCGTGATCTTTCCGCCGCGCTGGATGGTTGCCGAGGACACGTTCCGGCCGCCGTGGTTCCACCGCAACGTGATGAGCGAGGCGATGGGTCTGATCCACGGTGCCTACGACGCCAAGGCGGGCGGGTTCGCTCCCGGCGGGCTGTCGCTCCACAACATGATGAATGCCCACGGCCCCGATGCTGCGAGTTGGGACGCCGCGACCACGGCCGAGCTGAAGCCGCACAAAATCGACGGCACGATGGCCTTCATGGTCGAGTCCTGCTGGCCCTATCGCGTCACCCCGGAGGCGCTCGCAGCAGCCCAGCCCGACTATGACGCGTGCTGGGACGGCTTCCCGAAAGCCACGCTTTCTTCGCGGTAGCACCTCTTTGCGGCTGCGCGGAACGCGTCCATAGTCCGGCTCGCATTGATGGGAGGACCGCTGACATGATGCTCCGTTCGCTGGGCGTTGCCGCTGCGTTGATTGCCGCACCCGCCGTGGCGCAGGCCCAGACCGCGGCGCCCGCCGCACGGTCGGCGCCTCCAGCTGCCGCGGCGCCGGCTGCCTCACCTGCTCCAACTGCCAAGCCCAAGGCGAAGCGCAGCGCCGTGCCCACGGCGACGGCCGACGGTGCCAAGCGCGAGCGCAGTCCGGCGCAGCTCGCCAACGACCAGAAGATGCGCGAGTGCGGCGCCGAGTGGCGCGCCGCCAAGGCCGCGGGCAAGACCGGCAGCCAAAAGTGGAACCAGTTCCTCAGCGAGTGCCGCAAGCGCAAGGCTTAACGCGCGCGCTTGCGATGAATGGTGTCGTTCGCGAGGCTCAGTGTGTGACCCGCCGGTATCGCCTCCCATTCGTTTTAGCGCTGCCTCGCGGAGCGTCGCGCGAAGTCGACAGTGCCCACACCTTAAGGCGTCGTCGACTTCCTCGTTCTCCGGCAACCGCCACGCGGGCTTCTGCTCTTGACGCAACCTGAGCGCTCTACCATAAACCGCGCTTCGCCGGAGGGCATGCGCCCGCCCGGACTACACATAATTTCCGGACAGGGCACCCCCATGTTCACGAAAACGACCCTCCCGGTTAAACCGGCCGAGGTGGACAAGAAGTGGCTGCTGATCGATGCCGACGGCCTGGTTGTGGGCCGTCTCGCGTCGGTCATCGCCAATCGCCTGCGCGGCAAGCACAAAACCGCGTACAGCCCGCATGTCGACTGCGGCGACAATGTGATCGTGGTCAACGCCGAGAAGGTGCGCTTCACCGGCCGCAAGCTTGTCCAGCAGAAATATTACAAGCACACCGGTTATCCCGGCGGCATCAAGGAAGCGCGCGCGGACCATGTGCTCGCGGGCCGATTCCCGGAGCGTGTGCTGGTTAAGGCCGTTGAGCGGATGATCCCGCGTGGCCCGCTCGGTCGCAAGCAGATGCTCAACCTGCGGGTGTTCGCGGGCGCCGAGCATCCGCACGCCAGCCAGAATCCCGAGGTGCTCGACGTGCGCGCCATGAACCCGAAGAATGAAGCGAGGATTTGATGGCGGACGACTCACGCCAGTCTCTGTCTGATCTCGGTGCGCTGACCAGCGCTCCGGCAGAAGGCGGCGCGCCCGCCCCGGTTGTCCATGCGGCACCGCTGCGCGAGCGCCAGGTTGATGCGCAGGGCCGCGCGTACGCCACCGGCCGCCGCAAGGATGCGGTTGCGCGGGTGTGGGTGAAGCCCGGCACCGGCAAGATCACGGTAAACGGCCGCGACAGCGAGATCTATTTCGCACGCCCCACGCTTCGCCTCGTCATCAACCAGCCGTTCACAGTTAGCGATCGTGCCGGGCAATATGATGTGGTGGTGACGGTTAAGGGCGGGGGACTTTCGGGCCAAGCCGGCGCGGTTAAGCACGGCATCGCTCAGGCGCTCTCGCGATTCGAGCCCGCGCTGCGCAGCACGGTCAAGGCGGCCGGCTTCCTGACGCGCGATCCGCGCGCGGTGGAGCGCAAGAAGTACGGACGCGCCAAGGCCCGCCGGAGCTTCCAGTTCTCGAAGCGTTAAGCTGCGATATTCCGACACTGTTGGGACAATAAAAAGGCCGCGTTTCCGATCGGAATCGCGGCCTTTTCGTATCCGGACTAGTGTACGGAGCCGATGTTACTTGGCGTCCTTAGCGGTCTTCGCAACCGCATCGCCTGCCGACCTGACGTCCTTGCCCGCGCCTTCGACGGTGTTGCACGCCGATACACCAAGCCCGGCGATCATCGCCGCCGCAATCCAAATCTTCCGCATCGATTCCCTTCCTTTGATTTCAGAGTTCGCTGCGGCTTCAACCCGCACGCCCACGCGGCGGTTCCGCGCGCCCGGAACAGTCGCCGCCCGCGGCACGTTCGGCGGGTAATTGGTGTCCCAAGCGGGCGCGTCCGGGAGGTGTGAGAGTCATGGCCAACCCGCTCAAAAGTGGTCCGCATAGCGATCTGGACGGCGTCCATCAGGACCGCCGAGCCCGCAACGCGCCGGAGGACGCCCCGTCCAAGCACCAGGACGAAAGCCGCCAGCGCGCCCGCGACAGCACCGCACGTCCCAACCCATCGTCCGAACAGGGCCGAGCCTAAGAAGGAAACTCTACGATATGGCCGAGAACACCGAGACCACGCTTTGGCAGACGGTTAAGGCGATCCGTACCTGCATGATGACGAGCTCGCGCGACGGCAAGCTCGTCAGTCGCCCAATGGCTGCCTATGCGCGTCCCGAAGAGAAACGTTTCTATTTCGTCACGCGCCTCGACACCGAGAAAACCCGCGAAATCGCGGATGGCGAGGCGGTCAATCTGGCGTTTGCCGATCCGGGCAAGAACGACTGGGTATCCGTCGAGGGCTACGCGCGCGTGATGCGCGACGAGGCCAAGCAGCAGGAGCTTTGGAACTTCTTCGCGGAAGCCTGGGTGCCCGAGGGGCCACGCGACCAGAATGTCGGCCTGATTGAGGTGACGCCCGAACACGCGACGCTGTGGAGCGGCCCAAGCTGGACTGTCACGCATTTGTGGAAGGCTGCCGTGGCCAACGTGCTGCAGGAAGAGCCCAAGTCGCGCAAGCAAGAGGTTGAGCTGGGCTAAGCCGGGTACGGCTGTCTGTCGCCGGTGTGCACGAGACGACCGCTAGTCCGCGATGGGATTTGCCAGCGGCGAACTTCGGGTCGACACGCGCTTCCGGCGACGGCTGGCACGCGCGCGCCTCGAGGGCGCATGGCCGAGCTGATAATCTGCCGCGCAGCGCACAGCGCGGCGTTGCGAAAGCGAATTAACGCTGCGTTGTATCCTACAGGCGTGGTGTTCAGGGCCGACGGGCGAGCTGGACGCTGCCGAATGATCGGCGCGCAGCGCTAACCCCCCGGCCTCCTCACAGCTTCTGGGTTAGCTCGGGCACGACCTGGAACAGGTCGCCGACCAGTCCAACGTCCGCGACCTGGAAGATCGGCGCGTCGGCATCCTTGTTGATCGCGACGATCGTCTTCGAATCCTTCATGCCGGCCAAATGCTGAATCGCGCCCGAGATGCCCACTGCGAAATAAACTTCCGGCGCGACGATCTTGCCCGTTTGACCGACCTGATAGTCATTCGGCATGTAGCCAGCGTCCACCGCAGCGCGCGAGGCACCCACGGCTGCCCCCAGCTTATCTGCAAGGGGTTCGATCAGCTGATGAAACGCATTGCTCGATCCCAGCGCACGGCCGCCTGAGACGACGATCTTGGCGCTGGTGAGCTCGGGGCGCTCGCTGTGCGTCAGCTCAGAACCGACGAATTGCGACAGCCCTGAGCCCTCGGCCGTACCAACCGGTTCCACCGGCGCTCCACCACTGCCTGTCGCCGCCTTTGCGAACGACGTTCCACGCACCGTCATCACGAGCTTGGGCTCACTCGTTTCCACCGTCGCGATCGCGTTGCCTGCGTAGATCGGCCGCTCGAAGCGGTTGGAGCCCAGCACGGCGGTCACATCGGAGAGCATCGCCACGTCGAGCAGCGCAGCGACGCGCGGCAACACGTTCTTAGCGCCGGTGTTGGAAGGAGCGAGGAGCGCGTCATAACCAGTCATCAGCTTCGCAACGAGCGGGGCTAGGTTCTCGGCAAGCTGGTGCGCAACTGCGTCACCTTCGGCCACGAGCACTTTGGCAACACCCTCGATCGCGGCGGCTTGCGCTGCCGCGGCGGGAGCGTCTGCGCCCGCGACCAGCACGTGCACCTCGCCGCCCAGCTTGGAGGCGGCAGTCACCGCCGAAAGCGTCGCATCGCGCAGCGTGCCGCCGCCGTGATCGGCCAAAACCAAAATGTTCATCCGATCGCTCCCGTTTCCTTGACCTTCTCGATCAGCTCATCGACCGTCTTGACCTTAATGCCCGCCTGCCGCTTCGCCGGTTCGGCCACCTTTACGATCCGGAGGCGCGGGCTGAGGTCGACGCCGTAATCGGCGGGCGTCTTCTGCGCCAGCGGCTTGGCTTTGGCTTTCATGATATTGGGTAGGCTGGCATAGCGCGGCTCGTTCAGCCGCAAGTCAGTCGTCACCACCGCTGGCAGGTGCAGCAATACCGTCTCCAGTCCGCCGTCGACCTCGCGGGTCACGTGCAGGCGATCGTTGGCGACTTCCACCTTCGATGCGAAGGTGCCCTGCGGCCAGCCGAGCAGCGCGGCGAGCATCTGACCGGTCTGGTTCATATCGTCGTCGATCGCCTGCTTGCCCATGATGATCAGGTCGGGCTTCTCCTCCGCGGCGATCTTCGCGAGTAGCTTGGCGACGCCCAGCGGCTCGGTCGTCTCGGTCGTCACCACCAGAATCCCGCGATCCGCTCCTAACGCCATCGCGTTACGGATCTGCTCCTGCGCCTGCTGCGGCCCGATCGATACAACGACAACCTCGGTCGCGAGCTTTTTCTCCTTGAGGCGGACCGCCTCCTCGACGGCAATCTCGTCAAAAGGATTCATGCTCATCTTGACGTTGGCGAGCTCGACACCCGACTGGTCCGGTTTGACGCGGATTTTGACGTTATAGTCGACGACCCGCTTGACGGGCACCAGAAGCTTCATCGTCCATCCTTAAAGCAACAGGCTGCGCATCGCCGCGCATGACGATATGCAACAACGGCGGAGCGAGCGCGCTGTCAACGCCCCGCACCGCCGCAGCGGCCTGCCCCGGCCCGGGGCAGACGGAGGCCAGCCGCCGTCAGGCCGCGCGCGCCATCGCGGGCATCTGCACATGCGCCATCGCCTGTCCCCACGCGGGCAGCGCCTTCACGCTCTCGAACCAAGTTGACAGGTGCGGCTTCAGCGTCAGCCCGGCAGCGTCGGCGTGCAGAAACCAGCCGCCGACATCAAGGTCGGCGAGCGTCGGATGGTCGCCGCCAAGCAGCCACTGCCGCCCGTCGCCCAGCACCTCATCCAGAACGCCTGTTTCGGTGTCGAACAACCTCAGCCCCTCGGCGACACGTGCCTCGTCGGATGCGCCGCCGCCAAACATGCCCTTCATCAGCCGCTCAAACTGGACCATGCCAACCGCCTTGGCGAGGTGCGCGGCCGACCACACCTGCCACGCGGTGATGCGCGCGCGCTCGGCGTCGTCGTTCTTGGGCCAAGCGGGCGTGTCGGCCCTGGAAGCAATATATTGCGCGATGGCGACCGACTCGAACAGCCGCACGTCGCCGTCCTGCAGGGCTGGAATACGGCCGAAGGGGTTGATCGAGCGGAAGGCAGGCGACTTGTGCTCGCCCTCGCGCATGGCGACCTCGACCAACTCGACCGGTACGCCACAGTGATAGGCCGCCAGCAGCGGGCGGAAGACATTCTGGCTCATCGCCGGGCCGTAGAGTTTCATCGTCGATCCCTCCTTCGGTGTCACGGTTGCGGCGTGTCCGGCGCCGCAGACCATAGCGCAACCATGAACCAGCCGCGCGGATCGGTCCATTCGCGAACCGGCTCCCACCCGCTCGCGCGCGCCATGAAAGCAGCGCCTGTTGGGCTGAACTTCCAGCTATTCTCGGTGTGGATGGTCTCTTCGGCCGCGAACGCGAATTGTTCGCCGCCGATGGTGATTGCGGTTGGTCGGCGAGCCTCGAGATGCATCTCGATTCGGCCGGGCGGCTCGCGCCAGTCGGCGCGGTGGCGCCAGTGTTCGGGGCTCAGGTCCGCACCGAGTTCGCGCTGCATTCGCGCCAGCAGGTTCAGGTTGAACGCCGAGGTCACGCCCGCTGAGTCGTTGTAGGCTGCGCGCAGCACCTCAGGGTCCTTGCGCAGGTCCAGGCCGATTAGCAGCAGCGAGTCGTCGCCCAGCCGCTCGCGGAACGCGCGCAACAGATCGACCGCGTCCCGCGGACCCATATTGCCGACCGTCGATCCGGGGAAAAAGCCGAGCAGCGCGCGCCGGTCTGCGCGCTTCGGCATCGCCCAGTCGCCGAGAAAGTCCGCGACCACCGGCTCGATGCTCACCCCCGGCGCGGTCTCCGCCAGCATCGCGCGTGCGCCCTCGATGGCGGCAGGGCTAATATCGACGGGGACATAGAGGTCGGTGCCGAGCACCCGGAGCAGCGGCGGGGTCTTGGCTGACGAGCCGCTGCCGAACTCGACGACCGCCCGCCCTGGCCCCGCCAGCAACGTGATCTCGGGGAGGTATTCGGCAAAGATCGCGGTTTCGGTGCGCGTCGGGTAATATTCGGGGAGCGCGGTGATCGCCTCGAACAGGCGGCTGCCCTCGGCGTCGTAAAAATAGCGCGCGGGGATCACCGCCGGGCGGTGGCGCAGCCCGGCGAGGACGGCATCGCGGAAGTCAGATGTCACGCGCCAGCCGAAGTCCCGTCACCTGCCAACGCGCCGCTGGCGGGAAGAAATTTCGATAGCTCGGCCGCACGTGGCCGCGCGGAGTGAAGCAGCTGCCGCCCTTCAACACCATCTGATTGATCATGAACTTGCCGTTATATTCCCCGGCTACGCCTGCGAGCGCCCGGAAGCCGGGGTGCGGAAGATAGGCCGACGCGGTCCACTCCCAGCAATCGCCGTATAGCTGCGTGAGTCCGCCGCTCTCCGCCGCGCGCGGCCGCACCGGGCCGGGCGCGTCCATCTGGTTGCCGCCCGCGGCGCTGTGCCCATCGGCGGCGACCTCCCACTCGGCCTCGGTCGGAAGCCGCACGCCAAACCAGCGGGCGTAGGCGTCCGCCTCATAATAGCTGATGTGCGAGACCGGCGCGGCTGGATCGAGCGGCTGCTCGCCCCCCAGCCCGAACTGCCGCCAGGCGCCCGCCTCGCCACGCCAGTAGAGCGGGGCAGTGACGGAGTGCGCCTGGACCCAAGTCCAACCTTCGGAAAGCCACAGCAGCGGGTTGCCATACCCACCCGAGCTTACGAACTCCTCCCATTCGGCGTTGGTCACCAGGCGTGAGGCAAGGGCGTGCCGCCGCAGCAGCACGCGGTGCCGCGGTCCCTCATTGTCGAACGCGAAGCCATCGGCGGGATCGTGGCCGATCTCCGCGATGCCACCGGGCTGCTCGATCCAACGTAACGGGGGTACTTCGCACGGCGTGGGCGGTCTGCCCGCGAACAGCGCGGGGGAGAGCGGGTTCTCGCTCATCAGGTGCAGCAAGTCCGTCAGGATCAACTCCTGATGCTGCTCCTCATGCGCCAGCCCCAGTGTCACCAGATCGTTCGCTGCACGCGACAGGATACCCCACGCGGACCCAATCGCCTGGTCCACGTATAAGCGGTATGCGCGCACGCGGTCGAGGCCGGGGCGGGTGATGAGCCCGCGCTTTGCACGGTCGACCCGGCGTCCGGCACCCTCATAGTAGCTGTTGAACAACAGTCCGAATGCCGGATCAAATGCGCGGTAGCCTCGCAGGTATGGCACCGCCACGAACTGCTCAAAGAACCATGCCGTGTGGGCGAGGTGCCATTTGGCGGGCGACGCGTCGGGCATCGACTGCGCTTGCGCGTCGGCCTCACTCAACCCGTCAGTGAGCGCGATCGTCTGCGCGCGCACGCGGGAAAAGCGCGCGAGGCCTGGCGCGCTGCAGCCCGGCGCCTCGTCGAGCGGCGTCTCCGGCTGGCCAGTCTGGTCGTCTAACACTCGCGCCGCCCGTCCCAAGCTGCTGCAGGCCTCACCGATTCGCCCCCGGCACCCAAAGCACTTCCGCGCCGCCGGAGATCGCCTCGCCACGCGCCAGCACGAACAGCAAATCGGAAACCCGGTTCACGTAGCGCAACGCGGCGCCGCTGACCGGCTCGGCTGCCTTCAGCGCGACCATCGCCCGCTCGGCGCGGCGTGCGACGGTGCGGGCGAGATGCAGCCACGCTGCCGAGGGCGCGCCGCCGGGCAGAACGAAGCTGATAAGCGGAGGGATCTCGGCGTTTGCAGCGTCGATTTCGCGTTCCAGCCAATCGACTTGAGAGTCGGCAATCCGCAACGCGCCTTCAATCTCGCCAGGCGTGGCAAGGTCCGCACCAAGATCGAACAGATCATTTTGGATGCGTGCGAGCAGCGGATCAAGCTGCGGCCCCGCCACCGTGCGCGCAATCCCGATCACCGAATTCGCCTCGTCCACATCGCCGATCGCGTGCAGCCGCAAGTCCGACTTCGGCCGACGCGGCCCGGTGACGAGGCCCGTCGTCCCGTCATCGCCGGTTCTGGTGTAAATGCGGTTGAGTTTGACCATCAGCCAAACTGGCCGCCCAGGTAGGCGAGTGCAAGGACGATCAGCACCGCCGCGAACTGGAAAATGACGCGCAGGCTCATATATTTATTTGAGGTCCGGCCCGAGACGTCGCGGCCTTGAGCCATACCGACCACCCCGCGTGCGAGCGCGAAGACCACCCCGCCGACGGCGAGCGCGAGTGCGATGTAGAGAAGCGGTTTCATGGCTGTGGGGAACCCTGCCCTGCGCGGCCGTAAATGGGAAGCCCGGCCGCCTCCGCCCACGCGGCGAACCCCCGCACCAGCGAGGCGGGGTCTGCGCCCGCGGCCCGCATCGACGCGAGCGTGGGCGCGCCATCGCGCTTGGCGAGGCGACGTCCGTTTGCGTCGGCGAGCAATGGGTGGTGGAGATAGTCTGGTGTCGGCAGGCCGAGCAGCGCCTGCAGCAGCCGGTGGACGTGAGTAGCGGCGAACATGTCGGTTCCGCGCGAAACCAACGTCACGCCCTGCGCCGCGTCGTCACCCGTCACCGCGAGGTGGTAGGACGCGGGCGCGTCCTTGCGCGCGAGCACGACATCGCCGTGCAGCTCGGGCCGCGCATTTTGCCAGCCCGCCCGCCGGTCATGCCAACGGAGCGGATCAGCGACTCGGACCGCCTCCATCATATCAAGCCGCCAGACGTGCGCTTGCCCCGCTGCGATCCGCTCGGTTCGTTCGGTGGTGCCAAGAGCGCGGCAGGTGCCCGGATAAGGCGGCCCAGCGTCCTCTGCATGGGGAGCAAGGCCCGCACGCGCCACTTCGGCCGTAATCTCGGCGCGCGTGCAGAAACAGGGATAGAGCAGCCGCTCGGCGCGCAGTTGGGCGAGCGCTCTCTGATAAGACGTAAGTCGGTCCGACTGGCGCACCTCTGGCCCGTCCCACCTCAGCCCCAGCCAGCGTAGATCCTCCTCGATGGCTTCGACGAACTTCTCGCGGCAGCGGCCCGGGTCGATGTCCTCGATCCGCAGCAGGAAGCGCTCGCCCATAGTCCGCGCGAGCCACGCGCTCGCAGCGTGGCGCAGGTGCAGCCGCCCGGTGGGAGAGGGGGCGAAGCGGGTGGTTTCGGCCATCCCCGCGGGCTATGGCGCGGGCGACCACGGGAGCCAATCATGACGAAGGACCACCGCGCGACGCATATCGGCGAGCGCCAACTGCACCCCCAGTCGCTTATGATGGGCTTCGGTTTCGATCCGACCTTGAGCGAAGGGTCGCTGAAGCCGCCGATCTTTCTCACCAGCACCTACGTCTTCCCGGATGCAGCGAGCGGCAAGCGGTTCTTCGAGGGCGTAACGGGCATGCGCCCCGGTGGCGCCGAGGGGCTGGTCTATGGGCGGTTTAACGGCCCCGACCAAGAGATTCTTGAGGATCGCCTCGCGCTGTGGGACGGCACCGAGGACGCGCTAGCGTTCGCCACAGGCATGGCCGCGATCGGCACAGCGCTGTTGGCTTACGTCCAGCCCGGCGACGTGATCGTTCATTCGGCTCCGCTTTACGCCGCGACCGAAACGCTGATCGGAAAGTTCCTGTCGCGTTTCGGCATCCAGTTCCGGGACTTCCCCGCTTCAGCAACGCAAGGCGAGATCGAGGCCGTGATCGAGGAAGCGCGCGGACTGGGGCGTGTGGCTGCGATCTACCTCGAGTCACCCGCCAACCCGACGAACGCGCTGGTTGATGTGGAAGCCGTTCACGCCGCGCGTGTCGCGGTTTTGGGCGGAGTCGAGGCGCTGCCGCCGATCATGATCGACAATACATTCCTCGGGCCGCTTTGGGCCAACCCGGCCAGGCAGGGCGCGGACATCGTGCTGTACAGCCTCACGAAGTACGTCGGTGGCCACAGCGATCTGGTTGCGGGTGGCTGTCTTGGGTCGAAGGCGGCGCTGTTGCCGATCCGTATGTTGAGGAACACGCTCGGCACGATCACGGATCCGCATACCGCATGGATGCTACTGCGCTCGCTGGAGACCTTGTCGCTGCGGATGGAGCGCGCGGGCGAGAACGCGCGGCTGGTGTGCGAGTATTTGGCCCGGCACCCCAAGGTGGAGCGCGTCGGCTATCTGGGATTTGCAGAGCCCGGCAGTCGGCAGGAGGACATCTACCGCCGCCATTGCTCGGGCGCGGGGTCGACCTTCAGCGTGATCGTGAAGGGTGGCGAGCCGGAGGCGTTCCGGCTGCTTGACAATTTGCGACTGATCAAGCTCGCGGTATCGCTCGGCGGCACCGAGAGCCTGGCCTCACATCCTGCGGCGATGACGCATCTGTCTGTCGCGCCCGAACGGAAAGCGGCCCTGGGCATCACGCCAAACCTCGTCCGCGTCTCGATTGGCGTTGAAAACGCGCATGACCTGATCGCCGACTTTGAGCAGGCTTTGGAGGCGATCTGAGTGGCAGTCCGCCCGATCGGCGAGCTTTCGAATATCGCGAGCGAACGGATCATTTTCGCAGTGCCCAAACGACCGGCTGCGTCCCTTGCTCTTGGACAGGACTTCGGCCTTGCGGGCCGGATCGAAGCCGAACCGCGCTTCGATGATCGCGCACGCCCAGCAATTGAGCCGCGGATGTACGACGCGCGCGCTGCTACACAGTCAATTCTTTTGATTGAATGAACGCGGCTAGCCGTCGTCCCGCCGGTAGGACGTGAGTTCGTCCCCGACCACGCGAGCGATGTGCAGCACGTTGGTCGATCCTGGAGTTCCGAACGGAACGCCCGCGATCACGACGATGGCATCGCCCCCGCCCACCATTTCTGCGCGCAAGGCCATCCGCTTGGCTTTGGCGATCATCTCCTCGAAGCTCTCGACGTCGCGCGTCTTGATCGCATGCACACCCCACACGAGACCGGCGCGGCGAGCAGTGTCGAGATTCGGGGTAAGCATCAGGAGCGGAGCTAGAATGCGTTCGCGCGCCGCGCGCCTAGCGGTCGAGCCTGAAAAGGTGAAGCAGACCACCGCCTTGGCGCTGACGATCCTCGCGATGTCTGCAGTCGCTTCCGCGATTGCGTCGGCGGAGGTTGGCTCGGCAGGCGTATCGGTGAAGTGAATGCGCGCCGAATACTGCGGGTCGGCTTCCACCTGACGCGCGATGGCGTCCATCATGGCGACAGCTTCCACGGGATACGATCCCGCCGCGCTCTCTGCGGAAAGCATCACGGCGTCCGCGCCATCGTACATTGCGTTGGCGACGTCGGAGACTTCGGCCCGCGTCGGCGTTGGGGAGGTAATCATCGACTCGAGCATTTGAGTCGCAACCACAACTGGCTTCCCCGCGCGGCGGGCAGCCTGCACGATCCGCTTTTGAATCGGAGGGACCTGCTCGGGCGGGAGCTCAACGCCTAGGTCGCCTCGCGCGACCATTACGCCGTCTGCAAAGTCGAGGATCTCGCTCAGCCGCTCGACCGCGGCGGGCTTTTCGATTTTCGCCAGCACAGCCGCCCGGCCTGCCACGATCCGCTTCGCCTCCGCCACGTCCTCCGGCCTTTGGACGAACGATAGCGCGATCCAGTCGATGTCCTGATCGAGCGCAAATTCTAGATCGCGGCGGTCCTTGTCCGTCAGTGCCGGGATGGGAAGAACCACATTTGGAACATTGACACCCTTCGCGGTCGAGAGCGGACCCGCAACTTCAACCACGGTGTCGATCCGGTCGGCCGACGCCGTTTCGACCCGCAGCCGGATTTTGCCGTCATCCAGCAACAGGGCGGTTCCAGGGTGGACCGCAGCGAAGATTTCGGGGTGCCGCAGGCACACCCGCGTCGCATCGCCCGGTGCAGGATCACGATCGAGCGCGAAACGTGATCCGGTGCTAAGCGTGATGCGGCCTGCCGCGAACTGACCGACGCGCAGCTTGGGCCCCTGCAGGTCGACGAGAATGGTCATCGGGCGGCCGGTCCGCGCTTCCAGCGCGCGAATGTGGGCGATGACTTCTGCGTGCCCCTTATGTGCGCCGTGGCTCATGTTGACGCGAAACGCATCGGCGCCCGCGCGGACAAGGGCTTCGATCTGCTCCGGCGTGTCCGATGCTGGGCCAAGGGTCGCGAGGATCCGAACCCGTCGGCTACGCGGCTGGAGACTGTTCGCCATCGGCGCACCTATCCGCCAGATCGCGGCGGGCGATCAACCAACCCGTAGCACAAAAAAGCGGGCCG
>Ga0326763_1000067_pt1 | contig 37896 bp, 28 predicted proteins | sample NORPS_P_FD_207671 | JGI IMG/M metagenome (GOLD analysis project Ga0326763, IMG submission 207671) | Hot spring water microbial communities from Norris Geyser Basin, Yellowstone National Park, WY, United States - NOR.PS_P | ecosystem: Environmental > Aquatic > Thermal springs > Unclassified...
CCCGCCCCCCGCGACTAGGCCCGTCGTCCATGGCGTCTCCTTTCACCGGTTAGGTGCGCGGCGCGCCAAATGGCACGGGTTCGCAGATCAATCTCGGTATCAGTTCGACCTAGATCTGCATCCGGTTCCGAGATGCACCAAGATGCAACGGGGCGGCCCGTTAGCGGATCAATGCGCCACTCCATCATCGGCGCGGACGCGCGACGGATAGCGACGACGCTCAGGCGGACGACTCTGAACGGGATCACCGTCCCTTGATCGGGACGTGAGCTGACTTGCGTGTGGAGAATGTTCTTCATGTCTCACCTCACTGGCGCGCCGCACAGGCCGCCACGGGCGAGACTGATCAATCAGCCCTTACCGGGACGCACCTTGCGGCGTGTACTTTCGACTACTGTCGCTGGGCATTGGGTTGATCTTTCCACCTTGGGAGCGGCCAGCCTCAACGGGCCGCGTCTTGGCTAAGCGCCCTCGCGATGCGAAAGTCAAGGGTGCATCAGTCGCGAATCACCAGATGCGGCCGTCGGTGAAGCACGGCGCGCCGATCGTGCGATCGAGCGCCAGCCGGTGGGCCCCGGGCCACGCGTCGGTCGCGCCCAGCGGCGATGGCCAGCCGCGGCTGTTGTCTGACGCGGTCTCTCCCGGGACGAGCGGGTCTTACGCCTCGGCGCACTGCCGACCGCCGTGCTCGATTTTTTCAGGCCGGGCAGCTTCCGCTGGCGGGGTGACCCGGCTCAGCGGGCGCGCTCGCCGAGCACGTCGAGCACGTCGCTCAGCGCCACCCCGCGCGCGCGCAGCAGCACCAGCAGGTGATAGAGCAGGTCCGCCGCCTCGCTCGCCAGCTCGGCTCCGTCGCCGGCCGCGCCAGCGAGCGCGGTCTCGACGCCCTCCTCACCGACCTTCTGCGCTGCGCGCTTGGGGCCGCGCGCCAGCAGTCTGGCGGTATAGCTAGCCTCCGGATCGGCACCGGCGCGCGCGGCGATGGTGCGTTCCAGCGCGGCGAGACCGCCGATGCCGGGCGCGTCCGCCTCGCCGAAGCACGAGGTGGTTCCGAGATGACAGGCCGGTCCCGTCGGCTCGACGCTCAGCAGGATCGTATCGCCGTCGCAGTCGGTCGTCGCCGACAGCACGCGCAGCCGGTTGCCGCTCGTCTCGCCCTTGCGCCAGCGCGCCTGCCGCGAGCGCGAGAAGAACGTCGCCTCGCCGCTCTCCAGCGTTTCGGCGAGCGAAGCCTCGTCCATCCACGCCAGCATCAGCAGCTGCAGCGTCGCGGCGTCCTGCGCAATCGCGGGGAGGAGACCCTTGGACCAATCGGGCGTGGGGCCTGCAAGCGTCAGCATCGCGGCCGTTTTCCCGAAAGGCGCGCGCGCCCGCAAGGGGCAGCGCCGTCGGCGCCTGCGTCCGGATCAGAGCAGATGTTTAAGTCCGCGCCAATCAGGCCGTCTCATGCCTGTATGCGATGGTTCCGCACCCTGCCAAAGGCTCCGGTCGGATGGAGCACGTTGCTGTCGCTGACCGATAGCAGCGATGAGGCAGCCGCTGAGCTGCGACAGCGCCAGCTTGCGATGTTCACCCGGCTGGTGCCGCTGTCGACGGTTGCCGTGCTGGCGCTCGCGGCGGGGCTTGCGCTGTCGGCCGGCAGCGGACGCAACGAGATCGTGGCGTGGCTGTGGCTGGCGATCGTCACCGTGCTGACGCTGGGTTTCGCCGCGATCGTCTGGGGCCTGCGGTCCAACGCGGCCGAGCAGGGCGTCGATGCCGGGACGATTCGTCTTGTCGCGGCTTTGTCGGGGGTGGTCGCGGTCGCGTATAATTTCTACAGCGTGCTACTGCTGGTGCGCGGCGGCGCCCCGCACGAATATTACGCGTCGGGGTCGACCCAGCTCGCCATGATGATCGCGGGGCTGTATTTGTTCTCGGCGATTCCGCTCGCGGCCATCGTGTTCCTGGGCGCGGGACTGATCTTCTATTCGGGGACGGTTGCGTTTCTGATTGGCTCAGGCCTGATCCCCTTGGTCTCCGCCGTCGTGCCGGCGGGGCTGGCGGTCATCGTCTTCGCAGCGATCCTGCACGGCGCGGCTGCGCAGGCAGTCAATGAGCGGACGCTCATCGAAATGCGCTCGCGCGGGGACGTGATCGCGATGCTGCTGCACGAGATCGAGCAGAATGGCCGAGACTGGCTGTGGGAAGTCGACGCCGAGATGCGCCTCCAGCACCTCTCCGCCCGCTTCGCCGAGGAGTTCGGCTGGACAGAGCGACAGCTGCGCGGCCGCGCCTTCCTCGGTGCGACGCTGAAGCCCGGTGGTGACATCGAGCGCATCCGCGATGCGGTCGAGGAGCGGCGCAGCTTCCGCAATCTGCTCGTCTCCGTCGAGCTGCGCGGCGAGCGGCGCTGGTGGTCGATGTCGGGCAGCCCGCGCCGCGACTCGTCGGGCCGCTTCATCGGCTTCATCGGGGTCGGCGCCGACGTGACGGACCTGCGCCGTAGCCAGGAACAGATCGAGCGCATGGCGAACCAGGACGGGCTGACCGGCCTCGCCAACCGCACCGTGCTGCGCAAGGCCGTCGCGGATGCGCTCGCCGACGCGCACGCACAGCGCCAGCCGGTCGCGCTGCTGCTGATCGACCTCGATCGCTTCAAGGCGGTCAACGATACGCTCGGCCACCTCGCCGGCGACCGGCTGCTGCGCGACGTCGCCGCGCGGCTGGCGTCGGCTGCGCCCGCGTCGGCGCTGACCGCGCGGCTCGGCGGCGACGAGTTCGCGATGGTGCTCCCCGGCTCGTCGCGCGCTGCGGCCGAGGCGGTCGGGCGGCTGATCGTCGAGCGGCTCACCGAACCGTTCGAGCTCAACGGCAAGAGCGTCGCGATCGGTGGCAGCGTCGGCGTCGCGGTCGGGCCCGAGGATGGAGCGCAGCTGGACGAGCTGTTCCGCGCCGCCGACCTCGCGCTTTACCGCGCCAAGGAGGACGGCCGCGGCCTCGTCCGCGTCTATGATCGCGGCCTCAGCGACGCGGCCGAGGAGCGCCGCGAGCTCGAGGCGGCGCTGCGGGGCGCGCTGACGAGCAACCAGCTGTCGCTCGACTTCCAGCCGATCTACCGGCTGGGCACCGGCGGGGTGCGCGGGTTCGAGGCGCTGCTGCGCTGGGCGCATCCGAAGCGCGGGCGGATCCCGCCCAACGTCTTCATCCCGATCGCCGAGGAGGCGGGGTTGCTCGATCCGATCGGCGAGTGGGTGATCCGCACCGCGTGCGCGTGGGCTACGCGCTGGCCCGACAGCATCGATGTGTCGGTCAACCTGTCGCCGTCGCAGCTTGTCAACCCGCGCCTGCCAGCCGTCGTGCTGAACGCGCTCGCCACCGCGGGGCTGGCGCCGCATCGGCTGGAGCTGGAAATCACCGAGAATGTGCTGATGAGCGAGAGCGACGCAAACCGGGCCGCGCTCGCGCAGCTCGCCGCGATCGGCGTGCGCCTGGGGCTCGACGATTTCGGGACGGGCTACTCAACGCTTGGCTATCTGCGCTCGTCGGTCTTTTCGACGATCAAGATCGATCGCAGCTTCGTGCGCGAATCGGTCGACGGCGGCGGGCAGTCGGCGCAGATCGTGCGCACCATTGTCGAGCTGGCCGAGCGGCTGGGCATGGAGACGGTCGCCGAGGGCGCCGAAACCTCGGAGGAGCTTGAAGCGGTCCGCGCGCTCGGCTGCCGCAGTGTCCAAGGCTATTTCACCGGCCGCCCGATGCCGCCCGAGGCCGCGACCGAGCTCGCTCTCACGTCGCACGCGTCCGCCGACGCCCAGCCCGCCAACACGCGCATCCTGCGCGCTGCATGACGGAGCGCGCATCCTGCGCCCAGCCCGCCAGCACGCAGATCCTGCGCGCTGCGTGACGGAGCGCCGGGAGCGATCCGGCCGGAGTGGTGGCGTGCGGATGCGTTCGCCGCAAGGCGCCCATGGTCCCGCCCGGCCTTGTCCGGCACTGCGGGCGAGCGCATGCTTCCCATGCTGACCAGACAGCGCGCGGCCGTTACGCTCCGAGCTCGGGCCGGCGGGCGACATCACGGGCGTGACCGCACAATCGCGCTGCATCCCCGTCGGACCATTCGCGCGGCCCCCTCGGCCTCAAACGCAACGGGATCGCGTCAATCCGCCGGGATGACGCGATCGACAGAGCGCGCGAGCCGACCCGACCTTACCCCAGCCGGATGATGCTCAGCTGGCGTCCGTAGTCCGCCTCGCCCGCGTGGGTGGTGCGGCGGTAGCTGAACCAGCGCTCGGGTTCGGTGTAGGTGTCGGGCGCCGCGGCATCGACGATGGTGACGCCCGCCGCCCGAAGCTGGTGCGCGACGAAGCCCGGCAGATCGAACTGGAAGCGGCCCTTGGCCCCCGCCGACAGGAACTCGGGCGGAACGCGGCCCTCGAACTCCGGGCCGACTTCATAGCTCGGCTGCGCGATGCACGGGCCGACCGCGGCGACGATGCGTCTGCGCTCGGCGCCATATTCCTCCATCGTCGAAACGACGCTTTCGATCACGCCGCCCACCGCGCCCTTCCACCCGGCGTGAGCGGCGCCGATCACCTTCGCGCGGGCGTCGGCCAGCAGCACCGGCGCGCAGTCGGCAGTCAGCACGCCGAGCGCGAGGCCGGGCACCCAGCTCACCATCGCGTCGGCTCCGGGCCGTTCGTCGTCGAGAATCGGGCACGCGACCTCGACCGTCCGCGCGCCGTGCACCTGGCGCACCGTCACCAGCGCGTCGGCTCCGTCGATCGCGGCGAGCGCACGCGCCCGGTTCTCGCGCACCGCAGCGGGGTTGTCGCCCGAGCCAAGCCCCGCGTTCAGCGACGCGTAGAGCCCCTTCGAAACACCGCCGGTGCGGCCCAGAAAGGCATGGCTCACGTCGCCGAGCACGGGGGAGCGATGGACGGTGAGCGCGCTCACAGGAGTCGCCACCAGACATGCTCCGCGTCGGCCTGGGAGCCGACCATGAAATGATAGTCGCCCAGATGCGTGTAGCCGCGGCGCGCATAGAAGCGCTTGGCGCGATGGTTATCGCTGAACACCGACAGGGTGACCGCCTGCGCGCCAGCTCTCCGCGCGTGGCTCTCCGCCCAGTCCATAAGCGCGTCGGCAACGCCCTGTCCGCGCAGCGCGGCGGTGAGGTACAGGCGTTTCAGCTCCAGCGTCGGCACACCCTCCGGCACGAAGGGCAGCGCGTTGGGCGCGACGACTCCATAGCCGCGGACGGCGCCGCCGGTCTCGACGAAGCGCGCAGCGACGCCGGGCTTGGCGAGCAGCGCCCGGCACGCCGCTTCCGAATGATCGCTCTCGATGAAAGCGTCGAGATCGGCGGCGCTGTAGAGATGGCCGAACGTCTCGACGAAGGTGTCGCGGCCGATGCGCGCCAGCTCGGCTGCGTCGGCCGGCGTCACGTCGCGATAGCGGACGGCAGTGCGGACATCGATGTTGTTCATGGCTTGGGAAACCCGGCGGGGTCGGGCCAGCCGCGGCCGGTCATAACCACCGCCTTGAACAGCGCCCCCATATGCTGCGCGCCGGTAAGGCGGAGCGCGGCGGCCTGCAAGCGCGCCGCGTGCGCGGGGTTGGCGCGGGCGAGCGCGGCGGTGCGTTCGTGCAGCCCGACCGCGGCGAGCAGCGTGCCTTGCGGGATCGGCCCGTGGACTGCGCATCCGGCATCGAGCGCCGCCTGCTTCAGCGCAGCGAAGTCGACATGGGCGGTGAGGTCGCTCTCGCCCGGGTCGGCGAACACTGGCACCGGCTCACCGCCGCGCATCGCCTGCAGCGTGTCGCCGATCGCACCCTCGGCGCCGTAGTCGACAACCAGCATGGCGCCCCCCCGCCGGGCGAGGCGCCAGGCGAGTTCCCGGACGATCCGTTCAGCCTGCGGCCGCAGCTCGACGATCGCGCCGGGGGGCGCATCGTCGGGCAAGCCGGGCGGGGGCGCGGCAGGCAGGTCGATCAGCGCCAGCGCGCCGTCGGGGTCACAGCCGACATGCTGCTCGGCCCAGCCGGTTGCGGTGCGAACCCAGCGCTCGATCGGCAGAGCGTCGAAAAACTCGTTTGCCAGCACAATCAGCGGCCGGTCGGCAGGCAGCGTCGCGACGCTGTCGTGCCACACTGCGCCGGGCACCCTCCGGGCCTGCTCGCCGCGCAGGCGCGGCGAGGTCTCGACGAGATGCACCTCGGGCCGCCAGCCGATTTTTGCTGCGGCGCGCAACGAGTCGGCCATCAGCACGCCGCGTCCCGGCCCCAGCTCCACCAGCGCGACCTCGGAGCGGCCGCAAACGTCCCAAAGGTCGCAACTCCACAGGCCCAGACACTCGCCAAAGGCCTGCGAAAGCTCTGGAGACGTGGCGAAATCGCCTCCAAACGGGTCGGTTCGGGCGTAATAATGCGCGTTGGCGCGCTCAAAATAGCGCGCAAATGGCATGGGTCCGTGGAGCAGGAGGTGCGCGCGGACTGCCTCCGCGAAGCTGCCGCTCACGCCGCCGCGGGCGCGGGTTCGTCGGCGGTGAGAGCAGCGGCGGGGCGCTGCAGCAGGCCGCGCGCGATCAGCACGAGCCCGCCCGCGATCATCGGCAGGCACAGCAGCTGGCCGCGCGTGAAGCCCCACAGGATCGCCACGCCCGCATCGGGTTCGCGCACGAATTCAACGCCGTAGCGGAAGACGCCATAGAGCAGCAGGAACAGCCCGGCGATCAGCCCCGAGCGGAGGCGGGCGCGGGTCAGCCAGAACACCGCTCCCAGAATGACGAACAGCGCAATCCCCTCCAGCCCCGCTTCATAGAGCTGGCTGGGGTGTCGCGGCGCCCCGAGCGGATCTTTGGGGAAGATGATTCCCCAGCTGCCATCGGTCGGCCGCCCCCACAGCTCCCCGTTCACGAAATTGGCCAAACGCCCCAGAAACAGGCCGATCGGCGCAGCGGTTGCCACGTAATCCACGACGCGCCAGCCATCCAGACCGTGGTTGCGCGCATAGAGCAGGATCGCGAGGCCGACACCCACCATGCCGCCGTGAAAGCTCATGCCGCCGTGCCAAATCTCGAACGCCATCAACGGGTTGGCGCCAAGCTCTTGCCAGTCGGCATAGAAGATCAGCCACGCCAGCCGCCCGCCCAGGATGATGCCGACGGTCGCCCATGTGACGAGATCGTCGATATGGCGCGGCTCGGCGGGGCGGCCGGGCAGCCGCAGCATCCGGGCGACGTAGGCCCAAGCGAGCAGAATGCCCGCGATATAGGCCAGCGCATACCATCGCAGCGCGAACGGGCCGATCGCGAACAGCTCGCTCGACAGGCCGAAGCTGGTGAACGGCACGGGGTGGTTCAGGAAATCGAGCATCACGTCCGCCTTAGCGCCCCGCCGCGCACGGCGGGAGGGGTCTGCCGCTTACGCCACCGCGCGCGCCTCCATCAGCGCGTGGAGCGCCGGGATCAGTTCATCGTAGTGCGCGATGAGCGCGTCGGCGCCGAGGTCGTCGACCGATTCCGCTGAAAAACCAAAGCGGACCGCCACGGTCGGCACCCCCGCAGCGTGACCCGCCTGCGTGTCGAAATGCGTGTCGCCTACGAACGCGGCGCTGTGCGCCTCTCCGCCCGCGGCGCGGATCGTCGCCAGCAGATGCTCCGGGTCGGGCTTGCGGACGGGCAGGCTGTCGCCGCCGAGGATCGCGCTGAACCGATGCGCCCAGCCGAGAGCTTCGATCAGCTGCCGCGCCAGCCGCTCGTTCTTGTTGGTGCAGATCGCGAGGCGGCACTCGGCCGCCAGCAGCGCATCCAACGCGGCGGCGACTCCCGGATAGGGGCGGCTGAGGTCGGCGATGTGTGCCGCATAGTATTCCAGGAACAGTGGCATCATCGCTGCGGTCAGCTCGCGCGCTTCGCCGCCGGTTCTCGCAAGCCCACGCTCGATCAGCTTCAGGGCACCCGATCCCACCATGTCGCGCACGTCGGCTTCGGGCACCGGCTCGCGGCCCAGCGTCACCAGCGCGTGATTCAACGCGGTGGTCAGGTCGGGCCCGGTGTCGACGAGCGTGCCGTCGAGATCGAAGACGATCGTGGCGGGAAGGGTCACTCGGGCCTCGCTGCTGCGCTGCGGCAGCGCTATGGCGCGGCCGAAGCGGCTGTGGCAATGCCGTCGAAAACTCCGAAGGAACGCATATCCATGGCCGAGCGACCCGTCGCCGCGATCATCCTCGCCGCGGGCAAGGGCACGCGGATGAATTCGGGGCTGCACAAGGTGCTGCACCCGATCGCGGGGCGGCCGATGCTGCTGCATCTGCTGGCGAGCGTCGGCGAACTGCAACCTCAGCGGACAGTGGCCGTGGTCGGCGCGCTGGGCGAGCAGGTGGACGCCGCGATCGGCGGCAGCGGTGCTGTCGTGGTGCGGCAGGAGCCGCAGCTGGGTACCGCGCACGCGGTTCAGCAGGCCGAGGCGGCGCTGAGCGGCTTCGATGGCGACGTGCTCATCCTCTATGGCGACGTGCCGCTCGTCAGCGCGGCGACGATGCGCCGGATGCTCGCTGCGCTGCGCGACGGCGCACCGGCGGCCGTCGTGCTGGGCTTTCGGCTTGCAAACGCGGGGGCCTATGGCCGGATCATTGCCGACGCTGATGGCACGATCGCCAAGATGGTCGAGTATAAGGACGCCTGCGAGGCGGAACGCGCGGTGACGCTGTGCAACTCGGGCCTGATGGCGGTGCGATCGGCCGACCTGTGGCCGCTGCTGGCGCGGGTGAGCAACGACAACGCAGCGCGCGAATACTACCTGCCCGATATCGTGATGATCGCCCGCGCGGACGGCCGTCCGAGCCGTGTTGTCGAGACCGGGGCTGCCGAAGTGAGCGGCGTCAACAGCCGCGCGGAACTCGCCGAGCTGGAGCGCGCCTGGCAGGCCGGCCGCCGCGCGCAGGCGATGGCCGACGGTGTGACGCTGATCGCGCCCGAGACCATCTGGTTCGCGCATGATACCGCGCTTGGCCGCGAGGTAACGGTGGAGCCCAATGTGGTGTTCGGGCCGGGCGTGCGCGTGGCCGACGGCGCCACGATCCGCGCCTTCAGTCATCTGGAGGGCGCGAGCGTCGGCGAGGGCGCGATTGTTGGCCCCTACGCTCGGCTACGGCCCGGCGCCGAGATCGGCGCCCGCGCGCATGTCGGCAATTTCGTCGAGGTCAAGAAAGCGCGGCTGGGCGAGGACGCGAAGGTCAATCACCTCAGCTACATCGGCGACGCCGAGGTGGGCGCGCGGGCCAATATCGGCGCGGGCACAATCACCTGTAATTACGACGGGTTCGCCAAGCATCTGACCACGATCGGCGAGGGCGCGTTCATCGGATCGAACTCGGCGCTGGTTGCGCCCGTGCGCATCGGCGCGGGCGCGATCGTCGGGGCCGGATCGTCCATCACTCGCGACGTGCCTGATGGCGCGCTGGGCGTCGCGCGCGGGGTGCAGGAGGTGCGCGAGGGCTGGGCGTCGCGCTTCCGCAGCGCGCGCACCCGCTCCAAGGCGGCCGAATAGGCGCCAACGGCGCTGACAGCTCGCGGCTTTTCCCCTAGTGCCCCTGCTTGAGGGCGGGCGGCGGAGACACGACAGCAACCATGTGCGGCATCATCGGAATCCTCGGCGACAGCGAGGCGGCACCCCGCCTGTTCGAAGGCCTGAAACGGCTGGAATATCGCGGCTATGACAGCGCGGGCATCTGCACGGTGGATCACGACCAGTTCCACCGAGCGCGCGCCAAGGGCCGCCTCGCCAACCTCGGCGCGCTGCTGGCCGAACAGCCGCTGCCCGGCAGCGCGGGCATCGCCCACACGCGATGGGCTACGCACGGCGCCGCCACCGACGAGAACGCGCATCCGCACATCGTCGGCGATGTGGTCATCGTCCACAATGGCATCATCGAGAATTTCAAGCCGTTGCGCGACATGCTGATCGCCGAGGGGCGGCAGTTTCTCAGCGAAACCGATACCGAAGTCGTCGCCCACCTGATCGCGCGCGAGCGCGAGGCCGGCGTGTCGCCGATCGATGCGGTGAAGCGCGTGCTGCCGCAGATCCACGGCGCCTTTGCGCTGGCGGTGATGTTCCGCGACGAGCCCGATCTGCTGATCGGCGCCCGAATGGCCGCGCCGCTGACGGTGGGCTATGGCGACCGCGAGAATTATCTCGGCTCCGACGCGCTGGCACTCGCGGGCCTTACCCAGCGCATCTGCTATCTAGAGGAAGGCGACTGGGCCGTCATCCGGCGCGAGTCAGTGCAGGTCTATGACCGCGAGAACAACGCGGTCGAGCGGCCTGTGGTGGCGAGCGGGGTCAGCGCGCAACTGACCACCAAGGGCAACCATCGCCACTTCATGCAGAAGGAGATTTACGAGCAGCCCGTCGTCGTCGCGCAGACGCTGCAATCTTATCTTCGTCCGCTGGAAGAAAGAGTTGCGCTGCCGCAGATGGACTTCGATCTCGGCAAGGTCGAACGTGCTGTGATCGTCGCGTGCGGTACTGCAAGTTATGTCGGGCTTATCGGCAAATATTGGATCGAACAGTTCGCGCGTTTGCGGGTCGAGGTCGATGTCGCATCCGAGTTCCGCTATCGCGATCCGGTATTGCTGCCCGATACTCTCGGTATCGTTGTCAGCCAGTCGGGCGAGACGGCCGATACGCTCGCTGCGCTGCAGCACATGAAGGCGCACGGCGTCACGACAGCGGGCATCATCAACGTGCCGACGAGCTCGATGGCGCGGCAGGTGGAACTGCTGTTGCCGACTCACGCCGGTCCGGAGATTGGCGTCGCGTCGACCAAGGCCTTCACCTGCCAGCTTGCAGTGATGGCGGCGCTAGCGACCAACCTTGCCCGCGCGCGCGGCAAGCTCTCGCCTGAAGGCGAGCGCGAGATCGTGCAAGAGCTCGCCGAGGCGCCCGCCGCGATGGGCAAGGCACTGGAAATGGACGAGCCGATCGCGGCCATCGCGCACGAAATCGCGAAGGCACGCGACGTGCTCTATCTCGGCCGTGGGATCGACTATCCGATGGCGCTGGAAGGCGCGCTGAAGCTGAAGGAAATCAGCTACATCCATGCCGAGGGCTATGCTGCCGGCGAGATGAAGCACGGGCCGATCGCGCTGATCGACGAGCATGTGCCGGTGATCGTGCTGGCGCCATCGGGGCCGCTGTTTGAGAAGACGGTTTCGAACATGCAGGAGGTCCGCGCACGCGGCGGGCGCGTCGTGCTGATCTCCGACGCCGAAGGGATCGCGCAGGCAGGCGACGGCTGCCTGGCGACGATCGCCATGCCGCGCGTGCATCCGCTGATCGCCCCTCTGGTCTATGCAGTCCCGGTGCAGCTGTTGGCGTATCACGTGGCAGTCGCGAAGGGCACCGATGTCGACCAGCCGCGCAATCTGGCGAAATCGGTGACGGTGGAGTAAAACCTGGAGCCGGTCCTCTAGAGCTTCGTTCCAGCCTCCGAACTACGCGACCACGCCGACGAACTCATCGCATGCGCGCAAGGCGGGCGACGTATCACGTTCACGCGTGACGGCGCGCCGGTGGCTGAATTCGCCCCGACAGCCGCGCCTGCGACGCTTCGACCGACTAGAGACGGTATGCGAGTTTTGTCGAGCGGCTGCGGATCGCGCATCAGGAACTCGCGCGGCACCCACGCATAATCGCAAGCTTCGGAGGTATGTCACCTCCGTTTCCCGTGTGGGGGTGACCGTCAAGCATCAAGCGGTGCGCTTGTCGCTCCAGAACAGGCCCAGCTTGCTCGCAGCATCCTTGTTCATGCGCGGCACAAGGCCCCTGCACCTGAACCTCGAGCGCGCGGCGCACGTCCTCACGCACGCCCCGGCCACCCGCGATCCGTTCGACCGGATACTGGAAGTGCACTCGCCGGCCGCGCTCGCTGACTTGGGTTTGTAACGGTCGCCGGCTAGAGCGCCCTCATGAAGCTCGTCCTCTCCGCGGCGCTTGCCGCGCTTGCAGTCACCGCCGCCCATGCTGCCCCGCGCCCGCGCGTCGCCAAGGCCGCGCCCGCTGCGCCGCGCATCCGGAATGTGATCGTGATGATCTCCGACGGGGCTGGGTACAACTCGATTGAGGCCACGAGGCTTTGGACGGGCAAGCCGCTCACTGTCGATGATCCGCGCTTCCTGCGCGCGGCGATGAGCACCTATCCGCTGACGCATGGGAACGATCCGCGCCCCGGTCCCGACGGGCTGAAGCAGGATCCGCGCGCGGTCTATGACAGCGCCAGAAGCTGGGACACCGCCGCTGCACCGGCGGACTACAAATGCCCGAAAGGCTATAAGACCGGCTTCGCAGGCTACAGCTGGAATTGCGAGACCTATCCCGACAGCGCCAATACGATGTCGGCGATGATGAATGGGAATAAGTCGTACAATAATGCCATCAACACCGATGGCCGCGGCACGCCTCTAGTGTCGGCGGCTGAAGTCGCGGTCGCCGCGGGCCGCGTTGCGGGTGCCGTGACGACCGCGCAGATCAGCGACGCGACGCCGGCCGCGGGCGGAGGCGCGCACGCAGCATCACGCTACGCGCGCGTCGGCGTCGCCGACGAGATGTTCGGACGCGGGCTGCTGTCGGTGATCGGCGGCGCGGGCAATCCAGATTTTTCCGATGACGCCACGCAGCGTGATCCGGCCGAGAAGGACCGTTTCGAATGGATCGGCGCGCCGCTGTGGGCTGACCTTAAGAGCGGGCGGAATGACAGCCACCAGAACTGGCTAAAATGGACGCTGATCGACGACCGCGCACGCATCCAGGCGATTGCCGATGGCCGTGAACCCGCGCCCGACCGCCTGGCGATGATCGCCAAGGCCAAGGACGGTATCGCGCAATATCGCGGCGGGCTGAAGGCTTCGGCGACCGAGGAGCCGTTCGCGACGCCCGTGCCCGAAGCGCAGCCGACGTTGCCCGAACTCGCCCGCGCCGCGCTCGCCCGCCTGGCATCTGGCGCGAAGGGCTTCTTCCTGATGATCGAGGAATCGAACACCGACCGCGCCGCCCACGCCAACAATCTGGGCCGCGTGATCGAGGCGCGCATCAGCTTCGAGACGACGGTCAAAGCCGTGCTCGACTATGTCGACCAGCCGGGCGACGCGATCGACTGGTCCAACACGCTGCTGGTGGTGACTGCCGATCACGACCATCTGCTGACGGGGCCCGATGGTGACAAGGTGCCGTTCCAGCCCGTCAAACCCAGTCCGCATGGGGCAGGCCATCTGCCGCTCCACCAGTGGTTCTCGCACAGCCATTCGAACCAGCTTGTCCCCATCTGGGTCTATGGCGCGGGCGCCAACCAGCTGATCGCGAAAGCGACGAAGCGCGATCAATATTGCGATCCGCAGCATCGCTGCTTCGGGCGCGGCAAGTATCTGGACAACACCGATCTCGGCCGCTTCCTGCTCGCGACGCTGAAGCGCTGACGCTCAGCGCTGCTCCTGCACTAGCCGGAGGAGCGTGCCATCGGGATCGATCAGCGCGCCGACGAGGCTGCCCCAATCCTCGCGCCGGGGGCGGTGGGCGCGGGGTTGGACGACTGTGGTCTCGGGAACGCCGGCTGCGAGGATCACAGCGAAGAAGGAGCCGACGTCGTCCAGCCGCAGGCAGCATCCAAAGGCTGACGTCAGTGGATTAAGGTTCGGGTCGCGGAAGAACTCCAGCATGATCCCGCCCCGGTGCAGGATCATCCAGCCCGCGTCGCGCCACGATCTGGTGAAGCTCAGCTTGGCGTAGAAGCGCTCGGTTGCGTCGAAAGTCGCGCGCGGAGAGGTTGGGCGTGGCGTGGTCGGGCACGGCGCTTGACTGCGCTCGGCGCCCGCTGCCACGCAAGCACGGATGCGCGAAACGGACTGGATGGAGGGCGGCTGCCACTGCGGCCGGGTGCGCTTCGCGTGCGATCCGGGCGGGGTGCCCGAACTGCTCGATTGCAACTGTTCGATCTGCGCGAAGAGCGGCTTCTTGCACCTAATCGTGCCGGCGCACCGCTTCCGCTTGCTGTGCGGCAAGGTGGAGCTGACCAGCTATCGCTTCGGCACGGGCACGGCAGTGCACCTGTTCTGCCGAACCTGCGGCGTGAAAAGCTTCTATCGCCCCCGCAGCCATCCAGACGCTTTCAGTGTCAACGCTCGGTGCCTCGACACGCGGCTCGACGCGACCGTGCGCTCGTTCGATGGTCGCAACTGGGAGCAGTCGCGCACCGCTCTCGGCTGATGCTCGCAAATAGCACGATGACGCGGCTGATCCCGTCACACGCGTATGATCACCGGCAGCGCTGCCAGGAACATGATCAGACCGACTGGGGCAAACAATGCGCGCATGCCCGAACCCTCGCTCGCCTGAACGGCGCCAGACGGCCTAAACTTTAGCAAGCGGATCATGGTTCCCGGGCCGCGCTGCGACGACAGCCGCTTGGCCGCCCGGTGTGCCGTGGCGGGGCTGGCCACGCCGAGGCAGCCGATCCATAGCCCGGCCATGAGTAGATTCGATTTCGACCTGTTCGTGATCGGCGCCGGTTCGGGCGGCGTCCGCGCCGCGCGTGTCGCCGCCGCGCACGGCGCTAAAGTGGGCATCGCCGAGGAGCACAGGGTGGGCGGCACCTGCGTCATCCGCGGCTGCGTGCCCAAGAAGCTGCTTTTCTACGGCGCGAACTTCGCCGAGGACCTGGTCGACGCACGGCGTTTCGGCTGGGACGTCGGCACGCCCCGCTTCGATTGGACGACGCTGCGCGACAATGTGCTCGCCGACGTTGACCGGCTGAACCGCGCCTACACCGACACGCTCGAACACCACCAAGTCGAAATCCGCCACAGCCATGCGCGCTTAATCGATGCTCACACAATCGATGTCGGCGGCGAGCCGGTGACCGCAAAGCACGTACTGATCGCAGCGGGCGCGCGGCCAACCTTGCCCAACATCCCAGGGATCGAGCTCGCGATCACGTCGAACGAGGTGTTTCATCTTGAGGCGCTGCCGAAGTCGATCGCGATCGTCGGCACCGGCTACATCGCGAACGAATTCGCAGGGATCATGCATGAATTGGGGGTCGACGTGACGCTCGTCGCGCGCGGGAACAGCATCCTGCGCGGCTGGGATCACAGCCTACGCGAGCGCCTGCTGGCGATCTCTTTGACGAAGGGTCTGAAGTTCCGCTTCAACGCTCTCGTGCAGCGCATCGATAAGACCTCTGGGGGCATCTCGCTGCACTTCGCCGAAGGCGAGCAGCTTGAGGCCGAGATGGTGATGATCGCGGTCGGCCGCACGCCCAACACCGAGGGCCTCGACGTAGGCGCGGCGGGCGTGGAGCTCGCGCCCGACGGTTCGGTGAAGGTCGACGAAACGCTCCGGACCTCCGCCGAGGGCGTTTACGCGGTGGGCGACGTGATCAACCGCGTGCAGCTGACCCCCGTCGCCATCCGTGAGGGGCAGGCGCTTGCCGACCATCTGTTCGCGGGCAAGCCCGTCGAGCTTGATTATGGATGTGTCGCCAGCGCGGTGTTCAGCCATCCGCCGCTCGCGAGCGTCGGGCTGACCGAAAGCGAGGCGCGCAACCGGCTCGGTCCCGTCGCAGTCTACACGTCGGACTTCCGACCGATGAAGAATGTGCTCGCCGGCCGCTCGGAGCGCGCGCTCATCAAGATGATCGTCGACGAGGCCGATCGCATCGTCGGCGCGCACATGATCGGGCCCGAAGCGCCCGAGATCATGCAGTTGATCGCAGTCGCGGTGAAGGCCAAGCTGACCAAGACGCAGTTCGATCAGACGGTGGCCATCCATCCGACAATGGCCGAGGAGTGGGTGCTGATGCGGCGCTGAGCAAACGCTGGGGCAACATCATTTCCCAAACCGTTCAGTCTGCGTTTCTTTTCTCTCCCGCTTGCGTTATTCTTCGGCTGAAAGCTGGCATGACGATCAGCGAGGGAGCGATGCACAGGAACGGCGACGGCCTTCATCAATGCGCATTCGGGCGGCTCTGCTTGGGCAGCTTTGCCGCTTTCGCGCTGTGCCTGGGGCTGCTGTCGCTGCTCTGATCCGCCCGCGCGCGCGCGCGCCGAGGTGGGGGTCTTCTGCGCGTCGCCGCGTAAACACTGCATGGCCACGCTCGCCGCCCCACCATCTGCCGTCGCCGAAAATCGCTTCGGACTCGGCGCGCGCCCGGACAGCGCCCCGCCCTCCGACGGCGCAGATTGGTTGAAGGCTCAGCTGAAAAGCTTCGTGCCGAACCCGCCCGCGCTATCGCAGGGCGGCGACACGCCGACGATCATCCGGATGCTCGCCGAATATCGCAAAGCCCGGCAGCAGGCGAAACGTGCGGGCGACGAGGCGGCGCTCGCTGCGGCCAAGCAGGAAAACCCGGTCGGACCAGCCTACCGGTTGCAAGCCGCCGCGCGGCTGTCGACCGCCGTCACGACCGACACGCCGTTCGCCGAGCGGCTGGTGCATTTCTGGGCCAACCACTTCGCGGTCTCGATCGACAAGGAAGTGACGCGCGGCCTGGCCGGGTGCATGGAGTTCGAGGCGATCCGCCCGAACATGGCCAAGCATTTCGTCGAAATGTGGCTCGCCGTGATGGAGCATCCTGCGATGCTCCTCTATCTCGATCAGGCGCAGTCGATCGGGCCGGATAGCGCAGTCGCGCGGCTGGCGGCCATGCGCGGCGGCAGGACGCTCGGCCTCAACGAGAATCTCGCGCGCGAAGCCATGGAGTTGCACAGCCTCGGCGTTCGGACCGGCTACACGCAGGCGGACGTCACCGAGCTTGCGCGCGCGCTGACCGGCTGGACGGTGAGCGGCTTCGCGCGCGGCCCGGCGGCGAAGCTGTTCCAGGGCGTGCCCGACGGCAAATTCTATTTCGTCGAGGCGATGCACCAGCCGGGCGCGCGTACCGTGCTCGGCAAGAAATACCGCGACGAAGGTTCCAAGCAGGCGCTCAGCATCCTTGTCGATCTGGCGCAGCGGCCCGAGACAGCGAACCACATCGCCACCAAGCTCGCGCGCCACTTCATCGCCGACGATCCACCGCCGTCGGCGGTCAAGCGGCTGGCGCGCGTGTTTCAAGAGACGCAGGGCCACCTGCCGTCGCTCCACGCCGCGCTCGTCGACCTGCCCGAGGCGTGGGAGACGCCGATGGCGAAGTTCAAGTCGCCGTGGGACTGGTCGGTCTCGGCGCTGCGCGCGGTTGGCGCGCCCGGCGCGGACGTAAAGGCGGTCGGCGCGGTCGCCGAACTGGGCCAGCCGATCTGGCGCCCCGGTTCGCCCGCGGGCTGGGACGATACCTCACCCGCCTGGGCGGCGCCCGACGCGGTGTTGCGGCGGGTGGAGATCGCGATGCGCCTCGGCCAGCTCGCCCCGCAGACGCTCGACGCGCGCGCCTACGCACCGCGCCTGCTCGGCGCCGTGAGCGCGTCGACCGCGCGCGTCATCGCGACCGCGCCCAGCCCCGCGCAGGGCATCGCGCTCCTCCTCGCATCGCCCGAATTTCAGCGGAGGTAAGATGCACCTCTCCCGCCGTTCCCTGCTCGCAACGCTCGGCGTCGCATCCCCGCTCGTCGCTGTGCCCCGTATCGCGTTCGCACGCGCCGAGACCGATCAGCGCTTCGTGCTCATCATCCTGCGCGGGGCGATGGATGGGCTCGGCGCGGTGCCCCCGGTCGCCGACCCGCACTACCGCAGCGCGCGCGGCGAGCTGGCGCAGCAGGGGCCGGCGACGATCGATGGGATGTTCGCCTTCCATCCTGCGCTCGTCAAAACCGCGGCGATGGTGGCCGCTGGCGAGGGGCTGGTCGTCCATGCCGTAGCGTCGCCCTATCGCGACCGGAGCCATTTCGATGGGCAGAATGTCCTCGAAACCGGGGGCACTAGCCCATACGAGTATAAGGACGGCTGGCTCAACCGCCTGCTGCCGCTACTGCCCGCGGGCGCGCACGCGCTCGCCGTCGCGCCGAAAGTGCCGCCGGTACTGCGCGGGAGCGCGGGCGTCGAGAGCTACGCGCCATCGAAGCTCCCCGATCCGACGCAGGAATTTCTCGACCGAGTAGCGCTGCTGTATCGCGATGACTCGCAGCTGCACGCGCTGTGGGATCGCGCGATCGCGGCGCGCAACACCGCGCAGGGCATCGACGGCATGAAGGGCATGAGCGCGGGTGCAGGCGCCAACGCGCTGCCCGGTCTCGCGAGGATCGCCGCCGAGTTCCTGTCGCGCCCCGGTGGCGTGCGGGTGGCGGTGATGGAGGCCGACGGCTGGGACACGCATAGCGGCCAGGCCGGGCGGCTGGCGAACCAGCTGAGGCAGCTCGATGCGTGCTTCGCCGCGCTGAAAGCGGGGCTGGGTCAGGCTTGGGCGAATACGGTCGTGGTCGCTGCGACCGAGTTCGGCCGCACCGTCCAGGTGAACGGCACCGGCGGCACCGACCACGGCACCGCAAGCGCAGCGTTCGTGCTGGGCGGCGCGGTGAAGGGCGGCCATGTGCTCGCCGACTGGCCGGGGCTGGCGCAGTCGGAGCGGTTCGAGGGGCGCGACCTGAAGCCCACGGCCGATCTGCGCGCGCTACTGCTCGCCGCGTCCGCCCAGCATCTCGGCATCGACCCTACTGGCGCCGCCCGCGTCCTGTTTCCCGAAGCACCGGGGCTGAAGCCCGCTCCCGTGCTGCGCACGGGGTAAGCGACCTAGCTCCTCCGAACACCCGGTCATGCCCGCAAAAGCGGGTATCCGACGACCCACGCGAGGCTTGCGTGTCGAGGTCATGCCCCTGGTGCCGCAGGGTGAAGGCGCTCATGAAACGCTGCGCCGGTCGCTTGACGTTTACGTCAACGTAAGGCATAACAGTGGGGATGGCTTCCGCTGCCCGACTTGCCTTGCCGTATGAGGCCGCTCCGCCCGACACGGCCGAGCATTGGTCGATCGCCGAGCTGGCGCAGGCGTTCGCGGTGACGCCGCGCACCATCCGCTTCTACGAGGGTGAGGGGCTGTTGACACCCACGCGAGCGGGCCAGCAGCGCATCTATTCAAAGGCCGATCGCGCGCGGCTCGCCTGGATCTGCCGGGGGCGCAAGCTGGGCTTCAGCCTCGCCGAAATCCGCGAAATGCTGTCGCTCTATGATGTGGGTGATGGTCGCCAGACGCAGAAGCGCGTCACGCTCGCAAAATGCCGCGAGCGGCTGGAACAGCTCTACGCCCAGCGCGCCGACCTCGATGCGACGATCAGCGAACTGGAGACATTCGTTGCGACATTGGAAGGCCGCAAGGCTGCCTGACATATTTTTGAGGAGGATCTGATGCCCACCTACGCCGCGCCGGTTAAGGACACGCGCTTCGTTCTCAACCACATCGTCGGGCTCGACCGGCTATCGAACGTGCCGGGCTTCCAGAACGCCACGCCCGACCTGGTTGATGCCGTGCTGGAGGCGGGAGGCACCTTCGCGGCCGAGGTTTTGCAGCCGCTGAACCAGGTGGGCGACCGCGAGGGCGCACAGCGCCAGCCGGATGGATCGGTGCGGATGCCGACCGGCTTCAAGGACGCGTACGAGAAGTACAAGGAAGGCGGCTGGCCGACTCTCACCGGGCCGGAGGAGTATGGCGGGCAGGAACTGCCGCTCGTCGTCGGCACCGCCGTCAGCGAGTATCTGATGAGCGCTAACCTGGGCTTCTCGCTGACGGTCATGCTGACCGAGGGCTGCATCGCCGCGCTCGAGCTTGAGGGCAGCGACGAGCAGAAGGCGATGTATCTCCCCAAGCTGGTCAGCGGCGAGTGGTCGGGCACGATGAACCTGACCGAAGCGCATGCGGGCACCGACCTCGGCCTGATCCGCACCAAGGCCGAGCCGAACGGAGACGGCAGCTACTCGATCACTGGCCAGAAGATTTTCATCACCGGCGGGGAGCATGATCTCTCCGAGAATATCATCCATCTGGTGCTTGCGAAGATCCCTGGCGATCCGGACAATGTTAAGGGCATCAGCCTTTTCGTTGTGCCGAAATATATTCTCGACGAGAACGGCAAACCGGGGACACGCAACAGCGTCACCTGCGGCTCGATTGAGCACAAGATGGGCATCAACGCCTCGCCAACCTGCGTGCTGAACTATGACGGCGCCAAGGGCTGGCTGGTCGGGGAGCGCACCAAGGGCCTCCGCGCGATGTTCATCATGATGAACGCAGCTCGCCTTGGCGTTGGCGTCCAGGGGCTGGCGATGAGCGAGGTCGCCTACCAGAACGCCGTCGCCTACGCGAAGGACCGCCGCCAGGGCCGCGCCTTGGTGCGCAACAAAGAGATCGCGGACGCAGCCGATCCGATCATCGTCCACCCGGACGTGCGCCGGATGCTGATGGACATGCGGGCGTTCACCGAAGGCTCGCGCGCTCTGGCGCTGTGGACGGCGCTTCAGGTCGACCTCAGCCGCAAGAGCGAGGACGCCACCGAGAAGCAGGCCGCGAGCGACCTCAATGCGCTGCTCACCCCGGTCGTGAAGGGTTACCTGACCGACCTGGGGCTCCAGATCACCGTGACCGCGCAGCAGGTTTATGGCGGCCACGGCTACGTCAAGGAATGGGGGATGGAGCAGTTTGTCCGCGACGCTCGTATCGCCCAGATCTACGAGGGCACGAACGGCATCCAGGCGATGGACCTCGTCGGCCGCAAGCTGCCGATGGATGGCGGGCGCGCGGTCCGGCTGTTCTTCGATCGTGTCACCCGCGACATCGCCGAGGCCAAGGGCCACGAGCGGCTCGCGCCGCTGGCGGACGCGCTGGAGAAGGCGCTGGGCCACCTGCAGGCCTCGACTCTGTGGTTCGTACAGAACGCGATGACCAACCCGGACAATGCCGGCGCGGGCGCGGTCTCCTACATGAATCTGATGGGTGTGACCGCGCTCGGCTGGATGTGGCTGCTGATGGCCAAGGGCGCTCAGGAGGATCTGGCGAACGGCGCCGCCGACAAGTCGTTCGCCGAGGCGAAGCTGATCACCGCGAAGTATTTTGCCGAGCGGATGCTGCCGGAGGCGTCCACCTATCGACGCCGCATTGAGGCCGGTTCCGCGACGCTGATGGCGCTGCCGGTCGAGGCGTTCTAAGGCGCCGTACAGAGCAACACACGGCCTGCCATCGCCGGCGCAGGTCGGGCAGCCGAGCCGTCCACGGGATCCTTGTCCCCGATCGGTTCGCCAGTTCCCGGCTTGCGCCCGGATGACCAGCCCAGGGGAGATCCGAGCACATGACCGACGCGTATATCTACGACGCAGTCCGCACTCCGCGGGGACGCGGCAAGCCCGATGGTGCGCTTCATGAGGTGCCGCCCGTCCGCCTCGCCACCACGGTGCTGGAAGCGATCCGCGACCGGAACAACTTGGACACTAGCCTTGTAGACGACGTGGTGCTTGGCATTCTGTCGCCGGTGGCCGAGCAGGGTTCGTGTCTGCCGCGCATCGCCGCGCTGCAGGCGGGCTACAGCGAGAGCGTGCCGGGCGTGCAGGTGCAGCGCTTCTGCGCCTCTGGGCTGGAGTCGGTGAACATCGGCGCGGGCAAGATCGCCAGCGGCGAAGCGGACATGATCGTCGCCGGCGGCGTCGAATCGATGAGCCGCATCGCGATGGGATCAGACGGTGGAGCGTGGCCGATGGACCCCGAGATCGCGTGGACGACATATTTCGTACCGCAGGGCATCTCCGCCGACCTGATCGCCACCAAATACGGCTTCAGCCGCGACGACGTCGACGCATTCGCAGTCGAATCGCAGCAGCGCGCGGCCCGCGCCTGGGCGGAGGGCCGCTTTGCCAGGTCGATCGTGCCGGTGAAGGACGTGCTGGGGGAAACGCTGCTCGACCGCGACGAGCAGATGCGCCCCGACACCAACATGCAGTCGCTGGGCGCGCTGAAGCCTTCGTTCGAAGCCATGGGCGAGCAGATGCCCGGCTTCGACGCGGTTGCGATCATGAAATACCCGGAGCTTGAGCGCATCAATCACGTCCACCATGCCGGGAATTCCAGCGGCATCGTCGATGGCGCGTCGGCGGTGCTGCTGGGCAGCGAGGAAGCGGGCGCGAAGGCGGGCCTGAAGCCGCGCGCACGCATCCGCGCGTCAGCCTCGATCGGTAGCGAGCCGACGATGATGCTGACCGGGCCCGAGTTCGTCACCGCCAAGGTGCTGAAGCGCGCGGGGATGGAGCCCAAGGACATCGATCTCTGGGAGCTCAATGAAGCGTTCGCGAGCGTCGTGCTGCGCTATCGGCAGGCCTGGGACCTCGATCCGTCGATTCTGAACGTCAATGGCGGCGCGATCGCGATGGGCCATCCGATCGGCGCGACCGGCGGCATGATCCTCGGAACCGCGCTCGACGAACTCGAGCGCACCGGCAAGCAGACCGCGCTGGTGCTGCTGTGCATCGGCGCAGGCATGGGGACCGCGGCGATCATCGAGCGGGTGTGAGCCTCCCGCCCACCCAGCGTCACCCTGACCGTGTTTCAGGGTCCCGCTTCCGCGCGCTACCGTGCGGGCGGCCCCAGGAAGCGTTACGGGTAGAAGCTGCTGGTTTGGTTCTAGTCAGACAATACGATGGAAAGCGCCGCCAGCCGCGAGAAGCAGCTGAAGCGCTGGCACCGCAACTGGAAGATCAACCTCGTCTAGGCAAGCAATCCCGATCGGCGAGATTTGGCCGAGGACTTTGGATTCGCACCGCACTCGCGAAGCACTTCAGATATGGAATTATCACCCTAAACCTGTTTCAGGGTCTCGCTACTTGCCGACCTCTTGGCGGCGCGACTCAAGCGGGATGTTGAAACACGTTCCGCATGACGGGGCAGGCAATCACGAGGGAGTACTACCCAATGACCGAAGCCATCCACATCACCGTCGATGCCGACGGCGTCGCCATGCTCACCATCGACGTGCGCGGGCAGTCGATGAACGTCGCGACGCCGGCGTTCTACACAGAGTTCCACGCCGCGCTGGACCGGATCGTCTCCGACGAGACCATCAAGGGCGCGGTCATCCACTCGGGCAAGGCGTCCGGGTTCATGGGCGGCGCGGACCTGAAGTCGATGGCCACGATGCTGGGCGAGCGCGATGAGGGCAAGTCGCGCTCAGCCAGTATCTACAGCCGCGCCAAAACGCTCAGCGCGCTCTACCGGCGCGTCGAAACGATCGGCAAGCCGGTGGCCATCGCAGTCGACGGAGTCGCGATGGGCGGCGGGTTCGAGCTAGTCATGAGCTGCCACTATCGCGTCGCGAGCGACAGCCCGAAGACCAAGTTCGGCCTGCCCGAAGTGATGGTCGGCCTGCTGCCCGGCGCGGGCGGCTGCCAGCGGTTGCCGCGGCTTATGGGCATCCAGGCGGCGCTTCCCTACCTGCTTCAGGGCAAGACGATGTCCGCCGCGGAGGCGAAGCAGTTTGGCGTGATCCACGAGGTCGCGCCCGCAGCCGATATCATCGATACAGCGCGCCACTGGGTGCTGGCCAACCCCGGCGTCAAGCAGAACCCGTGGGACGTGAAGGGCTTCAAGCTCCCCGGCGGCGCGGGAATGTTCAACCCTGGATTCGTCCAGACCTTCATGGGCGCGAACGCGATGGTCCAGAAGGAATCGTGGCGCAATTACAACGCAGTGAAGGCGATCCTGCAGGCCGTCTATGAAGGCAGCCAGCTGCCCATCGACAAGGCGCTGGACGTGGAAGTGAAGTATTTCACCACGCTTTTCACCGCCCCGCAGGCGGCGAACATGATCCGCACCCTGTTCATCAACAAGCAGGCGGCCGATAAGGGCGCACGGCGTCCTGCCAGCCTGCCGCCGATGCCGACGCAAAAGCTTGCGATGGTCGGCGCAGGGCTGATGGGCAGCGGCATTGCGATGGTGTCGGCACAGGCGGGGATCGACGTCGTCCTGCTAGACCGCGACGAGGAAAGCGCGGCCAAAGGCAAGGCCTATACCGAAGAGCGGCTCGCCAAGCGCCGCACCGCGCCCGAAAAAATGGCGCAGGTGCTTGGCCGTATCACGCCGACGACGGACTATGCCGCGCTGGCTGGATCGGATCTGATTATCGAGGCGGTGTTCGAGGATCCCGCGCTGAAGCGCGAGGTGACCGCCAAGATCGAAGCAGTCGTCGGGCCGGACACCATGTACGGATCAAATACCTCGACGCTGCCGATCACCGGGTTGCAGGCGAACTGGAGCAAGCCGGAGAACTTCATCGGTATCCATTTCTTCTCACCCGTTGAAAAGATGCAGCTGGTCGAGATCATTGTGGGCAAGAACACCGGAGACGCGGCGATCGCCAAGGCGCTCGATTATGTCCGCCAAATCGGCAAGACGCCGATCGTCGTCAACGACAGGCGCGGCTTCTACACCAGCCGCTGCTTCGCGACCTATGTGCAGGAGGGCATGACGCTGCTGGCCGAGGGTGTCACGCCCGCCCTCATCGAGAATAGCGGGCGGCTGGCGGGTATGCCCGTCGGCCCGCTCGCGGTGGGCGACGAGGTGGCGATCGACCTGATGGGCCGGATCGGAGCGTCAATGGCTGCCGAGGTGCCGGGCTATCAGCCGACGGTGGCGGACGGTGTGGTTGCGAAGATGCTGGAAAACGACCGCAAGGGCCGCAAGAACAGCAAGGGTTTCTACACCTACCCGGCGGAAAAGGGCTCGAAGAAGCGACTGTGGGAGGGTTTGGCCGACCTGTTCCCGCGTAGCGCTGCCCAGCCGACGACCGAGGAGGTGCAGGAGCGGCTCATCAAGCGGCAGGTCGTCGAATGCGTTCGCTGCATGGAGGAGGGGGTGCTGGTGACGCCGGCCGACGGCGACTTGGGCGCGATTTTCGGCTGGGGCTTCGCTCCGTTCACCGGCGGGCCGTTCAGCTTGGTCGACACAATGGGCGCGGCGCACTTTGTCGATCATCTGCACCGGCTGGCGGACAAGCACGGCGAGCGCTTTGCCCCGCCGCAACTGCTGATCGACATGGCCCGGACCGGCCGCACCTTCTACGCGGACTCGGTCGCGCGCGCGGCGGCGTAAACTCCAGAGTTTCTGCCAGATCGGGGCGCGGCAGCCTTCGCTGTCGCCCCTTCGTCGCCTTCGCAAGAACGTTGCGCGGCTGGCGTAAACGCTCGCCGCATTCCATGCTCGCCGCGATGAGGGTTGGGTGAGGCTGGAGCGGATCGCGTCCTATGGCGACTGGCGGGCGCTCGCCCGCGCGCGACTGCCGCATCTGTTGTTCGAATATATCGACGGCGGCAGCTATGCCGAACAGACGATCCGGGCCAATGCTGACGATCTCGCGCGGCTGATGATCGACCAGCGCGTGCTGACCGGCCACGGCGAGCCGTCGCTGGCGACGAACGTTGCGGGGCAGAAGCTGTCGATGCCGCTGCTGATCGCGCCGGTCGGCTTCCAGGGCATGTTTGCCCGCCGCGGCGAGGTGCAGGGCGCTAGGGCTGCGGCGAACGCGGGCGTGCCCTACTGCCTGTCGACTCTGTCGATCTGCCCGATCGAGGAAGTCGCAGCCGCCGCGCCACCGCCGTGGTTTCAGCTCTACGTGACCAGGGACCGCGGCTTTGTGCGGGATATGATTGCCCGCGCGCACGCCGCCGGCTGCCCGGCGCTGCTGCTGACCGTCGACCTCCCGGTCGCGGGCGCGCGCTACCGCGACTGGCGATCGGGCTTCGCGCACCCGCATGGTTGGGCGGGGCGGGCGCGGCAGGCGCTCGATGCCGGGCGGCGGCTCGGCTGGATGCAGCAGGTCTATTTCGGCGGCCGACCGCACAGCTTCGGCAACCTCTCCGGCGTGCTGCCCAGCCAGGCGAGCTTCGCCGAGGCATGGGGCTGGACGCAGGCCAATTTCGACCCGGCGATCGGCTGGCGCGATCTGGAGGCCGTGCGCGCGGCTTGGCATGGGCCGCTGTTCGTGAAAGGCGTGCTCCACCCCGACGACGCTCGCGAGGCGGGGCGGTGCGGCGCAGACGGCATCATCATTTCCAACCACGGCGGTCGCCAGCTCGATGGCGCGCCATCGACGATCAGAGCACTGTCAGCCATCGCCGACGCGGTCGGGTCTGAGCTTGAGCTGCTGTTCGACGGCGGAGTCCGCTCGGGGCTCGATCTGCTGAAGGCGCTGAAGCTTGGCGCGCGCGCGGTGCTGATCGGTAAGCTCTACGCCTTCGCGCTGGCGTCGGCTGGCGAGGCGGGGGTGGCGCGGATGCTGTCGATCCTGCGCGCCGAACTGCGCACGGCGATGATTCTGGCCGGCGAGCCCGACGCTGGCTCGACCGCCAAACGTCGCAGCTAGGCGGGCCGCATCGCCCAGCGCGTGGTAGCCGCCATCGCTGCGGCGCCGGCAGTCAGCAGCGGCCGCGCCGACAGCGGCACGCCAAGCCCGTGCATCCGCCGCGCCCAGCGGGGCAGCATCGCGATCGCCGCCGAGAAGGTCAGCGCCTGCACCGGTGCGTAGATCAGAGCGGGCGGCTTCTGGCCCAACAGCGCGCGCGCCGCAGCGGTGGTCCGCGCATCATGCGCCAGTTGCGGGCGGAAGCCATCGATCACGCGCGAGAGCGCCGCGCGAGTGACGGGTACCGGATCGGCTCCGAGCGCGCGGGCGATGACGCCGATTTCTGCGAGATAGCGGTCTTGCTGAGCGCCCGGCATCAGCGGATCGCGATAGCGCCGGAAGCTTTCAAGGAAGCACCACGCCTCAGCGGCGTGCACCCACGCGAGCAGCGCGGGATCGTCGGCGCGATACTGGCCGCCCTGCGGCGTGCGCCCGCGCACCTTGGCGTGGATCGCTCGCACCTGGCCGATTGCCGCCTCGGCCTGCGCGCGGCTGCCATAGGTTGTCTCGGCGATGAACGCGCTCGTCCGGCGCAGGCGGCCGCGCATGTCATGGCGGAAACGCGAATGCTCCCACACGCCCAGCAGCGCAACCGGGTGGAGCATCTGCATCAGCAGCGCAGCGGTGCCGCCGATCATCATCGTGGTAACGTCGCCGTGGACACGCCAGATCGCCGAGCCGGGGCCGAACAGCCCGGTGTCTGCTCGGTCGATGGTGACGCCGCGGCCGTCCGCGTCGGCGAACGTGGCGCGGACCTGAGCCGCGACGGCGCGGCGGATGGGATTAAGCGGGTGCGCCATGTGCGCGCTGAACGTGCGCGCTTGGGGGCCGGGTGCCAGGCACCGCGTGGGTGCGGCGTTATCGCCCGGCCGGGACGGGGCTAGGCCGCGGGCGCCCGGGCTTGTAGGGCAGGCGCGTTCCGATGAGATTGCTGCTCCGCTCCGCGGCCGTGCTGATGGCGGCGCTGCTGCTCTTGTGCGGTTATGGCTACAGCGAGGCGGTCCGCGCGCCGCGCGTGGTGCGCTACCGTGTCGTCACCCCGATGTGGACCGAGCCGCCGATCCGCATCGCGCTCGTCTCGGACACGCACGTGATCGGGCCGGATATGCCGCCCGAACGGCTGCGCGCGGTGGTCGCCCAGGTGAACGCGCTGAAGCCCGATCTCATCCTGTTGGCAGGCGACTATGTCTCGCGCCGCGTGGTCTCGACGCGGCTTTACGGAGCGGCCGACGCGATCGAGCCATTCGCCGGGCTGCGCGCGCCGCTCGGCGTATACGCGGTCTACGGCAACCACGATTTCCGGGACGTGCCGCAGCGCGACGTGGCGGGCGCCTTCGCGCGCGCCCACGTCCCGCTGATCCGCAACCGCGCGGTGCGCGTGGGCGGCTTCTGGATCGCGGGCCTTGACGATCCGGAGGGTGGCTACCGCGACCCCGCCGACGCACTGCGCGCGGTTCCGCCCGGAGCGCCGGTTCTGTTCCTGGTGCACAATCCCGATCTCTGGGCGCGCACGCCGGGCCGCGTGGCGATCACCTTCGCGGGCCACACGCACGGCGGGCAGGTGGTGCTGCCGCTGATCGGCCCCGGTCCGATGCCTGTCCGGCACCGCGAGTGGGCCCGCGGCGTCTTCACCCGCGGCGACCAGCGGCTGGTGGTGACCAGCGGCGTCGGAGCAAGCGGCTTCCCCGTCCGCCTCGGCGTGCCGCCCGAGTTCGCGCTGATCGAGCTTAGCGGGCGGCCGCAGGCGGGAGTGCCGCCGCCCGGGATGTCAGATCGCGTGACAGATCGCAGGTGAGCGCTCCGCCCTTCGCGCGGATGGCGACGATGTCGCCGACGCCGTCGATATTGCGGGAGATCGCAACCGCCCCGCCCAGCAGCACCTCGTCGGCGACCACGACTGCGACCGGTCGCCCGGATGGTGCGCCCGCTCGAACAACTGGTCGCGCGCGGTGAAGCCGGCGACGATCGCGCCGCCCTTCAGTCCGGCCATCTCATCAGGAGCGAACAGGCCCGCCCGCGAGGGACCCGATTACTCGACCGGCAGAAAATCGGGCACGCTGAGATAGCGTTCGCCCGTGTCGTAGTTGAAGCCCAGCACGCGTGCGTTCTCGGGCAGTTCGGCGAGCTTCTGGCGGATGGCGGCGAGCGTTGCGCCCGATGAGATGCCGACCAGCATGCCCTCCTCGCGCGCGGCGCGGCGAGCCATCTCCTTGGCGTCGTCGGGCGCGACCTGGATCACGCCGTCGATCTGATCGCCATGATAGTTGCCCGGCACGAACCCCGCGCCGATCCCCTGGATCGGGTGCGGACCCGGCTGGCCGCCGCTCAGCACCGGCGACAGGGTCGGCTCCACCGCGAACACCTTCAGGCTCGGCCAGAGCGGCTTCAGCACCTCGGCACAGGCGGAGATATGCCCGCCGGTGCCGACTCCTGTGACGATCATGTCGACAGGGCTGTCCGCGAAATCGCGCAGAATCTCCTGCGCGGTTGTCCGGTGGTGCACGTCGACATTGGCCGGGTTGATGAACTGCTGCGGGATCCACGCGCCGGGGATGGTCTCGGCAAGCTCCTGCGCCTTGGCGATCGCCGCCTTCATGCCGCCCTCGCGCGGGGTCAGCTCGAAGCTCGCGCCATAAGCGAGCATCAGTCGGCGGCGCTCGACCGACATGCTTTCGGGCATGACCAGGATCAGCCGGTAGCCCTTGACCGCTGCGACCAGCGCGAGACCGACACCGGTATTGCCGCTCGTCGGCTCGATGATGGTGCCGCCGGGTTGCAGCCTGCCCTCGCGCTCCGCGGCTTCGACCATCGCCAGCGCGATGCGGTCCTTGATCGAGCCGCCGGGGTTGGACCGCTCTGACTTCACCCAAACCTCGCGGCCGGGGAACAGCCGGTGCAGGCGGATGTGCGGCGTATCGCCGATCGTTTCCAAGATCGTGTTGGCTCGCATGGGTTGCTCCCCGAGAATGAGGTCGGCCGGGACGCTAAGCCGCGTCCGGCAAGCGGTCCAGCCGATCGGCGAGGCGCAGCGCCGGGAACCAGCGTGCCCACAGCGCCGCGACGATGACCGCGCCCATGCCGCCGGCGATAACCGCAGCGACCGGGCCGAGCAGCGCCGCCAGCACGCCGCTCTCGAACTCGCCCAGCTCGTTCGATGCGCCGACGAACAGCGAGCTGACCGCTGACACGCGGCCGCGCATTCCATCGGGCGTGTGCAGCTGGATGAGCGTCGAGCGGACGTTGACGCTCACCATGTCCGCCGCGCCGGTCAGCGCGAGCGCGGCGCACGACAGCCAGAGGTCGCGCGACAAGCCGAAGACGACCGTGCCGACGCCGAACAGCGCCACCGCCCAGAACATCTTCGCGCCCGCGCGCCGCCCAAGCGAGCGGCGCGTCAGCCACAGCGCGGTCGCGCCTGCTCCAACCGCAGGGGCAGCGCGCAGGATTCCCAGCCCCTCCGGCCCGGCGTGGAGGATGTCGCGCGAATAGACCGGCAACAGTGCCGTCGCGCCCCCGAGGATCACCGCGAACAGATCGAGGCTGATCGCGCCGAACACGATGTCGTTGCGGCGCACATACGACAGGCCCGCACGGATTTCCGCCACCGCCGAGCGCCCGCTCGGCACGGACCGCGTCACGGGTCCGACGGCGAGCATCGCTGTGAAAGCGATGACGAGCGCCACCGCCGCTACGGCGTAGGGTGCGCTGGGGCTAATCGCGTAGAGCAGCCCGCCCGCAGGCGGCCCCGCGATGGCACCGGTCTGCCAGCCGACGCTGTTGAGCGCGATGGCGCGTGGCAGCAGCGCTGGCGGCACCAGGTTGGGCGCAAGCGCTGACAGCGCGGGCGAAGCGAACGCGCGGCCCACGCCCAGCAGCCCCGCGACCGCGAACAGCGCGGGCAGGCTCTCGGCGCGCCGCCACGCCAGCGCAGCGAGCGCAAGCGCGCAGATCAGCTCCACCACCAGCGAGGCGCGCACGATATGGCGTCGGTCCGCGCGGTCGGCAGCATAGCCAACGAGCGGCGTCAGCAGCACCACCGGCAGGAACTGCGCCAGCCCCACCATCCCCAGCACGAACGCCGCGCGCGAAGTGCCCATGCTGAGCCGCGCCGTATCGTACACCTGCCAGCCGATCACGACGACCAGCAGCATTTGCGCGAAGGTGCCGCTGAGCTTGGCCGCCCAGAACCGGCGGAAATCGGGATAAGCGAACGGGCCGCGCGGCAGCGGGCGCTCGGGGAGAGCGGGCACGGCCGACCGTTTAGCCGAGCGCAGCCGCCGCGCCAACCGCAGTCGGCTCGCTGCTGCTGTGGAAATAATCGTTCCGCGCACGGCTGTGCCGAACAGGATGCGTTCCCACATCGGTTATCGAAATCATTTGGTTAGGGTTAAGCACCAAATCCGCTTGGTCAAACGCGGCGCGGAAAGGTGCAGCAAGCGGAACTGCCAGCTTACGCCCATTTCTGATTGGAACGCTGGCCCTGGCGATGGCTCCCGTCTTCCCGCAGCGGCGCAGAGCGCGGGCGAAAGGCAGTTGATTGCGATCGAGAATCGCTGGGCGACGACGCCGGTTCCAAAGACCGTAAAGGCGCTGGAGGGCATTATGGCGCCCGATTTCACCTCGCAGGGCGAGGGGCCCGTTCTGAACGGCAGCCCCAGGCTTAGGTTTTCAGGTCGAACGGCGTGAAGCTGGTGCCGGTATCGAAGACGTCGACCCCTTCGCTGCGCTTCAGCCGGCCGACGACCCAGTAGGTGACGGGAGTGAGGAACACCTCCCAGCCCACCTTGCCGAGGTAGTTCACCAGCATGATGTTCAGCACCAGCCTGTTGTCCCACACGCCGTAGAACGCGAGCGGGTAGAAGATGAGCGTGTCGACGCCCTGGCCGCAGATCGTCGAGCCGATGGTGCGTGTCCACAGTTTGCGCCCTGCGGTCAACACCTTCATGCGCGCGAGCACATAGGCGTTGGCGAACTCGCCCGCCCAGAAGGCGGCGATGGATGCGAAGAAGATGCGCGGCACCTGGCCGAACACGGCTTCCAGCGCGGGCTGGTTGGTGAAGCGCGGCGCGGGCGGCATCTTGACCACCGCCCAGCTCATGAACGCGATGAACAGCGATGCGCCGAACCCCGCCCAGACGACGCGGCGCGCGCGTGCGTAGCCATAGACTTCGGTGAGCACGTCGCCCAGGATGTAGCTGACCGGGAAGAACAAAATGCCCGCGCCGAACTCGACCGGCCCCAGGCGACCGAGCGGGCCGAGATCGAACGTGCCGAGCGTCGCGGCCTTGGATGCGCCGATCACGTTCGATCCGATGAGGATCGTCACGAACGCCGCCATGCAGAAATCGTAATATTTGAACTCGCGGCCCGAGAGCTGCGAGGCTTCGACCGCGCGGATGCCGGATGGCTCTGCGACGAGCGCCGGGGAGGCTAGCACCGGGCGCCCCCAAGGGTTGCGAACGTCGCCCGCCGTTCAGCACGCTCGGCAAGGGTAGGAGACGAGCAGGGCGAACAGCGGCGCGCAGCGGGGCAGGGCGGCGGAAAGGCGGGGGAGCGGTCCACCGGCGTTATCAGCCAGCCAACATCCTCCATTGCAAGGCCGAGTTGCCCGCGCGGCGTCAGCGCGCGGCCCCGGTGGCGCGCGTTCGGTTTCTGTTCCATATGCGGCGCGTGACCCGCTCCGGTCCCCTCCGCTGGCTGTATCTCGATCTCAACAGCTATTTCGCGAGCGTCGAGCAGCAGGAACAGCCGCATCTGCGGGGGCGGCCGATCGCGGTTGCGCCGGTGGAGGCGCCATCGGGCACGATCATCGCTGCGAGCTATGAGGCCAAGGCCTACGGCGTGAAGACCGGCCAGCGCGTGCGCGAGGCGAAGGCGCTGTGCCCCGGCCTGATCCTCACGCCCGCGCGCCACGATCTCTACGTCGCCTATCACGAGCGCGTGCTCGCCGAGGTCTGGCGGCACCTGCCCGTCCACAGCGTCTGCTCGATCGACGAGGTCGCGTGCCGTCTGCTCGATAACGAGAACGCGCCGGAGATTGCCGCCGCTCTCGGTCGGCGTATCAAGGCGGGCATCCGCGAGACCGTTGGCGATCAGCTCAAATGCAGCGTCGGCATCGCGCCCAACCGGCTGGTCGCAAAGATCGCGTGCGATATGGAGAAGCCTGACGGGCTGACCGTCATCACCGCGGCCGAGCTGCCGCAGCGGCTGTTCTGTCTGTCCTTGCGCGACATCCCCGGTGTCGGCCCGCGCATGGAGGCGCGCCTCCATGCGCACGGGATCCGTTCGATCGCCGAGCTGGTCGCGCGCGCTCCGGGCGAGGCGGGGGCGGCGTGGGGCGCGGTGCTGGGCGACCGGCTATGGCACCGGCTGCACGGTGCCGATTTCGCCGATGCGGACCAGAAATCGAAGTCGATCGGCCATAGTCACGTGCTCGCGCCGCAGAAACGCGACACGGAGACGGTGCGGCTGGTGGCGCGGCGGCTGCTGCTGAAGGCGGCGGCGCGCGTGCGGCGCGGCGGCTGGGTGGCGCGGCGGCTGAGCCTGTCGGCGCGGCTGGAAAGCGGCGGCGACTGGCGGCGCGAGCTGCGCGTGGCGCCCACTGCCGACAGCTTCGCGCTGGTTGCAGAGCTCGACCGGCTGTGGCCTGAGCTGGTGGTGGCTCTGAACGAGCGGCGCTTGGTGGTGCGGACCATCGGCGTGACGCTGAGCGATTTGCGGCTGGCGGAGGGCGACCAGCCGAGCCTGTTTGCGGCCGACGGCGGCGCGCTTGGGCGCGCGGCGCGGACGCCCAAGCTCTCCGCCGCGATCGACCGGGTGAACGCGCGTTTCGGGCGCAATGCGGTAACGCTCGGGCCGCTGGTCGGCGGGCGCGCCGACCATGTGGGCGCCAAGATCGCGTTCAACCGCATACCAGACGCGACGGAGTTCAACGAGTAGCTGCTCGGTCGACGCCGCTTCGCGCCCGATTGGTCCGGAGCGGAGCGGATCGGCTCCAGGCGCGCCGGCTCGGGCCGTTCCTGTCCTCGCGGCGCCGGTGCCGCGTGGGCGGGAGCTTCGGTGCACGCGGTGCTGCGCGGGTGGTTGGCGGTGCTGTGGGTCGCGCTGGCAGTGGTGCCTGCGTGCGCCGAGCCAACGCTCCAGCCAGCGCGTGCCGAGCTGGGGACGCGGGTGTCCGGCGGAGGGGCAGGCGGGACCGGGCCGGTGCTGCGCGCCAGGACCATAGGCTGGCCCGAGCTTGAGGCGTGGGCCGACCCGGGCGCGGTTCGTGCGGCGCTTGCGGACGCGGTCGCGCTCGCGCCGGAGCGCGACGTAGCGGACGCGTCGGTCGACGAGGCGGACGCTGCGGCGCGGGCCACGGCCGCGGCGCTGAGGCCGCGCGCCGAGCTGCAAATTGCGGGGCAGGCCGTCATCTCGCGGCGCTTCAGCGGCGACCTCGCGACGATCCTCGAACGCTCGCGGCCGGATGCGCGGCTCGACGCAGCGCTGTCGGTCGATCAGCTGCTGACCGATTTCGGAGCGAGCGCCGCGCGGTTGCGTGCGGCGCGCCTGCGCAGCTGCGCGCGCGAGGCCGAGGCTGAGGCGATGCGCGCCGACACCGTCCTGCGCGCGGGCGCAGCGTGGATCGAGCTGGCAGCCGCACGCCAGTCGCTGGGTGTGGCAGAGGCTGGTCGCGGGCGACTGCGCGCGCTGCGCGCCCGCGCGATTGAGCGCGAGCGTCTGGGACTGGGCACGATGCTGGACATCGCGCGCATCGACGCTGCGCTAGCCGAGATCGACACCGAAGCCGCGCGCGCGCGCCAAGCCGCAACGGTGGGGGCTGAACGGTTTCGGCGCACGTTCGGCCGAACGGCGCCTGCGGGGCTTGCGCAGCTACCGCCCGGTTTGTGGGGCGGGCTGTCGCCTGGCGGCGGGCAACCTGGCGCGGCCTTTGAAGCTGCGTCGCGCGTTCCGCGCGGCGAGAGCGAGCGCCCTCCAGCGACCGCAGGCCCGTCTGGTGCAAGCGGCCGGCCGATCGGCGTCGGCCCAGCGCCGTCCGACGTGGAGAAGCTGCCCGCCGTCCGCGCCGTCCGGGCCGACGCCGAGGCTGCCGCGCGCGAGGCGCGGGCGGCGCGGGCCGATCGGCTGCCGCGTGTCACGCTCGGCGTCGACGCTGCCAAATACAGCCTGGGCCGGGACGTAGTCGACCACGACATCCGTGCGCGCGTGGCGCTGAACTGGCGCTTCGGCGGCGGCCTCGACGCGCGCGCCGACGCAGCCGCAGCGCGCTCCGCCCGCGCCGACGCGGTGCTGCGCGCGGTGACCGCCGACGCCGAGCGCGACTTGGCTCTCGCGGCCGACGCCGCCGCCGCCCGCAAGGCCGAGCTGCCGCTGGTGCGCGGCGCCTACGCGGCAGCGCTGAAGCTGCGCGCGCTGGAGGCGGCGCGCGTCGAGCTCCTCAGCGGCAGTGTCGTCGACCTGGTCCACGCCGAGCTCGCACTGACCCGCGCCGCGCTGGAGCTGGTCGCAGCCCTCGCGGCCGTCCCGCTCGCCGAGCTGCGGCTGGCAGCAGCTGCGGGCACGCTCGCAGCGTCGATCAACGGGGCGTGACGATGCGTGACTGGCTCGTGCGGTTTTGGTCGCGCAGCGGCGACGCGACGGGAGGCGGGCCGGGTCGGGCCGCACCCGGCGCTCGCGGGATCGAGCAACGGGCGGGATGCTCGCGCGCGAGCGGCTGCGTGCCTGCAGTCGGTGGCGACGGAAGGAAGCCCCCGCGCGAGCGATCCTTTGGCGGCGTGGCCGCTCCGCGGGCAGCGCTGCGGCCGCACCGAGGAGTGACGCCATGAGCTTGGGAGCCATGTGGGAGCCTTTGCTGCGCGGCCTGACCGCGGCAGACGCGCGGCGGCTGGTCGCGCCGCTGGTCGCGCAGACCCTGCTGCTGCAACTGCTGGGCGTGGCGGCGCCGGTCTTTTCGCTGGTGGCGTTCGATGTGCTGGTCCCGGCGGGCGCGCAGGCGACGCTCGCGGCGGCCGCTGCGCTGCTCGTGCTGGCGCTCGTGGCCGAGGCGCAGCTGCGCCGCACCCGCGCGCAGCGGATCGAATACGCCGCTGCCGTCGTCGACCTCCGCGGCCTGCGCGCCGCGGCGGGCGCGGGCGCGGGCGAGTGGCCCGGCGCGCCGCTCACCGGTGGTCTGCGCGAGGGAATCGGCGGAGGGAGCACGGAACCCGCCATGGCGCCGGCGGAATTCGGCGGTCCGCGCGGAGGATCAGCCGGAGCGCGCGTCCGCGATGGGTCCGCACCGGCGCCGGCCGAGGCAACCGCCCGCCATCACACGGATGCGCTGGCCGATGCGGCGCCCCGCACCGGAGCGGGATACGCGCTGGCAGGCGCAACACGCAGCCCGGTAGCTCCAACCGGAGAGCCGCTTGCCACCGTGGCGGCCCGGTCCGGGCGGGGCGCGCCTGCCGATGGAGCGCCTTCGGTCTCTCCGGTTCCGGCCCTGCACCCGGGGAACCGAACGCGCCTGCGCCGGGCCGATCACGGCCTCGATACCGCAGCGCGGCTGACGCTGCTCACCGACTTGCCGTTTACGGCCGTGCACTTGGCGCTGGCCGTCGCGCTGGCGGGTGGTGCCGTGCTGGCAGCGCTCGCCGCCGCGGCGCTGGCCTTGGCGCTTGCGGCGGCAGCGGGGCGGGGCGAGCCCGGTCGCAGAGCGCGCCCGGCGCCGCCAGCCGCCCACGATTGGCATCACCCCTGCCACATCGCCGCCGCGAGCGCCGCCGGAGCGCTGCCGTGGCTGCTCGTCCGCGCCCGCCGGGCCGCCGCCTGGCGGATCGTCGCGGCGGCTCAGGCCCGCCGCGGCGCAGCCGTGCCCGCGGCAATAGCGGCGTTCGGCCAGTCGCTCAGCTATGCGGCGCTGGTCAGCCTGGGCGCCGCAGAGGCGATGGCGGGCGGAGCGGGCATCGGAGCGATCACCGCCGCGGCGCTGCTCAGCGCCCGCGCGCTGGCGTTGCTCGGCCCGCTCTGCGCGCTCACCCACGCCGCCGCCCGCGAACGCCGGGCGCGCCGCAACGCGGCCCGGGCAGCCGCCTCCGGTGCAGAACGGCCGATCGAGCGACCATCCGCTGGGATCGGTGCAGCTCAAGCGGCAAGCCCGCTCCCGCCAGCTGTCGCCTCGCGCAGCGGCACGGCCGTCGTCACGCTCATCCGGGCATCGGTCCATCACGCTGGCGCACCCCGGCCCGCGCTTGACGGCGTGTCGCTGGAGATCGCGTTTGGTGATCGCGTCGGCGTCATCGGCGCGAGCGGATCGGGAAAGTCGACGCTGCTCGCGGTTTTGGCGAGCGCGCGGGAGCGATCGTCGGGCCGGGCCATCGGAGCGCCTAGAGCCGACGACGCAGCGCCGGTGATCGGGGCCGCGATCGGCCCGCCGGTCGTTTTCCCGGCAAGCCTTGCCGACAACATCGCGCTGGGCCGCCGCCGCGCGACCCCCGCGCGCGTCGCCGAGGCGCTGACTCTGACCGGCCTCGACTGCTTTTCGGCGGCCGCTGGGCTCGGCCCGGACCAGCCACTCGCGCCGGACGCCGCGCCCTTGCCCGGGGCGGCGGCGGGGCTGATCGCGTTTGCCCGGGCGCTCGCCGTGGACCCGGACGTGCTGCTGCTCGACGACCCCGCGGCGGGGCTCGATGCGGGAGGCGAGACTGCGCTGGCACTACGGCTCGCGGCGTGGCTGGACGCGCCCGCGCTGACTGCCCGCCCGCGCACGCTGGTGCTGGCGACCAACCGCCCCGGCCTGCTGCGGCTCACCAAACGCACAATCGTGCTGCGCGATGGCCGGATCGTTGCCGACGGCCCGGCCGCAGGTCCCCGCACCCTTCGACCATCTGTGCCTGCAATCGCGCGGAAAGCCGCATGAACCCAGCGTCTCGCCGTGTCGGGCGACCGGCTGAGGACGACGCGCCGTCAGCGCACGCCGGCTTCGCACCGCCAACGCCGCAACCGCGGCCGGCTCCGGCTTCGTGCGCGGACGGTGCGGCGCCCCGGCACCGGGCCGAGCCGTCTCCCGATGCGGGGCAGCGGCCGCAGCCCGAACGCACCGCCTCCCCCGCCGACCGCACCGCCGCGATCCGGCTCGCCCGCGTGCGCCACCAAGGCGGCAGCTTCGTCGCCACACTCGCTGCGACCCTCGCGGTGATCGCGGCCGCGTGGTTCGCTGCGGCCCCGATCGAGCCGGTGATCGACGCCACCGGCAGACTGGTTCCCGCGTCGGGCGTGCGCACGCTCGCCGCGGCCGAGGGTGGCGTGCTGACCGAAATCACCGCGGCTCCCGGCGCCCGCGTGGCGGCGGGCGCTGTGCTTGCGCGCATCGCCGTCCCCGGCCTCGACGCGGAAGAACGCCGCGCCGAGCGCGATCTTGCGCTTGCCCGCGCCGAGCGCGCCCGCGTCGGCGATTTCGCCAAGGACGGCCCGAGCGCGGACAGAGCCGCCGATCCGCGCGGGGCCGTTGACGCCGCGGCGAGTGCGCACCCAAGCCCGGCCACGCAGCCGCGATCGGGCGCCATCGCCGCGGGCGGCAGCCCCGGCTCCG
>Ga0326763_1000072_pt1 | contig 37211 bp, 32 predicted proteins | sample NORPS_P_FD_207671 | JGI IMG/M metagenome (GOLD analysis project Ga0326763, IMG submission 207671) | Hot spring water microbial communities from Norris Geyser Basin, Yellowstone National Park, WY, United States - NOR.PS_P | ecosystem: Environmental > Aquatic > Thermal springs > Unclassified...
GCGCAGCGCTGGGCCAGGCGCTGGGCGATGGCCTGCATCCCTTCGTAATCGAAGCGGCTGGGGGTGGCCATGGGAAGCCCTCCGGGTGTTGAGATGCTTCATGTAGATGATAGACATCGGCCCCCGCCGCCTCGTTCCCCTTTTTCCGGTTTTCTACGGAACAGACGCGCGTCGCCTCGAAATGCCGGATTGGGGATCGCGGGTGGAGGCGTGGGGGATCCCCGGCTGGCCCTTCTGATCCTCCGGGAAAGGTCGGAGGCGAAAGGAACCGATTATGGCGCTGCACCCGGAAGGATCGCCTGGGCTCATGCCCCAGAGGATCGGAGAGAGGCAGAGGTCACCTTTTCCTCTCTCATTGCGCCATGGGGTTCTAATCGGGGCAACTGCCCGCCATTGCCCTCCATCCTATCTTCGATCATCGAAGGGGAAGAGCCTTGACCTGGATCGCTTTGACCCGAACCTCCGCCTTCGATGGCGAGAAGGGTTGTGGTGAAGGCCGCTTCAGCGACCCTGAGTTTCTGGGTCTCGATGACGCCGGGGTCGCGGCTGAAGCCGCTCCTACAAAAAATGGGCTTCTGTGGGGGGACTTTTGCCCCGAGCACCCGTTTTCGATGAGGCAAGGGGTCACGGTGAAGGCTGCTCCGGCAACCCTGAGCCTCTGGTTGTCGATGGCGCAGAAGGTCGCGGCTAAAGCCGCTCCTACAAAAAATGGGCTTCTGTGGGGGGGACTTTAGCCCCGAACCTCTGTCTTTGACGACGCAAGGGTCGCAGCTGAAGCGGCTCTGATAACTTCGAACCGCTGGATTTTCGATGACGCAGAAGGTCGCGGCTAAAGCCGCTCCTACAGGAAAATCATTTGTGTAGGAGGGGCTTTAGCCCCGAGCACCCGTCTTCGATGAGGCAAAGGGTCACGGTGAAGGCTGCTCCGGCAACCCCGAGCCCCTGGTTCTCGATGACGCAAAGGGTCGCGGCGGAAGCCACGCCTGCGGTAAGAAGGCCGAAATGAATTTCGGCTTACGGAGGGGGGCTTTCGCCCCGAACCCCCGTCCTCGATAACGCAAGGGTCGCGGCGGAAGCCGCTCCGGCACATCCATCGATCCTTCGGTGAAGAACACATCGAGAAACAACCCGGCATCCCGGGCCGGCGCCTCCGACTCGCACGCTTGCCTGCGGATGTCCGAGCCCCACCGCATCCCCTACAATAGAGACGCGCGATCGCCGTTCGGATCCGGAGGACGCTCCACATCCTGCCCGGGAGGTTGGGATGGCCTGGCGGCGAGGGGGTCGTTTCGAAGGGAGACGGCTGGAGATCGACTGGGCGCGGCTCCCCTATGAGCGGTGGCTTCGGTGGGGACTGGGGCTCTTCGGGCTGGGGGTTCTCCTGCTGTTCATCCCCGGCCGCCTTTTGAGCCTGTGGGTGACGTGGGAGTGGTTCCGGGACCTGGGCTACGAGTCGATCCTGTGGACGCAGTGGCAGGCCCGGGCGGCTCTTTTCGGGATCGGATGGGGCGCCGCCCTCCTCTTCCTGGGACTGAACGCCTTCCTTGCGGCCCGCGCGGCGGGCCGCTCCCCTCGGCTCTGGCTGGGGCTGGCCGCCGCCGTCGGCTTCCTCTTCGGCCTCGCCCTCCAGGGGGAGTGGGAGAGGGTCCTGCTGGCCCTGAACGCGGAGCCCTTCGGCGTCCGCGATCCCCTCTTCGGCCTCGATGTCGGCTGGTATGTGTTCCGGTGGCCCCTCTGGGTATCCCTGCAGGAGACCGCCCAGTGGGGCCTGGTCCCTCTCGCCGCCCTCTTCCCGCTGGTCCTCCCGGTCCCGCGGCGGTGGCGATGGGCCCATCTCTCCATCCTCGCCGCCCTTTTCTTCCTGTTGATGGCGGTGGGGTATCGCTTCGACGCCTACCGGCTGCTTTACGCGGAGCGGCCGGTGGCCTTCGGGGCGGGCTACGCGGAGGTCCACGCCCGCCTGCCCGTCCTGAACCTCCTGAGCGGCCTGATGGTTCTCCTCGCGGCCGGGATGCTGCTCAACCTGCGGCTGCGCCGGCCGGCCCTTCTGGCCCTGGGGTTCGGGGTGTGGCTCGCCCTGGCCTTCCTCGGGCTGGAGGTCTACCCGGGCCTGATCCAAACCCTGGTGGTGCGCCCCAACGAGCTGGCCCGGGAGAGCCCTTACATCGCCCACAGCATCGCCTTCACCCGGCGCGCCTATGGACTGGAGGGCTTCAACGAGCAGATCTTCTCCCCGCGCGAGGCCCCTACCCCGGAGGAGATCCGGGCCAACGCCGAAATCCTGGAGGGGATCCGCCTGTGGGATTACCGGCCGTTGCTGCAGACCCTGCAGCAGCTGCAAAGCATCCGCCCCTACTACGTGTTCGTCGACGTGGATGTCGATCGCTATCGCATCGATGGCGCGTATCGCCAGGTCATGCTGAGCGTGCGGGAGCTGGACCTGGACGCCCTTCCACCTCAGGCCCGCACCTGGGTCAACCGGCACCTGGTGTTCACCCACGGCTACGGCGTGGTGGTCGTGCCGGTGCGGGCTTTCACTCCGGAAGGCCTCCCGGTGTTCCTGCTGAAGGACATCCCGCCGGTGGGCGCCATCCCCCTGACCCGCCCGCAGATTTACTTCGGGGAGCGGACGGTGGACTTCGCCCTGGTGAACACCGCCGTGCCGGAGTTCGACTATCCCCGCGGGGAGGAGAACGTCGCCACGACGTATCAGGGCCGCACCGGCATCCGCCTGGGCGGGCTGGCGCGGCGGGCCCTCTTCGCCCTCTACTTCGGGGACCCCAATCTGATCCTGAGCGGCGCCCTCACCGCCGAGAGCCGCATCCTGTTCTGGCGGGACATCCGCACCCGGCTCCGCACCCTGGCTCCCTTCCTGCGCTTCGATCCGGACCCCTACGCGGTGATCCTGGACGGTCGGATCGTCTGGGTGGCGGACGCGTATACGTGGACGGATCGTTACCCGTATAGCCAGCCGCACGGGGACCTCAACTACATCCGGAACAGCGTGAAGGCGGTGATCGACGCCTACGACGGGACGGTGACCTTCTACGTGGTGGAGGATGAGCCCCTGATCCGGGCCTGGCGGCGGATCTTCCCCGCCCTCTGGCGGGATTTCTCGGAGATGCCGGAGGGCCTCAAGGCCCATCTGCGCTACCCGGAGGGCCTCTTCCGGATCCAGGCGGACATCCTCCGGACGTATCACGTGCAGGATCCCCGCACCTTTTACAACAAGGAGGACGTGTGGGCGGTCCCGACGGAGATCTTCGGCTCCGAGCCCCAGCCCATGGAGCCCTACTACGTGCTCACCCGGGTGGATCCAGAGGGACCGGTGGAGTTCGTCCTGATCCTTCCCTTCACGCCCTCCGGGCGGCAGAACATGATCGCCTGGATGGCGGCCCGCTCGGACCCCGGGCGGTATGGGGAGGTGATCCTGTATCGGCTGACCAAGGAGCGGCTGATCTTCGGCCCGCAGCAGATCGAGGCGCGGATCGATCAGGAACCCACGATCTCGGCGCAGCTGACCCTGTGGAGCCAGCGGGGCAGCCAGGTCATCCGGGGGAACCTCCTGGTGATCCCCATCGGGGAGGCGTTCCTGTATGTGGAGCCGCTGTATCTCCTGGCCGAGCAGGGGCAGATCCCGGAGCTGAAGCAGGTGATCGTGGCGACCGAGCAGCGGGTGGCGATGGCCCCCACCCTGGAGCAGGCGCTGGCTCAGGCCATCGGCGGAGCGGAGGTCTCGGGGCCCTCAGGCCCTTCGGCCCCTCCGGGCGGGGATGTGGCCGCCCTGATCCGGGAGGCCTACGCGCACTATCAGCGGGCCCAGGAAGCCATTCGCCGGGGGGACTGGGCGGCTTACGGCGCGGAGATCGAAGCCCTGGGCCGCGTCCTGGAAGCCCTGCGGCAGGCCGCGGGCGGGCCATAACCTGAGAGCCATCGTTCCGCGTTAAAATAAATGTGGGCCGCGTCAGAAGGCCGGGCGGTCGCGGGCCGGGGATTTCCCAGCCTGAGGAAAGTCCGGGCTCCAGCGGGGCAGGGTGCCGGGTAACACCCGGACGGGGCGACCCGTGGACAGGGCCACAGAAAACAGACCGCCGATCCGCCCGGGAACTCCCGGGGTCATGGAGGCAAGGGTGAAAAGGTGGGGTAAGAGCCCACCGGCCGGGCGGCAACGCTCCGGCGCATGGCAACCCCCACCCGGAGCAAGGCCAAGCAGCGGGCGCGGCGCCCTTCGGGGCGCCGGGGCTGCCCCGCGCCCAATGCCCGCGGGTAGGCCGCTTGAGGCGGCGGGTAACCGCCGTCCCAGAGAGATGACCGCCACCCCGTGGCTCCCCACGGGGGACAGAACCCGGCTTACAGGCCCTCTGGCGCGGCCTGGATCGCTTTCGGAAGGGATTTTCCCTCCGGGGACCGGGGAGACGATCAGGTCGCCGGGAGCGATCCATGCAGCTCCAGAGGATGCGGAGCGATGCGGTTGGCCTCAAGCTTTTCTTCCCCGTCCCCGTTGCCCTTTGGGCGATGGGGACGGGCAAAGGCTTTCATTTCAGGCTCAAAGGAGGCCGGAAGATGGCGGTGGAGATCGCCCCGCGCATCACCGTAGATCCCAGGGTGCGGTTCGGAAAGCCGGTCATCAAAGGCACGCGCGTTCCGGTCGATCTGATCGTGGGCAAGCTGGCTGGAGGGATGTCGGTCGAAGAGGTCGCGCGCGAATACGAAATCACCGAGGAAGATGTGCGCGCTGCCCTCCGGTATGCGGCCGAGATCCTGTCCGCGGAAGAAGTGCGGATCAGCTCCTGATGGGGCGCTTCCTTGTCGATGAGGATATGCCGCGCTCCACGTCCGTTGTCCTGCGGGAAGCTGGACACGAGGTGGAAGATGTGCGCGATGCAGGATTAAGGGGATGCACCGACGAAGAGGTCATCGCCTATGCCCGGGCTCGAGGTGCTGTCCTAATCACCGCAGATAAAGGATTTGCAAACATCCTTCGGTTTCCCCCTGGGACCCATGCAGGCATTCTTGTTCTGCGCATGCCCAATGAACTCTCCGTCCCTGAGCTTAACCGACGTCTACTTCAGGCCTTGATGCGTATGGAAGGTGAGGATTTACGCGGGCTCCTGATCATCGTGGAGCCCCATCGCATTCGCATCAGACGTCCGGCTTCCGATCCCTGGTAAGCTGGGCTTCAGAGAGCAGATCCCCACGGGGGACAGAACCCGGCTTACAGGCCCTCTGGCGCGGCCCTCGCGCGTTTCTGCAGAGGAGGCTTGCAAACGGCCGCGGGGATCGCCCCCCGAATCCCAGTCGATCCGCGGGCAAAACCCGGCGCGGCCCTCATGGCCCTCCTCCATGGAGAACAGCCCCCCACTCAGGCTCCCGGAGACCCTTCCCCCTGTCCATCTACCCCGTCAACTTGTGAAAAATATCACTGTCCGGAACCCGGAAGAGGGGTTATAAGATTTTTGTCGGGTTCGGATCAGGGAGGGGCGTTCCTGGAAGCGCTCTCCCGCCCATTCCCTGAAACCGGGGTATACTTTTCAGAAAAGCGCGATCCCCAAATCGCTGAGGAGGGAAGTCCGATGGCGGTCAAAGTGGGCATTAACGGGTTCGGTCGAATCGGGCGCCAGGTCTTCCGGGCCATCCGCGAGAAATACCGCGGCCAGCTGGAGGTGGTGGCGGTCAATGATATCACCGACGCCCCCACCCTGGCGCATCTGCTGAAATACGACTCTAACTACGGACGCTACCCGGAGCCGGTGGCCGCTCGGGACTCCTATCTCATCGTGGGCGAGGACGAGATCCGGGTCTTCGCGGAGAAGGATCCAGCCAACCTCCCCTGGAAGGACCTGGGCGTGCAGATCGTCATCGAGTCCACCGGCCTCTTCACCGATGGCCGCAAGGCCGCCGTGCACCGCACCGTCGGCGGCGCCCAGAAGGTGATCATCACCGCCCCCGCCTCCCCTTCGGACAGCGTGGATCTCACGGTGGTGCTGGGGGTGAACGACCACCGCTATGATCCGGCCCAGCACCATATCGTCTCCAACGCCTCCTGCACCACCAACTGCCTGGCCCCCGTGGTGAAGGTCCTCCACGATGCCTTCGGCGTGAAGCGCGGGCTGATGGTCACCGTCCATGCTTACACCAACGATCAGCGCATCCTGGATCTGCCCCACAAGGACCTGCGGCGGGCGCGGGCGGCGGCCCTCAACATCATCCCCACCACCACCGGCGCGGCCCGGGCCATCGGCCTGGTGATCCCCGAGCTCAAGGGCAAGCTCGACGGCTACGCCCTGCGTGTCCCCACCTCCACCGTCTCCGTCATCGACCTCACCGCCGAGCTGGCCCGACCGGTGACCAGGGAGGAGGTCAACGCCGCCTTCCGCGCGGCCGCCGAGGGCGCGCTCCGCGGGATCCTGGATTACACCGAGGAGCCCCTGGTCTCCATCGATTTCAAGGGCGATCCCCACTCGGCCATCGTGGACGGGCTGTCCACCATGGTGATCGACGGGAACTTCGTGAAGGTAGTGGCCTGGTATGACAACGAGTGGGGCTACTCGGTGCGGGTGGCGGACCTGGCCGCGAAAATGGCGGCCTCCCTGTCCTGACCGCTGACCGGGGGGATGGGAGCGCCCCATCCCCCCTTCCCCCGCCTCCACCCCCCGTGTTAGAATTAATCCGCGTGGGGTGATTCCCCTGTTCTTCTATTCCCCTATCCGGAAAAGGAGGGTGCCATGGAAGGCCTGATGATGGACTGGCCGCTCACCCTGCATCATTTCCTGGACCGCGCCGCCCGTCTCTTCCCCCGCAAGGAGATCGCCACCCGCACCGCCGCCGGCATGCACCGCTACACCTACGCCGACTTCCATCGACGGGTTCACCGCCTGGCCCACGCCCTGACCCGGCTGGGGATCGGGCGGGGCGATCGGGTGGCCACCTTCGCCTGGAACACCTACCGCCACCTGGAGATCTACTTCGCCGCCCCCTGTATGGGCGCCGTCCTGCACACCCTGAACATCCGCCTGGCCCCCGATCAGCTGATCTACATCATCAACCACGCCGAGGATCGCGTCATCTTCGTCGACGCCTCCCTGGTCCCCCTCCTGGAGCGCATCCGGGATCAGATCCCCACGGTGAAGGCCTTCGTGATCATGAGCGACACCGGCCCGGTCCAGACCTCCCTCTCCCCGGCCCTCGACTACGAGGCGCTGCTCGCCGAATCCCCGGAGGCCCCCTATCCCTGGCCGCGCCTGGACGAGAACGCCGCGGCCGGCATGTGCTACACCTCGGGGACGACGGGGAACCCCAAGGGCGTGGTCTACAGCCACCGGGCCATCTTCCTGCACTCGATGGCCCTCTGCCTGGCCGACACCTTCGGGATCTGCGAGCGGGACGTGCTGATGCCGGTGGTCCCCATGTTCCACGCCAACGCCTGGGGGATGCCCTTCGCCGGGGTGATGGTCGGCGCCAAGCTGGTCTTCCCCGGGCCCCATCTGCAGCCCCGGGACATCGCGGAGCTGATCCAGAACGAGCGGGTGACGGTGACCGCCGGCGTGCCCACCATCTGGATCGGCCTCTACGCCCTGCTGGAGCGGGAGCGCTATGACCTCTCCAGCCTCCGGGTGATGCCCGTGGGCGGATCGGCCATGCCGCGGGCTCTGATCGAGGCCTTCGAGAAGCGCTTCGGCATCCGCATCGCCCACGCCTGGGGCATGACGGAGATGACCCCGCTGGGCACCGTGGCCAACCTCAAAAGCTATATGGAAAGCTGGCCTGACGAGGAGCGCTTCGCCGTCCGCGCCAAGCAGGGGATGCCCGTCGTGGGCGTGGAGATCCGGGCGGTGGATGAGCAGGGGCGCGAGGTGCCGTGGGACGGCAAGACCATGGGCGAGCTCCAGGTCCGCGGCCCCTGGGTGATCCGCGCTTACTACAACGACCCCCGCACCGCCGAGGCCTTCCAGGACGGGTGGTTCCGCACCGGGGACGTGGTGACCATCGACCCGGAGGGCTACATCCAGATCGTGGACCGGACCAAGGACCTGATCAAGAGCGGCGGGGAGTGGATCTCCTCGGTGGACCTGGAGAACGCCCTGATGGCCCACCCCAAAGTCCTGGAGGCGGCGGTCATCGCCGTGCCGCACCCCAAGTGGCAGGAGCGCCCGCTGGCCGTGGTGGTCCCTCGCCCCGAGTTCAAGGAGGACCTCACCAAGGAAGAGCTGCTGGAGTTCCTGCGGCCGCGCTTCGCCAAGTGGTGGCTCCCCGATGACATCGTGTTCGTGGAGGCGATCCCCAAGACCAGCGTGGGGAAGTTCGACAAGAAGGTGCTGCGGGAGCAGTTCAAAGACTACCGTCTTCCTGAAACCCCCGCCTGATCGCTCCTCTCCCGGGGTGGGGACCGCCCTCGGCGGTCCCCACCCTCAGGCTTCTGAAGGGCCACCCCGAAATTCGAGCCTCCATTCGGGGACGGCCTCGCGGCGCTTGCCGCCCGGCCCCCTCCCGCTTCGGACGCCGGGGCCATCGAGGAGTCCGAGCCCGAACGCACGCATCGGGCCCCTGGAGCCTTTACGCCCCTCTCCCTTCGTGGATTCGCGCTCCCCCTCGTGGACGGCTCCTCATCCGGCGCGGATCCAGCGGACGAAGGCTTCGAAGGGGCGGCGGTCCTTCGCCCGGGGCGGCCCTGCCGGGAACCCCACCAGGATCATCCCCTGGGGCTCCCAGTCTGCGGGCAACCCCAGCGTCTCTCGGACCGTATCCGGGCAGAACAGCGGGGCGCAGATCCAGCAGGCCCCCAGACCCATGGCGTGGGCCATCAGCAGGAGGTTCTGCCCGGCCATGGCCACGCTCTGGACAGCCATCGTCCGCTCCGCGGCCTGGCGCCGCGCATCGGGGTAGCAGTCCATCTCCGCCATCGAGAGGCAGACCACGAGGGCCAGGGGGGCAGCGGTGATCCGCGCCACCGAGCGGGCGACCTCCTCGGCGACCCGCTCCGCCGGGACGCCATCGCGCCACAGGTCCTCCGCCAGCCGCTCCCCCATCGCCTCCGCCAGGCGGGCCTTGACCCGGGGGTCCTCCACCACCGCGAAGCGCCAGGGCTGCCGGTTGTGGGCCGAGGGGGCCCAGCGGGCGGCCTCCAGCAGGGCCTCCACCCACTCCCGGGGGATGGGATCCGGCCGGTAACGGCGGACAGAGCGCCGGGAGCGGATCTGCTCCAGCAGGACCCGGGCGGGGTCGGGCAGCGCCGCCGTCATGGCCTCCATGGGATATCCTCCACCCCATGCGCCGCGTTGGCCCAGCGGGCCAGCATGAACAGCAGGTCGGAGAGACGATTGAGGTAGGCCAGGATCCAGGAGGGAACCGGTTCCCCCCGATGGAGGGCCACCACGGCCCGCTCCGCCCGCCGGCAGACGGTGCGGGCGATGTGCAGCGCGGCGCTCAAGGGATGCCCACCCGGCAGGATGAAGACACGGGTCGGCCCGACCACCGCCTCGCACTCGTCGATCCACCCTTCCATCTGGGGGATCCGCTCCTCCGGCGGGGGAGGCAGGGCGGCCGCCCGATCCGCCACGGTGGGATCCAGGGCCAGGTAACTGCCGATGACGAAGAGGTCCCGCTGGATCTCCTGCAGTCGCTCCGCCCATGGGGATGGAAGCCCCATGGCGTGCAGGTAACCCAGCCAGGCGTTCAGTTCGTCCACCGCCCCGTAGGCCGCCACCCGGGGGTGATCCTTGGGGACCCGGGTCGGGCCCATCAGCTGGGTGGTGCCGTCGTCGCCGGTGCGGGTGTAGATCTTCATCCCTCTCCCCTCAGGGCGCGAGCTGCCACCAGATCCACGCGATGGCGATCCCCAGCAGCGCCCCCACCACCACCTCCATCGGGGTGTGGCCGATGAGCTCCTTCACGCGCTGCTCGCTCAGGGGACGGCCCGCGAACACCTCGTCCAGGATCTGATTGAGGAGGCGCGCCTGGATGCTGGCTGCACGGCGGACCCCCGCGGCGTCATACATCACGATGAGGGCGACGATCAGGCTGATGGCGAAAGCGGTGGAGGTGAAACCCTCCCGCAGCCCCACGGCGGTCGCCATGGCCGAGACCAGGGCGGCGTGGGAGCTGGGCATCCCGCCGGCGCTGAACCACAGCCTCAGGTCCAGCCGTCGCCGCCGCGCCCACTCCACCGGGACCTTGGAGAGCTGGGCGGCCGTCCAGGCCAGGAAGGCCGGGATCAGGATCGGGTTCCGGAAGAGATCCGCCGGCTCCATCCGTCACCCTTCTTCGAAGGGCGAGAGGCGGAGCGCCCCGGATTCGTCCCGCTCCAGGATCCGGACGCGGAGCTGGGCCTCCTGCAGCAGCCGCTGACAGCGCTCCGCCAGGGCCTGTCCCCGCTCGTAGAGGGCCAGGGCCTCCTCCAGGGGGAGGCCGCCCCCTTCCAGAGCCCGCACGATCCGCTCCAGCTCCGCCAGCGCCTCCTCAAAGGTCATCTCGTGAACCGGTTTGTCCATCCGCCCCTCCGCGTCCGGGTTGCAAAAGCCCACCGTCGGGTCCTTCAGATCGTGGAGGAGACCACGCGCAGCCCGGGGGTTGCCTCCTCAATGGCCTGAGCGATGCGCTGGACGCCCATCTTAAGGGCCAGGGTGGGCCGGAGCCCTCCGATCTCCGCCGGCTTCAGGATCCAGAGCCCTGACCCGTGCGGGCGGAAGAGCAGGGCCACCGTCTCCACCCAGGCGCCCTCGGCCATCAGCAGCTCGATCAGCAACCCCTCCCCTTCCAGGGCCCGATACAGGCCCTTCACCCGCCAGATGGTCTCCCCGTCCTGCCACAGGCGTCCCCGCAGCTGCGCCGCCACCTGAGAGAGATCCGGATCCCCCTCCCAGATCCGATGGGGCATGGACGCCTCCCCTTGCATGATCCGCGGCAGCGCCGGCGCCGGGACCGGCCCGGAGCGCCGCCAGACGAAGTAAAAGCACGTCCGTCCGGCCGCCAGGGCCTTGCGTTCATATCGCGTGGGCTCCCGCCCCGGCAGGGCGTGCACCCATGGCGTCTCGAAGACGCTCTCCAGACCGGGGGTGCCCCGAAGCGCCTCCGCGATCCAGAGGGCGTAATCGGGATCATCGGTGGCGATCGTCAGGAGGCCGCCGGGCCGGAGGCGGTGGGCGGCCAGATGAAGGAAGCCCGGCGTCAGCAGCCGTCGATGATGATGACGGGCCTTCGGCCAGGGATCCGGGAAGTTGACATAAAGCCCTTCGATGGACTCCGGCTCGAACAGGAAGGCCAGGGCGGCGAAGGCGTCCCCCAGCACCAGCCGGACGTTCTCCACTCCCTCCCGGCGCATGCGCCGGAGGGCCCAGCGGGTCGGCTCCAGGGCCCGCTCCACCCCGACCAGGTTGGCGGCCGGCATCCGGCGGGCCAGGGCGGCCAGGAAGGCCCCATCGCCGAAGCCCAGCTCCACATGGAGCGGCCCCGGGCGGCCGAAACAGACCGCCCACGCCACCGGCCACGGCAGGTATCGCAGCTCCAGCAGCCACCGCGGGTCCCCCAGCTGAAACCGCGGCGGCGGGATCCGATCCCCATCGCCCATCGGCGTGGACACCGACCGGAGATCCGGAGAAAGTAAACCGTTCACGGGTGGAATTATAGTAGAGACGAAAGCCCGGGGGCCTTCGGCTCCCTGCGCGGAGGGATGGGATGAGAGGCGGGGTCCTTCTCGGCGGGATGATCGGCATCATGCTGCTCGCCGGCTGCCGCGCGCCCGCTCCGGCGCGTTACGCCGCGGACTTCCGCGAGGGCGCGCCGGGGTGGCTTCTCCCTCGGGATCCGCGCTTCCAGGCCCGGGTGGAGGACGGACGCCTGATCCTCACGCTGCAACCGGCGCGGACCGTCGCCTGGGCCTTCTCCCCGTTCACGTTCCGGGAGGGCCAGGTGGAGGTGGAAGCGGCCTTGCTCGAAGGCCCCTCCTCCGCGGATTACGGCCTGGTCCTGGAGGCCGGGCCGGGGCGCCTTTACCGGTTCGCCGTCAGCGCCGACGGCTACTATGGGATCTTCCTCTACGAGCAGGGGACATGGCGAACGCAGGTCGACTGGACCGCCCATGAGGCCATCCGAACCGGACGAACCACCAACCACCTGCGGGTCCGATGCGAACGCGGCGAGATGGTCTTCTGGATCAACGGGGTCGAAGCGGCCCGGATCCCGCGGGATCCCCGGGAGGCGGGCGGGCGCGTGGGGGTGAGCGTGGGAACCATGGCGACGGGAGCGGCGCGGGTGGGTTTCGATCGCTTCCTGGCCGTCCGGGATCGGTAGAGGGGGCGGGGATGCCGGTGCGCTCCCCGCCCCCGGGGTGGGCTCATCGGATCGCCCGCTCGGTCTCCGCGTCGAAGAGGTGCATGCGGTCCATATCGAAGAGGACGCGGATGGTGTTCCCGACCAGGGCGCGGGTTCGCGGATCGACACGGGCGACGAAGATCTGGCGGTCGGCCACCAGGTGCAGATGGACCTCGCTGCCCATCAGCTCCCGCACGTCCACCCGAGCCTGCACCTCCGCCGGATGGTTGAGGGGCGGCGCGAACTCGGGGTCGTAGATGTGCTCCGGCCGCAGCCCGAAGATCACCCGCCGGCCCGCATAGGGCCGATAGACGGGCACCCGATCCGGCGGGACCGGGACGCGGAAAGCCCCCGTGTCCACCCACAGGCCTTCTCCTTCCGGCACCAGGCGGGCCTCGAAGAAGTTCATAGGCGGCGAGCCGATGAACCCGGCCACGAACAGGTTGTCGGGCCGCTCGTAAAGGTTCTGGGGCGTGTCGACCTGCTGGAGCACCCCGTCCTTCATCACCGCGATGCGGGTGCCCATGGTCATGGCCTCGACCTGATCGTGGGTCACATACACAAAGGTGGTCCCCAGCCGCTGGTGCAGCTTGATCAGCTCCGCCCGCGTCTGGACCCGGAGCTTGGCGTCCAGGTTGGAGAGGGGCTCGTCGAAGAGGAAAACCGCCGGGTCGCGGACGATGGCCCGGGCCACGGCCACCCGCTGGCGCTGCCCACCGGAGAGCTGCCGCGGCTTGCGGTCCAGCAGGTGTTCGATCTCCAGCATGCGGGCCGCCTCCCGCACCCGGCGCTCGATCTCCGCCTTGGGGACCTTGCGCATGCGCAGGCCGAAGGCGATGTTGTCGTAGACGTTCATGTGGGGGTAGAGGGCGTAGGACTGAAAGACCATGGCGATGTTGCGATCTTTGGGGGGAACCTCCGTCACGTCCCGATCCCCGATGTAAATCCGCCCCTGGGTGACCTCCTCCAACCCGGCCAGCAGCCGCAGGGTGGTCGTCTTGCCGCAACCGGAGGGGCCGACCAGCACCAGGAACTCGCCGTCCGGGATGTAAAGGGTCAGGTCCTTCACCGCGACCACGTTCCCGAACTGCTTGGTGACATGCTCAAAGGCCACGCTCGCCATGGGATCTTCCCCCTGCTCAGCAAAGTCCAGCCTGCCCGGATCCTCTTCTGATTTCTTTACATTGTAGCACAATTCGGGGGAGCGCGTCCTCCTGAGCGGGGCTCGGGTGTGTCCCGATTTTGTCGGGCCTGGCCGCCTTGTAGGACAACTGCAAGCAGTTGTCCTACGATTTTGGGACACACCCCGGGGCTCCGGCGAAGGGCCCCTGCGCGGCCGACGGCGGCTGCCGGCGATCGCGCCCGCTGTGAGGGCGGATCTTTGTCCGGATATACGGGGGGAGCGCTAAAATGAGTAAAATGTCCGATTTCGGAAGCGACCCGCTTGAAAGCCGCCACGGAGGTGATGCGGGATGCGGTGCATTGGGGTGATGACCAGCGGAGGGGATGCGCCGGGCATGAACGCCTGCATCCGGGCGGTGGTGCGCACCGCCGCCTATCACGGCGTGCGGGTCCTGGGGATCCGACGGGGGTTCCAGGGCCTGATCGAGGGGGAGATCGTGGAGCTCCGCCCCCGGGACGTGGGCGGCATCATCCAGCGCGGCGGGACCATTCTCCAGACCGCCCGCTCGAAGGAGTTTATGACGGAGGAGGGGCAGCGCAAGGCTCTGCGCCGCCTGAACCAGCATGGGATCGAAGGCCTGGTGGTGATCGGCGGCGACGGCTCCATGCGCGGCGCCCTGGCCCTCCACCAGCGCGGCTTCCCCGTGGTCGGCGTCCCCGCCAGCATCGACAACGACATCTGGGGCACGAACATGAGCATCGGGGTGGATACGGCCCTGAACACCATCATCGACGCCATCGACCGGCTGCGGGACACCGCCTCCTCCATCGGGCGGGCGTTCCTGGTGGAGACCATGGGACGGGATTGCGGGTATCTGGCGCTGATCGCCGGGGTGATCGGCGGGGCGGAGATGGTGCTGATCCCGGAGCGGGAGACCCGTCTGGAGGAGGTGGCCCGGGCGGTGATGGACGCTTACGAGCGGGGCAAAACCCATGCCCTGATCGTCATCGCGGAGGGCGCCCCTTACCGCACCACGGAGGTCGCCAAGTTCCTGGAGAGCCATCCCATCGGCTTCGATGTGCGGATCACGATCCTGGGTCATATCCAGCGGGGCGGGAGCCCCACGGCCTTCGATCGCCTGCTGGCCACCCGCATGGGGGTGAAGGCCGTGGAGGCGCTGCTGGGAGGCGAGCGCGGGGTGATGACCGCCCTGCAGGGTCGGGATATCGTCACGATTCCTCTGGAGGAGGTGGTCCAGCGCCGGCGGGAGGCCAACCTGGCCTACTACGATATGGTGCTGATGCTGGCCCGCTGAGCCGTTTCACGCCCGCAGGGTGTGGGCGGCCGCAGGGCCGCTTTCCCCCCGCGCCATGGCCAGCGCATGGGGGAGCACAGGGGCCAGGACCTCCATCGCCTCCTGCACCGCCCGGGGGCTCCCCGGCAGGTTGATGATCAGGGTCCGCCCGCGGATGCCGGCCACGCCCCGGGAGAGCATGGCGAAAGGCGTGCGCTGCAGCCCGTAGAACCGCAGCGCCTCGGCGATCCCCGGCGCCTCCCGCTCCAGCAGGGGCCGCGTCGCCTCCGGGGTGAGATCCCGGGGGCCCAGCCCCGTCCCCCCGGTGGTGAGGATCAGATCCAGCCCCTCCTCATCGCACCAGGCCCGCAGGGTTTGCTGGATCGCCTCGACCTCATCGGGGACCACGCGATAGCGCGCCACGGTCCAGCCCAGCCGCTCGGCGACCTGCTGGCGCAGGAGGGCCCCGCTCTCATCCGCATAGATCCCCTGGGCCGCGCGATCGCTGATGGTCAGGATGCCCACCCGCACCGGTTGTCCTGTGGAAGCCACGGGGCCTCCTTCATCCGGAAGGATCCGTGCGGCCGTCCCGCGCGGCGGCCTTCAGGGCGGACAGGATCGGAGGGATGACTTCCTCCAGAGGGCCGGGGACCAAGCAGCCGGCGGCCGGGGGATGACCGCCGCCGCCGAAGGCGAGGGCGACGCGGGCCACATCGTAACCGGGTCGGGCCCGCATGCTCACCTCCACCTTGCCATCGTCCCGCTCGGTGAAGACCGCGGCGATCCGCGCCTCCTCGGCGCTGATCAGGAAGCTGGAGAGGCTGAGGTCGTTGGCCTGGCCCAGCCCCAGGGTCTGTCGCATCTCCCGCGTGACCACCGTCCAGATCACGCCGTCCTCCAGCCGGACCCCGGCGAGGGCCTGGCCGAAGAGGCGGATGGCCGCGAAGGAGCGCCGGTTGAAGAGGACATCCACCAGAGCCGGCAGGGAGGCCCCCGCTTCCACCAGGCGGGTGACCTCCCGCAGGACCTGGGGGGTGACGTTGGGCGTGCGCAGCCCCATGGTGTCCCCCACGATCCCGGCCAGCAGGATCGAAGCCAGCTCCCGATCCAGCGACACCCCCAGGTCGTCCGCCAGCCACAACACCATCTCCGCCGTGGCCACGGCGGAGGGATCCACCCAGTTCACCGTTCCGAAGCCGGTGTTGGTGATGTGGTGATCGATGTTCAGCAGGGGAGCCTCCCGGACCTCCGCGAAGGCCCGGCCCAGGCGGGCGGGGTCGCTGGCGTCCAGGCTGACCAGGAGATCGAAGGAGCCCCGGGCGGCGCGGGAGATCTCCTCGGCGTGCGGGATCGCCCGCAGGCGCGGGGGCAGCTCATCGTCGCAGAACGGCTCCGCCTCCTTCCCCAGACGGCGGAGGATCTGCGTCAGCCCGATGAGGCTGCTGATGGCGTCCGCATCCGGGGTGATGTGCGTGGCCACCGCCACGCGGCGCGCCTGCTCCAGGGCCTGTCGGGCCTGCTCACGACTCATCCGAGGGCTGCTCCTTCCCACCATGGAGCCGGGAGATCAGGCGCTCGATGCGATCCGCGCGATCGAACGTGTCGTCCCATTTGAACACCAAATCGGGGATGCGGCGCAGGATGACGCGGCCGGCCAGCTCATGCTTCAGGTAGCCCTTCGCGTGCTCCAGGCCGGCCAGCACCTCCTCCCGTCGGGCGGGATCCGCCGGCCAGGTCGTCACGTAGACCTTGGCGATGGTCAGATCCGGCGCCGGCTCCACCGCGGTGACCGTCACCCCGGCCACCCGGGGATCCTTTAGCTCCCCGATCAAGGCGCTCAACTCCTCCCGCAACAGCTCCCCGATCCGTCGTTGCCGTCGCTCTCCCATGGTGAACCTCCAGGGCGCTCCATCGTAGCACAGGAGCGCCGCCCCGTCAAAAAGGGGGGCTCGGCGCGTGAGGTCACCCCCTGGAACGGGCGCTCTCTTCCGGCCATCGGACGAACGGGTGATGGCTCGCAGCAACCCTGCAGCGGTAATACAATACACGTGAAGGTTGAAATCTGCAGGCGATTTCGCGGCGTTCCCCTGGCCTTTCCGGGATATACGGGGATGAAACCATGCCCTTCCACCGGGCCCCCGGATGGGGATTCGGGTCGGGGATCAGGAGGCCCGGGAAATCGCGGCGCGCTACGGGGGTCCCTCCAGGGGAGGCAAGCATGCTGCGGAGAGGCAGAATCGGGGCATGGCTGGGGCTGCTCCTCGTCGGGCTTCTGAGCGGGATCGGATGGCTCCGCTGGGCGAAGATCCCCGGGCTCCTGTTCGCCCTCTGGCTCCTCGCGATGATCCTGTATGGGGTCTTCCTTTTCTTCTTCCTCCTCCCTGCCTTAGCTCCCGCTGCGCCGCACGAGGCCGGCCTTGTGCGACGGGCGTTCGCCGCGTGGATCTTCGGCCGGCTGCGCAGCCTGGGGGTGGTGGACGCGGGCCAGCCGCGCGCTTCTACGGAGCCCCTGCAGGGGCCCGGGCTCTGGCTGATGGACGCCCGGAGCGCCCTGGCCGTGGAGGGAGAAGCCGGCTTCCTCCGCATCGCCGGCCCCGGGCTGACGTGGGTGCAGGAGGGGGAGCAGATCACCGCCTTCGTGGATCTCCGCCCTCAGCGCTACCCGCGGAGCGAACCGGAGCCGGTGACGGTCCGCACCCAGGATGGGCTCTCCCTCGGATTCCAGATCCGCACCGTCGCCTCCTTCGCCGCCCAGCGTCCCCCTCCCGTCGAGCGGGGATTGTCCCCGTATTTCTACCCGGCCCCGCGCGTCGCCCGGTCCATCGCCCAGGCCCTCCGGGCCGCTCGCGTCGATGAGGATCGGACGCTCCACTGGTTCGAGCTGGCCTACCACCGGGCCCGGGAGGAGCTCGCCCTCCGGATCGGCAACCGCCTCTTCGACGAGCTGTTCGGGCTGGCTCGGGAAGGGGAGGAGCGGCCGGGTCCACCCCTCGCCCGGCTGGCGCAGGAGATCCGGGGGGCGCTGGCCCCGGAGCTGAGCCGGGCCGGGATCCGGCTGGACCGGCTGCGTCTCGCCCTGGCGGAGGTGCCCGAGGAAGCCCGGCGCCAGCGGGTGGAGGTCTGGCGCAGCCAGTGGGCCGCCCGGCTGGCCCGCTGGATCGGCCTGGCGGAATCCGAGCTGCTGCTGGAATACGCCCGCGCCCGTCATGCCGCCCAGATGGAGACCCTCCAGGCCCTCCGGGAGGTGCTGAGCGGCCGCGACGCCCTCTCCCCCGATCTCATCCTCCTGCACTTCCTGGAGACGCTGGACGCGGCGGTCCGCAAGAGCGGGTTGCTGCTGCCGGAGGAACTGAACCGCCTCCGCACGTATCTGCAAGGAGGGAGCTCGTGAGGGCGCGGATGGAGTTCCTCCTTCGGGTGGCCATCCCCTTCGCCGCCGGCCTGCCCGGCCTGGTGCTGGTCCCTCTCCTGATCGGCGCATGGTGGGGGGAGCGGATCGGGGAGATCTTGAGGCTCGGCTGCGGACTGGGCTTTCTGATGGAAGGAGCGATCGCCGCCTTCATGCTGGTTCAGGCCTCCACCTTCGTCGCGCGGATGTATCGGGTCCGCTGGGGCCAGGCCGTCGGCTTCCTCCTGCGGGCCCTGTTCTTCCCCCATGCGCGAACCCCGGTGGGCCACGCGCGGGACGGAGATCTCACCGCGACGACCCGCACGTCCCCCCTGGTCCGGATCGGCGGCCCGGGCACCCTGGTCGTGCACGAGAGCTGTCTGGTCCTGCTGGAGCGGGGCGGCGCCTTCGTCCGGCTGATCGGGCCGGGGGAGCATCGCCTGAGGCCCTTCGAACGCCCGGCCCTGGTCCTGGATCTTCGTCCTCAGATCCGAAATGGGGCCGTGAAAGTGTGGACGCAGGACGGTCTGCCGGTGCAGGCTTCCCTGTCCCTTGGCGCGCGGCTGCGCTGGGAGCCCGGGGACGCGGCCGGGGAGGCCCGGTTGATCCGCATGGCCTACGCCCTGGACACCGGCTCCCGGGACCGGGGCTATAGCGTGGACTGGGCCGGCGAGCTGGCCGATGAGGCCCGGAACCGCCTGGCCCGCCGGCTGGGAGCCCTGTGGTTCGATGAGATGTGGTCCCCTTACACCAGCCTGGAGGAGGCCCGGGCCCAGCCGCCCCGCTTCGCCGGGGAGCCGGCCGAGCCGCCCCACACCAGGGGGATCCCGGAGCGCCCCCCGGAGGACGCGCCGACCCCCGTGCGCTGGGAGCAGATCCGAGCGGCAATCCGCGCCGAGCTGGAGGAGCAGGCGGCGCAGTGGAACGCGCAGATCCTGCACTTCGCCTTCACCCCGCCCATGCCCCGGCCGGAGGTGGAGCCGTTGATTCGGCAGGCGTGGCTGGAGCACTGGCAGGTGCCCTGGCGGGGATGGGTGGTGCATATGCAATCCCGGGCCGTGCGGGAGCAGCTGCGCCAGCGGGAGCTGGCCCGGGCCATGGGCCAGCGGGAGCTGCTCGAGGCCATCACCGCGGTGGTCCGGGAGGAGTGGTCCGCGGCGGACCCCCAGCGGGGGCTTCATCGCCTGCTCCTGCGGCTGGTGGAGCTGGTGCAGCACTGGGCCCAGCCGGAGGCGGCCCTGCTGACCCCGAAGGAGCTGCTGGAGCTGTTCCATCACCTGCGGCGGATCCTGCAAAGCCCCCAGGGCGACACAGGAGGCGCGTCCGGTGGAGCGGGAGCGTCGCCTTCTTTCCCATCTGATTCGGACCCTGGATGAAGGCCGGCATCCGGCCCTGCAAGCGCTCCGGGCGCTGCTGGATCAGGATCCGCCGGATCCGGAGCGGCTGCGCGCCCTCGGCCATCTCCTGATGCTCCTGCCGGCGGATCCCCTGGCCGGGCCGGGGGAGGCCATGCCCGGTCGGATCGGGGCGCAACTGGTCGGGATGGCCCTGGACCGATGGGCGGGTTATCTGCCCCCGGGCGCCCTGCGGCAGCCCCTGACGGAGATCCTTCGCGCCCTTCGGTTTCACGGCCCGGCCCTCGCGGAGGCGCTCGCGGCGCTGCTGGGGGCCTTCTGGCTGCGCGGAGAAGATCCGGCATGGGCCCTGGAGATGGCGCGGCGGGCGGAGCAGCTGCTGCAGGACCGGCAGCGGGCGGCCGCGCTTCAGGGCGTGACATCGCCGGAGCTGGCGGAATGGCTCCGTTGGGCGCAGGAGATCATCGGGGAGATCCTCCGCGACCGACACCTCGCTGCCGCGGAGCCTCCGCGGGAGGAGGCTCCGGAAAGGACGCCGGCCGAGCCCATCCCGACGCCGGAAGGCCCGCTCCGGCCCGCCCGCCTGGCCCTGCTCTCCCTCGTCCTGCTCCCGGACACCCACCCTCAAGCGGGGGACCTTCAGTTCCTGGACCCCCAGACCGCGGAGCGCCTTTCGGATTCGGCGGAGGTTCAGATCGAGCGACTCCGCGTGGGGGAGCAGGTGTATCGGGTGTATGTGGAGGCGGACATGGATCGGGTGGTGGTGGCGCGTCGGGAGGAGCTGATCGTGCTCCGGGTGGAGGGTGGACAACTGTTGACAATTTTATTATCATTTATAGGAGTTACGCAGTTGGGGCCCAACTGGGTCATTCCTACCGCCATATATGGGGTGTTTTGGCCGATCACTCGCCACATATGGGGCTCCCTTCCCGCCAACTGCGTAAGTCCTAATCATTTATTTCGGCCATGAAGCTCTCGGATTGGGCTCGTCAGCAGGGGATAAGCGATATCACCGCCTGGCGGTGGTTTCGGGCAGGAAAGCTTCCTGTCCCTGCCCGCCCATTGCCTACTGGGACAATCTGGGTAGAAGCGCCTCGCCCAGAAGGTATCACCGTGCTCTATGCCCGAGTGTCCTCCGCTGACCAGAAAGAGGATCCGGAACGGCAAGTTCAACGCCTTCAGGCCTTTGCCCAAGAACAAGGTTGGACAGAGGTTAAAGCGGTGACCGAAATCGGCTCCGGGCTGAACGGAAAACGAAAGAAACTTCTACGGATCCTGCGGGATCCCCAGGTGGTTCGGATTGTCGTGGAGCATCGCGATCGGCTGGCCCGGTTCGGATTTGACTGGCTGGAAGCGGCTATGGCCGCTTCGGGGCGACATGTTGTTGTCATAGAGGAGGGGGAAGTGACAGACGACCTGGCGCAAGACGTCCTGGAAATCCTCACCTCGGCCTGCGGGCGTCTGGATGGGCGTCGGTCGGCCAGGAGACGAGCCCAGCCAGCATGGGAGGTGCTGGGATGCGGGTGAGACAGGCGTTCCGCTTCGAGCTGGACCCCAACCGGGAGGCCCGGATCGCCCTGGCGAAGCACGTGGGCGCCGCCCGCTTCGCCTACAACTGGGGCCTGGCCCGCTGTCTGGAGGCCAAAGCGCGCGGCGAGCAGATCCCCTCGGCGGTGGACCTCCACAAGGACTGGAACGAGTGGAAGCGGAAGCACGCCCCCTGGTGGGTGGAGGTGTCCAAGTGCGCTCCTCAGGAGGCCTTCCGGGATCTGGAGCGGGCCGTCCGCAACTGGCGGGAGGGCCGGGCCAACTTCCCCCGCTTCAAGCGCAAGAAGGCCCTGGCGGACAACAAGGCGAGGTTAACCGGCCATATCCGGGTCACTCCCCGGCACGTGCAGCTCCCTCGCATCGGCAAGGTCCGCACCAAGGAGCGGACGGACAAACTCCTGGAGCTCCTTCAGTCCGGGAAGGCCCGCATCCTCTCGGCGACCATCTCCCGGGAAGCCGATCGCTGGTTCGTGAGCCTGACCTGCGAGGTGGAGCGCCCGGATCCCGAGCCCCGGGAGGTCCGGGGTCCGGAGGATGTGGTGGGCATCGACGTGGGGCTGGAGGCTTTTGCCGTGCTGTCGGATGGAACGCGGATCGAGGCCCCGAAGCCTTTGGAGAAGGCCTTGCGGCTTTTGAAGCGGCGTTCGAAGCAGCTCTCACGGAAGCAGAAGAAGACGGTGGTGGAGCAGGATCCAGAAACGGGTAAAGAGCGGAAGCGGACGGTTTTCTCTCGCAACTATGAGAAGGCGGCCCTGCGTCTGGCCCGGCTGCACCGCCGGGTTCGGAACATCCGCCGGGATTTCCTGCACAAGGTCACCACGGAGCTGGCGAAAGCCAAGCCGGTTCTGGTGGTGGAGGATCTGAACGTGCAGGGCCTGGCGCGGAACGGGAGTCTTTCCCGGGCCATTCAGGATGTGGGGTGGGGGGCCTTCCGGCGGATGCTGGAGTATAAGTGCGCCTGGTATGGGGCCGTGCTCCTCATTGCGCCGTGGGATTTCCCGTCCACGAAGCGGTGCTCGCGCTGCGGCTGGGTTGCTCCTACGTTGCCGCTGTCCCAGCGGGTGTTTCACTGTGGGGCGTGCGGGCTGGAGGTGGATCGGGATCTCAACGCGGCCCTCAACCTGCGAAACTATGGGTTGGCCGCCCTGAACGGCCCTACCGGGAGTTCCCCGGGAAGTGACGCCTGTGGAGATCCCTCTGGCGGCGGAACGGGCACAGCCCGGTCTACGAGCCATGGGTCGATGAAGCAGGAAGCAGCCCGTCATGAGTTTCACCCTTCGGGGTGAAATAGATGACGATGTGCTGCAGAACGGGGAGAGCATGCGGGGGGCGGGCATCGAGCCCGGGGACCTGATCCTGGCGCGGCGGCTCTCAGGGCCGGCGGCGCGGGATCCGAACGAGTGGCGCGCGTGGCTGGGGAGGCTGGTGCTGGCCGTCCTGGTGGAGGATTACCACAGCCAGGCGCACCGGGCCTTCCTGATCAAGCGGCTGAACTATCGCAACGGGAAATGGTTGCTCTCGCCGGAGAACCCGGCCTTCGAGGAGATCGCCATCGAGCCCGGCCGCCCGGAGCTCCACCCCGTCCTGGCCATCCTCAAGCCGGAGCCCGTAGAATAGCGATGCTGACGAAAGCCGCCATACCGGCCAGCCGCCAGGAATCAGGCTGAGATGGGGGAGGCCGGCCATGTCCGCTTTCCCTGCCCTTTCCGAAGAGCGCGTGCGCCGTCGCGCGACCGACGCCTCCTGGCAGCGCGGCATCCGCTACCTGGAGTCCGGCGCCGTCCTGGAGGTCGTCTGGCGTGAGGGGACGCTCACGGCCTGGGTGGAGGGCAGCGAGATCAGGCCGTATCACGTCCGCGTGCGCTTCAACGAGCAGGGGGAGATCGAGGAGGCCTTCTGCTCGTGCCCTTATGAGGGCGACGGGGATTGCAAGCACATCGTCGCCGCCTTGCTGGTCCTGATCCGGCATCCCGAAAAGGTGAGCGTGCGCCCCGCCCTGCGCACATTGCTGGAGGGCCGGAGCCGGGAACAACTAATCGACCTGTTGCAGTTCCTGGCCGACCGATACCCCGAGACCCTCGAGGCGATGGAGGCTTTTCTGACGGCCCCTGCCCCTCCCCCCGCGGAGCAACCCGCCGAGGTCAACCTCGCCGCCCTGCGGGATCAAATCCGGACCACGCTGCGGCGGATCGCCTGGGGCGCCTACAAAGCGTATCCGGGCGATGAGGGATGGCCCATGCCCTCCGGGGCGCTGGATCCCGCCCTCCGACAGGCCCGGTCCCTCCTCGACCGGGGAGAGCCGCGCGCCGCCCTGCTGGTCCTGGAGACGGCCGTCACCGCCTGGATCGAGGGCGGCCGCCTCCTCGATCCGGACCTCCTCCAGATCCTCGCCGACATCGAGCAGGAAGAGGGGAACCTGGAGGCCTTGGCCGAAGTCTGGACCGAAGCCCTGCTGAGCGCCGACCTTTCCGTCGAGGAGCGCCGCGCCTGGGAGCGGAAACTGGAGTCCTGGATGAAGACGATGATCGGCGGGGACGCGCTGGCGATGCCGCTGACCGCCGTCCGCCAGGGCTGGGATGACCCCCACCTCCTCGCCGTCATGACCGGCGACGCGCGCCGCGTATGGGGGGGAAGGCGGCCCCCCTTCGCCGATGACCTGGCGCAGGTTCGCCTGCGCATCCTCCGGGCCCGCGGCCGCTATGAGGAAGCCATCCGCCTGGCGAAAGCCGAAGGGCAGACCCTGCTCTACCTGCAGCTTCTCGCGGAGGCGGGCAAAGGCGAGCAGGCGGCGCGTGAGGCCCGTCGGATGCTGCAAGACCCTTACGAGGTCCTCATCCTGGCCCGGATCCTGACGGAGCGCGGGGAGATCGACCTCGGCCTCGAGCTGGGCGCGCATGGCCTGACCCTGGGCGATGAACGCCGGCGGGTTTCCCTCGCCGAATGGCTGCGCGATCAGGCCGAAAGCCACGGCCGCCTCGACCTCGCCCGGCGGGCGGCGTGGGAGGCCTTCAAAGCCCGCCCGACGGCGGAGAACTACCTCCGGCTGAAGGCGTGCATGGGGGAAGAGTGGGAAAGCCATCGGCGACAGGCCCTCGACCTCCTCGCGGCTCATGCTCCCTCGCCCGACCGGGCGGACGAGGCCATCGAGATCTACCTGCTGGAAAAGCGGTATCCGGAGGCCATGGCGCTGGTGGAGAAGCATCCCGGGTCGAGCAAGCTGGAAAAGGTCGTCGAGGCGGTAAGGGACGATTACCCGGATTGGGCCTTCGCCTGGTGCTATCGTCGGGCGGCCGAGATCATGGACAGCGGCCGGTCCGCCGATTACGAGACGGCCATCGCCTGGCTGCGCCGGGGGCGGGACATTCTGCTCCGGTCCGACCAGGCGGAGCGCTGGCAGGCCGTCCTCGACGAGCTGTTGCGGAAGCATCAGAGGAAACACAAGCTGAAGCCGATGCTGGAGGGGCTCCGATAAGCGGGGGCGGGGCGTCCGCATCATGGGGCGGAGGCCCGCCAGGCGCCGGAGCCGCCTCCGCCCGCCGCGCCCGATCATGCCGGCCGCCCGGCCGGAGAGGCCGAGGAAGGGAGGGAGAGGCCATGGAGCTTTTCTTTGCCTTGTTTCCTGAAGACCTGAAGCGACAGCTGATGGACAGCCTGATCGGTTTCGTGGCCGAGCAGGCGAAACGTCTGGTCGGAGAGCAGGCCTCGGAGCAAATCCGCCGCCTTTCCTCTGAGGCCGCCTTCCTGCGCGCCTTCGACCAGGCCCTGGAGCGGGGGCTTCGCCGTTTCCAAGAAGAATATACCCAGGAGGACGAGGACCTGGTTCCCCTTCTGCTGAACAACCGCGACCTCTGGCGCTCCCCCGCCGTCCGCCAGGCCCTGCGCGACCTGGTCAGCCGCCCCGGCGCTTACCTCCCCGAAGCGCGCGGCAAGATTCTGGCCTCCTTCGCCGATGTCCTCCCCGAGCGGGTCAATCGGGAACGGGTGGACCGCGCCGTCTCCTATCTTCTGCGCTGCATCGCCGAGGAATTGTGGGGCCTTCCCGGGGCCAGGGAGGTGCGGGAAATGTATGCCCTTCAGTTCCAGCGCATCACCGCCGAAGAAGCCCGCCGTCAGACCGGCCTCATCCGGGCCCAGCTTCAGGCCCTCACCGAGCTGCGACAAGACGTCCGCCACGCTCTGCTCCAACTGACCGAGGGGCTGGCCCGGCAGGCCCTGGCCGCCGCCTCCGTCCCGGCCCTTCCGGTCCGCCCCCGCCCCTACCACAACCTCCCCCAGCCCGACTACGTCCGGTTCGTCGGCCGGGAGAAGGAGCGGGAGTGGCTGCGCCAGCGCCTCTCCCCCCGGGACCGCGCCTGGGTGATCATCCTCACCGGCATCGGCGGGGTGGGCAAGACTGCGCTGGCCCTGGCCATCGCCCACGAGTATCGCCAGTGCTACGACGAGCTTCCCCCGGAGGAGCGGTTTGACGCCATCATCTGGGCCTCGGCGAAGGAGGAGGTGCTGACGGCAGCGGGCCGGGAGCGGGCCGCCCCCGCCGGACTGGTGGCCCGCACCCTGGCCGACATCTACGCCGCCATCGCCCAGGTGCTGGAGCGGGAGGCCATCACCCGCGCCGCCACCCGCGAGGAGCAGGACCGACTGGTCCAGCAGGCGCTGACGGCCCAGCGGACCCTGCTGGTGCTGGATAACCTGGACGCGCTGGAGGGGCCGGGGGCGGAGGAAGTGCGCGCCTTCCTGCGCAACCTGCCGCCTCCCACCAAAGCCATCGTCACCTCCCGTGAGCGTCTGGATGTGGCCGACGTGCTGCCTTTGCGGGGGATGGAAGAAGAGGAGGCGCGGCAGTTGATGGAGGCGGAGGGGGAGGCCCGCGGCGTCCGCCTGAACGCGGCGCAGCAGGCGGAACTCTACCGGCGCACCGCCGGCCTGCCGTTGCCCATTAAGCTGAGCATCGCCCGGCTGGCGGCAGGGGAGGCCTGGGAGGGGGTGCGCCGCTGGCTGGGGGACGCCACGGGAGACCTGCCGCGATACTGCGTGGGCGGGCAAGTGGAGCTGGCGCGGCGCAAAAGCCCGGAGGCGTATCGGCTGCTGCTGGCCTGCGCCCTCTTTGACCGGGAGGCCGGGGCGGCGCGGGAGGCCCTGGGGGCCATCGCCGACCTCCCGATGCAGGACCGGGACGAGGGGCTGAGGCTGCTCGTGCGGCTCTCGCTGGTGAATTGGGAGCCCGAGCGCGACCGCTTCTGGATGTTGCCGCTGGTGCAGGAATACGTGCGGGCGGAACTGGCAACGGATCCAGAATTAGAGAAACAAATCATGGAGAAGTGGGTTTTGTGGTATCAAGGTCTTCTCTCTAATTATCCAACAGGCGAGTATGAAATTTTCAAAACAGAGTTGCCTAACATAATACTTGTATTCCGATGGTTACTATCTCAGGGCAATATAGAGGCGTTAGTAGAAACATCGCGGTGGGGAGTTGTTCTTCTTCATTCCGAAGGAGAATGGACGGAGTGCCTTGCGGTATGTCGATATATTGTTGAACAAGCAACAGCCCACAGCAATCCAAACATATTGAATTTCAATCTTTTGCATTATTACCTTGATACAGTAGCACATCAAGGTCGCATAGATGAGTTTAAAATCAATTGGTCAAGGTTAGAGCCTTTATTTCATGGAAGAGAAGACCTGGAAGCAATTAAATTAGGCATACAAGCTCGACTTGCTCGCTGGGAATATGTAGGAAAACCCCTGTCCTTAACAATTGAGTTTCTCGAACATGTTATAGAGCAGCTCTCACAAATGAGCCAAGCATATGATGAGATCATGTTGACCACTTTGAACACCCTTGGCTTGCTTTATCTTTATTCCAAAGACCCCGAACGAGCAGCTAAGGCTTTCAGAAAAGGGCTAGAAATCTTGCCTAAATCTGTTGGAATTACTAAAATTGCATGGGAAGCAGTTTTGAGGGGAAATATGGCGATTGCGGCTGGCAGACAAGGAAAATATGCTGAGGCTCGGGATGAGATTCACCGAATTCTACCTCATATTCGAGAAAAATTAGATATCGCGGAAGCTTACATACTTTTAGCAGTTTATGAATATCGCCTTGGTAACTTTACAAAATCTGTGGAATTAGGGACTCAAGCAGAACGCCTGTTAACAGAATTGGGCGTGAAAGAACCACCCTGGAAGGAATTTGAGTACCAGGAATGGTTGAGTATCAAAGCGACGATTGGGAAACAATCGGAGGCTTTATAGTGACTGGAAGTCGCCTCATTAGGCCTATGATCAGCAAGTGAAGTGCGAATCCGCTTCAACTTTGCGCTTCCATTGGGGTATCAACAGTAACAGAACGAAGTCAAAAGGAAATGACCCCACAGTCCTTAGATAAGCTGACAGCGGATTACCGGCGCGCCGTCGCCGAGGAATGGCGAGACCTGACGGTCACCGTCCACGGCGAAGAACGCCGCCTGCCGCTGGAGCGCGTCTTCTTCATGCTCCAGGCGCGGGAGCGGCCCGAACCGAAGCCGATGGAGCCGCCACGCCCCGACCTGGACCCGGCGGGGGCGCGCCTTCAGGACGCCGGCGCGCCTCCTCCTCCCCAGCCGCCTCCCCCGCCGGTCCCCCTGGAGGCGGCGCTGGCGAAGGGGGAGCACATGGCCCTGCTGGGCGAGCCGGGGGCGGGGAAATCCACCGCCCTGCAGTTCATCGGGCTGTGCTTCGCCCGCGCCGACGAAAACTGGCACAGGGAGCGGCTGGGGATCCAGCGCCCCTACATCCCGATCCTGCTGAACCTGCAGGCCCGGGCCTATGCCATCGCCGGGCAGGAGACCCTGTGGGATGCCCTGCGCATGGAGGTGCGCGAGCGGCTGCAATGCCCCGAGGACGAGGCGGAGGCGCTGCTGCGCGCGTGGGGGCAGGAGCCCGGCCTGCTCGTCCTGCTGGACGGGCTGGACGAGGCGCCGGGGGCGCTGCGGGAGGCCGTGCGGGAGCGCATCCGGCGCTTCGCTCAGAGCGGGGCCGGATGGGTGATCCTGACCTCCCGCCCGGCCGGGTTCCAGCCCCTGCCGGGGCTGCGCGAATACCTCCTCAAGCCGTTCGAGGACCCTGAAGCCGAAGCCCTGCCCTACCTGCGCGGCTGGCTGGCCGCCCTGAAGCCCGAGTGGACGGCCGAGGAGGCCGGGGCGCGGGCCCGGGAGCTGTTAGAGAGGATGCGGGCCCACCCGGCCCTGCGCCGCCTGCTGGACAACCCCCTCTTGCTGCGCCTGAGCGCCCAGCACTACGCCCAGGCCGGCGAGATCGCCCGCAGCCGCGCCGACCTCTACCGCCTGTGGGTGGAGGAGGCCTGGGAACGCGCCCGGCGGCGCGGCGCGAAGGAGGAGGAAAAGCCGCGTTTTCTGGAGGCCCTCCAGGCCCTGGCCTGGCACCTGCACACCGGCGGGGGGAACGAAGAAGCCGACCTGCTGCGGGCGCTGCAAAGGTTCGGGCTGGCGCAAGAGGCCACAGAGGCCGAAGGCTTGCTGGGCCGCCTGCGGGAGCAGACCGGCCTCCTCGCCCGTCTGTCGGAGGCGGAAGATGGAAAAGCGCGCCATCGCTACGTCTTCAGCCATCAGACCCTGCGGGAGTATTTCGTCGCCCTGCGCCTGAAGGAGGCCTGGGAGCGGGACGCCCGGCGCGCGTGGCGCTTCCTGCAGGCCCGCCTGCACCTGCCCGACTGGCGCGAGCCCCTCGCCCTGCTGGTCGGATCGCTGCCCGAGCCCGAGGCCCTGCGCCTGCTGGAGTGGATCTTACATGCCCGCTCGCCGGAAGAAGACTTCCTGCGCCGCGACCTGTTCTTGGCGGCCGCGCTGGCGGCGGAGAGCGGCCACGCGAAGGCGATGTGGGAGGGTTTGGAACCGTATCTGCGCCAGGCGCTCAAGAATGAGGACTGGCAGATACGCCGAGCGGCGGCAAGGATGCTGGGACAGATCGGCGACCCCCAGGCCACCCCCGCCCTCATCCAGGCCCTCCAGGATGAGGATTGGCGAGTGCGCGAGGCGGCAGCGGAGGCGCTGGGGCAGATCGGCGACCCCCAGGCCACCCCCGCCCTCATCCAGGCCCTCCAGGACAAGAAATGGTGGGTGCGCCAGGCGGCGGCGTGGGCGCTGGGACAGATCGGCAACCCCCAGGCCACCCCCGCCCTCATCCAGGCCCTCCAGGATGAGGAATGGCGAGTGCGCCTGGCGGCGGCGAAGGCGCTGGGACAGATCGGCGACCCCCAGGCCACCCCCGCCCTCATCCAGGCGCTTCGGGATGAGGATAGCGATGTGCGCCGGGTGGCGGCGGAGGCGCTGATGAGACTTACGCCTGTCTCTCCGCCTCAGAACGAGCAAGAGCGCCACGCCTGGCAAAAGCGCATGGCTTCCATCCGGCGAGCGGCGCGGCGGGCGAAAGACTACGAGCGGCTTGCCGCCGTCCTCGAGCGGCAGGCGGCATGGGAGGCAGCCCTTTCGCCCTGGCAGGACCCGCTGCAGCCGCCCCCCGTCCCGGCCTGGCGGGCCTGGGCCCAGCGGGCCGGCGGGGGCGCGCTGGCCCTGCTCATCGCCGGCCTGGTGGCGCTGGCGATGGCGGTGCTCCCCGGGATCGGCGAACCGCTGTCGGAGGCCGTCCGCGCCTTCATTCAGGAGCAGCCCCTCTGGGCGGCGGCGTTGCTGATCATCATTCTGGGCGCGGCGGTCGCGCTGCTGGACTGGATCAGGGAGGCCTTGCGGAAAAAGACGTAGGGCTGGGAAAACCGGCCACGCCATTCCCCCACATTGGGCGCAACATAGGGCAAGGGAGGCAGCAGCGCGGCGCCCTCGCCATGGCGGAGCGGAAAGCGCCGGGTCCTCGACGCAAGGAGGAAGGGACGCCGGGGGATTCCCCGTCCTGCGCGCGGGCGCATCTCCAGGACGGCGGAGGTTCCCGATGCCTTGCGACCCGCAACGCCATCACCGGCGGTCCATCCGCCTGCCGGGATACGATGACCCCCAACCCGGCGCTTCTTTCATCCCCATCGTCCCCCACAACCGGATGCCGCGGGTGTGTCCCAAAATCGTAGGACAACTGCTCGCAATTGTCCTACAAATCGGCGAGATCGCGCGCGCGGAGTGGCTCCAAACGCCTATCGTGCGCCCCCATGGAGTGTTGCACCCTGACGAATTCGTCGTGATGCCCAACCCCGTGCATGGGATCATCCGGATCATGGATGCGCCCGCCTCGGGCCCGGGCACCCCAAATCCCTGAATCCGTGAACTCATCTCAAAATTCTCCAGGCGATGAGGAAGCCGACAAGGAGGACGAAGGCCAGGAAGGTGGCAAGCCGCCTCTCGTGCCGAACCGTCCACCTTCGGAACCCCCCTTTCCGCCACCCGAAGAACCGCTCCACGCGGCTTCGAGCCTTCCGATCGGCCTTCCGACGCCGGAATGCCCGCTTTCCCCCTCGGGTTCGCTTCCCCCGCCGCGGATTCTTCGGAATGCCCGCCCGAATCCCTCGCCGCCGCAACCCCTCCCGAATCGCCTTCGCATCATCCGCCGCATCCGCGCCCGCCCCCTCCTGCTCTTCTTCACCCGCAGGCCCCCCAGCGCCTCCTCCAACCGACGACAATCGTGCTCATTCCCAGGTCCCACCACTACACTCAAGGGAAGCCCATCTTCATTCGCCCAAACGCGCGCTTTCGTCCCTTTTCGCTTCTTATGCCCATCTATTCCTACACCTTCCCCCCTTTTTTCGCCTCCACCCGCGTGGAATCAACCGCCACCGCTTCCACCTTCACCTTCCCCAGCGTATCCCACCAGTCCAGAAGGGCTTGCAGGATCTGGTGCCAGACCCCCTTCTCCCGAAGTTCCCGAAACCGCCGCCAGGCCGTCGGATCGGCGCCATATGGGCGGGGCATATCGCACCACCGGCAACCTGTAACCCGCACATACAGGATCCCGTTGAGGACCTTGCAGTCATCCACCCGAGGTCTTCCGGTTTTGGCCCTGGGCGGCCGCAAGGGCGCAAGGAAAGCCCACTGCTCATCGATCAGCTCCTGAATCCCCATCGGCCTCCCCATCCCAGGCAGGTTGTCCGGAGACAGAGTATACTCCAACCGGGCACCGGAGTTTTGAGATGATTTCCACCGTATAAGGAGTAAGGCTTAGGTGGGTGCGGGTTGTGGCAGGTCCTGGAAGGGGACCTGATGGCGGAGGAGGTGATAGAGCATCCCCAAGGCTTTACGGCTCAGGATGACCAGGGTTTCGCGGACGGCTCGCCCCTGATGGCGGTAGTAGGCGAAAGCCTGTGCGAAGCGACGGGTATAGCGTTTGAGGGCGGCGGCGATGAGGTAGAGGACGTGGCGGAGCAGGGGGTCGCCCCGTTTGGAGAGGCGACAGCGGCCGGCGAAGCGGCCGGATGGGTGGAGGGTGACGTCGAGGCCGGCATCGGCGATGAGGGCTTTGCGGTCGGGGAAGCGGTCGAGGGGGCCGGTGAGGGCGAGGAAGAGGGCGGCCAGGCGGGGTCCGATGCCCGGGATGGTCCGGAGGAGGCGCCAGGCCTGGGGGTGATGCGGGCGGACAGCCTGTTGCAAGGCGGCGAAGCAGCGGGCGCGCAGGGTCTCCAGGAAAGCCCAGCGATCCAGGAGGAGCTGGAGGGTTTGGGCCCGGATGGGGTCGTGGAGGCCGAAGGAAGCCCGGGCCAGCGCCTGGAGGGCCTCCAGGTCCAGGCGGTGGCGGGGTGGGAGGAGGGCGTGAAGATCCTGGAGAGGGGCCTGGGCGATGGCGGGGGCGGAGGGGAAGTGGCGGAGCAGGGTGCGCAGGGCTTTGGGGAAGCGGGCGTAGGCGCGCTCCAGCTCGGGAAAGAGGAAGTGGAGGAGCTGGCGGACCTGGTTCTGGGTGTGGGTCAGCTCCTGGGCCAGATGTTGGTCGAGATGGGCCAGGGCGCGGAGGGGGGTGTGATCCTGGAGGGGGGCGGGGAGGGCCTGGACGGTGAGCGGCTGGCGGAGGAAGAGGGCGATGGTGCAGGCATCGAGGCGGTCGGTTTTGGTGCGGCGGCGGGAGCGGGCGCGGGCGAAGTCCCGGACCTGGAGGGGGGAGAGGCGGTGGAGGGAGACGTTGGGCCGGTGCAGGCGTAAGAGGTGGGCTTCGAGAAGGGCGGAATAAGGGCCGGAGGCTTCCAGGCCGATCCACCAGAAGTCGGCGTGCAGGGGTTCCCAGGTGGCCAGGAAGCGCTGCCAGCCCGGGTGGTCATAGGAGAAGGTCGCGATCTGTTCGTGGAGGATCTGACCCGAAAGGGCATCGACGATGAGGAAAGCGGCCGTGAAGGTGTCTTTGGCCACATCCAGTCCGATAAAGCCCTGTCGTGGCATAGGTCACCTCCTACCGGAGAAGGGGATGGGGCCTGGGGGGAGGAGGTGCGGAAGGACGGTGGGCCTCCCACCCCCAACCTCCCGGTTCATGGGGGCTCTCGGGCCCAAGCAACTCATCGGGGTTGGAGGGAGGCCGGAGCTGAACTCCTGGAGGGGCTCTTCCGCCCACATCGATGGCGTTCTTCCGGCCTCCTCCCCTCAGGCCAATCTGACCCATCCTGATACATAGCACGAACCCTTATAGGAGGTGGGCGATGGCCCGACAGAAGCGGCAGACCAACTATGTCGGATTCCGCGCCTCCGAGGAGATGCTGGCGTTCCTTAGGGCGCGCCAGAAGGAAGACGAGAGCCTGGGCACCGTGGCCCGGCGTCAGCTGGAGTTCTACCAGGCCCTTCTGGCCCGCGGGATCCAGGAGATCCAGGCTCTCGAGCTCTCCCGGGAGGAGGCCCTCCGGATCCTGGAGGCGCTGAACGGGATCCTCATCACCCCGGAGACGACGCCGCTGCTGTGGGCAGGGGTGGCGCAACGTCTTGGGGATGAAAATCCGACCGTGAGGAAGGTTCGCTCCCTCTCTCCTGCTGGAATATGGGCGCTGGCCGATGCGGCCGCCCAGTTCTGGCGGGGGAACCGGGAGGTCTTGAAGGAGATCATCGGGGAGGGGCAGAAATGAGGACGCTGCGCGAGCTGATCTTCCGAACGCTTTTGCTCCTCATCGTCCTTGTCTTCTTCGCCGCCTTTGTGGCGATCTTCTACCCTGACACAATCCCCTGGTTCGGTGCTCTGTTTCAGTTCTCTCAGGCTTTGCTGGGAACGCCGCTTCTCCTGCTTCTGCTCGCCGTTTTCTTGCTGAGCCTGATCCTGCCCCGGAGGCACTGATCATGCGCAACCTGACGCCGCATCCCCTGGTCATCTTTCCACACAACGCTCCCTCTCGAGTCTGGATGGAAGGAGACCGCTTCTTCCATCCGGAGACCAGGGAAGGAGATCCGGCCGCTCCTGATCATCCCGCCTGATCCGGCGGGTCTCCTGCGCATGGAGGAGATCAACGAACAGGGAGACCCGGTCCGGATCGGGGATCAAGATAATTTCGCAATCCAAGGACGCCCGGGCCCAGGCGTCCCAAATCCCGGAATCCGTGCTATACTGGAAGCGCCACCGACCCGGATGGGCGGTGAGCCGAAAGGAGCGGAACCCCGGATGGATCGCCTGCGACCGCCTGGATTGCCGACGGGCAACCGGGACGGCCGGGAACGGAAGATCCCGCCTCCCATGACCCCGGTATCCCTCCGCGGCTTCGGGCCGGTCGCCCCCTGTTTCCTCACGCGCATCTCCGGGAGGGGACCATGGATCGCAAAAAGGTCACCATCCACACGTTGCAGGCCCGCAAAGCCGCCCGCCAGCCGATCACCATGATCACCGCCTACGACTACCCCACCGCCCTGGCGGTGGACCGCGCGGGCGTCGATGTCATCCTCGTCGGCGACTCCCTGGGCATGGTGGTCCTGGGCTACCCCAACACGCTCCCCGTCACGATGGAGGAGATGCTCCACCACGCCAAAGCGGTCGCCCGCGCCAACCCCTCCGCCCTGCTCGTGGGCGACCTCCCCTTCATGGCCTACCAGGCCGACATCGCCGAGGCCGTCCGCAACGCCGGGCGCTTCCTCAAAGAAGCGGGGATGGACGCCGTGAAGCTGGAAGGCGGGCGGGAGATGGCCCCCACGGTGGAGGCCATCGTCCGCGCCGGGATCCCGGTGATGGGTCACATCGGCTTCACCCCCCAGTCCCTCCACCGGCTGGGCGGCTACCGCGTCCAGGGCCGCACGGCCGCCGACGCCCGACGCCTGCTGGAGGACGCCCTGGCCCTGGAGGCCGCCGGATGCTTCGCCATCGTCTTGGAGATGGTCCCCGAGCCGGTGGCCGCCGCCATCACCGAACGCCTGCGCATCCCCACCATCGGCATCGGGGCCGGAGCGGCATGCGACGGCCAGGTGCTGGTCCTGCACGACCTCATCGGGCTCTTCGACCGCTTCACCCCCCGCTTCGCCAGGAAATACGCCGACCTGCACCAGGAGATCGTGCGGGCCGTCCAGGCCTACTGCGAGGACGTGCGGAGCCGGCGGTTCCCGGGCCCGGAGCACACGTTCTCCATGGACCCCGAGGAGCTGGCCGCCTTCCAGGCCATGCTGGAAGGGCTCCCCGCCCCTGCGCCCGTGCGGGAGGCCCGATGATGCGGATCGCGTTGCTGGGCACCGGCGCCCTGGGGACCCTCTTCGGAGTCCGTCTGGCGGGGGTGGCGGAGGTCTGGATGCTGGGCACGTGGCGGGAGGCCCTGGAGGCCGCGCGCCGCCACGGCCTGCGCCTGATCACCCCCCAGGGGGAGGAAACCGCCTTCGTCGCGGCCGCCGAGGATCCGGCGGAGGTCCCTCCGTGCGACGCCGCCCTGATCCTGGTCAAGGCCTACCAGACGGAGCGGGCCGCGCGGTGGGCCCGGCAGGTCCTGAAGCCCGCCGGGATCGCCCTGACCCTCCAGAACGGCCTGGGCCCCTATGAGACGCTCCGGACGGTCCTCGGGCCGGAGCGAGCGTGGCAGGGGGTGACGATGATGGGGGCCACGCTGGAGGCCCCGGGCCGCGCCCGGCTGGGCGGCGAGGGCCCCATCTGGCTCGGCGCCCCCTCATCGTCCCGGGCGCCCCTGGAGCCCCTCCTCGCGCGCCTGCGGCAAGCCGGGTTCGCCGTGGAGATCCGGGAGGACCTGCGCGGGGTGATCTGGGGGAAGCTGGTGGCCAACACCGCCATCAACCCGGTGACCGCCCTCTTCGACGTCCCGAACGGGGCTCTGCTGGAGCGGCCGGCGCTGTGGGCCCTGGCCCGGGGGACGGCTCGGGAGACGGCCGCGGTGGCCTGCGCCCAGGGGATCCGGCTGCCCTTCGAGGACCCCGTCGCCTTCGTGGCGGAGGTCTGCCGGCGGACCGCGGCGAACTCCTCGTCGATGCGACAGGACGTGCAGCGGGGCCGCCCGACGGAGATCGACGCCCTGAACGGGGCGGTGGCGGCCATCGGACGGGAACGGGGGATCCCTGTCCCCCTCAATGAGGCCCTCTGGCGGGCCGTCAAGGCCCTGGAGCGGAAACGCGTTCGCGCTCCGGTCTCCCCGCCCCCGAAGGTCCGGGCGGGGGAGATCGTCCCGGGATGAAGAGCGGAACCTGTTGCGCGCAGATCGCCTGGGGAGGTGATGCGCATGCGCGTGGTTCATACCATTGCGGAAGCCCGCGCCGTCCGCCGGGCGCTCCCCGGCACGTGGGGCTTCGTGCCCACGATGGGCTATCTCCACGAGGGACATCTCTCCCTCGTCCGGCGCGCCCGCGCGGAGAACGACCGCGTCGCCGTGAGCATTTTCGTCAACCCGACCCAGTTCGGGCCCCACGAGGACTACGCCCGTTACCCCCGCGATCTGGAGCGGGACCTCCGGCTCCTGGAGCCCCTGGGGGTGGACCTGGTGTTCGTCCCCTCCGTGGAGGAGATGTATCCGCCGGGCTTCCAGACCTGGGTGATCGTGGAGGAGGTGAGCCGCCCCCTGGAGGGCGCCTCGCGGCCGGGGCACTTCCGGGGCGTGGCCACGGTGGTGGCCAAGCTGTTCAACATCCTCCAGCCGGACCGGGCTTACTTCGGCCAGAAGGACGCCCAGCAGACGGTGGTGATCCGGCGCATGGTGCAGGACCTGAACATCCCGGTGGAGATCGTGATCTGCCCGACGGTGCGGGAGCCGGACGGGCTGGCCATGAGCAGCCGCAACACCTATCTGAACCCGGAGGAGCGGCGGGCGGCCACGGTGCTGTTCCGGGCGCTGCAGGCCGCGAAAGCCCGTTATGAGGCCGGAGAACGGGATGCCGAACGCCTGCGGGAGGCCATGCGGGAGGTGATCCGGGCGGAGCCCCTCGCCCGCATCGATTACGTCAGCGTGGCGCATCCGGAGACCCTGCAGGAGCTGGAGCGGGTGGAAGGCCCCGCCCTGCTCTCCCTGGCGGTCTACATCGGGACCACCCGGCTGATCGACAACCTCATGCTCCCATAGCCGGGATCCCACCGACCCATGCCGGCGGGAGCTTCCGCCGCGACCCGGCGGGATCGAAAACGGAGGTTCGGGGCTGAAGCCCCTCCTACCAGGACGATGTATTTTTGGTAGGAGCGGCTTCAGCCGCGACCCGGCGGGATCGAGAAGACGGGGAGCCGGAATTGGAGGGACGGCTTCCACCGCCACCCCTTGCGGGATCGAAAAGGGAGGTTCGGGGTTGAAGCCCCTCCTACAAAAAGACCAATATTCCTGTAGGAGCGGCTTTAGCCGCGACCCGGCGGGATCGAGAAGACGGGGAGCCGGAATTGAAGGGACGGCTTCCGCCGCCACCCCTTGCGGGATCGAAAACGGAGGTTCGGGGCTGAAGCCCCTCCTACCAGGACGATGTATTTTTGGTAGGAGCGGCTTCAGCCGCGACCCGGCGGGATCAAGAAGACGGGGAGCCGGAATTGGAGGGACGGCTTCCACCGCCACCCCTTACGGGATCGAAAACGGAGGTTCGGGGCGAAAGCCCCTCCTACCAGGACGATGTATTTTGGTAGGAGCGGCTTCAGCCGCGACCCGGCGGGATCGAGAAGACGGGGAGCCGGAATTGAAGGGACGGCTTCCACCGCCACCCCTTACGGGATCGAAAACAGAGGTTCGGGGCTGAAGCCCCTCCTACAAAAAGACCAACCTCGTTCGGGGCGAAAGCCCCTCCTGCGGGAAGACCGATGCGCGGACCACGCCGAGATCCTGTCCGCAGGCCTTCCGGTCCGTAGGGA
>Ga0326763_1000081_pt1 | contig 35310 bp, 36 predicted proteins | sample NORPS_P_FD_207671 | JGI IMG/M metagenome (GOLD analysis project Ga0326763, IMG submission 207671) | Hot spring water microbial communities from Norris Geyser Basin, Yellowstone National Park, WY, United States - NOR.PS_P | ecosystem: Environmental > Aquatic > Thermal springs > Unclassified...
CCGCCCATACGTCGTGCGCAATATCGATGCCTGGTACGATGCGTTCGATGTGAGACCGGGCGACAAGCTTTATCTTGCGCCCGACAAGCGCGCGCGCGTTTGGTGACCTGATTACGGGGCGGAGCGGAGAGCCTCGCCTCGTTTGTTTTTACGGGAGGGTTTTGAAAGTCATGCGCTTCACGTTTGCCCGTCTCGCGCTCGGGGTCGCGGCCATCGCCGCGCTGACCGCAGCAGCGCCCAAATATGGTGATTTCGGCTTCGATAGCGCTGGCATGGACCGCTCGATCAAGCCCGGCGACGATTTCTTCGGCTATGCGAACGGCGGCTGGGACAAGGCGACGCCGTTCCCCTCCGACAAGCCGGGCGTGGGCGCGTTCGTGGTGCTCGACGATCTGTCGATCGAACGCTCGCGCACCATCCTGGAAACCGAAGCCGCACAGGCCGCGCCGGGCAGCAACGCGCATAAGGCCGCGGATTATTACCGCGCCTTCACTGACGAGGCTGCGATCGAGGCGCGGGGCATGGCCCCGGTCAAAGCCGAGATCGCCCAGATCGACCAGATCCGTGATCGGAACTCCTTGGCGAGCGCGATCGGACGGCTGGCACGGACTGGCGTGCCAACCCCGTTCGGCATCTTCGTGAACGTAGACGACAAAGACCCCGATACCTATCGCCCGACGCTTGGGCAGGGCGGACTGGGGCTGCCGGACCGCGATTACTATCTGGTCGACAACCCGTCCTTCGCAAAGGCGCGCGAGCGCTACAAGACGCACATCGCGTCGATGCTGAAACTGGCGGGCTATCCCGATCCGGAGGGAAATGCTGCTAAGATCTACGCGATGGAGGAGCAGTTCGCGCGCGTGCACTGGACGCGCGTTGAGAGCCGCGACGCCGACAAGACCTATAACCTCCGCACGGTTCAGCAGATCATCGATGAGAACCCGGGCTTCGACTGGCGCGCGTTCTTCGATGCGACCGGGCTCGACCGCTCGGGCAGCCTGATCGTCAGCCAGCCGAGCGCGATCGCGGGCGAGATGAAGGTGCTGGGTGCAGCGCCGCTCGATACGGTGAAGGCCTATCTGGCGTTCAAGACGATCGGCGCGCGTGCGTCGGTGCTGCCAAAGGCGGTCTTTGCCGAGCGATTCGATTTCTCGAAGGTGCTGAACGGCACCCCCGAGCCCGAACCGCGCTGGAAGCGGGGCGTACGCCAGACCACGGACATGCTCGGCGAGGCCGTGGGCGAAGTCTACGTCGCCAAATACTTCCCGCCTGCCACCAAGGCCAAGGCCGACGAGCTGGTCAGCAACATCCTCGCCTCGATGCGGGACCGTCTTGGCAAGGTCGATTTCCTCGATGCAGCCACGCGCGAGAAGGCGCTCGTCAAGCTGGCGCGGTTCAATCCGAAGATCGGCTACCCGTCTAAATGGCGCGACTACTCGGCGCTCGAAGTCCGGCCCGACGACGCCTACGGCAACCGCGTGCGCGCGGTAGCGTTCGAGTTCGATCGCAATGCCAAGAAGCTCGGCACTCGGGTGGACCGCAGCGAGTGGTTCATGACCCCGATGGAGATCAACGCCTACGCCAATTTCACCTGGAACGAGATCGTGTTCCCGGCCGCGATCCTGCAGCCGCCGTTCTTCGATCCCAATGCTGACGACGCGGTCAACTATGGCGCAATCGGCGCCATCATCGGTCACGAGATCAGCCATCATTTCGACGACCAGGGCCGCAAGTACGACGCCGACGGTCGCCTCAAGGAATGGTGGTCCAAGGCCGATGTCGAGCGGTTCGCGGCCAAGACCAAGCGGCTGGTGGCGCAGTATAATTCGTACGAGCCGTTTCCCGGCACGCACATCAACGGCGAGCTGACGCTCGGCGAAAACATCGCCGACGTGGTGGGCATCCAGGTGGCCTATGACGCCTATCAGCGCAGCCTGAAGGGCAAGCCCGCCCCGGTCATCGACGGCACGACGGGCGATCAGCGCTTCTATCTGGGCTATGCGCAGGCCTGGCGCGCAAAATATCGGCCGGAGTTCCAGCGCCAGCTGCTGACGATCGATCCGCACGCGCCCGATCGCTATCGCGCGCAGACGGTCCGCAATGTTGATCCGTTCTACAGGGCGTTCGATGTGAAGCCGGGCGACAAGCTTTATCTCGCGCCCGCGGATCGTGTGACGGTCTGGTAGGGCGCGGAGCCGGTGGCATGGGCGATCCTGATCGCCGCCGGCCTCTGCGAGATCGCGTGGGCGCTGGCTTTGAAGGCTTCGGATGGCCTTCGGCGCCCGCTGCCCACCGCGGCCTTCGCAGTCACGCTGGCGCTGTCGATGGCGCTGCTCGCCCGCGCGTTGCGCGATCTGCCGGTCGGCACCGCCTACGCGGTGTGGACGGGCATCGGCGCGGTCGGCACCGCGGTGCTCGCCATCGTGCTGCTGGGCGAGGCGGCGAGCCCGCTGCGGCTGATCGGCATCGCGCTCATCGTCGGTGGCATCGTGGCCTTGCGCTTGGCTGGCTGACGTGCCCTGGGGCACCTGCGCGGCCTGATTGGCCGTCTCGCACCCGTTGCCAGCCAGCCCGCGGCCGCGCTAACCGTCGGGGATGGCAGGTCATTCCAAGTTCAAGAATATCATGCACCGCAAGGGTGCGCAGGATAAGAAACGCTCGGCGCTGTTTTCGAAGCTGAGCCGCGAGATCACCGTCGCGGCCAAGATGGGGCTGCCCGATCCGGAAAGTAATCCGCGCCTGCGCGCCGCAGTCATCGCCGCACGCACCGAGGGCATGCCCAAGGACAATATCGCGCGCGCGATCCAGAAGAGCCAGGGCGGAGACGCCGAGAATTACGAAGAGGTTCGCTATGAGGGGTTCGGCCCAGGTGGCGTATCGATCATCGTTGAGACGCTGACCGACAATCGCACCCGCACCGCTGCCAACGTGCGCGCGATCTTCGCGAAAAACGGCGGAAACATGGGCGCCAGCGGCTCCGTCAGCCACGGCTTCGACCGCGTCGGGATCATCGCCTACCCGGCCGCCGCGGGCAGCGCCGACGCGGTGTTCGAAGCCGCGCTTGAGGCCGGAGCCGACGACGTCGTCTCCGACGCCGACGGCCACAGCATCTATACCGCGCCCGAGGCGCTGCACGAAGCCGCCCGCGCGCTGGAAGCCAAACTGGGCGCAGCCGAAAGCGCCAAGCTTGGGTGGCGCGCGCGCGACAGCGTCGCGGTGGGGGACGACACCGCGCCGACGCTGTTCAAGCTGCTCGACAGCCTGGACGACGACGATGACGTCCAATCGGTCACCGGAAATTACGACATTCCCGACGAGGTGATGGCGAAGCTGGCCTGATCCACTCCGCTCGGCACGGTTTCCGGCACTGGTGACCCCTACGGGACTCGAACCCGTGTTTTCGCCGTGAGAGGGCGACGTCCTGGACCGCTAGACGAAGGGGCCGTTGCCGGCGGGAGCAGGCGACTAAGGGAGTGGGCGGCGACGTGTCAAGGCGTAAGGGGCCGAACGTGCGGCGCTGCCTCGGCTTGGACGCGGGGGCCACGCCCGCTAGGCCGGACGCAATGGACCCGCTTCCGCTCGCCCAGGCGCTGATCCGGCGCGCCAGCGTCACCCCAGCCGATGACGGCGCGCAGGCCGTGCTCGTCGAGGCGCTCACCGCGCTCGGGTTCCGCGTCACGCCGCTGCGCTTCGGCGCGATCGACAACCTCATCGCGCACCGGCCAGGCCATGGGGCACGGCTGGCGTTCGCGGGGCACACCGACGTCGTGCCCTCCGGCCCCGCAGCGCAGTGGTCGGCTGCGCCGTTCGCGGCCGAACTGCGCGATGGCCGATTGATCGGGCGCGGCGCGGCCGACATGAAGGGTGCGATCGCAGCCTTCGTGGCGGCGGCCGCCCGGAGCATCGCCGCGGGCCACGACGGTGAACTGCTGCTGGTCATCGCCGGCGACGAGGAGGGCGACGCCGAGGACGGGACGGTCAAGCTGATGCCGTGGCTGGCGGACCATGGCCTGCTGCCCGAGGCCGCGATCACCGGCGAGCCGACGAGCGCCGCGCGGGTGGGCGACACGATCAAGATCGGCCGCCGCGGATCGACCAACATGGCGCTGACGGTCACCGGTCGGCAGGGCCATGTCGCCTATCCGGACCGCGCCGACAACCCGATCACCGCGCTTGCGCGCATCGTCACCGCGCTGAAGGCCGATCCGCTCGACTTCGGCGTGCCGGGCTTCGATCCATCGAACCTGGAGGTGACCGGCATCGAGGCGGGGGAGGGAGCGAACAATGTCATTCCCGGCACCGCGCGGGCGCGGATCAATGTCCGCTTCAACCCCAGCCACAGCTGCGCGTCTCTGGAGGCACATGTGCGCGCGATTGCAGCGCGTTATGCGCCGGCCTTTACGCTCAGCGCGAGGTGCAGCGGCGAGGCGTTCGTGACCGAACCGGGGCCGCTGACCGATGCGCTCGCGGCCGCCGCGGCCGAGGTGACCGGCAGCCAGCCGCAGTTGTCGACCAGCGGCGGCACGTCGGACGCGCGCTTCATCCGGCGCTGGTGCCCGGTTGCCGAGCTGGGCCTGGTCGGCGCCACGATGCACCAGATCGACGAGCATGTCCCCGTCGCAGATATCGAAGCACTCACGCGGATTTACGAGGCGTTCCTGCGGCGCTGGTTCGCCTGAGCACCCCGGTGTGCGAAGGGCCGGCGGGGCAAACCCCACCGGCCCTTCCATTGTCGTCCTTCCCGGCCAGGACCGGATATTTGAGATTACCGCGCGGAAGCTCCGCCGGCGATCGAGGTCCGGCCCGTACGGGTCTTGGGACAATGAGACACTGGACCACCTCCTTTCAGTTGTTGACGCCTGGCTCCAACATCGTCGCATCGGCGCAGGAATCAAGCGCAATCTCGGCGGCCGGGCCGAAATCGAGCGTGCCATGGCTGACGAACACCACGATGCCCCCGCCGGCACGGTGCTCGGCCACCGCGGCAGCCAGCCGCGCGGTCGAGGCGAGGTCAAGCCCCGCCTCGGGTTCGTCCAGCAGCCACAAATCGGCGCACGACGCGGCAGCCCGCGCGAGCGCCGTGCGCCGCCGCTGGCCGTTTGATAGCAGGCGGCAGGGCAGGTCGAGAAGCGGCGTCAGAGCGAACCGCTCGGCGGCGGTGGCGAGCGCATCCGCGCTGGCGCCGTCGATCCCCGCCCAGAACAGCAATTCTGTGCCTAGGCGCGAATCCAGCTTCAGCGCGTTCTCGTGCCCCACATATGCCGTGCGCGCGGGGCGCGTGACGCGGCCCGCCGCAGGCGCCAGCAGCCCCGCGATCATCCGCAGCAGCGTCGATTTCCCAGCTCCGTTGGGCCCGGCCACGCGCAGGCAGCCGCCGGGCGCGACCTTGAAGCTCAGCTCATCGAACAGCAGCCGCCCGCCGCGCACCGCGGCCAGCCCTTCGACACCCAATCCCTCTCGCTCCACGCGAACCCGCTTAGGCCCTGCCGCGGGGTGCGCCTAGCGTCCGCTTAAGCCGAAGCGCTTGACCGCCTCCCACGGGCCACCGCGATAGCGCCACAGCGCGAGCGCGGTCACCCGCAGCGGGAAGGGGCGGTGCTCGGCCTCAAGCCGCTCCAGCGCAGCGCGTGCGGTCTTGGGCTCGGCCTTGTTCATCACGGTCACGTGCGCTCGGAACGGCGCCTGGTCCTGCGCCGACAGCAGCCCGCCCCAGCGGTCCACCAGCCGCGCGCGCAGCGCATCGAGGCCGGGCGCCGCGATCCGAAACGCGACGCCGCGACCCAGCGAGTAGGGCGCGCCCGCCTCGCCCGCGATCGGTCCGGTCTGCCGAGCCTCAGCGGCGCAGCCGTTCAGCACATCCGCCTCGGCCGACGGCGGCAGCAAGTGAAACAGCGTCAGATGCGCGCCGACGAGCAAGCGTTCGGGCGGGAACAGCTCGGTCCGCAGCCGTTCAAAATAGGCGTGCGCGCGGGCGTCCAGTTCCGCCGACAGGATGAAGGGTGCGCTGTCCATCGCGGCGCCGCTTACCGGCGGCGGCTCAGGCCAGCCAGTCGCGTGGTGCCGCAGGCGGCCAGGCGTCCTTGTCAATGCCCATCGCCGCGGACAGCTGGGCCTCGTCGGCATCGATCGCAAGGCCGCCGTCCGCCTCGTTCAGCGCCGACCAGGGCACCGCGAGCAGCTTTTCGCCCACGCCCAGAACGCCGCCGTGCGACATTACGCAGTAAGCGATCACGCCCGTCCCGGTATCGAGCATGATCTCGGTGATCGATCCCAATTCCGTCCCGTCGCGCCCGCTCACACGGGCGCCGCAGATCGCGCTGGCGGCCTTGACCGGCATCAGGAGCTCCCAGCGGTCGCGGCTTCGGCCGCCTTGTCATACCGCGCGCGCAGTCCCAGCCAGCGCCATACACCGATCAGATTAACCGCCAGCAGCACCGCGTTCTGCCATAAAAGGTTCGTTTGCCCGGTGAACCAGCCCACCGCCATCCACGCCACCGATCCGATAGCGAAGGCGATGAAGCCGTAGCCCGTAATACGCGCGCCGAGGTTCAGGGCAACGATGATCGCCGCTGCGGTGGTCATCACTGGGGCGATCCAGTTGGCGGCTTCGTGCATCACCCCTGATCGCGCAAGGGCGGCCGGTTGTTCCGGATCGCTCAGCCGCCCGCGGGCTTCCGCAGCAGCACATCCACAAACGCCTTGGGGGAAAGCGGCTGCACCGGCGCACGCGGGGAGCTGAGAAAGCGGCGCACCGCATCGGCGATCGAACGCGGCGAGACGGGGTCGAACGTTTCGGCGGGCACGCACACGTCGCGGACGAAGTCGCGTTCGCACGCGAGGATCGGCAGTCCTGCCTCGGCCGCTTCGAGCAGCGGCAGGCCGAACGTCTCGGCGAGCGAGGGGAAAATCAGCGCCGCCGAACGCGCCAGCTCGGCGCGCAGCCGGTCGCGGCCGATCGTCCCCAGCGCGTCGATCGTCAGCGGCCCGCGGCCAGCGCGCGCGATCAGCTCCGCCGTCGCCGCGGGATCGAGCGTCAGCGCCAGCGGCGGCCGGAAGCCTTCGGCTGCCAGCAGCGCCCACGCCTCGACCAGCCGCGCATGGTTTTTGTGCGCCTCGCCGCTCGCAGGATAGATGAAGCGCGCGCCGCGGTCGGCCCGCTCGACGGGCTCGGGCGCGCGGAACGGCATCGGCTCGATTCGCGCGCCGGGCAGCGTGGCGGCAAGCGCGGCGGCCATCGTCGGCGTCTGCACCAGCCATCGGTCGGCATTGGCGCGAAAGGCGCGCAACCACGCGCGCTCGAACGCGATGCGTGCGCGCAGGCGCGGCGGATAGTGCACCGCTTCGGTCAGACCTGCGAGATAGGGCGCTTGCACGAACACCACCGTGTGCGCGGCGCTGCGGTGCGGCGGCGGCAGCGAGTTGAACAGCAGCAGCCTGTCCCCCGCCTCGGCGCGCCGGGCGATCCGCGCGGCAGCGGCAAGGCGGGCGACAGCGGTTGGCGCCACCAGTTCGGCCCCGGGCGCCAGCGCCAGTAGCTCGGCATCGGCGCGCGGATCGAGCTGCACATGGCCCAGCTGATCCGCTGCGGCTTCCAGCAACGGTCGCAGCAGCACCAGCCCGCCGCCGACATGAACGCCCGGCGCCGAGAGGTGCAGCTTCATCGCGCGAGCATGCCCAGCGCCAGCCGCACCGGCTTGCCGACCGCGCTGCGGATGAGCGGCCAGCCCTCGGCTGCGGACGCGAGCGGCGGCCAGCGGCGGCACGCGATGCGCCATTCCCGCCAAGCGTCGCCGAAGCGCCCGATGCGAAGCGCAATGCGTGCGATGGCGAGGTGCGCGCGGCCATAAGCCTCGTCGGCGCGTGCGCTGAGCTCGGGCGGCAGCACGCCGTCGGCGAACCAGCCGTCGAGCATTGTCAGATGCTCGCGCGCCCGCTCGGGCGAGGTCTCCGCCCATGAAATCGCGCTTGGGTGCATCCGGTAGAAGGCGAGCGTGTCGGGCACGAAGCCGAACCTTCCGTGCGTGGCGAGCCGCACCCAGAAATCGCGATCGGGCGCAAGCTTCAGCCGCTCAGGCCAGCCGCCGACCGCGGCGCACGCGTCGGCGCGGAACACCGCGCCCGGGCCGATATGCGTCTCGTGCCGCACGACCAGGTCGGCGAGATCGAAGGGCCGGAACACGCTGCGCTTCAGCGTCTCGCCGCGCGGGCCGATCAGGTCGCCCTGCGGGTAGGCGCAGACAAGGCCGGGATCGCGCTCCAGCAGCGCCACCGCGCGCGCGATCGCATCGGGCGCGATGAGGTCGTCCGAGCTGAGATAGGCCAGGTACCGTCCGCGCGCCCGGCCCCAGGCGGCGTTCAGCGTCGCGGCCTGCCCGCGGTTCTCCTGGCGCACCCAGCGGACCCGCTCGCCGAAGTCGCGCAGGACAGCGGGAGTCGCATCGGTCGATCCATCGTCGACGACGACATAGTCGATCGCCGGGTAGCTCTGCACCAGCACGCTTTCGATCGTCTGCGAAAGATAGTCGGCCTGGTTGTAGGCAGGCGTGACCAGACTGACGATGGGCAGTGGCAATGGCGCGGCCTGTCGGTGTTGCGGGCGCCGACGCCTATCGCCCTGACCGGGCTGCGGCAACGCGCGGCCGGACGGCTCATCCGGCCCTCTGTCGCCCGCTGACACGCCATAAGCCCCAGGCCGCGCCGCCGGTCACGAGCGTGAAGGCGACGCTGATCCGCCCATCGGCTTCGGTGGCTCCCACAGCGATCACGCCCGCCAGCACGATCAGCAGCAGCACCGGCAGCGCCAGCCCGCCCGGCGCGCGGTGCCGGGCGTGGACGGTCGCGCCGCTTCGCCGCCCGGCGATCAGCGCCAGCGCCAGCCCCGCATAGACAAACGCCAGCCCGGCGCCGGTCAGCAGCAGCAGCAGCTTCATCGGCAGCAGGCACAACGCCACGCCCGCCGCGCCGGTCACCAGCGTCGCCGCTCGCGGCACCCCGCGTGGCGTGACGGTGGCGAGGCGAACGCTCGGCGCCCCAAGCAACCCGTCGCGTCCCCACGCGAACAGCTGGCGCGCGGTCAGCAGCACCGCGGCGATCGCCGCGTTCCACACCGCCAGCCCCACCGCGAGCGACATCGCGTGCGCCGCACCCGGACCGGCCCGCTCGGCGACAAAGGCCGACAGCGGAGACCCGGCGGCGCCAAGCGCGGGCAGGTCGCGCGCGCCGATCACCAGCGCTGCGGCGACGCCAAGCTCGATCACCGCCATCGCTCCGAACGCCATCAGCACCACGCCCGCCACGCGGCGGCTCGCGTCGCGCAGTTCCTCGGCGAAATAGACCGCCGTGCCATAGCCATCGAACACGAACAGCGCCGAGGTGGCGCCAAGCGCCAGCGCCGGGAGCGCCATCGGTGCGAGCGCGCGTACTGGGACCAGCGCCGACGCTGGCCGCTGCGGGTTCGCGATCCCAAGCCCGGCCACCAGCGCGAGCGCGGCCAGCTCGACGCCAAGGAACAGCCCCGTCACCAGCGCGCCCGATCGCAGCCGCAGCAGCCCCACGCCCATCGCTGCCGCGGCAAGCGCCGCGCCCGCAGGCGCGCCCGGAAGCGACGCCGCCAGATAGTCGGCGGCGCCGCGCGAGAAGACCGCGATCGTCAGGAAGCAGTTGACCCCGTTGACCGCGAGCATCGCCATCGACGGGCCGGTGCCGATCGTCGCGCGCACGAAGGCATACTCGCCGCCGGCGTGGGGGAAGGCCGAAGCGAGTTCGGCATAAGCCTGTGCGACGAGGACCGCGATCAGCGCGGCGGCGAGCAGCGCCATAAACGTGCCCGGTCCGGCATCGTGCAGCACGTTGGGCAGGATCACGAAGGCCGACGAGGCCGGCGTCGCCGCCGACAGCGTCAGCATCAGCGCGGCGAACGGAGTGAGCGTCCGCGCGAGTTCGCCGCCGGGCCCGGGCCGGGACGCCGATGCGGGCGGCGAAGGTCGCGAAGGTCGCGCTTCGTGATGCGTGGAAGGCGCGCGTTTCAACCCCGTTTCAGCATCCAAACCGGCGGTTCAGGCGTGGAAACGGGGGTGAATCGGGCTGGAAGTGGGGTGTTTCAGGCGTGGAAGGTGGCAATGTGGAGCGTCATACCCGCACGCGATCGAACAGTCGGCCCGCCTCGGACCAGTTCACCACCTGCCACCAGCCTTTCAGATAATCGGCACGCCGGTTCTGGTGCTTCAGGTAATAGGCGTGTTCCCACACGTCGTTTCCCAAAATGATGTCGCCCTTGGTCTCGGCGACGTCCATCAACGGATTATCCTGGTTCGGCGTCGAGGTAATCTGTAACTTGCCGCCCGACCAGATAAGCCACGCCCAGCCGCTGCCGAATTGGCCCGCACCGGCTGCGTTGAACTGCTCCTGCATGGCTTCGACCGATCCGAAATCACGGTCGATCTGCTCCTTCAGCGCGCCCGAGGGCTGCCCGCCCCGGCCGGGTGCTGCCATCAGCGACCAGAACAGCGTGTGGTTGAAATGCCCGCCGCCATTATTGCGGACCGCCTTGGGCGCGGTGGATACGTGGCGGATCAGCTGAAGGATATCCTTGCCCTGCAGCGCGCTGTCGGCATCGACCGCCTTGTTGAGATTGTCGACATAGGTCTGGTGATGCTTGTCGTGATGCAGCCGCATCGTCTCGGCATCGATCACTGGCTCCAGCGCTTCGGGCGAATAGGGGAGAAGTGGGAGCGTGAAGGCCATATTTTGCTTCCTTTCGGCTGCGGATAGGGACGGGGCGGCGGACGCCGCGGCGGCGGCAAGCATCAGGTCGCGGCGCGTCAACATATGCCCAGCGCTATGGCCCGCCCGGCGCGGCGCGGCAAGGCGCGCCGGTTGACGCTGGGGGGCGCCGGGCATAGGTCCGCCGGGCGGTATCAGGAGCGGGCCCATAGCTCAGTCGGTAGAGCATCGGACTTTTAATCCGCTGGTCGCTGGTTCGAATCCAGCTGGGCTCACCACCGTATTGATCCAATGAAGAAAAACGCCAACGGTCCGCGCCGCGACAAGGCGCATCTGCCGCACAAGGACTGCCGCGCCTGCGGCCGCCCGTTCGCCTGGCGCAAGAAGTGGGCGCGTGACTGGGATGCCGTGCTCTACTGCTCCGACAAATGCCGGATGTCGGTCGCGGGCCGTGCGGGGGCGTAAGCAACGGCGTTCGTCGGCGTGTCACACGCGCCAGTCGACAATCCATTTCCTTGCGCGGATGAGTGGCGCAAAGCCCAACCGACCCATGCACATCCCCGCAGCCATTCTCGCAGTCGTCGCGGCACTGCCCGCGTCTGCCGACGCGGCGACGCGGACGTGGACGCTTCCGGCGTTCCAATCGGTTCAGGTATACGGCGGCAACGATGTGGAGGTGCAGGCCGGGCCCGGGTGGCGCGTCGTTGCCGAAGGCGACGAGGACGATCTCGGTTCGGTGCGCGTGAGCGTCGCTGGAGGGCGGCTGATGCTGGTCGGCGGATCGGACCTCAAGCTGACGGTTGTCGCGCCCGAGGTCACGCGGGTATCGACCGCTGGATCGGGCACGATCAGCTGGCGCGACGCGCGTGGCCCGAATTTGGAGCTCTCGGTCGCTGGATCGGGCGGCGTTCGGCTGGGGACGGTGACGGCGCAGGCGCTGTCCGTGTCGGTCGCCGGATCAGGCGAAGTGAAGGCGAATGGCGGCCAGTGCGACCATATTGCGGTCTCGGTCGCAGGGTCGGGCGAGGCGCGGCTGGAGCGCATTGCCACCCATAGCGTCGCGGTGCAGGTGATGGGCTCGGGTGCGGTCGCGGCGCGGGCGGATGGCAACGCTGCGGTGCGCGCGGTCGGCTCCTCGGCGGTCAGGATCTACGGCAGACCGCGCTGCACGATCAGCAAGGCCGGGTCGGCGCAGGTTTATTGCGAGTAGCGCCGGGTTTCAGGCGAGGCCGGTCAGCACCGCCAGCCCCAGGAAGCTGAAAAAGCCCATGCAGTCGGTCATCGTGGTGACGAACACCGCCGACGAGACCGCCGGATCGATGCCGCGCCGATCGAGAAAGACCGGGATCAGCACCCCCGCCGCGCCCGCGACCAGATTATTGATCAGCATCGCTGCGCCCATCACGGCGCCGAGCAGCAAGTTACTATATCGGATCGTCACGCCCAGCCCAATCAGCGTGCCGAGCGCAAGGCCATTGGCCGCGGCGATCGTCATCTCGCGCGCGATCGCGCGGCGCGTGGTGGAGGTGGTGAGCTGCCCAGTCGCCAGCGCGCGGACGACGACCGCGAGCGTCTGCGTGCCCGCATTGCCGCCCATGCCCGACACGATCGGCATCAGCGTTGCCAGCACCACCAGCCGCTCGATCGCGCCCTGAAACAGGCCGACGACCGAACTCGCAAGGATCGCGGTACCGAGATTGATCACCAGCCAGTAAAGCCGCACGCGGACGACCTTGGGGATCGGCACATTGAGGTCGCTTTCGTCGCCCGCGCCCGCGAGCCGCAAAATGTCCTCGCTCGCCTCCTGCTGGACGATGTGCAGAATGTCGTCGACAGTAATCACGCCAACCAGTCGCCCCGCAGAGTCGGTGACCGCCGCTGAAATCAGCGCGTATTTCTGGAACAGGTTCGCAACCTCTTCCTGGTCCATCTCGACCGGAATCAGCGTCTGTTCGCGCTGCATCACGTCGGTCAACTTCAAGGTCGTCGGCGCGGTCAGCAGCCACGACAGGCGGATCGTGCCGACGGGGCAGTGGGCTGGGTCGACGACGAACAGCTCCCAAAAGTCGGTATCGTCGGGCTGTTCGGCGCGCAGATGGTCGATCGCCTGGCGGACGGTCCAGTGCTCGGGCGCCGCCTGCGGATCGCGCCGCATGATGCGCCCGGCCGATTCCTCGGGGAAGGTCAGCGCTTCCTCGATCGCGACGCGGTCGGCGGCGTCGAGTCCGGCCAAGACCTCGGCCTTGTCCTCGGGATCGAGCTCTTCGACGACGGCTACGGCGTCGTCGGTGTCCATGTCGCCGATCACCTCGGCGACCTCGGTATTCGGCAGTTCCTCAAGCAGCGCGTCGCGCACCCATTCGGACATCTCGGCGAACACGTTAGAATCGAGCTGGTCGCCGAGTGCGCGGGCCAGCGAGAGCCGGAGGTGCGGCGCGATCTGCTCGAACAGGTCGGCAATGTCGGCGGGGTGGAGCGCTGCGGTCCGCTCGGCGGCGCGCTGCGGCTCGTCGCTTTCCAGGGCCGCCGTCACGTCGGCGACGAGCGATTCCTCGGCCTCGGCGGGCGTGAGTTCCAGCTCGGCTTCGGGTGCGGCGGCCATACCGAGCGCTTAGCCGCGCCCCACGCCCCGCGCCACCCGCAGGGCGGCTTCCGCTTGCCCCACGCTGGCCCTAGGAGGGGCGGGCGCCAGAAGGACACGAGGATTGGCCATGACGACGTTTGACGACCGCGAGCGCGGGTTTGAAGCGGCCTTTGCCCATGACGAGGAGCTGACGTTCCGCCTGCTCGCCCGCCGCGATCGCCTGGTGGGAGAATGGGCAGCGGAGAAGCTCGGCCTCTGCGGCGACGCGGCGCGCGACTATGCGCAGTCGATCGTGCGCGAGGATTTGAAGCACGCTGGCGACGAGGACGTGATCGCGAAGCTCCTCGCCGACCTCGCGCCGCACGGCTTCGACCGTAATGCCGTGCTGGCTGCGCTCGGTAAGGCGGAACAGCAGGCTCGCGCCGAGCTGGAGGCTTAGGCGCCATGCCGATGCCCGCAGCCGAGATCGAGCGGCTGATCCGCTCCGCGATCCCCGACGCCATAGTGACGATCACCGACCTCGCGGGTGACGGCGACCACTATGCGGCGCACGTGGTGTCCGAAGCATTTGCAGGGCTAACCCGCGTGAAGCAGCACCAGCTCGTCTATTCGGCGCTCGGCGGGCGTATGGGCGGCGAGCTTCACGCGCTCGCATTGACGACGGCCGCGCGTTGACGCGGCTTGGCCGCGCCCAAGCGTGCCGGTTATAAAGATGGGCGTCATGAGTTCCTCCCCCGCCGCACGCCTTGCGCTGTTCCTCGCAGCCATCCAGCAGGTGCTCGCTCCAGTGTTCATCTTCCCGCGCGGCTTCAGGGGGTTCAGCGCGGGGGAGAGCGTGCCGACGCCCGCCGAGCCTGCGATCTACGCGTTCGGCATCTGGGCGGTGATCTATGTCGCGTGCCTGGTGTTCGCGGTCATCCAGCTCCTGCCGCGCTATGCGGGCATGCCCGCCGTCATGACGGTGCGCTGGCGCGCGGCGGCGCTGTTCACCGGCTCGACGCTGTGGCTGATCGCGGCGAAGGAGGGACCGAGCTGGCTGACGGTGCTCATCATCTGGGGCATGTTCGCGTTCGCGCTCGCCGCCATGATGAAGCTGGCGCGCTGGCCGGTGCCACTGCCACGTTCGGTCAAGATGATCGCCGGTTGGCCGCTCGCGCTCTACACGGGGTGGCTGAGCCTCGCTGCGTTCGTGAACACCGCAGCGATTCTGCCTTTCTGGACCGGCAATACCGGCGGGCTCGGCGTAGACGGATTGGCCGTGGTGATGCTGGGTCTTGCGGCCGTCGGCGCGGCAGCGATCATCAGCCGTGCGCGCGGGCCGATCCCGTACACTGTCGCAGTGCTGTGGGGGCTGGCTGCGGTGGCTGCGGCGAACGGCGGCCATATGCGCGGCGAGGCGTTCGCGGCGCGCGTGTTCAACAACAGCGCGGAGGACGTGCCGCTCGTCTTCTGGACCGCGCTCGCCGCGATGGTCGCAACGCTCGCAGCGCTCGGGATTGCGCGCTCAATGCGGCCCAGGCACCTGTCGCATAGCGGGCATCACCACGGCGCGCATCGCCCCAGCCTCGCCTGACTTGACGCGCACGCGTCCCCGCCGAACGGTGCGTGCATGATCGATGCGACGCGGCGGGAGCTGATCGGGGGGGTTGTAGGGACAGGGCTTGCGGCTGCGGTGCCGGCGGGAGCACAGGCCGTCGCATCGCCTGCGCCGATCACTGCCCCCGAACGCGCCCAGCGTCTGGAGCGCGCGCGGGAGCTGATGGATCGGCACCGGATCGACGCGATCCTGATCGAGCCCGGCTCAAGCCTCGTCTATTTCACCGGGATCGAGTGGGGCCGCTCCGAGCGCCCGACACTCGCGCTGCTGCCCCGCCGCGGCGATCCAGTCGTCCTTACACCCTTCTTCGAGCGGCCGAGCGTGCGGGAATCGCTCAAGATCCCGGTCGAGCTGATCGTTTGGCAGGAGGACGAGCAGCCGCTTGGCGTGCTCGCTGCCGCGATGGCGAAGCGCGGGCTGGCGCGTGCAGCGATCGGCATTGAGGAGAATGTGCGCTGGTTCATCCCCGCCGCCCTGCGCGAGGCGCTGCCCGGTGTGCGGCTGGTCGGCGCGGCGCCCGTGGTGCGCGGGTGCCGGATGCGCAAATCTTCGGCCGAACTGGGCTTGATGAAGCGCGCGGCGGACGTCACCGTCGCTGCCTATCGCGAAGTCGTGCCCAGGCTCCGCGAGGGCATGACTCCGGCGGAAGTTTCCGCGCTGATGGCTGCTGCCCATCAGGCCGCAAGCGCGCGCCACCTGTTCGCGCTGGTGCTGATGGGCGAGGCGGCCGCTTACCCGCACGGCAGCGGCAAGCCCCAGCGACTGAAGCCTGGCGAGGCGGTGCTGATGGACTGCGGCTGCTCGGTCGAGGGCTACCAGTCCGACATCAGCCGCACGATCGTGCTGGGCTCGGTACCCGGCGAGGTCCGGAGCGTGTGGGAAACCGTTGCCGAGGGTCAGCACGTTGCGATGGCAGCAGCAAAGCCCGGCGCGCCCGCGGGCAGCGTCGATGACGCCGTGCGCCGCTTCTATGAGCTTCGCGGCTTCGGCCCGGGCTATCAGCTGCCAGGCCTGTCGCACCGCACCGGCCATGGCATTGGCCTCGATGGCCACGAGCCCGTGAACCTGGTCCACGGCGAGACGGCGCCGCTCGCGCCCGGCATGTGCTTCTCGAACGAGCCGGGCATCTATCTTCCGGGCAAGTTCGGCGTGCGGCTGGAGGATTGTTTCTGGATGACCGGCGACGGCCCCCGCTGGTTCAGCGAGCCGCAGCCGTCGATCGACCGCGTCTAGGCGGCGACCTCAAGCGGCTGGATCGCGCCGGTCAGGTACAGCGAGCGAGCCTTCGAGCGGCTGAGCTTCCCGCTCGACGTGCGCGGCAGCGTGCGCGGGGGCACCAGCGCGACATGCGCGTTCATGCCCGTAAGCGCGCGGACCTTCAGGCGGATCGCCTCCTTCAACCGTTGGCGCTCGGCAAGATCGGTGACGCGGCACTGCACCAGCACCGCCGCGGTCTCCTCGCCATTCTCCTGGCTGAGCGAGAAGGCCGCGATGTCACCCGCCTTGAAACCGGGCAGCTGCTCGATCGCCCACTCGATATCCTGCGGCCAGTAATTCTTGCCATTGATAATGATCATGTCCTTGGCCCGTCCAACAATATGAATGTAGCCGCCAAGCAAATAGCCCATGTCGCCGGTATCAAGCCAGCCATCTTTCAATACGGTCGCGGTCGATACGTCGTCGCGGAAATAACCTTCCATCACCGATGGACCGCGGACATGGATCCGGCCGATCCCGCGCTCCGGCATCAGCACCCCGTTTTCGCCGCGGATCTCGACCTCGTGACCCAGCACCGGCCGCCCGCAATTGACGATCGCGCGGAAGCGCTTGGGTTTGGCGGGGTCGGTCGGGGGTGCGGCATCGCCAAGCAGCAGGCGTTCCTCGACCAGATCGACGCGGATCCCCTCGCCGGGAGGCATGATCGAAACCGCAAGCGTGCACTCGGCTAACCCGTAGCTTGGCAGGAATGCGTGTGGATCGAAGCCCGACGGCGCGAAGCTGTCGATGAATGCCTGCATCACGTCGGGCCGGATCATGTCCGCGCCGTTGCCAGCGATACGCCAGCGCGACAGATCGAACTTGTCCGCCCACTGACCCCCGCCAACTCGGCGCGCGCAAATATCGTAGCCGAACGTTGGCGAATAGCTCACCGACGTCCCGGTATTGCGGCTGATGAGGTGCAGCCACCCGAGTGGGCGGCGGGCGAAGTCTTCGGTCGCGAGATAATCGGTGCTGAGCTGGTTGGCGAGCGGGCTCAACATGCAGCCGACGAGCCCCATGTCGTGATACATGGGCAGCCACGAGATCACACGGTCGCTCTCGATGATCTTCATACCCAAGCTGTGCGCGCGCAAATTCGAAAGCAGCGCCGCGTGGCTGACCATCACGCCGTGGGGGAACCTGGTGCTCCCGCTGCTATATTGCAGATAGCAGACATCGTTTGGCGCGGGGCGATGCGGCTCGATCGGGCACGCGGTGCGCTCGCGGAACACGCCCCAGCCATGCGCTTCGACGCAAAGGGGTTCGGCTGCATCGGAAACCATGTCCAGCAGGTCGTCGGGCGCGAGCGCGATGACGGGATCGCACGAGGCAAGCTGCGTGCGGATCTGCTCCACATAGGTATCGCGCCCGCCGAAGCTGGTTGGCAGCGGCAGCGGGACCGGCCAAGCGCCCGCCAGCACCGCGCCGAAGAACAGGCTAACAAACTCAGCCGAGGTCTCCGCGATCAGAGCCACGCGCGCACCGCGCTCCACGCCCGCGGCGCGTAGGCGGGCTGCATCGAGCAGCGCGGCGCCTCGCAGCTCGCGGAAGGTCAGCGCCCGGAATAGCTCGCCACGCGCATTGTAGAAATTAAACCCGCGCGCCCCCTCCGCCGCGTAATCGAGCGCGGCGACGAGGTCGGGGAAATCCGCGAAACGCCTGGGCAGCGTGTCGGAGATCGGGGTCGGCTTGGGCGGGAGCGTGTGAACTGTCGCACCGTTCAGCCCGGCATGCGGGGTGCTGGTCATTGCTGTCGCCGAAATCCCCATGTTCAATCGTTCTTATCCGGTCCCGGGGCGACCCACTTGGCGCAATTTACTCACGGTGCCAAGCTGGCGCCCGATGAAGCGGTGGATTGCAGCAGAACTGTGGCGCGAACGCGGCGCTTGGGGGTGAAGCCGCCGCTCGATCCGGAGAGCCTTACCGAAATCGCATGGGCCTATGCCGCGCGCTACGCGACGACCGAAGCCAAGCTGCGGCGCTATCTGGCGGGCAAGCTGCGACAGCGGGGCTGGGCGGGCGAGGCTGAGCCTGATCTTGCCCGCGTGATAGCCCACCTTGCAGAGATCAAGGCGGTCGATGACCAGGCATTCGCCGAGGCCAAGGCGTCGGCGATGGCACGCCGCGGGCTGGGTGCACGGCGCGTGCGCGGCGCACTCGCGGCGGCAGGAGTTGCCGAGGAGATCAGCGCCGAACTCGACGCTGGCGATCCGCGCGCGGCGGCCGAGGCGTACGCGCGGCGTCGGCGGCTGGGGTGCCACCGCGAGCAACCCGGCGCACCCGATCAGCAGCGGCGCGACCTCGCGGCCATGCTCCGAGCCGGCCACAGCTGGGCCGACGCCAAGGCCGCGCTGGGCGGGGTCGATGTCGATCCGCCCGAGGACTGACTGGATCGGCCCACCGGGGGCAGCCGCTTTCGACAGCTGCCCCCCGACCGCAGGCGTTACGCGACCTTGAAGCCCTCGCGGTTCATCCGGTTGGTAAGCTTCTTGTTCTGGTCTTCCGAAAGGCTAGCCTTCAGCCGTGGGAACAGCACGTTCTCCTCCTGCTGGACATGCTCCTCGATCAGCGCCTTCAGCTTGCGCGCGGTCTCGGCATAGCGCGGGCTGTCGAAGCCGCTCATCTCGATATCATAAAGATACTGCTTGATATAGCCGTGATCGTGGTTGAGCTTGTCGGCTTCCTCGACGAGACCCGCATCGCGCAGCGCGCAGTAGATGATGTCCTCTTCCTGGATCGCATGCTTGCCGAGCGCATGCTGCAATTGAAACAGCAGTCCGCGGCGCTTGGATACGTCGCTCTCGTCGGTCTGCTCCATCGCTTCCAGGATGGTGGTCGCCATCTTGTGCTCGGCCTTCAGACCTTCGTCCCAGTCGCCCGCCGCATAGGTTACGGCCTGGACCGCCGCCTTGCGGCCGGCGGCCGCGAGCAGCCCAAGGCCGAAACCGGCCGCGCCCGCGATGATCGCGTTCTTGGTCTTGGCGTCGCCGAACGAGCCATTATGCTGGGGATTGTATTTCTGCATCGAGATGTCTCCGCTGACCGTGGATTGGTACAGGCCAGGGAACGGAGGGCACGGCAGCGCTGTTCCCTGCAAACGACTCGCAAGCGGAGCGGACGAGTCAGTCGTTCGTCCGGCCTGGCAAACCTGCCGACCGCATTCGTATAGCTACATCGACGCGGCGAGCATCGTGATCGGGCCACGCTCATCCTCAACCGCGCCGCGTCAGCCGCGGCTTTCAATCACGTCGTCTCGGACCGGTCCATAGATAGCAGGACGTGCGTAGAGCCCGATTGCGGCTCGAGTTGTGTGATCAGGCCGTTTCCTCGAACAACTCCCGCCCGATCAGATAGCGACGGATTTCGCTCGTCCCCGCGCCGATTTCGTAGAGTTTGGCGTCGCGGAGGAGGCGGCCGGTGGGGTATTCGTTGATGTAACCGTTGCCGCCAAGGCACTGGATCGCCTCCAGCGCCATCCACGTCGCGCGCTCGGCGGTCAGCAGGATCGCGCCCGCGCAGTCCTTGCGGCTGGTTTCGCCGCGGTCGCAGGCTTCGGCCACCGCGTACGCGTAGGCGCGGCAGCTGCTCATCGTCACGTACATGTCGGCGAGCTTCGCCTGCATGATCTGGAACTGGCCGATCGCCTGGCCGAACTGCTTGCGCTCGTGGACATAGGGAACCACCGTGTCCATGCACGCCGCCATGATGCCCAGCGGCCCGCCCGCAAGCACCGCGCGCTCGTAATCGAGGCCGCTCATCAGCACATTCACGCCCCGGCCTTCCTCGCCGAGCACGTTCTCGTAGGGGACCTCGCACTCCTCGAACACCAGCTCGCAGGTGTCGCTGCCGCGCATCCCCAGCTTGTCAAGCTTCTGGGCGGTCGAGAACCCGTTCATCCCCCGCTCGATCAGAAACGCGGTGATGCCGCGCGGGCCCGCGTTCGGATCGGTCTTGCCGTAGACCACCAGCGTGTCCGCTTCGGGCCCGTTCGTGATCCACATCTTGCTGCCAGTGAGGATATAGCGGTCGTTCCGCTTCTCGGCCTTCAGCCGCATCCCCACCACGTCGCTACCCGCCCCAGGCTCGCTCATCGCGAGGCTGCCGACATGCTCGCCGCTGATCAGCTTGGGGAGATATCTGGCCTTTTGCTCGGCCGTGCCCCAGCGCGCGATCTGATTGATGCATAGGTTCGAATGGGCGCCGTAGCTCAAGCCCACGCTGGCCGAGGCACGGCTGACCTCCTCCATCGCGACCACATGCGCCAGATAGCCCATACCCGCGCCGCCATCCGCCTCCTTGACGGTGATGCCGTGCAGGCCAAGCGCGCCCAGTTCGGGCCACAGGTCGCGGGGAAACTTGTTCGAAGCGTCGATCTCGGCGGCGCGGGGTGCGATCCGCTCGCTCGCAAAGGCGCGGACGGTCTCGCGCAGCGCCTCAAGGTCGGGGCCGTGCGGGAATTTGAGTTCGGTCAGCATAGAACGGGCTTAGCCCGGCGCCCGTCGGGGTGCCAGCGCCAGCGATGCCGCGCTGCTGGATGAGAAGGTCGCGAAGGTCGCGAAGTCTTGGATCGCTGGACTTGGCGGAAGATGCAGGGAGGAACGAGGAACCGGGAGACCGCTCGGCCGTCAAAGAGTTTCCTGGCCGAACTTGCGGACTGCGATCCGGCAGCGCCGGGCCACGCGGCGAGCGATGCATATTCTCAAACAAAATCCTACATGGCAAGCTGCCACCGCGCCGCGGCTCGATCAGGCGAGAGGCCAACCCTCAAGCAGCTCGATGAAGCGCGTCAGCCAGGCGTTGCAGGTGGCGCCGTCGAGCGCGCGGTGGTCGATCGTCAGGCTGATATAGGCCATCGGCTTCACCAGCAGCGCGTCCGCGCCGCGCATCTGGCGGACGACGACTCGCTTTTCCAGCTTGCCGACACCCAGAATCGCGGTTTGGCCGGGAACGAGGATGATCGGCGCGGCGATCAGCGTGCCAGAGACGCCGTGGTTCGAGATCGTGAAGGTGCCGCCGGCGACATCGCCGGGCCTCAGGTGGCCCGAGCGGGCGCGGGCGGTGAGGTCGCCCAGCCGTGCGGCAATGCCCATCAGGTTCAACTGCTGCGCGCGGTGGACGACGGGGACGATCAGACCCTCGTCGCCGAGCGCGGTGCCGACACCGACATTGACGTCATCGAACACCTCCAAGGCGTCGTCGTGCCAGCGCGCGTTGACCTGCGGCGCGGCGGCCATCGCCTGCGCAGCGGCTGCAACGAGATAGGCGGTGTAGGTCAGCGGCACGCCGTCGCGCTCGTAGGCGGCCTTGTGCGCGGCTCGGTGCGCGGCGACGGCCGAGAAGTCGGCTTCCATCACCGCGGTGACGTGCGGCGCCTGCGCGAGCGACGTTGCCATGCGCTCGGCGATGCGGCGGCGCATCGCGGTGTGGGGGACGGTGCGCGATCGGGGGGCGGTGCCGTCCCGAACTGCTGTGCGCGCGCTCTCCCCCTGCCGCTGCGCGGGCGAGGATGGGGATGCAGCGAGCGAGGCGGCGAGGGCGGCTTCGACATCGCTGCGGGTGATCCGGCCGCCGCGGCCGGTGCCGTTGATGCGCGTCGGGTCAAGGCCGTGCTCGGCGATCTGGCGGCGCACGCCGGGCGCTAGGCGGTGCTCGTGCACACCTATACCACCCGGCTGCGCGGGGCGGTCCACCTGTTGAAGCCGGGCGTCGGGAGGGTCGGGCCTGTCGCACACCGCATGATCCACCCCGGGCGCAGGACTGCCCGCAATCGCGGTGGCGGGAGCGCCGCGCTGCTCGATAACCACGGCGCCCGCAGAGTGAACCGCAATCCGCCCCAAGAGGGTGCCCGCAGCCGCGTCGGCTCCGGCGTCTGCCGTCACCTCGGCGAGTGTTCCCGCGGCAGGCGCGGGAACTTCCATCACGACCTTGTCGGTCTCAAGCTCCACCAGCGGTTCGCCCGCCGTCACCGCCTCGCCGACCGCCTTCAGCCAGCGCGCGACGCTCGCCTTGGTCCCCTCCTGCTCGACGGGGGCGAGCACATCGACCGTGCCCATCAGAAGCCCACGAGGACGCGCAGCCGATCGGCGATCCGTTCGGCCGACGGCACCGCCCATTCCAGCAGCGGCGGGGCGTGTGGAGAGGGGATATCGGGCATCGTCAGCCGCTGCACCGGGGCATCGAGATCGAGGAAGCACTCGTCCGCCACCACCGCGGCGATTTCGGCCCCGAAACCCGCTGTCGCAAGATCCTCGTGCACCACCAGGCAACGTCGCGTCCGGCGTGCGCTCGCAAGCACCGTCTCGCGGTCCCACGGCGCGAGCGTGCGCAGGTCGATGACTTCGGCCGATACGCCAGAAAGCCTCGCCGCAGCCTCGCAGCGTTCGACCATCGCGCCCCAGGTGACGACGGTGATCGCGTCGCCTTCCATCGTCACCCGGGCGCGGCCGAACGGCAGCACATAACGGTCGCCGGGATAGGCGCGGCGCGCCGACGCGCTGTCCAGCATCGCGCGATGTTCGAAGAAGACGACCGGATCGTCGCCGCGCAGCGCTGCGCGCAGCAGGCCGACCGCATCCTCGGCATTCGATGGCACTGCGACTTTCCAGCCAGGCGAGTGGACGAATTCCACCTCGTTCGTCTGGCTGTGCCAGGGGTCGCCGCACTTGAAGAAGCCGCCAGCGATGCGGACGACCATGGGCGCCGCGAAGCGGTTGCGCGTGCGCCAGCGCATCGTGCCGCAATCCTGCAGCTGCTCGCGGGCGGGGTCGGCGTATTTGCGGAACTGGATTTCGGGCACGGGCAACAGCCCGGCGAGCGCCATCCCCACCGCGCGGCCGATGATGCCTTCTTCGCTCAGCGACGTGTCGAAGACCCGCGAGGCGCCGTGCTTGTCCTGCAGGCCCAGCGTCACCGCGTGCACACCGCCCTTGGGGCCGACATCCTCGCCGAACACGACCATGCGCGGCTGCAAGCCCAGCTCGACATCGAGTGTGCGGCGGATGGCTGCGCCCATGTTAATGCGGCCGGGCTCGGGCTCGGGCGTGTCACAGCCCTCGGCAATCGCCACGCGCTCTGCCGCGAGCCCGCCTTGGGCCGCCGGTTCGCCGGGTTCGGCAAAGACGTGCGCCAGCAGGCGCTCGGGCGGGCTCACCGGGCGGCGGTCGGCTTCGGCCGCGGCGCGCTCGGCGTCGGCCTGCGCCGAGGCGGCGATCATCTCCCACTCCGCTTCGGTAATGCCCTCGGCCTCGCACACGGCTTTCAGCCGCGGCAGCGGATCGCGCGCCCATTCGCCCTGCACGAACTCGGGCGACTTGTAGGCCTGCGTGTCCTGCGCGCTGTGGCCCTGGAGGCGCGGCACCGTCAGGCGCAGCAGCACGGGGGCGCGCTCGGTCCGCGCATGGGCGACCGCGCGGGCGATCAGCTCGGCCGCCTCCGCCGGATCGGAGCCGTCGCCCTTCAGGACCGTCAGCCCGCCGAAGCTCGCAAGGTTCGCCGCGATGTCGCCGCCCGGAGTCTGAAAATGCGAGGGGACGCTGATGCCGTAGCCGTTGTCCTCGATGTAGAAGACGATCGGCAGGCGCTGGGTGGTGGCGATCGTCAGCGCCGCCCAGAAGCCGTTGGTGGCGACCGATCCGTCGCCGCCCAGCGCGACGCTGACGGCGCCGGAAAAGCTTGCGTCGTTGAGCAGTTCGGCGCGGTAGCGGATCGCCTGCGCGAAGCCCGCCGAGGGCGTGAACTGCGCGCCGACCCCGCCGCACATCGGCAGCGCGCTTGCTCCGTGCGGGTTGGGGAAGTTGAACACCGCGCCGATATCGCGCCCGTCCGAGTAGCCGCCCTCGCGCGCCATCGACGAGGCGAGCGCCTCGACCGGATCGACTCCGAGCGCCAGCAGCAGCGGGCGCGAGCGGTAGTAGCCGCACGCCGCGTCGTTGCGGTCGCCGAGCTGAAGCCCCAGCAGCACCTGCGCCACATCGTGACCGCGAGCCGAGAACTGGTAGAGCACCTTGCGTTCGGGGACGAGGCGCGTCTCCTCGATCGCGTCGATCGCACGCGACAGCTGGACGAGATAGGCCACGCGCCGCCAATCGGGCGCGCCCTGGCGGGCGCCAGCGGCCGCGACGGAGGTGACGGTTCGATGAAGCATGGGCGCGCGCGCTTCTAGACCGAAACCGCTTCCCGCTGGAAGCGGGGGGGGGGGGGTGAGAGTGAGCGCTGCGCTTCATCCTGGCACGCCATCGTGCGCGAACCCCGATCCGCGGTGGGACTGCCGCGCGCGGACCCGGGCTGGTGGTGTCCCCTGCGGGCTTCGGACGCCCCGGCGCGGATCGGGTTCTCGCCCATCGTGCGCGTTCGTCGGCGTGGCCGTTCGCACGGCCTCGGCCCTCACAGGAAACTGTACGGATCAACGTCGACGGCGATGCGCGTTGCTCCGGGCAGGCGCACTGTGCCCAGCCAGCGTCGAACGCTGCGCTGCGCGTCGTGGCCGCGCCGAGCGTGGACCAGAAAGCGCCAGCGATACCAGCCGCGCAGCATCGCGAAGGGCGCGATCGCCGGGCCGAACACCTCCAGCCCCTCCTCGTGCGGAGCAGCCGCACCCAGCGCGTTCGCAGCCGCTTCGCCGCGCGCCGCGTCGCGGTCCTGGACGATGACGGCGATCAGCCGGCCGAACGGGGGCATCCGGCCGGTCCGCCGCCCGGAAAGCTCGGCCGCGCGGAAACCTGCCGCGTCGGAGTTCGCGAGCGCGGCGATGACCGGCGCGGCGGGATCATAGGTCTGCAAGAGCACGCGCCCCGGCGCGCCCGCACGTCGCCCGGCGCGGCCTGCGGCCTGGGCGATCATCGCATAGGTCCGTTCAGCCGCGCGCAGGTCGCCGCCCGCCAGCCCCAGATCGGCGTCAACCACGCCAACGCAGGTGAGCGCGGGAAAATCGTGCCCCTTGGCGACAAGTTGCGTGCCGACGATCAGGTCGATCTCGTGCGCCTCGACCGCGCGGACGAATGCGGCTGCACGCTGCGGCGTGCAGAGCGTATCGCTCGCCGCCACTGCGATCCGCGCGCCCGGCCAAATGTGCTGGGCTTCGTCGGCAACGCGCTCCACCCCCGGGCCGCAGGCTGCAAGCGTCCCCTCGGCCCCGCACTGCGGGCAGGCGGGGGGCGATGGTTCGGCGTGGCCGCAATGGTGGCATTGAAGGCGGTGGATCAGCCGATGTTCGACGAGCCACGCGGAGCAGTTGGGGCAGCCGATCCGCCCGCCGCATGCACGGCACAGCGTCAGCGGCGCGTAGCCCCGGCGATTGAGGAACAACAGCGCCTGCTCGCCCGCATCCAGCGCCGCGCTGACTGCGTGCACCAGCGGCGGCGACAGCCAGCGCCCGCGCGGCGGCGGATTGCGCTTCAGGTCCACCGCGCGGATCGCGGGCAGCGTGGCGCCACCAAAGCGCGCCGGAAGGCGGAGATGTCGGTAGCGGCCCGCCTCCACCTGCGCGAGCATCTCGACGGTCGGCGTGGCAGTCGCAAGGACGACGGGCACGGCTTCGAACGATGCGCGCATCACCGCTGCATCGCGCCCGTGATAGCGAACGCCGTCCTCCTGCTTGAATGCAGCCTCGTGCGCCTCGTCGACGATGACCGCCTTCAGCGCCGGGAAGGGCAGGAACAGCGCCGAGCGCGCGCCGACGACGATCATCGGCCCGCCTGCCGCCACGGCACGCCACGCCCGCCGCCGTCCGGGCGAAGTCAGGCCCGAATGCCAGACGAGCGGCTGCGCGCCGAACCGCGCGGCGCAGCGATCGAGGAACGGGACGGTAAGCGCGATCTCGGGCAAAAGCACCAGCGCCTGCCCACCGTGCCGCAGCGCCTCCGCCGCGGCTTCGAAATAGACTTCGGTCTTGCCCGATCCGGTCACGCCTTCGAAGAGCGTCGGCTGGAAGCCGCCCGCGCGCACCATCCCGGCCAGCGCGGCGGCAGCATCGGCCTGCGCAGCCTCCAGCTTCGGCGGAGCATGGTCCGGATCGGGCCGCTCGCCGAGCGCGGGCGAGGGGGCGACACTCACGGCTGCCAGCGCGCCGTCCTTGATCAGCCCGCGGATCACCCCGTCGGATACGTCGGCCAGCCCTGCCAGCTCGGCGACCGATCCCTGCAGGCCCGCAAGCGCATCGAGCGCGCGGGCGCGGGTGGGCGTCAGCCGACCGGGGACGATGCCGGTCGGCGCCCATTCGGTGACGCTGGCGGGCGGCTCCAGCGCCGAGGTGGAGGGGAGGGCCAGCCGCAGCGCCGAGCCGAGCGGCGCGATATAATAGTCTGCGACCCAGCCGATCAGCCGGCGCATCGCGGTGCTGAGCGGTGGCGCATCAAGCCGCGCCGCCACCGCGCGCAGCTTCGCGTCGGGCGCGGGCGGGGCAGGGGCGGCGTCCGCCTCCCACACCGCGCCCACCAGTTCCCGGGGCCCGAGCGGCACGCGCACGATGTCGCCCGGCGCCAGCCCGAGCGGGTCCGCATAATCCAGCGCACCCAGCCCGTGCTGCAGCGGGACGACGCGGACGCGATGTGTCACCCGCCGATCGCTAACGCCCAGCCGGTGCGCCGGGAAGCCCGGCGCCGCGCCGTGCGCCAGGCGGCGGCGCGCGCGAAGCAGCAGCGCATCGCCCCCGAGGCCGCACAGCGGCGCCAACCATCAGCTCCGATTCCCCAACGCGATCGGCCGCGGCGAAGAGAACCGGCGGCTGCGCGGGGTAGCCGAAGCCGAGGATCGCGCCGTCGACTCGCAAACAGCATCGCCCGATGGGCTTGGGCCCATGCGTTGGGGCGTGCGACACGTCACCCGCTGCGACGGGAACGGCCGGGCGATCGCCGATCCGGGGGATGGTCGCGATCATATAGCGATCGCTGCGGACGGCGGTCCCTGAGCACGCACCCCTGAAGGCTGCTGATCGGCGGCCCGGGCGCGGCAACCTCGCTCCAACGCCGCCAAGCGATCCCGCAACCCGCCCTAGACTAGTCAAGCGCGCTTCGCTGGGCCGGGGCGGGCGTCGAAATGGCCTTCGGGATCGATATGGACCAACAGCTCGATCCCCGGAAACGCCCGCCCCACCGCGGCTTCCACCGAGTCCACCACGTCATGCGCGGCTGCGACGGTCATCCCCGGATCGACCCAGATATGGAACTGCGCGAAGCGGTCCAGCCCGCGGCCGCGCGTGCGGACCTCGTGCACCAGCCGCACCTGCGGCACCGAGCGCGCCGCCTCGCACAGCCGCTCGACATCGGGTTCGTCCCACTCCTTGTCCATCAGCACGTCGATCGCCTCGCCGCCCGAACGGACCGCGCCAAGCGCGAGGTAGAGCGCGATCCCGATACCGAACACCGCGTCGGCGCCACGGACGTGCAGCAGCGGCTCCAGCACCAGCGCGGCGATGACCGACAGGTTGACGACCAGATCGGACACATAGTGCAGCCGGTCGGTGGCGATGGCGACCGAGCCCGTCTCGCGGATCGCGCGCGCCTGGTAACGGATCAGCAGCACCGTCAGGATGACTCCGACAACGCTCACTCCGATCCCGGCCTCGGGCGCGACCGGGGGCGCGGGGTTAAGCAGCCGCTCAACCGCCGACCACAGGATGTAGGCGGACGAGGCAAGGATAATCATCACCTGCGAGAAGGCCGACAGCGCTTCGGCCTTGCCGTGGCCGAAACGATGATCGTCGTCGGCAGGCCGCGCTGCCCAGCGGACGCCGCCCAAGGTGATGAGGCTGGCGATCAGATCCAGCCCGCTGTCGGCGAGGCTGCCGAGCACGGCGATCGAGCCGGTGCGATAGACCGCCCAGCCTTTCATCGTGATCAGGATGAGCGCGACGCAGACGCTGGCGATCGCCGCGCGCTGCGCCGTCTCCCAGGCGCGGTCGGCGGCTGGCCCGCGTGCGGCGCGCTGCGGCGCGGAGTGACCGGCGGCGATCATCACGGGAACAGCAGCTGCGATCGCCACCCACCGGTGACGGTTGCGGTGAAGCGCTCGCGCTCGTGCAGACGGCCCTCGCGATCCTCCCAGAACTCGATCGTCTCGGGCGTCAGGCGGAAACCCGACCAGAAGGGCGGGCGCGGCGTTTCCTCGCCGGGGAAGCGCGCGTCGATCTCGGCAAGGCGCGCTTCGAACATCGCTCGGCTTTCCATCGGGCGCGACTGGAACGATGCCCACGCGCCCAGCCGCGACAAGCGCGGGCGCGTCGCATAATATGTATCGGCCTCGGCGTCGTCGACGGACGCCACCGGGCCGTTCATCCGCACCTGGCGCTTCAGGCTTTTCCAGTGGAACAGCGCCTCGGCATGGGGGTGCGCCGCCAGCGCATCAGCCTTGGCCGAGCAAAGGTTCGTATAGAACACGATGCTGTGCCGGTCGCGGCCCTTCATCAGCACGGTACGAACCGAAGGCCGCCCGCGCGCATCGACCGTCGCCAGCGCAAGCGCGTTGGGGTCGCTCGGCTCGGAGGCCGTCGCCTCGGCAAACCACGCTTCAAAACGGTCGAACGGATCGGCGGCGTGCTGCATCGCGGCGCGTTATCCTGCGCGCCGCGGCGCAGCAACCGGCATCGGGGCGCGGCTTCGGCCCACCGCGGTGGCGGAGGAGGGTCAAAATCCACCATGGCGCCTGCAAGCAGCCGCAACGACGCACGCGCGGGCATTGGTGCGGCGGTCTGGAGCCCCGATTCGCGCCGCCGGGAAGGGCGGTGCGGCAGCACCGAGAGAGATGGTGCCCGCAGCCAGGGCGCCCGGCGGGCGCGCGGGTCTCTGGCTGCGGTGCCGCAGGGCTGCTAGGTGATCGGTAATGGCTGGCGTCCCCTTGCGCCGGGCCGAGTGTTATACCCATCTACCACACGCGAGCACGATGGCAGACCTGTACGATACATTGGGGCTGAAGCGCGGCGCGAGCGAGGCCGAGATCAAAGCCGCGTACCGCAAGCTCGCCAAGCAGCTGCACCCCGACAAGACGAAGGACAACCCGAAGGCAGCCGAACGCTTCAAGGAAGTGTCGGCAGCCTATGCGATTCTGAGCGAGGACGAAAAGCGCGCTCAGTATGACCGCGGCGAGATCGACGACCAGGGCAATCCCCGCGCGCCGTTCGGCTTCGGCGGTGGGCCGGGGGGCGGCGCGGCTGAGGGCGCGAACCCCTTCGGCTTTGGCGGCAATTCGGGCGGATTCAGCCAGAGCTTCGAGTTCGGCGGCGATCCGTCCGACCTGTTTTCCGAATTGTTCGGCCGCGCCACCGGCAGCGGCAACGGCGGCGCGAACGGCTTCGGCTTCCGCCCCAATGCCCGGCCCAAGGGCGCCGACCGGCAATACCGGCTGGCGATCGACTTCGAGGAAGCCGCGCGGCTCGATCCGCAGCGCGTCACGCTCGCCGGCGGGCAGACGGTCGACGTCAAGCTCCCCGCCGGGTTCACCGACGGCACCAAAGTCCGGCTTGCGGGCAAGGGCGACGGGGGGCCGGGCGGCAACGGCGATGCGATCGTCGAGCTGAGGATCGAGCCGCACGCTTTCTTCACGCGCGACGGCGACGACGTTCGGCTGACGCTGCCTGTCAGGCTAGATGAGGCCGTGCTCGGCGCCAAGGTGCGCACGCCGACGGTCGACGGGCCGGTGACGGTGACGGTCCCGCCCGGCTCCAGCTCGGGCCGGGTATTGCGGCTGCGCGGCAAGGGTTTCCACCGCAAAGGTGGTGAGCGCGGTGACCAGCTGGTGACGTTGGCGGTCGATCTGCCAGCCGACGATGCCGAGCTGCGGCGCTTTGCCGAGGGGTGGACGGGCGACCAGCGACGGAACCCGAGGGCACGGCTCGGGGTCTAAGGCGAGCCATGCGCTTCCGTCCGGTTCTGCGCGGCGCTGCCGAAGTGTTCCGGCGCGTCAATGACGATGGGTTCATCCATGCGGGGAACCTCGCCTATCTCAGCCTTACGTCGCTGTTTCCGCTATTCCTGGTGATCGCTGCGATCGCGGGCGCGCTGGGCCGAACCGACACGGGGTCGGAAGTGCTGCAGCTGTTTTTCGATCAGGTGCCCGATGACGTCGCGGAATCGCTTCAAGAACCGATCAGCGGGCTTGTGCGCAACGGGGCGGGCGGCGGATTGCTGACCGTCGGCCTGCTCGTCGGTCTGTGGTCGGTTTCGGGCTACGTCAACACGATCCGCGACATCATCCGCCGCGCGCACGGTTCGCCTCCGGGCAGCATGTGGCGCGAGCGGCTGCTGTCGGTCGCAGGGGTGCTGGGCGCGGTCATCTTGCTGCTGATCGGTTTCACCGCGCAGGTGCTGATCGAAGGTGCGCGTCAGTTCATCGAGCAGGTGGCGCCGGTCTTTTCGAACGTGCTGAGCGTGCTTTCGGTCAGCCGCATCGGGCCGGGCGTGATCATCTTCCTGTCGCTGGCAGCGCTGTTCCGGCTGCTGACGCCGCGATCGAAGCTGCCCTGCGGCCCGGCTTGGCCCGGAGCGCTGCTGACGACGATCGTCTGGCTGGGCGCGACCACAGTTCTGCCACTGATCCTTGCGAGCGTCGCCAACTACCAACGCACCTATGGCAGCCTGGCGGGCGTGATGATCAGCCTTCTGTTCTTCTACGTGGTCGGGCTGGGCCTGGTGACGGGAGCGCATTTGAACGCGGTGCTGGCGGGCGCTACGCCGCTTCAAGATAAGGTTTCTGCGGAGCGGGGATGACGGGTCTGTTGGACGGCAAGCGCGGCCTCATCATGGGGCTGGCGAACGAAAAATCGCTGGCGTGGGGGATTGCGAAAGCCGCGCGCGCTGCGGGTGCCGAGCTGGCGTTCAGCTATGTCGGCGACGCGATCCGCAGGCGCGTCGCACCGCTCGCCGCCGAGCTTGGATCGCACGTGCTGGTGCCGTGCGACGTGGCCGACGAGAGCTCGATCGACACCGCGTTCGATGAGCTGCGTGAGGCGTGGGGGCATCTGGACTTCGTGGTCCACGCGATCGGGTTTTCGGACAAGACCGAGCTGCGCGGCCGCTATGTCGATACCAGTCTCGCCAACTTCCAGCTGACGATGAACGTCAGCGCCTACAGTTTTACGGCAGTCGCCCGGCGCGCGCTGCCGCTGATGCGGGAGGGCGGATCGCTTCTGACGCTGACCTATTATGGCGCTGAGAAGGTCGTGCCCCACTACAACGTCATGGGGCTGGCCAAGGCCGCGCTGGAGGCGAGCGTGCGGTATCTGGCGGTCGATCTCGGCCGCGAGGGCATTCGCGTGAACGCGATCAGTGCGGGGCCGATCAAGACGCTGGCGGCAAGCGGCATTGGCGACTTCCGCTACATCCTGAAGTGGAACGAATATAATTCGCCGCTGAAGCGCAATGTGACGATCGACGACGTCGGCGGAACGGCTTTATACTTGCTTTCAGACTTGAGCTCGGGGGTGACCGGCGAGGTGCTGCATGTCGATTCGGGCTATCATGTCGTCGGCATGAAGGCCGAGGACGCGCCCGACATCGCGCTTGACCGCGAGTGACGCGGCGGCTCAGCCCCGGACGACTGGTCGTCGCGACGCACAACCCCGGCAAGCTGGGCGAGATCGGCGCGCTGCTGCGGCCGCATGGGATCGAGCCGGTGAGCGCGGGTGCGCTGGGCGTGGCCGAGCCGGCCGAAGATGGCGAGACGTTCGCGGCCAATGCTTTGATCAAGGCGCGCGTCTGCGCGGCGGCGATCGGATTGCCCGCGCTCGCGGACGATAGCGGGCTGGCGGTCGATGCGCTGGGCGGCAGGCCCGGGGTTCATTCGGCCGATTGGGCCGAGCGCGAGGACGGGCCGAAGGGGAGCAGCGCGGGTGGGCGGGATTTCGGGCTTGCGATGGACCGCGTACGGCGTGAGTGGCTGGCGGCGGGCGAGGGCGCGCCGGACAGCGCGCGCTTCGTCTGCGCGCTGGCCCTGGTGTGGCCCGACGGCGGGGAGCGCGTCTTCGAAGGCGTTGTCGACGGCCGCATCGTGTGGCCGCCCCGAGGCGAGCGGGGCTTCGGCTATGATCCCATGTTCGTCGCGGCGGGAATGAGCGACACGTTCGGCGAGATCGAGCCAGAGCTGAAGCATCGCATCAGCCACCGCGCAGACGCGTTTCGAAAGCTGGCGGCGGCGTGTCTCAGCTAGGTCCTCCTAAGGCTCTGATTGGGGAGGGGGACCGCCAGTCGCCGGCGCAGAGTGGGGGGGCTTCGGCACTCTACGTTCACTGGCCGTTCTGCATTTCCAAATGCCCCTACTGCGATTTCAACAGCCACGTCCGCGCGGGCTGGGACGATGCGGCGTGGGCGGACGCGCTGCTCGCCGACTTGCGCCACGAGGCGGAGGTGCTCGGCCGTCGGCCGCTTCTCAGCATCTTCTTCGGCGGCGGCACGCCATCGCTCATGCCGCCCCCCACCGCTGCCGCGATCATCGACGAAGCCCTGCGGCTGTTCGATCCGGCGCCCAACCTCGAAATCACGCTTGAGGCCAACCCATCGAGCGTCGAGGCGGAGCGCTTCGCTGGATTTCGCGCAGCGGGGATCAACCGCGTCAGCCTGGGGCTACAGGCGCTCGACGACACGGCGCTCCGCTTCTTAGGCCGCGCGCACTGCGTCGCGGAGGGGCTTGCCGCACTCGACATCGCGCAGCGCACCTTCCCGCGCGTCAGCTTCGACCTGATCACCGCGCGCCCGGGCCAAGGCGTTAGAGCGTGGGAGGCCGAGCTCCGCCGCGCGCTGTCGTTCGGCACCGAACACCTGTCGCTCTACCAGCTGACGATCGAGCCCGGCACGCGCTTCCAAACGCTGCACGCGCGCGGCGAGATCGCACTGCCCGACGAGGACACCGCCGCCGAGCTGTGGGACGTGACGCAAGCGCTGACCGAAGCCGCGGGGCTGCCCGCCTACGAAATCTCCAACCACGCGCGTCCGGGCGCGGAAAGTTGCCACAATCTCGCCTACTGGACCTACGGCGACTACGCCGGCGTCGGCCCAGGAGCGCACGGGCGGCGCGGCGGAGTGGTGACTGTGCGGCACAAGAAGCCGGAAAACTGGCTAGCCGCGGTCGCCGAGTGTGGACACGGGATCGATGATGAGACCGCGCTGGAACCGGTCGCGCGCGCCGAGGAGGCGCTGCTTGTCGGGCTGCGGCTGACCGGCGGGCTCGACAAGACTCGCTTCGCCGATCGGACCGGGCTGGAGCTGGCGGCTGCTGTGCGGCCAGACGCGGTCGCCGAACTGTGCGCGCTGGGGCTGCTGGTCGATACACCGGATCGCCTCGCACTGACTGCCCGTGGCCGGCCGCTGCTGGACGCAGTGCTCGCCAAGATCGCAGCGTAGCCTCCCTCCCCCCCGCCGGGGCAGGAAAGCTAAGCCGCCCTGCGCGCCATCCGTGCGATCGCGGCGCGGACGTTGCGTTCGGCCAGGTTGTCGTGTCGCCAGCTGAGCGTAGCCAAGCCCTGCGCAGCCGCGCGCGCCTCGGCGGCGAGCGCCACCACCTCGGCTTCGGGCAGACAGGCTTCGATCACGTCCCAGCTGCGCCTGCGGACAGGGCGATGGAATGGCAAGCCGGGCAGAGGAGATTTGGGAAGCTTCGGGGCGCGTTCTGCTTGGTCGGAGCTTACGCCAGCGGCGGCTTACGGCAGGCGCGCGTAGGGGCGCGGCTGATATGCCTCGCGGCGGCGTTCGCGGCGCAGCACGCGGGCAAGATGGTGGCCGCCGTCCTCCGGCTCAGGCCACGCCAGCGCGATTGCCGCGTCCTGCGCGGCGGTATTCCGATCCAGGTCCGGCGCGGCGGCTTCGACCGCGAGGCGGGCGGGGTCCAGCGGATGATCCATCAACTTCGCTCCTCTCCGGCCAATCGACCTCCGTGCGCCAATCCGCACGTTGCCAAGCCCGGGAAGGTGATATGACACTTTAAAGTCTGAATTGCTACATTTGTGTTACAACGGCGCGCCTGCTGCCTTCCAGCCCTGCGCAACGACGTACCATTCGCTCGAATCCTTGCGGCTGGCAGGCGGTTTGGCATGCTTCACGGTCGCAAATCCGCGCTTGAGCCGCGCGACGAGAGCTGCATCCGCGCCGCCAGCCAGGACTTTTGCGACGAAGGCGCCGCCGGGCGCGAGCAGCTCCTCGGCGAGATCGAGCCCGGCCTCGACCAGCCCCATGGTCCGGAGATGATCGGTGCGCTGGTGGCCGACGGTGTTCGCCGCCATGTCCGACAACACCAGGTCCGCCGGCCCGCCGAGCGCTGCGGTGATCGCAGCGGGCGTGGTGGGCGCGCGGATATCGATCTCCAGAAACTCAAGCCCGTCGATCGGCTCCACTGGCAGCAGGTCGATGCCGACCAGCGCCGCGCGCGGCGCCTTGGCGCGCACCGCCTGCGCCCAGCCGCCGGGGGCGCAGCCCAGATCGACGACGCGCCGCACGTTCCCCAGCAAGCCGAAGCGCTGGTCGAGCTCGATCAGCTTGAACGCGGCTCGGCTGCGATAGCCCTGCCGCCGCGCCTCGGCGACGTAGGGGTCGTCGAGCTGGCGCTGGATCCAGCGCGTCGACGCGGCCGAGCGGCCTTTGGCGGTGCGAACCTTGGTGCGCGGGCCCCGCGACCGCCCACCGCCCGGCGTGTTCATGGTGCAGCGTCGCGGGCGATGAGCGTGCGCAGGATGCCCTCGCGGATGCCGCGATCGGCGATGCGCAGCGGCAGGCCGGGGAACGCGGCAAGGATCGACTCCAAAATGGCGCAGCCCGCGACGATCAGGTCGGCCCGGTCGGGGCCGATCGTCGGCAGAGCAGCCCGCTCGCTCGGCGCGTAGCCGGCCAGCCGCAAACCCAGCGCGCGCATCGCGTCCGACGGAACGTCGCAGCCATCGACCTGCCGCCGGTCATAGCTCGGCAAATCGAGATAGAGCGCAGCGAGCGTCGTCACCGTGCCCGATGTGCCGAGCAGCTGCTGCGGTCCGTCGCCGTTCAGGATTTGCTCGCGGAAGCGGGCAAGGCCCTGCGTCATGCGGCCGTGCATCCGCTGATAGGCCGTGAGCCGCTCGGCTTCGGTCGTCAGCGGGCCGGGCTCGGTCTCGGCAAGGCTGATGACGCCCCACGGCACGCTCGTCCAATGCAAGAGATCGGTGCCGCCACCGCTGCGCGGCTCGACCAGCACGAGCTCG
>Ga0326763_1000082_pt1 | contig 34756 bp, 34 predicted proteins | sample NORPS_P_FD_207671 | JGI IMG/M metagenome (GOLD analysis project Ga0326763, IMG submission 207671) | Hot spring water microbial communities from Norris Geyser Basin, Yellowstone National Park, WY, United States - NOR.PS_P | ecosystem: Environmental > Aquatic > Thermal springs > Unclassified...
GCCACCGTCTCCCCTACCGCCTCCCGCAGAAGGGCTTGCAGGGCATCCTGATCCATGGGACACCTCCATGCTGGTCGTGCCCCCCCATTAAACACAGACTCCTACACATAATTCCTTACACGACCCGTTGAGCCTTCCCACGGCCAACGCCACTCAGTACCTGACCAGCGGAGGAGAAGGGTGCCAAAGTATCCCCAGTGCAAGTGTGTCTCCCAGGAGACGCGGACGATGTTCCCCAAGGTCGAGCGAGCGCCGTAGTCTATGAGCCCTTTGTCATCGTTCCCGCCCGTGTTGTAAAGAAACGTCCAGGCATATCCGCAGTCTCCATAGACTATGTTTTCTGTCGAGACATCGCCCTCGTCAGACGGCCCCTCCACCACAGTCAAAGGCACCAAGGTGACTTTCGTTGGTACCGCTGGTGTAGGCAGCGTCTCTGGCCCTGGCGTGGGTAGCTGTGCCCATGCCCGTGCCGGTGCCCCACAGAACGACGCCATGGCTAGGGCTATCGCTACCATAAGGACCTTTCAACTCATCGTCGTGACCCCCTCTCCATGGGGCAGCGCCCCCATACACGGGGCAATACATATTCCCCCGGCCAGCGAGTCAAGGACGCCCGAGGCTGTTTGAAGTTGGGGTTGGCAGCGGTAGATTGGTCATCGTCAACAGACGATGGTTCCGAGCTGCCCTTGGCGCAGGCCCGTGGCGATAGCACCCAGACGGGGCTTGTGGCGCACATCCCGCTCAAGGGAGGGGGAAAGCCCAGGGACGAGAGGCGGCTCTCGGGCAGGAGGCACTTCCATCACTCCCTCTACCGGTTGCAGGGAGTGGTGGCGGGCGTGTCCGGGGCCATTAAGACCAGGCTCGCCGGTGGCTACCTCCAGGAGATGCTCCCCTCCATGGCCCAGAAGCGCGCCTACCTGGAGGCCGTGGTCAGGGATCTTGCCGCTGCTGCGCCTTTTAATGGGCTTGTTACGACCCTGGCCCTTTAGCCCTCCACCCGCCCGCTGCAGCTATTGATTGGCATGACAAGCCCGCCCCTGCTTGACCTGGGCAGGGAGGCCGGCGTAACTTCTTATCGTTATCGGTCTCTCCAGCGGAGGTGGCGCATGTCGGTGGAGTTCGCACGTGAGGGGACCATCGCCATCATAACCCTCAATCGGCCAGAGAAGTTGAATGCCATGACGCCCGAGATGTACGCCGAGATCACTCGTCGCCTGCAGGAGGTGGACGGCGACGACGACATCTGGGTGGGGATCATCACGGGGGCAGGCACTCGCGCCTTCTCCGCCGGCGCCGACCTCACCACCCTCCACCAGGGGGAGGCCGGCCCAGGGATAAAATGGCACCCCCTGCGCCAAGACCGGTTCGACATGGGGCTTCCTGTGAGCAAGCCCCTCATCGCGGCCATCGAGGGATACTGCCTGGCGGGGGGCCTGGAGCTAGCCCTCATCTGTGATATCCGCATCGCCGGCGAGGGGGCACGTTTCGGCTGTCCAGAGGTGCGCTGGAACGTGCTCCATGGTTACGGCGCCCTAGCCCTGCCCCGCCTCATAGGCCTCTCCCGCGCCATGTACCTCCTCCTCACGGGCGAGTTGGTGGACGCCAAGGAGGCCCTGCGCCTGGGCCTGGTGCATGAGGTGGTGGCCCAAGGGGAAGCCTTGGCACAGGCCCGCACATTGGCCGAGCGCATCTGCCGCAACGGCCCCCTGGCGGTGCGGATGACCAAAGAGCTGGCCCTGCGCAGCTTCGAGGTCCCCCTCGCCGAGGGGTTGCGCCTCTATAACGAGTTTCGTCGCCTGGTGCATATGAGCGAGGACCAGGCGGAAGGCGTGCGGGCCTTTAGGGAGCGCCGCGAGCCCCGCTATCGCGGGCGTTAGCGCCCCCTCCTCATGGGCCCACACATTATGAGGACCCCTGGGCCATCTCTTGACGCATCTGGAGCCAGGCCTGGCGGGCCTCCTCCACGGAGCCCTCGTCCTCGATGGTGGAGATGTCGCCCGGGTCCCGGTCCAATACCACCGCCTTCAGCACCCGGCGCATGATCTTGCCCGAGCGGGTCTTGGGCAGCATGGCCACGAAGTTGATGTCCCCCACCACCGCCACCGGCCCCAGCTCCCGCCGCACCGTCTCCAAAAGCTCCCGGCGCAGCTCCTCGGAGGGCCTATGCCCCTGTTTCAGGGCCACGAAGGCGGATATGACCTCCCCCCGCACCGGGTCGGGTCGCCCCGTCACCCCCGCCTCGGCCACCGCCGGATGCTTGAGGAAGGCCGACTCCACCTCGATGGCCCCGATGCGGTGGGCGGCGATCTTGATGACCTCGTCGGCCCGACCGGCGAACCAGACGTAGCCGTCCTCGTCTATGTGGGCCGAGTCGCCCGTGAAGTAGACGCCAGGGATGCGCTGCCAGTAGTCCCGGCCGTACCGCTCCGGCTCCCCCCACAAGGTGGGCGTCAGGCTGGGGAAGGGACGCTTGATGACCAGTATCCCCTTCTCCCCGGGCCCCAGCTCCTGCCCCTCAGGGCTCATGACCGCCACCTCCATCCCAGGTAGGGGCACCCCCGCTGAGCCAGGCTTGATGGGCAGCATGCCCACCCCATAGGGGTTTCCAATGACAGGGCCCCCCGTCTCCGTCTGCCACCAGTGGTCGATGACAGGCACCCTGTCCTTTAGCACCACCTTCTGCAGCCACTCCCAGGCGGGGGCGTTGAGCACCTCGCCAGCGCACACCACCCGCTCCAGCGAGGAGAGGTCGTAACCCTTGGCCGCCTCCTCGCCATACCGCATCAGGAGCCGCACCCCCGTGGGAGAGGTGAAGATGCCTGTCACCCCGAACTCCTCCACCACCCGCCACACGGTCTCGGGGCCTGGGTAGTCCAGCGCCCCCTCGTAGGCGATGGTGGTGCAACCTAGGAGCAGCGGCGCATAAACGATGTAGCTGTGGCCCACCACCCAGCCGATGTCAGAGGTGGCCCACCACACATCAGTGGGCTTCATGCCGAAGCACCAGCGCCCCAGGCTGTAGATGCCCACCTGATAGCCCCCATGGACGTGCACCGCCAGCTTGGGCCGAGCAGTGGTGCCCGACGTGGCCAGGATGTAGGCCGGCTCGTTGGCCTCCATCACCTCGTGCCGTCCGTCCTCGCCCTCGCCTCGCTTGAGGAACTCGTCCCAGAAAAAGTCGCGGCCGGGGAGCATAGGCACGTCGTCGGCGGTACGCCTGAGCACCACCACCCGCTCCACCTGGTTCTCCCCCACCGAGAGGGCCTGGTCCACCACCTCCTTCAGCCGCACTATGCTGCCGCGGCGATAGGTCGCATCGGCGGTGAAGACCAGCCGTGAGCCGCTGGCCGTGATGCGGTCGGCCAGGGCCTGGGCGCCGAACCCAGCAAACACCACCGAGTGGATGGCGCCGATGCGCACCGTGGCCAGCATGAGAACGATGGCCTCAGGGCAGACGGGCATGTAGATGGTCAGCCGGTCGCCCTTCCTCATCCCCAGGCCCCGCAGGGCAGCGGCCACCCGCTCCACCTCCCGCCGCAGCTGGGCATAGGTGAAGAGCTGCCTCTCCCCCCGCTCGTTGACGTAGATGAGGGCCGTGTGGCCACCCCAGCCCCGCCGCACGTGATAGTCCAGGCAGTTGTAGGCCAGGTTGGTCTGGGCGCCCACAAACCAGCGGAAGGTGGGGAACTGCCAATCGAAGGCCACATCCCACTTACGGAACCACGGCAACTCCTCCGCCGCCGCAGCCCAGAAAGCAGCGGGGTCGCGGCGGGCCTCCTCCTGCATGCGTCGCACCATGGGATTGATCAGCTCCACCATGAGCCGCCCCCTTTCCCACAGCTAATTTAAAGAAGAAATAGCGACCAGCCATCAGGGTTGTCAAGCGGCCGGCCCTCCCCCGATACTACATGGGTGGACTACCTATAGGACGGCCACAATCTGAAAGAGACCCCCGAGCGCCGACCCCGATGCCCCACAATCCCCCCACGCCTGCTCTGCTTCAGCGCAGGCGGCCATACCACACCGTGCTGCCCAGGTAGTAACCTGAGGCAGCTGACAGCGCTAGGGGGCTCGGGCCCCCATGCTCACCCAGCGCGTATCCCTACCGGGCTGGCGTAGGCGTTCGCGCTGGGGTGGGCGTCACCCGGGCTGGGGTGGGCGTCACCCGGGCTGGCGTGGGCGTGACAGCCGGTGTGATGCGCGGGGCGGGCGTGGGCGTCCGGACAGCGGGGGTAGGAGTGGGCGTAGGCTTCTCCTCCTCTTTGCACGCTACTCCCACCACCAGCAGGCCAGAGACAACAGCAGCGGCTAACACGAGTGCCACCCTGCGCATGACGTCACCCCCCAAGCATGAAGTTTGGCTACCGAAAGCGTAATGCCATTTTGCCTTAGGAGCAACCTCCAGGACATTACCCTTGGATATGCAGGCCGTCATCTAGTGAGGCCGCTACAGCATCGCTCCTGTCCCCTCTGGCCCCTGCCCCCTTCGGCCAACGTTGACATTGAGCTAAGAGAGCCTTACAATGCGGGGCAGCCACGGCGGCAGGTCTTCGCATGCGTAAGGAGTTGGTGGAGATCCTCGCCTGTCCCATGGACAAGGCCCCCCTGGAGCTGACCATAGAAGAGGAGAGGGGGGACGAGGTGGTGAGGGGGCATCTGACGTGCACCCGATGCGGCGAGCGTTATCCCATCGAGGACTCCATCCCCAACCTGCTGCCGCCCCATATGCGCAAGTCCAACTAGCGGAGGTGCCGGGGTCATGCAGAAGCCGCAGATAGCAGGGGTCATCATCATGATCGGCGCCGTGTTGCAGATGGTGCTCTTCTTATGGGCGGTGGCCCGCCGCAGCTACTTGGCAGTGGCCCTGCCCGTGGCCGGGGCCCTGGCCGCTGTCTCCGCCCTCGCGTTCTGGATCGGCTGGACCCTCTTCACTAGCGAGGAGGAAGAGGAGGAAGCCCTGGAGGAAGGGCAAGGGGCCTAGCCCTCTTCCCAGCCTGGCCGCAGCACCAGGCGTAGACCTTGTATCTCCACACCCCCTGCCAGTTGGGCCATGGTATACCCCAGCACCGGATGGCGTACCTCGGGGGCTATCTCGGCCAAAGGGATCAGCACGAAGGGCCTCTCCGGCAGACGAGGGTGTGGCACCTCTAGACCCTCCTCTTTGATGACCAACTGGTCGTAGAGGAGGATGTCCAGGTCCAGGGGCCGCGGGCCCCAACGGGGCCCCTCCCATCGCCCCATCTCCCTCTCTAGCGCCTTCAGGAAGGCGAGCAGGTCACGGGGCGAAAGGTGGGTCCGCAGGAGGCAGGCGGCATTGAGGAACGGGGGCTGGCCCGCCGGCCCCCCCAGAGGCTCCGACTCGTAAAGGGAGGAGACGGCATTTACTCGCCCTACCTGGCCTAGACGTCGCAAGGCCAGACGTAGGTTAAGGATGCGAGCACCGAGGTTCGCCCCCAGGCCTAAATACACGTCAGCCATAGCCCCTCACCCTGCTAGGACGGAACAGCAGGCCAACACCCCACCATCATATCGCACCTCTACTTCCCCATAGGCCACATCCCCCACCATGAGCACCATCCCCACTGCGGCCATCCCGCATACCCTCATGTCCCTGCTGGTGGCGCTCCCCGCTACCAGGGCTGGGCGGGCGCTGAGGGCCCTGAGGGGCCCTGGGCCCATCTTAGGGCGTCCGGCGGACGAGGGCTACGCCACTTCCTTTGCAGCCCCCAGATATGGGGCAGGAGGCGCCGGCACCGTGGTGGACGGGGAAGAGATGTTCCATCCGCCTAGGCCTTCATATACATGCCCCCGGAGATGCAGATGACCTCGCCAGTGATATAGCTGGAGAGGTCGCTAGCCAAGAACAGGGCCAGCTTGGCCACGTCGGGTGGCTCCCCCACCCGCCCCAGAGGCACCCTCTTGGCGAATCCCTCGAAGAACTCTTTGGGATAGATGCGCTCCAGAAAGGGGTTATAGATGAGGCCGGGGGCGATGGCGTTCACCCTTATGCCGTAGCGGCCCACCTCGGCGGCCACCGCCCTGGTGAAGGCCATGACCCCAGCCTTGGCCGCACAATAATGGGCCTCCCCCTCGTTGGAGCCCAGCCATCCCGCCACCGAGGCCAAGTTGATGATGGAGCCTTGACGGCGCTCTATCATGTGGGGCAGGACAGCACGCGTGCACCGGAAGGTACCTGTGAGGTTGACCCCGATAACCAGATCCCACGTCTCGTCGTCCATCTCCCATACGGGGGAGAGGCGGTTGATGCCAGCATTGTTGACCAGGATATCGATGTGGCCATAACGCTCCATGGTGCGGGAGACCATCTCTCGCACCTGGTCCTCCTGGCGTACGTCCACCTGCAGGGCCATGAAGGGGCGGCCATAGTCCCTGCTCATGGCCTCGGCCGTCTCCTGGACGCGGCGGGCGTGGGCATCGGTGACCACCACCTCCGCTCCTTCCTGAGCGAACATGCGGGCGACGGCCTGGCCGATGCCAGCGCCAGCAGCGGCCGTGACGATGGCCACCTTCCCATCTAGCAGACCCATGATCTCACCTCCCTGAACATATGTCCCCTATGCGTTGGGGTTGTAGCGCCCCGGCAAGCGTGGGTAACGGGAAAAGTCGGGTTCCCGCCTCTCCAAGAAAGCGTTCTTGCCCTCGTCTGCCTCCCCTGAGCGGAAGAAGTCGGGCGCATACGCCTTCACCCAGTCACGGCGGGAGCGCTCCCGCAGGGGCTGGTATAGGTCGCGGAAGGACGCCTTAAGGATGCGCAAGCAACTGGGGCTCTTCTGCATCAGCTCCTGGCACCATCGGTCCACCTCCGCGTCCAGTTGCTCGTGGGGAACAGCAGCGTTGATGAGGCCCATCTGCAGCGCTTGCTGGGCATCGTAGTAACGGGTGAGCATCCACATCTCCCGCGCCTTCTTGGCCCCCACCACCCAGGTGAGGTAGCTGACGATATAGCCAGCTGCCGGGCTGCCCACCCGTGGCCCGATCTGGCCGAACCGGGCATGCTCCTGGCAAGCGATGGTGAAGTCGCAGAAGTAGGCCAAGTGGTTGCCTCCTCCCACAGCCCATCCGTCCACCCTGGCGATGACGGGCTTCAAGATGTCCTCGATGCCCACGTGGGGGTCGAACCTCTGTTGCTCCCACTCCCCCTCCCGTTGCACCTGGGCCAGCCATCGCACATCGCCACCAGCGCAGAAGGCCCGGCTACCGGCCCCTGTGATGACGATGACGCCGATCTCAGGATCGTTATTGGCATCCTCCACCGCCTGGGCCATCTCCTGCAGGGTATGGCCGGTGAAGGCGTTCATCACTTGGGGGCGGTTGATGGTGATCCAGGCCGCCCCCCGCACCCGGTGGTGCTTCTCGTAGATAATGTCCGAGAACTGAGAGGTCATGAAGTCACCTCCTTCATGATGTTTTGGCCGGGCGTTGGCTGGGAGGAATGTTCTCCTCTGCTGGCGGCGCCGGGTTGCGAATGCCCTGCATCAAGAACTCGGGCACCAAGCGCCGCAGCATACTGAGGTCCCAGATGCCATCGGTGGCGATGGTGCGGTAGGGCATGGGCTCCTGCAGCAGGGACACCTCGCCCCCGGAGACGAAGAAGGTCTGGCCGTTAATGTTCCAGGCCTCCTCCGAGCAGAGATAGACCACCATGGGGGCCACGTGCTCAGGCGTGCGGCGCTGCATAAGCTCAGGGTCGATGCGTCGAGGAGCGACGATGCCAGCCTGGGCCCGTTTCTCCAGGGCTTCCTGGGGCACGGTGGTGGTCATGCGGGTGGCTGCCGCTGGGGCTACGGCGTTACAGGTCACCCCGTAGCGGCCCATGTCCCTGGCCACCGCCTTAGTCAGGCCATATATGCCACCTTTGGCCGCCGCGTAATTGGCCTGGCCGGAGGTGCCCCGCAGGGCAGCCATGGACGTACAGTTGACGATGCGCCCATACCTCTGCTGGCGCATCAGGGGGGTTACGGCCCTGATGGTGGCGAAATAGCCTTTGAGGTGCACAGCTATGACCGCATCCCACTCTTCCTCCGTCATGTTGAAGATCATCCGGTCGCGGAGGATGCCAGCAGCGTTGACCAAGATGTCCACCCTCCCGAAGTGGTCCAGGGCCGTCTGGATGACGGCCTGGCCTCCCTCCATGGAGGCGATGGAGTGATAGTCGGCCACCGCCTCCCCACCGGCCTCCTGAATGGCAGCCACCACCTCGTCGGCTGGGCCCTCATCGAAGCCGGTGCCGTCCACGTTGACCCCGGGGTCGTTGACTACCACTTTGGCCCCCTCACGGGCGAGGGCTATGGCGATGGCCCGGCCGATGCCACGGCCGCCCCCAGTCACCACAGCTACCCTGCCTTCCACTATACCCATGTCGTTCACCTCCTAATAACGGATGAGGGTGGTCTCCTGGCGGGCCACCAGCCTCCCTTGGCCATCCAAGAACTCCGTCTCCAGGACGATGAAGACCATGGGGCCGGCGCTCCCCGTCCGCTCGTAGATGTTCTTGATGGAGGTAGTGGCCATGAGGACATCGCCGGCGCACACGTCCTGGAAGTACTCCAGGACGGTCCCTCCGTTGAGGCGCCTCTTGAGGGGGAGCTCAGGGAGGCGTGGGGGATTGCTCGGGCGAAGAGCGGGGTTATAGACCGGTGCCCCCAGGTAGCCAAAGGGGGCCACCAGGTCGCGGTGTCCACGCCGCCTGGCCTCCTCCGCATCGTAGTAGATAGGGTCGGTGTAGCCCATGGCCCGGGCGAAGAGCCTAATGCCTGAGGGCTCCACCTCGTATGTGATGGGGTCGAACCGACGCCCAATCCAGGCCCGCACCTCCTCAGTGATTACCTGCTGGGCCATGCTCGCCACCTCTTATTCCACGCCAAGGATGAGGACGCCAGCGGATGAGAGCACCCCACCGACGCCACAAACCAGGGCCGTCTTGGCCCCGGGCACCTGCCGCGGCCCACACTCCCCCCTTAGCTGCCGCACCGCCTCGATGATGAGGAACATGCCGAACATGCCTGGATGGGTGTAGGAGAGGCCACCGCCGCTGGTGTTGAGGGGGAATTGGCCCCCAGGGGCCGTGCGCTGGCCAGAGACGAAGGGCCCGCCCTCCCCCTTAGCGCAGAAGCCCAGGTCCTCCAGGGTCACCAGCACCGTGTAGGTGAAGGAGTCGTATACCTCCACCACGTCTATGTCCTCGGGGCCGAGCCCAGCCATCCTATAGGCGATGGGCGCGGCGATCTTGGCCGGGGTCTCCGTGAGGTCGGGCATGGAGTAGATGCTGATGTGGGTGTGGGCTTCGCCAGCCCCCAGCAGCCACACAGGCTTCTTTCGGCAGTGACGGGCCCGCTCCGGCGAGACCACCACACACGCGCCGCCGGCGTCGGTGACAAGACAGCAATCATACAGGTGAAGGGGATATGCGATGTAAGGGGACTGGAGGACGTCATCGATGGTAAGAGGATCACGCATGAGGGCCCTGGGGTTGAGCTGGGCCCACTTACGGGTAGCCACAGCGATCTCCGCCAGCTGCTCCTGGGTGGTGCCGTACTGGTACATATGACGCATGGCAGCCATGGCGTACACGCTGGGGGCAGTGCCCGCCCCATGGGGCCCTTCGAACTGGGAAGCGGGCAGCCAAGGGTCGGCATATGTCCAGCGGCGCGCCCGCCGCCAGGGGCGGCGACGGTCGGAATAAGTGGTCTGGCCATGGGTGATAAGGGCCACATTGCAGATGCCGGCAGCGATGGCCGCCGCCGCATGCTGGACGTGGAACTCGAAGGAGGCCCCTCCCACCTGGGTGGTATCGCTGTAGCGCGGGGTGATGCCCAAGTACTCGGCTATGAGGACGGTGTCCATGATGCCCACGCCAGCGGTGAAGATGGCGTCCACCTCCGATTTGTCGATCCCGGCATCTTCCAGCGCATTGCGGGCCGCCTCGGCGTGGAGCTGCAGGGCCGACTTATCGGGCACCACCCCTATCTCGTCCGACTCCGCCACCCCCACGATGGCCGCCTTCTTATTGAGGGTCATGGCCCCACCTCCTGTACCGGTCGGAACCGGGGGATGGTTATCTCCTCGCTCAATTCCTGGAACACTACCTCCACGGGCATGCCGATGCGCAGTTTCTGGGGGTCGGGCTCGCACTCCACCAGCAGGGTGAAGAGCCTCACCCCCTCCTCTAGCTCCACCACGGCCGTGACATATGGAACGTCATCGGCCCACTCAGGGTTGAGAGGGCGATACTGGATGGCATAAGTATACAGGGTACCGCGCCCGCGGGAGGGTCGCCACTCCACTTGCCAGCGGAAGCAACGAGGACAGAAGGGGCGAGGATACCAGAAGTAGTCCTGGCAGTGGGGGCAATAGGGCAGGAGGAGCTCCCCTCGCTTGCACCCCTCCCAGAAGGGTCGGGCCTCTGGCATGGGCACGGGCACCGTCTTGCGGCGGGCCTCGGTCATCTCCCTCCCTCCTCAAGGCTGTAGCATGAGGGCCAGGGCCGATACATCCTCCACCTCTTCCAAGTGCGATATAAGGGTCAGGGCCTCCTCCACCTTTCCCGGTGGTAGGTGGAAGCAGGCGCAATCGCGGAACTTGTCGGCCAGCTCCTGCCACGTGAGGGGCCGGCGGGGGTCGCCCTTAGGGATCTCCACCCTGGCCGAGAGATGGCCACCACCCCTGGTCAAGATGGTCACGTCCGCCCACATAAGCAGGAGATCGCCCCCAGAGGAGGCTTCCTCCTCCACCTCTATCCGATCCATCAAGTGAGCCACTTGGGGGCGTGTCACGGCCTCATCGGTGAAGGTGGCCATGCCCACATGGCGGTCGAGGAGGGCAGCGGCCACGCAGTACTCCATGCTGAACTTCCCTTCCAGGCCCGTGTGTGGCCGCTCCCGCCGCAGGGGCATGAGGGTTCCGCGGTTCACCCTCACCTTCACCTGGGCTATGTCAGACGCCTCCACCTGATGGGCCAGGCCCAGGGCGGCGTCTATGGCACGGTGGGTGGCATAGCAACATGGGTACCGCTTCTGGCCCAGGCCAGGCTGGACGATGTCGTAGGGTTGGCCCAGGGGCGGGAGCTGGGGCTCGGCCTCAACCCTTCCCCCCAAGAAGGCGTTCAGAAAGCCATCCGGCGCATCTAGGGCCCCCTCGGCAGCGGTGAAGCCTTGGAGAGCCAGCAGGGCAGCCTGAAGGCCATTACGGGCCGCCAGCCCCACGTGCAAAGGCTTGGTCATGGTCCCGAAGTTGGCACGCACGCCACATGCCATAGAGGCAGCGATGCCCAGAGCCATCTGCGTCCTCGTCACGTCCAGGCCCAGAAGCGTGGCACAGGCCGCGGCCGCCCCCAGGGTGCCCAAGGTGGAGGTGGGGTGCCATCCCAGGGCATAGTGGCGGCCACCCATCACCGTCCCCACCTTGGCCTCCACTTCTATGCCCAGGACAAAGGCGAGGATAAGGGCCCGCCCGCTCACGCCTATCTCTTGGGCCAGGGCCAAGGCAGCAGGCAGGACAGGGGCGCTAGGATGCCCACGCATGGAGATGCTCACATCGTCGTAGTCCAAGGCGTGGGCGGACGTGCCATTGATAAAGGCCGCCTCCTGGGGCGCCAAAGATAGGGGCCACCCCAGCACCGATGCCTTACCAGGGGCGGGGTGCTCTTGGGCCAGTCGGGCCAGGATGGCAGGCCCCTCCTCACGGCACCCCGCCAGAGCCACCCCCAAGGTGTCCAGAATGGCCCGCTTGGCCTGGAGCACGGCCTCCGGCGGCAGGTCCTCGAAGCTGGTGGCCACCAGGAACTGGGCTAGCTGCTCGCCGATGCCCATACCTTCTCACCCCCTGGGAAGGCCCAGCCCTCTTATAGCGATGATGTTGCGCTGGATCTCGGAGGTGCCGCCGGCGATGGTGGCAGCCACGGACCACAGATAGTTACGCACGAGGCGTCCCCGCAGAGGGGCCCAGCGGTTGGCAGCGGCATCAGCCCCCGCGCCACGGTGACGGTCGAGGAGACCAAAGAGCCCCATGGTCTTGAGGCCGGTGCGGGCTACCCTCTGAGCCAGCTCCGAGGCATATAGCTTGGCTGTGGAGGCCTCGTAGTTGGGGACGATGCCCTTCGCTTGGAGGGTCACCACCCGGTAGCAGAGGAGGCGGGCCACCTCCGTCTCGATGGCCCGCTCAGCCAGCTCCCAGCGCACAGGCTCCGGCACCCCTCCCAGGGGACCCTTACGGTGACGCACCAACTCCAGGATGTCCTCCAGCAGGTTCTGCTGGGCCATGGCCGCCCCTATGGACGAGCGCTCGAAGTCCAACGTCTTGGTGGCGTAATACCAGCCCATGTTCTCCTCGCCCAGCAGGTCCTTCTTGGGCACCACCACGTTGTCAAAAAACACCTGGTTGAAGCCTGGCACGCCGGCCATGTTATAAAGGGGCCGCACCGTGACCCCAGGCGATCTCATGTCCAGGAGGAAGTAGGAGATGCCCTTGTGCTTAGGGGCATCGGGGTCAGTGCGGGCCAGCAGGATCATGCGGTGGGCGAACTGGGCACCAGATGTCCAGATCTTCTGGCCATTGATGATGTAGTCATCGCCCCTTCGCTGGGCTCGTGTCTTGAGGCTGGCCAGGTCCGACCCCGCCTCGGGCTCCGAGAACCCCTGGCACCAGATGACCTCCCCCGAGAGGATGCCCGGCAGGTGTTCCTGCTTCTGCTCTTGCGAGCCGAAGAGGATGATGGTGGGGCCGGCATAGTTGACCCCTACGCCGCCGGGCCTGGGGGCACGGGCGCGGGCAAACTCCTCGTTGAGGATGAACTGTTGCATGACGGTGAGCCCGGCCCCGCCGTACTCCTTGGGCCAGTGGGGGGCGATCCAGCCTTTGCGGGCCAGCTTCTTGGTCCACTCCTTGAAAAATCCGTAGCGGTCGATGCCGTCCCAAAGCTCGTGCTCCTCGCCAGAGCGGCCAAAGCCCTTGGGGAGCTCCTGGGCCAAAAACTCGCGGACCTCTCGACGGAAGGCGGCGTCCTCTGGGGAATCCCGGAACTCCAATTCAGATCACCCCCTTGGGCTCCCAGACGCCGAAAACGTCGCGGAGCACATCGCAGATCTCGCCGATGGTGCAGTAGGCCTTAACGGCATCGATGAAGTAGGGGATGAGGTTCTCCTTCTCGTTCTTGGCCGCCTCGCGGATGGCCTTAAGGGCCATGTTGACGCGGGCCTGGTCCCGCTCCTCCTTTATCTTCTTGAGCTTGGCCTTCTGCCGCTCCTCGGCCGTCTCCAGCCGCTTAGGGTCGTAGGGGTGGGGCACCAGGCGTGGAGGTATCACCTCTATCTCGTTCTCGCCCGTGAACTTGTTGACCCCCACGATAACCCGCTCCCCTGTCTCCAGCTGCCGCTGCTGCTCATAGGCGCTGCGGGCGATCTCCCGCAGGGTGTAGCCCGTCTCGATGGCCTCCACCGCCCCCCCTATCTCATCCACCTTGCGGATGACGTCCCAGATTTCTTCCTCCACCTGATCGGTGAGGGCCTCCACGAAGTAGGAACCGGCCAGGGGGTCTACCACCTCTCCCAACTTAGCCTCGAACCGCATGATGCGGGTGGCATCTAGGGTGAGCTGGCGCGCCTCATAGCTGTGGCCCAGGCCCAGGGGCTCGTCCCAGGGCACGCCGCCGGTACCGAACCCGGTGGCCAGATAGCTGGCGATGCCACCGATGACACCACGGATGAGGTTGTTGAGGGGCCGCTGGAGGGTATAGCAGCTGGGGCCCACAAAGATGGAGTCTCCCCCCCGCATGATCCAGGAGCGGGGGTTCTTGGCCCCAAACCGCTCCCTCATGATACGGGCCCAGATGCGGCGGTTGGCACGGGCACGGGCGATCTCCCGCCAGAAGTCCATACCCCCGCCGAAGTCCAGGAAGGTGAAGCGGGGTATGAACTCGTCCACATCCAGGCCAGCATCCACCCCCAGCTGCACATAGGCTATGGCGTGGGCGAAGGTGAAACCTGAGGCCTGGACCTCCGTTGCCCCTGCCTCCCGCATGTGGTAGCCGCAGATGCTGATGACGTTCATCTCCGGGGCGTACTTGTGGCAGAAGGTAATGGTGTCGCGGATCATGCGCATGGAAGGCCTTGGGGGGAAGATGTAGGTGCCGCGGGCAGCGAACTCCTTAAGGATATCGTTCTGGGGGGTGCCGCGCAGCTTACTCCAGGGCACACCCTTCTTCTCGGCCAGGGCGAAGTACATGGCCAGGATGATGTTGCAAGGGGCGTTAATGGTGAAGTTGGAGGCCATACGATCCAGGGTGGTGATGCCATCGAAGGCCTCGTATAAGGTCTCGAAGTCGGCCAAGGTATCGATGGCCACCCCCACCCGCCCCACCTCCCCCTCGGCCATGGGGTGGTCGGAGTCGTAGCCGCACTGGGTAGGGAGGTCGAAGGCCACGTTGGCCCCCCGCCGCCGCTCCTGTCGCCACAAATCACGGGTGTCCTCGGCGGTGCCGTAGCCGGCATATACGCCCGCCGTGGGACGGACGCCCATGGCATCCCCCCCATATGCGGTGGCCATGAGGGGCACGGCATAGGTGCCCCGCGTGAAGGGATACTCGCCGGGAAAGCCCAAACGCTCCATGTACCGCTTGGGCTTCACGTCCAGGGGGGTGTAAAGGCGGACAGGCGACCTCTCCAGCCCCAGCCGCTCTAGGTTGCGCCGGAGGGTGGTCTCCTCCCAGCGCTGGCGCTCCCTCTCCAGCTCATCCCTCTCGTCCCACTCACACATCTCTAAGCACCTCCTCCAAGGTTTGCTCCAATTATCAGCCTTCCTCCTGGGCTTGAGAAGGGGCAGTCTGGGGGACATGGGCGCGGATGAACTCAGCTATCTGGCTAATGAGGGTTCCGGGGAGGAACACCTCGGCTATACCTTTCTCCTTCAGGTACGGGATGTCCTCTTTGGGGATGACGCCGCCCCCGATGACCAACACGTGGTGGAGGCCGCGCTTACGCAGCTCCTCTATCACGCGGGGGAAGAGGGCCTTGTGGGCCCCGGAAAGACAGGAGAGGCCCACCACGTCCACGTCCTCTTGCAAGGCCTCCTCCGCTATCTCCTCCGGTGAGCGGCGGATGCCGGAGTATATTACCTCGAAGCCGGCGTCACGCAGCCCTAAAGCCACCACCTTGGCCCCCCGGTCGTGGCCGTCCAGGCCGGGCTTGGCGATGAGGACGCGGATAGGCCGCTTTTGGGACACAGGCACCACCTCCTACTCATAAATCCTCTCGCATTCCAGTAGGGCCACCGGGACCCCCGTGGCTCTCTCGATGTCCATATATGGGCGGCCGGTGAGGTCGCGGCGCCATGCCCCCAGGCCGAAGGGGGTGGAGGGGATGACCACCAGGTCCGGCCGCGGGTTACCTCGCGCCAGGTAGTCGCGGATGTGGTCGATGAAGTCCTGCACCACTAGCAGGTCGCCTAGGATGATGTTGCCCCCGAAGTAGCGGTTCTCGGGAACCTCGATGTCCAAACGCACCATTGTGGCATCGATGAGGCCCACCTCCCGCAGGGCGTCCTCGAAATACGGGCGCACCAACCGAGAGGAGAGGAAGAGGACATGGCGGGCCCCCCGCTCCTGGATGAGGTCGCGTAGGGCCTCCACATAGCGGGTGCGGAACCCCATCCCCATGGTGATGACGCCCAGATGGCGGTCGACATGGGGATCGTAGGGATAACCATGGTCTTGGGGGTCTATGGTCACCACCAGGTCTTTCTCTCCCCTTCGCACGACCATGGGGAAGGGCTTGCCATGGGCCCTGGCCAGGGCCAGCAGGTCGCGGGCCTGGGGCCGGTTGCGCACAGCGGCGGCGCCCACAGCTACGATAAGGTCCCCTGGGGACAGGCCAGCGCGCTGAGCTGGGGAGTTGGGCACCAGGCCGATGATGCGGGCCTGGTTGCGCACACCCTCGAACCGCGTCTCCTCGTACATGGTGGGCATGGCCACAATGGGGGAGCGGACCTCTTGCCGCAACTTCCGCACCATGGTCACAATGGCCCCCCACACCTCCTCGTGGTCGAAGAGGGGGACGGAAGAGTAGTAGCGAGTGTATCCCGGTAGGTGCACCTGGAACAAATGAGGTTGGTATTGGTCGAAGTGAGAGATGGTCTCTTGCAGGTCCTCCAGCATGGGGGCAAGGCCGTCCTGGGGCCAGGGCACCAGGGCTATGGCATAGGGGATGCCGTATTCCTGCAGGAGACGGGGGGCGGCCAGCTGCACTTCAGGGCGCGCCCTGTGCACTAGGCGCGAAAGCCTATCGGGGCTAGCGGAGTGAAGGGAGAGGTAGATGTAAAGGGGGCCAAGGGCGGCCAGCTCCTTCACCATCTCCCTGGTGAGGGCCCGCCCCGACGTATAGATGCGGAAGGGCCGAAGGGTCTTCTGGCGTAACGCCTTGAGAACGGTGAGGATATGGGGGTGAACCAAGGCCTCCCTGATCTCCCCCCAGGCGGGGAAGAGGGCGCGGCCAGCCTCAGGGTCGAAGTAGCGCAAGCGGGTCATCATCTCGGCTAGCTCGTCGGCGGCTTTGCGCCGAGGGCTCACCAGCGCCAGGTCCGGCGGGTCCCCCTTCAGATAGCAGAAGGAGCAGTCCACGTTGCACCTAGTGGCGGCATAGCCGAAGACCTCCAGGGGGTCGCCAGCGGAGGGCATGAGCCAGTGGCGAGGGTCACGCAGGCGGAAGCCAGAGACGGACACCGGCCCCTCCTCCCCCTCCAGCTCTACCACCGAGAGGATGGCCGCCAGGGCCCGCTCGATGAGGACGATGCGCGGCTCGTAGAGGGCGGCGTTGCGGACGCTCTGCAGATTGGGGCGCTCCTGGCCATCTAGGCTGGGGCGCGGGCCGAAGATGCGAAACTCCTCCTCGGGGCGGGCCAGGAGACGGAACCCGTCTGCCTTCACCTCCTTCCCCCCGTAAGTGAGGACCACTACATCGAGGAGGGACTCCAGCAAGACGCGGATCATCTCCACAAGGGGGTCATGGTAGACAGGATCACGCCCGCCGGTGACCAAGGGATAGCGGAAGACGTAGTCACCCCCCTCGCTCACCCTATCACCCCCTGGGACCGCAGCTCCTCGATGCGATCCCGCCCGTATCCTAGCACCTGGGTCAGTACCTCCTCCGTGTGCTGGCCCAGAGTTGGGGGAGATGTGAACTCATGTCGCCTCTGGTGGGAAGTGCCGGACATCTGCACCGGCACCCCAACCAGCCTTACCTCCCCACCCAAGACGTGCGGCACGGAGACCACCATCTGCGTCGCCTGCACCTGCGGGTCATCGATGGCCTCTTGCAGGTTGTTGACGGGGCCGCAAGGGATGTCCGCCTCCTGCAGGATGCGCACCCACTCATGGGCGGGGCGGGTGCGAAAGGTGGCCGACAGCTCCTCTTCCAGGGCCTCCCGGTTCTGCAAGAGCCGATCGGGGCGGTTAAACCGCTCGTCCTCCACCAGCTCCGGCCTGCCGATGGCCTCACACACCTGGCGGAAGAGGAAGGGAGCGGCCAGGGCGAAATAACGACCATCGGAGCCCTGATAAACGTTGTAAGGGACCACCATCTGGTGCTTACATCCTATGGGCTCGGGCATGATGCCGGAGATGGTGTAGAGGGCTATCTCATAGGCCAGCTGGTACATCATGGCCTCAAGCAGGCTCGTCCCCACCTTCTGGCCCCTGCCTGTCTGCTGGCGACGGTAGAGGGCAGCGATGGTGGCGGCGGCGGCCACGAACCCCGCCCCCTGATCGGCCACCGCCACCCCGTTACGAGCCGGCGGTTGCCCAGGATGGCCAGTGATGGAGATGGCCCCACTTATGGCCTGCACCACCAGATCGTAGGCGGGCCGATGACGGTACGGCCCCACGCTGCCATAGCCAGTTATGGATGTGCAGATGATGCGGGGGTTGATGGCTGATAGGCTCTCATAATCCACACCTAGCTTTTTGGTGACGCCCGGCCGGAAGTTGTCCATGACCACATCGCTCACCCGCACCAGGTCGTAGAACACCTCACGGCCCCGTGGGTGCTTCAGGTCCAAGGCCACGCTCTTCTTGTTACGGTTGACGCCGATGAAGTAGGCGTCCATCCCCCGATAGGAGAAGGGGCCTTGGATCTGACGGCGGGAGCCAGGACGTTCTATCTTGATGACCTCTGCCCCCAGGTCAGCTAGGAGCATAGTGGCATAGGGTCCGGCCAGGGCCTGGGTCAGGTCCAGGACGCGCACACCTGCTAGAGCCTCCTCCATGGCGACTACCTCCCGCTGAACCGGGGCTTGCGCTTTTCGGCGAAGGCGGCCTGGGCCTCGCGGGCATCTTCGCTTTGGAAGGCCTGTACCATCAACTGACGGGCACGGGCCACATCCTCCGGCGAGAGGGGCCCCAAGGCCAGACGGTTGATGATGAACTTAGTGGCCTGCACAGCCAGGGGAGCGCACTCCTCGGCCAACTCCTGGGCCAGGGCCATCACCTCCTCCTCCAGCGACTCCTCAGGCTCCACCCGGTGGACGAGCCCCATCTGCAGGGCCTCCTGGGCGGTGAACTGGCGCCCTGTCAGGAACAGGGCTTTGGCCGCCGCCGGCCCTATGGTACGTACGAACATCTCATAACCATCGATGGGGTAGACGATGCCTAGGCGCACCGGGGGCATGCTGAAGCGGGCACTGGGAGAGGCGATGCGCAGGTCGCAGGCCACGGCCAAGTGCAGCCCAGCCCCGATGGCAAACCCCCTTATGGCAGCGATGACGGGATAGGGGAACTCCTGCACCGCCTCCAGCCCATAGCGCAGAGGGTCGCCCCGCGTCTGACCAATGCGCCCGATGTCGTAGCCGGCGGAGAAGGCCTTGCCCCCCGCACCCCTGATGACCACCGCCCGCACCTCCCCCTCCTGGGCCCACTGCCGGAGCTTGTCCCCCATGGCGGTGAGCAGCTCCGGGCTGAGGGCGTTGAGACGGTGGGGCCGGTTGATGGTGAGGATGGCCACCCGTCCCCTTCGCTCTTCCTCCAACTCCTCCCTCATGCCTCTTTCCCCTCCTGCAGTGACAACCTCAGGATGCGTAGGGCGTTTTTATAAAGGACCTTCTCCACCACCTCCTGCGGGTATCCCTCTTGCTCGAAGTCCCGCAGCCATCGCTCCAAGGGGATGAAGGGGTGATCGGAGCCGAACATGACCCTGTCCTGGAGACGGCCTCTTATCTCCCGCTTCAGGGAATCGGGGAAGTACTTGGGCGACCACCCGGAGATCTCGAGGTAGACGTTGGACTTGTGCAAGGCCACAGCCAGCATCTCCTCCTGCCATGGCCAGGAGGGATGGGCGGCGATGATGGTGAGGCGGGGGAAATCGGCCGCCACATCGTCTAGATAGGGGATCGGGCGCGTGTACTTGAGCTTGATACCTCCCCCACCGGGCGCTCCCGCCCCATAGGCAGTGGTGCCTGTGTGGAAGAGGACGGGGCATCCCAGGCTCTGGCAGAGGTCCCAGAGGGGGTAGAAGCGACGGTCGTTGGCGAAGAACTGCTGGGCGGCGGCCTGGAACTTAACGCCGATAAGCCCCAGCTCCCTCACCGCCCTCTCCACCTCCCGCAGGGCCGCCTTCCCCTTCCAGGGGTCGACGCAGGCCCAACCGGTGGGGAACACATCGTTATAGGCGCGCACCACCTGGGCCACGAAGTCGTTGCTGATGGGTGGGGCGCCGGTGCGGGTCTCCTCGTCCCAGGCGATGGGCAGGCCCAAGACGTCGTTGCGACGATAGAGCTGGGCTGTCTCCGCCTCTGCCTCCACCGTCTGGCCGCGGGCCCCCACGTGGAGATGGACATCGATGGCCTTCATACCTCACCTCCTCATGGCCAGAAGAGCTTCTGGGCCGCCTTCCTAAGCTCCGGGCGGAAGTCGGGATGGGCAATGGCGATGAGCTCCTGGGCCCGCTGCCGCACGCTCTTCCCCTGAAGGCGGGCCACACCATACTCAGTGACCACTATGTCCACATAGTTGCGGGGGATGCTCACCACAGTGCCCTCGGGGAACTGGGGGACAATGCGAGATATCTGCCCCCCCTGAGCGGTGGAAAGCAGGCAGTGGATGCTTCGGCCACAGCGGCTGAAGTTGGCCCCCACACAGAAGTCAAGGGCTCCACCGGTGCCGCTGTAGGGCTGGGGCCCCAAGTAATCGATGCATACCTGGCCCGTGAGGTCCACGGCCAGGGCGCTGTTGATGGCCACAAAGTTATCGTGGGCCATGATGGTCCTGACGTGGGCGATGTAACCGATGTCGTACAGCTCAAAGGTGGGATTCTCATGCATGAAGGCAGCAGCCTGCCTCTGGCGCTCCGTCCCCGGCCATAGGACGAAGCAGGTGCCCACCACCTTGCCCTGGTGGATGCCCTTGCGGGCGCCGGTGATGACCCCCTTCTGCACCAGCTCCACCATCTGGGTGAAGATAAGCTCGCTGTGGACACCCAGGTCGTGCTTCCCCTCTAGGAACTCCAGGACGGCCTGGGAGGCCAACCCCACCCCCACCTGGATGGTATCGCCGTCCCGCACCAGCTCCGACGTATAGGCGCCGATGACCTCCGCCGCCCGCGCCTCCTCCTCGGCCACGGGCGGGAACTGGACGCGCCGCAAGTCCAAGGGCTCCACCGGCACTAGGCGGGCGATGCGCGAGACGTGGACGCGGTTGTCGCCATAGGTGCGTATGAAGGATGGATCCACCTCGGCGATGACGGTGCGGGCGTTGCGCGCACAGGTGGGGGAGTACCATACGCTGTGGCCGAAGCTGCACCACCCTTCTTCATCGGGTGGGGAGACCTTCACCAGGAAGACGTCGGGGCGGGTATAGGCCCCCCACCGCTCGCCCTCTTCCTGGCGCAACTGGGTGCCATAGGACCAGGGCACCAAGTCTACCTTGCGCTCCTGGGCAAAGGGGCGGTCGAAGGGACCTACATAGCTGCATCGCACCTCAAAACCGCCCCCTTGAAACCAGGGGTAGGGGGCATTGGGCACGGCGTGAAAGACCACCACATCCCGCAGCTGGCCCATGCGCTGGGCCAGGGCGAATCCTAGGTTGAGAGGCTCGCCTCCCGCCCCCAAAGCGAAGACTACCAGGTCCCCATCCTGTACCAGCTCCACCGCCTCCTGGGCCGTGCACACCTTGTCAGCGTAGCGCTCCTGCCAGCTCAAGGCTCCGACACCTCCTCGAAGCGGGGCCAAAGCTCCCTCCTCCAGCCGTAAGCATCCTCCAGGAACCGCTGACGGATCTGGGCCGGGAAGTGGGCCATGCGGAACTCGGAGATGACGGCCTTGCCCCACAGCTCGATGGCTTGGAGGACGCGTCGGTGAGGGAGCCCAGGCAGCGCCATGTAACAGACAAGATAGTTAATGCCCAAGGCCTCTTGGTAACGCCGCACTTGGGCGATGCACTCATCTACATCGCCACATATGGCCGCCTCTCGCAGATGGCCCACATCCTTTGCGGCGACGCCCAACATCTCCTGCCATACTTCAGCCAGTCCTGGCAAAGCCTCCTCCAGGGACCTTCTGGCCCCTGCGGACGTCCTCTCGACCCAAACGATGCGTGCCAAAGCATATATGTGGTCAGGTGGCACATCCCCCAAGGCCCCTTTGTACACCTGGAAAAGATAGGCCAGCTCATCGAGGCCCTGCCAAGGGAGGCCCAAGATGGGCATGCGGCGACGGGCTGCCTCCACCACCAGCCCATCTTGGGACGCCACCCAAAGGGGTATGGTTACCTGGGCTGGCTTGGGGGTGAGGGAGATGGCATCCCCAGTCGGGCGGTTGGCTGGGAGTCTAGCCGGTATGCGGTAGTGCTGTCCTTGGAAGGCGAAGGGCTGTGGCGCCCAGCCGTGTCGGAGCACCTCCACCCCCTCCCAGAAGCGCGCGAGGGCCTCGGTGGGGTCTAGCCCGTATCCCTCGGCCTCCTGTGGTCGCCAGGGCAAGGCCAAGGCCATGAGAAGACGTCCGTTGCTGATGTTGTCCACTGTCACAGCGTCCTCCGCCACATAGGCAGGATGCACTAGGGAGAGATGGCAAAGAACGCCGATACGCAGGGCGTCGGCCTGGACGGCGAGGGCGGCAGCAGGCACGAAGGGATGAGGACAGCAACCTTGGCCCGTGAAGTGGGCCTCACCGAGCCATACGGAGTCAAAGGCGCACTCCTGGGCGAGAAGGGCCTGTTGCACCATCTCCCGGAACCGCCGGTGATGGTCCGTTCCTCCAAGCCAATAGGGCCCCAGGCCGAACTTCATGGCCTACTCTCCCATTCCTCCCGCAGGGGCGAGATGACCTCTCTGGCCAACAGCTCCATGCAGCGGCGCATCTTGTCCCGGGGGGCGGTGTCGAACCGGATGCGCATAAATAGGTGAGGGATCACCCCTGGGGGACATTGCTGGAGGCGCTGCCGCAGCTGCTCCCGCACTGTCTCGGGGCGGCCGGCCATGGCCCCTTCTGCCATGGCATCGGCGATGCCCTTCAGCAGGTCTGGGCGGTCGAAGGCGATGGGCTGCCCCAAGACGGGGTCGGCGAAGAATCCCCATCCCCCCAGCTGGTCGTAGTAGAGGTACTTGGCGAGGGGCCGGATAAAGGCCTTGGCCTCCTCCTCGTCCTCCGCCACCCAGACATCGCCGCCCACTGTCATCTTGATGCCTTGGGGATCGTGGCCGGCCTGACGGGCCGCCTCCTCATAGTGGTGCCAGTCCTGAGGGCGGGCCCCCATGAGGTGCAGGCGCCGCCTCCCTGCCCGCCGCACCACTGCCGGGGCCCACCCCCCCATCCAGATGGGGATGGGGCGCTGAATGGGCTTAGGGGTGAGGCGCACGTCCTTGTACTGGAAGTGACGCCCCTGATAGGAGAACCGCTCCTTCGTCCAGGCCAGATGGAGGATGTCCAGCATCTCCTCCATGCGGCTGGCCCTCTGGCTGCGGGCGATGCCGAAGGTGTCGAACTCCAAGTCCCGATAGCCCACGGCCACCCCTAGCTCCAGCCGGCCACCGGAGACGATGTCAGCCATGGCCGCCGCTTCCGCCACCCGCAAGGGGTCGTGCATGGGCAAGAGTAGGCAAGAGGTGCCAATGCGGATGCGGGAGGTGGCCGCGGCCACGGCCCCCACAGCCGTCAGGAGCTGCGGGACGTAGCCGTCGAACCAGACGTGGTGCTCGGTGAGCCAGAGGGCATCGAATCCTAGCTCATCTGCCCACCTCGCCTCCTCCACCATCTCCTGGTATAGCTTCACGTGATGACGGGGGTGGAGGATGAAAGCCTGCATGCCCCATAGGCCCAGTCCCGCCTCTAGCCTCATAGGTACCTCCCCACCATCTCCCCTTCCCAGATGGCGTACTCCAGGGTCCGAGGGGCGAGGCAATCGCCGATGCGATGCAGCTCCCGCACCTTCCCCTTTAGAGCGAAGTAGAGCTCGTCGTTGGGGCGACGACCGGTGATGACCACCACCCCATGAGCCTCTAGCTGTTGCGTCTGCCCTGTCCACACGTGACGCACATGCACACTGGTTCCATCGATAGCCACCACCTCCTGGGACGTGAGGATATGTACGCCCTTCAGCAGGAGGCGGGGGACAAGGAGCTGCAGCTCCATGGGGAGCAGGTGGTACCCCACGCTGGCCAGGGAGGTGACCACCGTCACTTGAAAGCCGCGGTCGGCCAGATACTCGGCGGTGCCCGCCGCCCGCCAGTGCCCGTCCTGGTCTATGACCACCACCCTCGGCCCCGGTGGGGTCTTGCCCGAAAGGACATCCCAAGCCGAGAGGACGTTGGGCTGGTCAGCCCCTGGGATGGGTTGCTGCTCCAGGCGCGAGGGGTAGAAGAAGGTGGGGACAGGCCGGCAGCCGGTGGCCACCACAATGGCGTCCCATTGCTGGGCCTGGGCCAGCACCTCCTCTGCAGTCACCCGATGGCCAGTGACCACCCGCACGCCCAACTTGCGCACCTGCACCTCCAGGTGCTGGACGGCGTCCTCGATATCGGCACGGGTGGGCTGGCGGGCGGCCAGCCGCACCTGCCCGCCCAGGGCGTCCTGCTCCTCGAAGAGGGTGACGTTATGGCCCCGGCGGGCAGCTACCTCTGCCGCCTTGAGGCCGGCAGGACCTCCCCCCACCACCATCACTCGCTTGGGGGAGGGGGCGCGCTGCAAGGTGCCAATGCCCAGCCACTTCTCCCGCCCCGCCGCCGGATTGACGGCGCAGGCCAGGGGAAGGTTGTGCCACAGCCTTTGCACGCAGAAGAGGCAGCCAATGCAGCGGCGGATGTCATCCAGGCGTCCCTCCTGTGCCTTGCGGGGCAGCTCGGGGTCAGCAAGAAGAGCCCGCGTCATCCCCACCATGTCCGCCTGCCCCTGCTCCAAGACCCGCTCCGCCATCATCGGGTCGGTGATGCGCCCCACACAGAAGACAGGGACGTCCACCGCCTGCTTGACGGCCGCCGCCAAATGGACGATGAACCCCGGGGGGAAGGCCATGGAGCCCACGATGACAGGGGCCACGCTCCAATATGCGCCGGCACTGACGCTGATCCAGTCCAGCTTGCCCGTGGCCGCCAGGACCTTGGCGATGGCCACCGTCTCCGACATGGTGAGCCCGCCGGGGGCGAACTCATCGCCGCTGATGCGCACCCCCACAGGGAAGTGGGGGCCCACCTCGGCCCGCACCGCGTCGATGACCTCCAGAGTCAGCCGACACCGATTCTCCAGGCTCCCTCCATAATCATCGGTGCGCTTGTTGCTTATGGGGCTCAAGAACTGCCCCAAGAGATAGCTGTGGGCAGCGTGCACCTCCACCCCGTCCAGCCCCCCAGCCTTGACGTGCCGGGCCGAGCGAACAAACCCCTCGATGACCGCCTGGATATCCTCAGGCTCCATCTCCTTGGGCAGAAGATGGTAGAGCCCGTATTCCGCTAGCCCTGGGACGGAGGAGGGAGCCCACACCTGGTGGTAGTGGTCTATCTGGTCGCCCCTGGTGTGCATGCCCACATGGCATATCTGGGCGAAGATCTTGGTGCCCGTCCCCTGCGCATGCACCGCCTCGGCGATGCGCCGGTAGCGGGGGACGATCTCCTCCCTATAAGCGTGGGCCAAGTAGTGGATGCCCCCCGTGGAGGTGGGGTGCACCATCTGATACTCCATGATGAGTAGGCCAGCCCCCCCTTTGGCCCTCTCTACGTGGTAGTAAAGGTTCCGCTCTCCAGGCAGGGCATAAGACCCCTCCTCAGGCCCTGCTAGCACGTGGTCCTCAAAGGACTTGGCATGGGCCGTCTGCAAGATGCGGTTGGGCACCTCGATCTCACCGATGCGCAGGGGGGTGAACAGCCTGCGTAACATCATCCGCTCACTTATGAGCGCCAATAGGCTACGCCACCTTGACGCGCAGGTCAATTGGGCAAAATCCCCACCTTTAGGTCGGGTTATGCCCTACAGATGGGGAAGGTGGAGTTCTCTTGACAGGGGCGGGGTGCTGGATATATTCGGGGGAGGCGTGACGCTAGGAAACGAGGTGTGGTTCTGGCCGGAGGCCGAGGGACAGGGGCTAGCGGCGGTAGCCGCCTCCCTGGCCCAGGCCATGGGAGGAGCCAGCGTGGCCCTGGAGGTTGGGGTGGGCGGTGGCCCATGGCCTTGCACCAGGGCCTGCCAGTGGCCAGAGGTGGGCCTGACGGGCCCAGAGGTGGCCGCAGCCTTGGCCCACCTGATGGAGCAGGTAAGGCCACAGGCCCTATTGGTCCCTGCCTCCCCCTTGGGCGAGGAGGTGGCCGCCAGGGTGGCCGCCTCCTTGCGCCTGGGGCTATTGGCCCAGTGCTCCCGCCTAGAGGTGGGCCAGGCAGGCGAGCTACAGGCCCTGCGCCCGGCCTACGGCCGGCGGGCCTCCTGCCTGCTGTTGGGACCCCAAGGGGAGACGGTAGTGGCCTCCTTCTGCCTAGAGGCTCTGCGCGGCCGTGAGGCGGTAAGGGAAAGGGGGCCCACCACAACGATAAGAGGAGAGCCACCAGCACATGCCCCTTGCCCAGAAGTGGCTCAGGAGTGGCACCTGGGGCCAGGGGCCATGGAGGTAACAGAGGCCGATGTGGTGGTGGCGGGCGGGAGGGGAATGGGAGGCCCCGAGGGCTTCCGTCTGCTGTGGGAGCTGGCCTCCTACATCGGGGGGACGGTGGCCGCTTCCCGGCCGGCGGTGGACGCCGGGTGGGCGTCCAAGGACCGGCAGATAGGTAGCTCAGGGCACGCCATCGCCCCTCGCTTGTATATCGCTTGCGGCATATCAGGAGCCAGTCAACACCTGGTAGGGATGCAGGGGGCACAAGAGGTGGTGGCCATCAACAACGATCCTGGCGCTCCCATCTTCGCCCTAGCCCAACTGGGCCTAGTGGGGGATGCCCGGCAAGTCCTGGAGGCAGCCTTGACCAGGCTACGCGAGCGTCCCCTTCCTCCGTTTGGCAGCCCCCATGTCCCCTCTGGCGGCCGCGGCGCTCAGGTGATGGTCTGCCTGGCCACAGGGCCTGATCCCGAGTCCCCCCTTGACTACAGACGGGTGGACAAGGCATCCCGTACCATAGGACCGGCTGACGCGGCTGCCTTGGCCCTGGGTGTCCGCCTCAAGGCCAACACCGGGAAGGTGTGGGCGGTCACCGTGGGAGAGGATGCAGGGGCGGAAGAGACCCTCCGCCTGGCCCTGGCTTTGGGGGCCGACGAAGCCCTCTGGGTCAGGGGCCTCTCCCGTGAGGCCGACGTCTTGGCCACCGCCCTCGCCCTGGCCCAGGTGGCCTACCGCCTCCAGGCCCAATTGGTGGTGTGCGGGGAGCGCTCCATCCAAGGGGAGACAGGTGCCGTGCCCTATCAGTTGTCCCAGCTCCTGGGCAGGCCGTGCATTGCCCACGTCCTAGAGGCGGCAGTGGACCATGGCCAGCTATGGGCGTTGCGGTGGCAGGCTGGAGGACGGAGAGCTTTGGTGCGCTGCGGCCTGCCGGCTGTTTTGGCCATAAGGGCAGGAGCCGCCACCCTCCCCTATCCCTCCCTGAGGGAGAGGATGCGGGTTGCCACTCGGCCCATCGCCCAGTGGTCCGTCCATGAGCTGGGGCTGGCCGAGGAGGGAGCGGGACGGGTGAAGGTGTTACGGCTGGGGCTCCCTAAGCCTATAAGCCTGGGCCCATACGTGGTAAAGGAATCGCCCTCTCCGTGGGAGCGGCTCCTTCCCTTATTGGGCGGAGGACGGCCAGCCGCCGGCCTGGTGACGGGACCGCCGGAAGCCCTGGCCCAACGCCTTCTGGACTTTTTGGCCCAGCGACATCTCCTGCCGGCGGGTTAAACTATAAGCATGGGTATGGTGGTGTCGCCGGCGGTGGCCGACCCCCGCCGCCTGCGGCGGTTCGTCTCCTTCGTCGCCCCCCCCAAAGGCGCATCGGTGCTGGACGTCTGGACTGGCGCCGGCGTCATGGCCTGGGCCTTCTCCCTGCGGGTGCAGGAGGTGGTGACGGTGCTCAGGGATCACCAGCAGGCACCCCCTCGCCTGCGAGGCCGCCCCAACGTCTTTATGCTCGCTGCCTCTACCACCTCCCCAGAGCTGCCAGTGCCTGACGAGCGGTTCGATCTCGTCACCTGTGGCATCCCATTCCATCACGTGCCTTGGCCTAAGGAGCTGCTGCTGGAGATGTGGCGGGTGTGCCGTCCGGCAGGGGTTTTGGCCCTGGAAGAGACGGTAGCCCACGAGCAGGAGGTGCGGGCCCGCTATCAGGATCGCTTGGAGCGGCTTCGTGACCGCTCCCATCCTCGATACTTCCGCCTGAGCGAGCTGGTGCACCTTCTGGGGGAGGCAGGGTTCCTGGTGCGGCGGCTGCAACTGGTGGACCTGCAGCGAGAGTTCCACGAATGGCTCAGGGGGGCTCGGCCCTCGCCCCAGCGGGTGGAGGCCATCCGCCGCCTGCTGACGGGAGGCCAGGAGGCGGACATCGGCGGCCTCAATATCCAGATGGCCGACGATACCTTCCTATTCACCCAGCGCTTAGCCTGGGTGGTGGCGGAGAGGATGGGTTAGGCTCACTGCCAAGGGTTGCGGCCGCGCCTCAGAGAGTCGATGGCCTTGAGTCCATCCTCGGCAGACAACAGGTCGCGGCGCAGCTCGAAGATCTGGTCGCGCAGGGCGGCCGCCTTCTCGAACTCCAGGTTGCGGGCCGCCTCCTTCATCTGCCTCTCCAGCTCCTTGATGAGACGGGCCAGCTCGTCCTTGGGCATGGGGCCTGCCTGCCACACGGGGCGCTCCTCGGCCACCTTGCGCACCCGGTCGGTGAGGTCGCGGATGGCCTTCCTAATGGCCTGGGGCTGGATGCCGTGGCGCTGATTGTACTCCAGCTGGATGCGGCGGCGACGCTCCGTCTCCTCAATGGCCTTGCGCATAGATTCAGTGATGGTGTCGGCGTACATGATGACCTTGCCATTTAAATGGCGGGCCGCCCGCCCCATGGTCTGGATAAGGGACCACTCGGAGCGCAGGTAGCCCTCCTTATCGGCGTCCAGGATGGCCACCAGGCTAACCTCGGGAAGGTCGAGGCCCTCCCGCAGCAGATTGATGCCCACCACCACGTCATACACGCCCAGGCGCAAGTCGCGCAGGATCTCCACCCGCTCCAGGGTATCGATCTCGGAATGGAGGTAGTGGGTCTTGATGCCCATCTCCTGGAGGTAATCGGCCAGCCCCTCGGCCATCTTCTTGGTGAGGGTGGTGACCAGGGCCCGCTCACCCCGCGCCACTCGCGCTCGTATCTCGCCTATGAGGTCATCGATCTGCCCTTTGGTGGGGCGCACCTCCACCTCCGGGTCAGGGATGCCCGTGGGACGGATGAGCTGCTCCACCACCTGCTCCGACACCTCGTACTCCCAGGGGCCGGGAGTTGCAGAGACGTATATCACTTGGTTGATGTGGCCCAGGAACTCCTGGAAGTTGAGAGGGCGGTTGTCCAAGGCCGATGGAAGGCGAAAGCCGTAGTCCACCAGCGTTTGCTTACGGGAGATATCGCCGTTGTACATGCCCCTGATCTGGGGAATGGCCAGGTGGGACTCGTCGATGATCATCAAGAAGTCGTCGGGGAAGTAGTCCAGGAGGGTCCAGGGGGTGGAGCCGCAGGGCTCGGCCCACGTGTTTTTAGGGCGATGGCGACGGGCCAGGTGGCAGGCATAATTCTCGATGCCCGCGCAGTAGCCCTGCTCCCTGAGGCACTCTAGGTCGTATCGGGTCCTCTCCCATAGCCGCTGGGCCTCCAGCAGCTTGCCCTGACGGCGGAACCACTCTACCCTCTCCTCCAGCTCCCGTTCGATGTCCCGCATGGCCGCCTCCAGCTTGTCCTGGGAGGTGACGAAATGCTTGGCGGGGTAGATGTCGATCTCCTCCAGCTCCCCTAGCACCTCGCCAGTGAGGGGGTCTATCTGCAGGATGCGTTCCACCTCGTCCCCCCAGAAGTCGATGCGCACAGCCAGCTCCTCGTAGGCGGGCATGATGGTGAGGGAATCGCCCCGCAGGCGGAAGCGGCCACGAGAGAGGTTGTAGTCGTTGCGCTCGTATTGCATGTCCACCAGCTTGCGCAGCACGCGCTGGCGGTTGTGCGCCTGCCCCCTCTCGAGATGGAGGACAAACTCGTAGTACTCAGATGGCTCCCCCAATCCGTAGATGCAGGAGACGGAGGCAACGATGATGACATCGCGTCTAGTGAAGAGGGCGCGGGTGGCGGCGTGGCGCAGCTTGTCGATCTCCTCGTTGATGTCAGCGTCCTTGGCGATGTAGGTATCGGTGCGGGGGATATAGGCCTCAGGCTGATAGTAGTCGTAGTATGAGACGAAGTATTCCACGGCGTTGTGAGGGAAGAACTCCCGGAACTCGGCGTAGAGCTGGGCGGCCAACGTCTTGTTGGGGGAGATGACCAAGGTGGGCCTACCCCAGCGGGCGATGACGTTGGCCATGGTGAAGGTCTTGCCAGAGCCGGTGACCCCTAGGAGGGTCTGGTGCTTGTAGCCCTTCTGGAGCCCCTCCAGCAGCTTCTCCACCGCCTGGGGCTGGTCGCCCGTCATCTGGAAGGGAGCCACCAGCTGGAATTGGGAGAGCATGTAGCCCTCTTTGGGCATCAACCTGTGCTCCACCGGATCCACCACAAGCCCCAGGCTCTGCAAGGTATGGGCGCCGATGATGGGCGGGGCGCCCTCGGGGGCAAAGGCCACCAGCACCTGCTCCTCGATGCCCATCACCTCCACCCTGGCCCATCCCAGGGGCCATTGTTGCTCCTGCCCATCGGCCAGGCGGAAGCGCATGGCCCGGTGGGGCCTTATGCCCAGTCGCTCCAAAAGGGGGGTGGGGAAGGCCGAGAAGGTGGCCCCCGTGTCCACCAGGGCCTCCAACCTCTCCCGCTGGCCCTGGGGCCCAATGAGGGTGATAAGCTGGGAGAAGACACCCATGCCCATGACCATTGTAGCAGCAGGACCCCTAGCCTACGGGGCAGGACGGCGCATGAGGCAGTGGCAGATGGCCACCGCCAGAGCATCGGCGGCATCGTCAGGGGTGGGGAGCTCCTGCAGGCGCAACATCTCCTGGACTGAGGACTGGATGCGAGCCTTGTCGCCTCGGCCATAGCCGGTCACCACCCTCTTCACCTCCAGGGGCCGGTAGAGGGCGACTGGTATATCGGCCTGGGCGGCGGCGAGGAGGGCCATGGCCCGCACTTGGCCAATGGTCACGGCTGCCCGCACATGCCCCACGAAGAAGTCCTCCACGGCCACCTCGTGGGGGCGGTAGATGGCGATAATCTGGGCGATGGCATCGTATAGCTGACGCAGGCGGTGAGAGAGGGGGAAACGACGCCGCAGGCGCCAGGTGCCATAGCCCAGGGGGCGTAGAGCCCCCCCGCCGTCCTCCACCACCCCCCAGCCGGTTACCGCGCTACCAGGGTCGATGCCCAGGACACGTAAGGCCCGAGACGTCCCTGCCCCCTCGCTAAGCGCTGGGCATACTCCACAAGGACGGCTTCCGGGAACTCGGCGTTGGAATAGACCCGCTGGACATCGTCCAACTCCTCCAAGGCGTCCAGCAGGCGCAAAACTTGCACGGCTGTTCGCTCGTCCAGGTGGACGGTGTTCTTGGGTACCATGGTCACCTCGGCGGAGGCCACCTGATAGCCGCGCTTCTCCATAACTTCCCGTAAGGAGGAGAGATGGGAAGGAGACGTGTATACCTCCACCCGCCGTCCCTCCACCTTGACGTCTTCGGCCCCTGCATCAATGGCCGCCAAAGCTACCTCATCGGGGTCCTGACCGGGGCCAGCCTCTATGACGATGGCCCCCCTCATCTCGAACTGCCAGCTGACGGAGCCCGTCTCCCCCAGGCTGCCACCATGACGGGTCAGGACCTGGCGGATCTCGGAGATGGTGCGGTTGCGGTTATCGGTGAGGACATCCATCATGATGGCCACCCCACCAGGCCCATAACCCTCGAAGCGTACCTCCTGATAGTGGACGTCCTCAGACTCGGCGCCCACAGCCTTCTTGATGGCCCGCTCGATGGTGTCGGCGGGCATGTTGTGGTCCCTGGCCCGCTCGATGGCCAGGCGCAGCCTGGGGTTTAGATCGGGGTCGGGGCCGCCCTGGCGGACGGCAACGGTGATCTCCCGCGCCAGCTTGGAGAATAGCTGGCCCCGCTTGGCATCGTTGGCCCATTTCTGCCTCTTGATCTGTGTCCAGTGGGAATGACCACCCATGGTGTATCCGCCTCCCAGGGTGCTTTTGCTACTCCTATTTTAGCACCGCCCCCGGGTGAAGGCCTGGCTAGGGCTCGATGAGCATATTATCAATAAGGCGGGCAGGACCAACGCGGGCCGCCACCAGCACCAGCGCTGGCCCCTCCACCCTCTGCAGCTCCTCCAACGTCTCTGGATGGGCAATGCTCACATAGTCCAGCTTCACCCCAGGGGCAGCACGGAAGAACTCCTCCAGGCGGTGGCGTAGCGCGGCCACATCGCGCAGGCCGCCCTTGACTAGCTCCTGAGCAAGACAGAGCCCCCTATAGAGGGCAAGGGCCTCCTCTCGTTCCTGAGGCGAGAGGTATGTGTTGCGGCTGGACATGGCCAGGCCATCGGGCTCCCTCACCGTGGGGCAGGGGACGACCTCCACCGGCAGGTTCAGGTCCTCCACCATGCGGCGGACGATACGCAGCTGCTGGGCGTCCTTCTCGCCAAAGTAGGCACGATGGGGCTGGACGATGTTAAAGAGCTTGGTCACCACCGTGGCCACACCCCGGAAGTGGCCGGGGCGGCTTTCCCCCTCTAGCCTCTCGGCCAAGGGGCCCTTCACCTCCACCCAGGTGCAGAAGCCCGGTGGATACACCTCGTCAGCGGTGGGGATGAAGACCACGTCCACTCCAAGGGGCTCCAGGAGGGCCAGGTCGCGGGCTTCATCGCGGGGGTAACGCTGGTAGTCCTCCTGCGGCCCGAACTGGGTGGGGTTGACGAAGATGCTCACTACCACATGCTCGCACTCCTGGCGGGCCCGCCGCACCAGGGAAAGATGTCCCTCGTGCAGATACCCCATGGTGGGCACAAACCCCACCATCCCAGACATATGGGAACGGGCCTCGCGCATCTGGGATATGGTGCGGGCCACCTGCATGCCTAGCTGCCAGCCAGGGCCAGCACTTCCTCCAAAACCTTCTCGTCCATGGAGTGGCTATGCTCAGGCCCCGGGAAGGACCCCTCCTGGACCTCCGCGGCGTACTGGGCCACGGCCTGCCGCGTCAGCTCCCCCAAGCGCAGGTACTGCTTGGCATGGCGAGGGACGAAGTCGGGGTAGAGGCCCAGGATGTCCTGCAACACCTGCACCTGGCCATCGCACCACGGGCCGGCGCCGATGCCGATGGTAGGGATGCGCACACGCTCGGTGATGGCGCGGGCCAAGGGGGCAGGCACGCTCTCCAAAACGATGGCGTATGCTCCCGCCTCCTCCAGAGCCAGGGCGTCCCTTATCAGCTTGGCCGCCTGCTCCTTGGTCTTGCCCCGCACATGGTAGCCCCCCAGCTGGTGGATGGACTGGGGGGTGAGGCCCAGATGCCCCATAACGGGGATGCCCACCTGGGTGAGGCGACGCACCGTCTCCGCCACCTCTTCCCCTCCCTCCAGCTTGACCGACTGGGCGCCCCCCTCCTTGAGGAAACGAGCGGCGTTACGCAGGGCGTCCTCCGGGCTTATCTGGTAGCTCATGAAGGGCATGTCGGCCACCACGTGTGCCCGCCTGCTCCCCCGCACCACAGCCTTGACGTGGTGCAGCATCTCCTCCATGGTCACGGGGATGGTGCTCTCATAGCCCAACATGACCATCCCCAGAGAGTCGCCCACCAACAAGACGTGCACGCCCGCCTCGTCCAAGATGCGGGCCATGGAGTAGTCGTAGGCAGTGAGCATGACGATCTTCTCGCCCCGCCTCTTCATGGCCTTCAGGTCGCGTGTGGTTATGCGTGACACCAGCTTGCACCCCCTCAGTGGGCGCCTGCCCTCTCCACTATGCGGTTGGCCTCGTCTACGTATACCAGGCGGGGTTGGTGGCGACGCGCCTCCTCCTCCTGCAGGGTCACGTAGCTGAGGACGATGACCACATCGCCCGGCCGCACCAGGTGGGCAGCGGCCCCGTTGATGCATACCTCCCCCGAGCCAGGGCGCCCTGGGATGGCATATGTCACCAGGCGAGCCCCATTAGTGACGTCCAGCACATGCACCTGTTCATGGGGCAAGATGTCGGCCGCCTCCATAAGCAGGGGGTCGATGGTAATGGAGCCCTCATAGTCGATGCGGGCATCGGTGACGCGGGCGCGGTGAATCTTGCTCTTGAGCAGCGTCCTCACTGCGGTCCCTCCCTCGCAGGATGAGAAAAAAGGCCCTCCCGCTGGCCGAGAGGGCATGGGCGTAGCCTTCTGGCCGTCTCGGCCCGCCGTCTGCGGGTCCAAGCGGATCGGGACATGAGGCCCATCCTTAGCTCATCGCCCCTGACTATGGGGTCGATGGCACCTAAAAGATATACGCCCTGGACTACCTTGTCAATAGGCTAGGAAACCTATCGGGCCAAGGCTATGGCCCCGGTGAAGAGGGCGTGTGCATAATGGTGGCAAGGGGCGTGGCCAGTGCAGAAGGCCCGCCCACTTGAGGCAGAAAGGGCCTTTCCCATGGGCTATCTCCTAGAGCAAGTCATCGGGCGCGTAGGGAGCCTCGACGCATCGGCCATGGAGGAGGCACAGCGACGTCTGGACCGCCTCACCAAGCCCCCAGGAAGCCTTGGGCGTCTAGAGGAGGTGGCCATATGGCTGGCAGGGGTCACGGGAAGAGTGCGCCAGCGGTTGGAGCGGCGGACGGTGATCCTCATGGCCGGCGACCACGGCGTGGTGGAGGAAGGGGTCTCAGCCTACCCCCAGAGGGTGACAGCCCAGATGGTGGCCAACTTCCTGCGGGGCGGGGCGGCCATCAACGTCCTGGCCCGCCAGGCGCGCGCCCACGTCCTGGTGGTGGATATAGGGGTGGCGGCAGAGCTACCCCAGGCCCCGGGGCTGATACAACGAAAGGTGGGCTGGGGCACCCGCAACATGGCCCACGGCCCGGCCATGCGCAGGGAGGAGGCCGTGCAGGCCGTGGAGACGGGCATGGAGGTGGCACGGGAGGAGATAGGGCGAGGGGCCCAGCTCCTGGCCACTGGCGACATGGGCATCGGCAACACCACC